>Ga0335081_10001956_pt1 | contig 32569 bp, 27 predicted proteins | sample Lox_Sample_35_FD_206713 | JGI IMG/M metagenome (GOLD analysis project Ga0335081, IMG submission 206713) | Soil microbial communities from Loxahatchee National Wildlife Refuge, Florida, United States - Lox_Sample_3.5 | ecosystem: Environmental > Terrestrial > Soil > Wetlands | place: USA...
TCAGCGGGACGCGCCTTCGAAGGGTGTTGCGGCGCTACCCGGAATTTACTTCAGCTATCCCGCGGGTACTTCTGTTACGGCAAATTACGGTGAGATGGAAAAGACGGTTCCACAACCGTAGAACTCGTCGTCGATGCACTCAAGATCCCCGCCGGACAAAGTTGTTCCATAAAAGGTCCCAGAATTGCCGGAGAACCACAGGAAAGGGGCTTCGCCGTCGCTCAGCTGAAAAGTGTAAATAGTTTTGAGACCCTTCTGCGAAAGGTCGAAGACTGTCCCGCAGGCAGAGCCTGAACACTGGTACAAGCTGTCTCCGGTGGTTCCGAGGATGTCGCCAGCGTTGTTGAAGAACAAGGGGCCAAGGGCGCCGGATCCGTCGTTTCCGTCTTCGAATTCGTAAAGAGTTTTTTCCTTCCATCCAATCGCCCCGGAAGGACTCAATTCGAAAAGTGTTCCACAGCCACCTTCGCATGCGGGATTACCTCCACGTGTGGTTGAGCCGTAGAGATTCCCGTTGGAATCCTGCAAAAGGCTTTTCGGCGCCGTTCCCCCGCCATTCTTGTCGGAAAAAAAGTGAAGCACAGTTTCTTTGCCTGCCGCATTGATCTTGTAAACGACGCCGCAGCCTCCTCCGAAGCAGCCCGAAGTGCCGCCCGCAAAAGTGGTTCCATAGATATTCCCTGTGTTGTCGATGATCAGGGACCATGATGACGGCAGAGCACCGTCTCTGACGCCGGTGAAACTGTAAATCACCGACTCTTTGCCATTCTTGTCCAGCTTAAAGACGGTTCCGGCGTTGTGAGCGCCGCCAATGTAGCTGTCGCCATAGAAATTGCCGGCAGCATCCCGCGTCAAGCCACCGGGGTCAGAAGCGTCGGGATTGCCTTTGAAGGAGTAGAGGGTTTGTAAATGTCCCGAGGAATCGAGGTGAAAGATCGTGCCGTTACCGCTGGTCCCACCGCCGGAAGTGGTTCCGTAGACGCCGCCGCTTCCGTCGCCAAAGGCAAGCACTGGACCATCGCCATCGGAGCCGTTGAAAGTATAGACGACGATCTCCGTACCTGCCGGAGTCAACTCATAAATCAGACCGCTGCCGTACGGCTCACAAGCTCCTCCCGCCGCAGCGCCAATCAGGTTTCCGTTGGGTAGGGGCAGGAGACCTCCGCCCGGATAACGTCCGGCAGCACAGCCGGGGAATGCGTACAGTACCTGAAAGTTCTGCGCTAGGCTCGCGGGGACTGTCGAGAATGTAAGCATAAACAGAACTATCAGGGCGCGGGGCTGAAAACATTTCATGGATCGATCCTTAGCGGACGGCCCTCATGTTACCTATCCAGTTCATGATGTCAACAGGACTTTTGTCCTACTTCAATGTGATGGCTGCTACAGGTTCCTGTGGGTGCTGGCCCGGCCTTCTAATCCGGCTGCAGGAAATCCACCCGGCTTCGTGCATGCGCTCCGGTGCGCTCCGGACCTCTGTAGAAGACGCGAAAGCCAAGCAATCCGATCACACAGAAGCCAGTTAAATACGTCCCTCATAGCGAATCGGATTTCGGAAAACAAGGTTTCTGAGAAAAATTCTGCAAGTCGCTGCTGTGCAAATCTCCCCGCAATCCAATCCGCAAATCACTTCGTACATCCGGTTGTAGACGGAGCGATTCGTTAAGCCGGTCGAGTGTGGCGCGCCCTCGATCGGTGAAGCGGCGAACTGGCAAGGTCTACGAACTCCACTCTCAGTGAGGAAATACTATGAAAAGACTGAACCCGACGGTGGCCCTCGTCGTGGCGCTGCTCCTGCTGGTTCCGGCCAGCTTGTTCGCATCCAGCCACCGTGAGGCGCCCATTACCGCCCTCGACCACACGGCTGACATCACCGATTGGTACGCATTTGTCAGCTACGACCATCCCGACCACGTTGTCATGATTCTGAACGTCGATCCATTTCTAGAACCATCGAACGGCCCCAACTATTTTCCTTTCGACCCTGCGGTTCTTTATGAAATGAGAGTTGACAATAATCAGGACGGCGTCGAAGACATCGTTTTCCAATTCCGTTTCAAGACGGAAATTCGCCAGCCTGACCTGTTCACCGGATTCGTCGGCGGGATCGCAGGTTTTCCTCAGATCACCGCTCTCGACGGCCCCGGCTCTGAAGGCTTGAGCCTCCGCCAGAGCTACACCGTCACTGTGGTGAAGAACGGCAAGTCGCGGGATCTGACGAACGGCAAGACTTTGTTCGCCGTTCCCAGCAATGTCGGACCTCTCACCATGCCGAACTATGACTCGCTCTTCAAGCAAGGCATGTACGAGTTGGGCGACGGCATTCGCGTTTTCGCCGGCACCGTCGACGATCCTTTCTTCATCGATCTGGGCGCTGCCTTCGACTCGCTGAATTTCCGCATGGGAGTCGGTGGAGTTCTACCTCCGGCCGAGGACGCCGACGACACTCACAACTACGCCCCCGATGCAGTGGCGGGCTTCAACGTCAACTCAATCGTCTTGGAAGTTCCCATTCAAGCCCTGACGGTCGATGGCAAACTGCATGGCGCTAACGAGAAGCAGGCGGTCATCGGTACCTACGGAACCACTTCACGGCAGAAGATCACCATCCGCCGCTCGCCCGACCCGATCCAGTATCAGGGCCCGTTCAAGCAGGTGCAACGGGTGGGCAATCCGCTGATCAACGAATTGATTATCGGTACCGGTTCCAAGGACCGCTTCAGCATGGATGAGCCTGAGAACGACTCGCAGTTCTCCGACTTCTTCCTCAATCCGCTGCTGGCTACAGTGTTTGGATCGATCGGCATTCCCGTGGCCCCGGCGCCGCGCACCGATCTGCTGATCCTGGCGCAGTACGAACCGCCGATCTGCTCGGGTTGCAGCCCGAGCGATGCTGGTCCGGTTGCTGATTTGCTTCGGCTCAACACCGGGATTCCTGCCACTCCGGTGGGGCAGCAGAAACGTCTTGGCTTCATCGCGGGCGACTCTGCTGGTTACCCCAATGGACGTCGTCCGGTCGATGATGTGGTCGACATTTCGTCACGCGCAGTTGCCGGGATTCTCGTCGATCCCGTGAAGTATGGGACAGCGATCGGAGATGGCGTGCAGACCAAAACCCGTGGCCTGAATACGCATTTCCCGTACGTGGCCCCTGCCAATAACGGACGCGATAGCCACCACATCGGTCCGGGACAGCTCGGTTGCACAGGACAGCCGAACAATATCTGCCCGGTCAAGTAACTCAACTCGTGGCCGCCGTCGCGAGGCGGCGGTCACGATCTTCTTATCTTGAAGGAGAAATATTATGAATAGATTCGTTGCAATGTGTTTCCTTTTAGCCGCAAGCACCGCCCTGGCTCAAACCGCTGCATCCGCCGGCCGTGAACTCTCACCCGCAGAACGCAGTATCGCGGAAGCGCGCAAATCTATCGAGAAAAAGCCGGATCAATACGCTGGCTATAATCAGCTATCCATGGCGCTGGCGCGGCGGGCGCGCGAAACCTCGGACGTCAATTTCTACGCCCAAGCCGAGGATGCCCTGAAGAAGTCTTCCGAACTCAAGCCGGGCAATCTGGATGGGGAAAAGATTCACGTCTGGCTCCTGCTGGGCAGACACGATTTTCCCGCTGCTCTCGAAGCGGCAAAGCTCCTTTACAAGAAGGTTCCTGACGACGTGCTCGTGTACGGCTTCCTTACCGATGCCAACGTCGAGCTGGGTAACTACGCGGATGCGGAGAAGTCAGCTCAGTGGATGCTCGATCTCCGCCCCGGCAATCTACCCGGCCTCACCCGTGCAGCCTATCTCCGCGAACTTTTCGGAGACGACGATGGTGCGATCGAACTGATGGAAATGGCGTTTCAGTCCACGCCGCCGACAGAAAATGAAGACCGCGCATGGATCCTGTCGCAGATCGGCCACTTGAAGCTGATGGAAGGAAAAACGCTGGAAGCCGAGAAAGTGTTGAACGAGGCTCTCGCGGTTTTCCCTGGATATCACTACGCGCTGGGCAACCTGGCGAGAGTGAGAATCGAGCAGAAGCGATTTGACGACGCCGTCACGCTCCTTCAGCAGCGCTATCAGGCCGCTCCTCATGCAGAGAATTTGTACGATCTGGCGGAAGCTCTGGAGCTTGCCGGTAAGAAGGATGAAGCTAGCAAAGCCTTCTCCGAATTTGAAACAAAGTCTTTGCTTGAGACCAGCAAGAAAGATAATTCCAATCGCGAGCTGGTTTTCTACTACGCCGACCACGTTCGGGAGCCGGCAAAGGCTCTCGAAGTCGCGGAGCGCGAGCATGCCTGGCGGCACGATTGCTTCACCCTCGATGCCTACGCCTGGGCGTTACATGGGAATGGCCGCGACGAGGAGGCTCGAGGGCAAATGGAAGCGGCGCTTAGTGTCGGCATCCGCGATAGCCGGATGCTCCGCCATGCCGGCGAGATCGCCCTGCAGCTCGGCGACCGCGCTAATGGCCTGCGTTATCTGCAAGATGCAGCTGCACTGCATGCTCCGGGCTGGGAACAAGCTCAAGTGATGCTGGTCACCGCGCAAAGTGACAAAACCCGTTAAGAAAGATAATTTCATGCCTTTTCTATCGAAACGTTTCGTTTCAGCTCTGGCTTGGTTGGCGCTGCTGGCTTGCGTAGCCTGGGCTGAAACTGGTCTGCCGGCGGTGTCAGGCGTTGTGCTCGACGAGAAAAATGAGTTAGTGCCGGGAGCCACAGTCGAAATCAAATCCGGCACGAACGTCGTGGAGGCGGAAACGGACGCGCAGGGACAATTTTCGGTCGAGGCGCCAGCCTGTCCCTGCCAGCTCACTGTTAGCGGCAAGTACATAGCGTCGGCAGCGCAGAGTCTGGACGCCTTTTCTTCTCGTAAGAACCTGGAGCTCCACATTCACTACGTGATCGAGCCGGTTCACGACAGCATGGTCATCACCGCCACCGCGCTCGATCCCAGCATCGACCGCCGCAACACCGAGGTTTACAAGAAGACTCTGTTTGAACGAGACGATCAGCTCCTGGAGACTCTGAGCGCCGGTATCAACGCCGGTCAGCACGAAGGCGGTGGCAAGTCTCTCGAGATTCGCCGTTACGGCTTTAATCTTGATCACGGTGGCGTTAATGGCGGGCTGAAAATCGTGGTGAACGATCTGCCGCAAAACCAGGCCAGCCAAGGGCACGGCCAGGGCTATCTGGGTTCCTTAAAAGCGTTGACGCCGGAACTGGTGGACGAGGTCAACATTTTGAACGGGCCGTTCAGCGCGGAGTACGGAGACTTTTCCGGCCTAGGTGTCGTCCAGATCCGTACTCGCGAGAGCTTGCCCGATGAGTTCACCGCGCGGTTGCAAGGCGGCTCGTTCGGTACATTTCGGACGTTCCTTGCCTACAGTCCGCAGCTGGAAAATGCCGACAGCTTCATCTCCTATGAAGGGTCCTACACCGATGGCCCGTTTCTCAATCCGCTGCGCTACAAGCGGAATAACGTAACCGGAAATTACACCCGGCATCTCAATGACGATCAGGCGGTTGGATTCAAGATCAACTTCGGCACGAACGATTTCTACTCTTCCGGGCAACTGCCACTTGATTTGGTGAGCGCCGGCGAACTGAATCGCTTTGGCTACATCGATCCCAGCGACGGCGGAAGGGTTTGGTTAGGCACTGCAGCCGCCTATTACAAAAAGCAGTTTAGCTCAGGAGATTCCTTCAAGGCTGACATTTTTGCCGGTCGTTCTCTGTTTGACCTGTACTCAAATTTCACCTTTTTCCTCAACGACCCCGTCCACGGCGATGGCATCCAGCAACACGATTCTCGTCTGCAGGAAGGCGCCAAGACTCAGTATCTGGATCTTTACAAAATCCTTGGAGCGCAAGCACTGCTGACTGTCGGAACAAATTTTCACGACAATCAAATCAACGTCGGACTGCTGCCACGCGAGGGCCGTACCGCAACCGGTGTTACAACCGACTCCCATCTCGTGATCCCTAACTTCGCGGGCTATGCGCAACAGGCGGTGGATTTCCTGAATGGCCGTCTGCATCTGGAAGGCGGCCTGCGCTGGGATCATTTCAGTTGGCACGATGAAGACCTGGTGAACCCGGCGATTTCCGGCGTGCTCTCCGCCAGCAAATTCCAGCCGAAAGCGGCAGTCGCCTACACCCCGTCAGCCCGCGTGCCGCTAACGCTTTCCGTCAACTACGGACGAGGTATCAGCACGCAGGACGCACGCGGAATTGTCGAAAGGCCGGGTTCTCCCCGCATCGCCACAACGGATTTCTACCAGGCAGGAGCCGCGTACCACCTCCGCCGCCTTTCGTTCAGCGCAGACATTTTCCTGATCGACCGATCCAACGAGCAGGTCTACATTCCCGACGATGGGACCTTTGAATTCAAAGGGCCGAGCCGCAGCTATGGATACGAAGGGAAGATGTCGGTGCGGTTTACGCGACACCTCTCATTCAATGCCGGCCTGACCCAGGTCGTGAACTCGTTTTATCGTGGAACTAAGCCGCGGCAATACGTCGACAGCGCGCCGCATGACGTGGCCAACGCGGGTATGACCTTTGCTGACTGGCACGGGATCTATAGCTCCGTTCGCTATCGCCACATCAGCCATTACCGGCTGGACCCAATCGATCCCCTGGTGCCGTTAGCTTCCGGACTCGATGTCGTCGACTTGGAAGTGACCAAGCAAATTCGTCCCTGGATCGAATTCAATCTGGGCATCGACAACCTGACCAACAAGCGATACTACGAAACCCAGAACTACTTCGAATCACAGCCAATGCCGGATCCGTCCTCGCGCGGCTTCCGAGTTCACGCGACCCCCGGGTATCCGATTGACGCCAGCGCCGGAATCACTCTGCATCTGGGACACAAGGAGCGCTAACCCGCGCTGACGCGGTAAGCGCTCCCGTCGATTTGTTATCGCGGCCACAGCCAGCCGAAGGTGCCGGCCGTCAGCAGGCCATACACCAGGCCATCGATGACTTCCTTGATCGTCATGCCCCAAGGCATGCCTTTCCAGATGGAGTTGACGATATTTCCCAGACCGTAAGCCATAAACGCCGTGGCGCCGGCAACACGGAATACGACCAGATAGTTCGCGCCAGGCACGACCGTGCGGCCTGTGATATAGGCGACGAAGAAGCCGATGATCAGGCAATAGACGAACCACATCGCCAGCAACTTGCCCATCGGAGGCATACCGGAAGGACGCAGGATCATCATTCCCACCGGTCCCTGCTTGAGTTTCTCCTGCACGGCTGGAGACTTCATATCTCCATGCTCGCAGTAAGGCATCATGTACAGCCCGGGCGCGGGATTCGCAGCGCGGATTGCCGCCAGCAGTTTGTCTTCGTCGGGGAGCCTACGGCAATCGCTCTGGTGATACTTGAGTACAACGTGCATGATGGAACTGGCGATAAACACGATCACAGCAGCTAACACTATGGGCACCCACAACGCAGTTACAGGAACCATGCGCTTCTCCTTAATAGTTTTTATGTGAAAGCTGTGAAATTACCCGAGAGGTTACGCTTACCCGGAGTGCGGGTCAAGAGTGTTCACAAGGAGCGCGCGGGGCGAGGGTCTCAAGGATGACGATTACGGCCGTTTATTGCGATATAGCGACGGATCCACCTGCTGCGCCATGGCTTCGAGATTCAGATCGAGACCCAGGAATTCGTGAAGTACCTTGGCATGGGACACCGGGTCGGCAATCAGCTTCCGATATCCTACGCGGCAGATCGGGAGGTCTTCTCTGTCTTCCAGCCATGAGCTGACCTCGCGAAGGTGCTCACGGAAGACATCCGTCATCATCGCGTGGTCGGCGCCGTCCTGCGTCCCGCGACGCTTGAGCATTTCATCCTGCGAAGCCAGGACCTCGGCGATCGGCCGTTCCATGAAGATGAGCTTGTAGTTGCGGCCGCGCGGCAGGGAAAGCAAGAGCTGCGTGATCACCTTTACCGCTTTGCCTTCGGCCTGATCGATGAGATTGGGCTGCTTGGGCAGCAGCTTGATCGGTTCCCACTCGCAATAGCCTCGCGGATTATCGATGTCCGGTTTACGCTCAAGGTCGGTAAGCGACGGCAGGCCGCCAGCAGCCAGCATCTGCATCATCAGCGAAGTTCCCGAGCGCGGCAATCCTGAAACGATTGTGATCATGAAATTGTTCGCGTACTCTTGTCATTCCGAGGAGCGGAGCAACGAGGAATCTGCTGTTTCAACTGCAGATCCCCATTCGACTCCCCTTCGGGTCGCTCAGGGCAGGCTCTCGCTTTACTCCGGATAACAACAAGAACATTCTAGGTTGCAGCCACCGTCCACGGCTTGCCGTCGAAGTGTCCGGGCAAAGCGAGACCGAACATCTTCAGGATAGTCGGAGCGACATCCACGATGGCCGGCTTTTCTTCCGCGATCTTGCGGTTGCAGAAGAGCACGCCCGGCACCAAGCGCGGATCAATACAGTGATCGCCGCTCCAAGCCTTCAAATTATCTTCAAAAATCTGTGCTGTCACTTTGCCCATGACTGAGTCCCACGACGCGCGGTAACCGTCGCCATAGCCGACGATCAGATCCGGAGCGTTGTCGACGTAGGGACCGGCATACACCGCATCGCAATCAAAGACACCGGTGATGCCTACGCGGCCTGACGCGGGATCGAGCAAACCATCCAGTTTGCTGCGCAGTTCTTCTTTCAACGCCGCGGCTGCGCCGGGATCGACAATGCCTTCGCGCTCCCTGCCTTTGATGTTCAGATACAGGCCATTCAATCCCATGGTGTAAGCGCGGGTCTTCGACCAATCGACGTCTTCGAACCAGTCGCCGCTCTCCGTCTTGCCGTCCTTCAGCGCGAGGTAACCATTCTGGTGCAGCCAGGCGTTGAGATTCACGCAGCGCGCGAATGACTTGAAACCGTGATCGGAGACCACCATCAGCAGCGTCTGTTCGTCGATCTGCTGCATCACGCGCCCGATCAGCGCATCCATCTTCGTATACAGTTCGGGGATCACTGCCGGCCGCTTATCGCGCGGCACATCGCGCGCGGCCGGATGATCTTCTTCCAGGTAGCGCCAGAACATGTGCTGCACCCGGTCAGTTGTGTCGAAGACGCAAGCGCAAAGCCCCTGTTGAGTCTTTTCTAGCGCGTCAAACAACATGCGCTCGCGATCGTCGTGATTCTGGTAGCACTGCGAGAGGAAAGCGTCGTCGTCGAGAACCTTCTCGTTTAAAGCCCAGGTGTCCTCGGCGAGGCCGAGCGTCGCATAGGGCCCGAACAACTTCGACAGGTAGATCGAATAAGTCACCGGGTGCGAGATCGGCAGGTCGGGCTGTCCGGGATCGATGTTCACCGGCGTTACATAAACTTCGACTTCTGGCGAAAGTTCTTTCAGATAAAAGCGGCAGATACCGTGAGCCCCAAAGCCGACACCAGCTTTGAATTTCACCGGAATCCATTCCGAGTACTCGCCAACTTTCAAAGTAAATTTCTCCGAATCGACGACCAGTTCAGCCTGGTTCGGTTTGCCGTTGGTGTGAACCTCATAGTGAACGCGCAGTTCTTCACCGGTACCGAGCGGATGATCTGGCCCGGGGATGTATGAACGGTATCCCTTGCCGTTCCGCTCCATGGGCACTCGCACTCCGCCTTCGCGGAATTTGTCGTCGCTCTTGCGCGTCGTACAAAAGCAGAACGTGCCTTGGCTTCCTTTCAAGTCGGGAACGCACATGCCAGAAAGCAGCACGCCAGAAAACTTCTCAGGCGGGAACGTCACTGGCACGCGGATGATCGACGAAAAAATGCCGGCCTCTCCCAGCCAGTGCCAGAAGGGAATGCCTCGCCGCATGCCTTTGACGATCGCGCCACCCAACGGAATGGTGTACTTGCCAAGTTTCACGTTGCGTTTCGGGCCTTTAATTTCCGCCGAGGACAAATAAGGCAGATAGTGGTTCAGATCACGGGCAAGAAAGTCATAGATATTGTGCTTGCCCGGGTTGACCCCGGTCATGAAAGTTGACCAGGCAACGGGAGAGATTGCCGGAAACGTTGTTCGCAGCTTGCGAAAAGTCCCTGTATCACGCAGCTTCGCAAGGTTCGGCAGGCGTCCTTCATTCATGAAGCGGTCGGCGAGTTCGGGATCCATGCCGTCAAAACCCAGAATCACGGCACGTTTCATCTGCGCCTTGCCGTAAGCCTTGCGTCGGCGAAGCAAGCGAAACAGCTGCCGGAACGGCCAGGCAAAGAACGCGTAAACCGAATAAAGGAACGCGACGAACAGCGTCCAGAACGACGACAACACCGCGAATCCCGCGCCTGGGCCGGCATACGCATAGCTATGCAGCGGACACAGTAGCACTAGTCCGAAAATGGCGACCGTGATCAGCCGCTTGCGTCTCATCATGAACTGCAACAGCTTCATATCTCAATCCCGAAAATCGATTTGAAAAGAAAACCAGCCGCTAATGAAAGAACAAAGAAGAGCCAAATCCAGTTCCAGCCGAACCCGGCAAAGGCGATGTCGCGCGCCGGATACTGCACTTCAATCGAATCGATGGCACTGTTCGATGGAAGCGCCGGCTCGCCCGAAACAAAAATCCGCTCCCAGAATCGGTCACGCAGTCGAATTGACGAGAGCCGCGGCATGCCTGATGCGACCACCAGTTCTTTGCTGAAAGTCTGATCTCCGGCCTGTACCTTCACCTCGTACTTCCCATCTTTATCGGCCGCCAGTCGCCAAACCACTTCATTGTTGGCCGGCACGTGTACTGCTGGTGCTGTTACGGACAAGCCGTCTGGTAACTGCAACGAAGCCGAGTTCAAAGCGTCGGGATTCCTGATCCTCGCCTTGACCAGAAACGGTTCGCCGCGGGTTACCGGCGTCGATCCCAGGTAGCGGTCGACCTGCACCGCCAGCAACGTCAGCGGAATGATCACGAAGAGCAGCGGCTTAAACGCCAGTTTCAGATATCGCCCGGTCGAAAGAACGATCCGCCCGTACGCCCGCATCACCACCGGAATCTGGTCCTGAAAAAGTCGCAATGCCAGCAGATGCGCCTTGAGGTGTTCCTTCGCCACGCCGATAGCCTTCTGATCCGAGGTCCAGGCGAACACAAACACCATCACGAACCCGATCACAACCGAGATCACGGTGACCACAACCGCCGGCATATTGAAGCTGAACCACCCCATTTTGCGAAAAACCCTGGCGAATTACTCGATGTACCCCAATCCCTGCAGCCGCTTCTTGATTAGCTCCTTCGACGTGCTGCCGCCTTCGCTAGGAGGCAAAACTTTGTTCACTTCCTTCTCCAGCGCATGTAACACGAACTCATCCACCGAGCTATACCCGCAGGCCTCGGAGCATTTTTTGATTTTGTCCAACAGCTCGCCTTCAATCTTTACTTTGTGAGAGCCAAACACGGTTTTCCTCTTGTCTTACGGTTTTGTCGCGGCACGAGTGGACCCAAACACCGATTGTCCTATCATACCGTCCGCTTTGGGGATTCCAAATTCCGCCAGGATCGTGGGGGCGATGTCGGTCAGAGCCGGGGACTGTGCCGCGATTTTCCGGTTGCTCAGCAGCACGCCCGGAACCAGCCGGTAATCGATGCAATGATCGCCGCTCCACGGGTTCGCGTTATCTTCCAGTTCATCAGCAGGGAAGCCGCCGAGAATCGTCTTCCAACCGGCGCGATATCCCCGGTTGTATCCCACCAGCATGTCCGGCCCTGCGTTCGAATACGGGCCTTGGTAGACCTCGCCGGCGAGATCAATATTGGTGATCACCTGGATGTCTGTCTTCGGGTCCTTCACTGCGAGCAATTTCTCGCGCAACTCCCGCATCAGCGCGGGGGCATCACCCGGATCCACAATTCCATTTTTCTCCCGGCCGCGCATGTTGATGTACAGACCATTCAGTCCGAACGCGTAGGCTCGGGTCTGGCTCCAGTCCACGTTGGCAAAGGGCAGGTCAGAATTGGGATCGGCGTTCGCCTTCATCTTGATGTAACCGTTGTTCACTAGCCAGGTGTTCAGGTTGAACGACCGGTAATAAGGACCGAACCCGTGGTCGGAGAGCACGAGTAAGGTCGTGTTCTCATCCAGCTTGGCCAGGACTTCGCCCAGCACCTGGTCCATCTGCTCGTAGAATTCTTCCAGCGCGGCGCCGTTCTGCGATGCCGCGTTCGCGTCGTACTCCGGATGCTTCGGATCGATCAGCCGCCACAGCATGTGCGAATTCAAGTCCAGGCTGGAAAAGTAAAAGAAGAAGACACCCTCGTGAAATTTAGGAAGCTCGGCATCAAACATGCGTCGATGCTCGGCCAGCACTGTGCGCGACTGCTCCAGAAATTCCTTGTCGTCGAGCACGCCGGCGGAGAGCGCTTTGGTGTCCTCGGAAATCCCCTGCGTATAGAATTCTCCCGCTTCGTCTGAAAGCACGCGCGAATACTTCGAAGGCGTTGAAATCGGCAGCGCTGGGTCGGCGGGGTCGATGTTAATCGGCGACACATAAAGCTGAAAGCGCGGATGCGTCTGCTTCAAGTAAAAGCGGCACATGCCTCTCACGTTGCCAAAGAAGGGAATCAGTTGGAACTCAACCGGAACCCAGTCGCTCCATTCGCCTTCGCGCAGGACAAACTCGTGGTCCTGAATGGAGATTTTCGCGGCAGCTTCGAGCGGATCAATATCGACTTCGAAGGGCTCCAGCGATGACGGCGAGCCCTTGCGAAACGTGTTGTCAGGCCCAATCAGGTTCGCCTTTACACGCGAGTTATCGACCTGCACCGGCACGATCTGTCCGCCTTCCACCGCGCCAGGGGTTGCCGTCGCGTCATCCGTGTAAAAAGTAAAAGTCCCATAGGTGCCGCGAAGGTCGGGCGTGCCCATGCCGGAAATGGTCTGGCCTTTCGCAGGGACGGGAGGGAAGTTCGCGGGAATGCGAAAAATCGTGTTCGGGATCCCGTGCTGATCGAGGATTTGCCAGAACGCCGTCCCTTTTCTCAGTTGCTCGGCGCTGCCTCCGCCCAGAGGCACAACCCAATTGCCCAGCGACACCGAATGCTTGGGACCCTCCACGCGGGAAGTCGAGAAGTAAGGATCTAGCGTCTTGGGATCGCGGTGAATGAAGTCAAAGACTCCGTGCCCACCGGCGTTCATGCCGGTAATAAGGTTGGACCAGGCCACCGGGCTCTGCGGGGGAATGCTGCTGGTCAGCTTCCGGAAATCGCCTTCGGAGGCCAACTTGGCAAAATTCGGCATCTTGCCCTCCTGCATAAACCGCTGCAGGAGTTGGGGATCCATGCCATCGATTCCGAGGATGATGAGTTTATGGTCGCCCCGCCATTCCCCACGGGCACGCTCGCAGGAAGACAGGCCGATCCCGGCTGCAAGAAGCAGCAAACCACACAATATCCCGACCGTTTTCTTCAGAGTTCCAGTCCTCGGCAGCCCTTGTTGGAAGATAGCCAGACAACAGAGGGGAGTAACAACCAAGGAGGCAATTCTTGCATTGTTGCCTACATCGGTCAAGTAGATAGACGCGTGTGCGCCCGACCTGAAAAGTTGTCCTAAGTTGGTACTCTGGTACCATGGTACAATCTCAGCTATGCAAGACAAATTCCTGATCGAGCGGGTGCAAACCGGCGTTCGGATGGAGAAGCGGATCTTGAAAGTCTTGAAGGCCTTTGCCGAGTTTAAGGACATGACCCTGGGCGACTTGCTGGAAGGAATCGTCCTGCATGCGTTCGACGGCAAAGCCCCATTCAGCGAGGACTCACTCCGCCGTATTGCCGAACTCAAGAAATTCTACGGACTGGAATTGAATTCCAACGCCAGCCATAACCTGAGGGAGTCCGCTTCTCGAGCTGGAAATAAAAACACCGGCGCCCATGAAGTAAGGAGCAAGAAGCCATGAGCCAGAACGCTGCCAAATTCGCGCGCACCGGATTGCAATGGTCACTGGGTCTGATTCTGGCTTACGAATCCGCCAGGCTGGCTTTTACTTCTGCGTACACTTCGACGAGAACGCACTTGCCGCGTCCGATTCTGATTGCCATTGCGCTCATCGAACTTGCTGGAGCTGTCCTCTTCCTGCTGCCGTCAACCCTCAGACTGGGTAGCTATCTGCTGCTGACGGCGTTCGGAGTCGCCGCGCTGCTTCACGTTCTGCACGGTCAGCCCGACGTCGGATACCTCGTCATCTATGCGATGGCAGTGCTTACCGTGACTACGCAGAAGGGCTGAGAAGGCTGAGCTCCCGAGACGAAAGACTCTAACCTAGTCCGGATTTCGTAAATTCATTACAAATTCACTTGGTGCCATGCCAATTTCGAGGTAAATTAGCAGCCCTAAAACTCGCTTCGGAGGAACCGCATGAAGGCTGCAACTTTCCCCGGGGGCTGTACCGCAGTACGCGTGTCTCGTTCAACTTCACTTCACTTCACTTCACTTTGCCTGATGGCGCTCTTGGCTCTCAGTTCCGGCGTTTCCGCTCAAACTATCACGCTAAGCCAGTCGTTCTGCAGTGGCACCACGCCGTGCGTGCTTACCTACCACAACGACAACACTCGTGACGGTGTCAATCCGAACGAGGCCGGGCGCGGTGAAATTCAGCGTGCCCACAGTGGCGGATGGCTACATTTTCGTGGCGGGAGGCACACCTAGCTACTTCGGGAGTACAAGCTGCCCGGCACCAACCAGCCTCCCATTTTCCTGCGCCGGTCAGCTGACGATTCTGCACTAGAGAGTTATTGGGTAGCTTTGAGGTAAAGATGACGACAGATAAGTGGATTTCTGCTGCGCTTGTTTTACTTGCTGGGGGGGCGGTGGTCGGGGGAAGAGCCTATGGAGTAGGACAGAACTCGAACACTGCCTCAAGTGTTTCCTTTGGTCCGACCATCAGCATCCCGAGCCCCTTTCCCTACCCAACTTCGCTGGCCGTGGGAGACCTGAACCATGACGGACTAGCTGACCTAGGGGTGGTTGGGAACGAGACACCAGGCATGTGTGTTGCGCTCGCGACGCCTGGGATGCCGGGGCTGTTTGGTTCGTGGAGTTGCGGTCCCGGCGGAGCTGACGCCCCGGTATTTGCTCTGTTTGCGGATCTGAACCTGGATGGCAACCTGGACGCGATCTCGACCGATGCGGACCTACCGATCCTGGCGGTAGCGCCAGGCAATGGCCAAGGCCAAATTGAGCTAGGAAAGGACCTGCAAGATGGAAACTGCGGGTACGGGACTGGCGTGATAGCGGTGGCCGACCTGAACGGAGATGGTATCCCGGATATCGTCACTACCGCTCTGGGCATACCTGACTGCGTGGTAATCTTCCTCGGTCTGGGCCACGGCAAGTTCGCTCCAGCGAAGAACCTCAGCAGCGGCGGTATTCATCCGTACTCGCTTGCTGTCGGAGACCTAAACCACGATGGCATTCCAGACTTAGTAATTGCTAATTTCGGAAGCGAGCAAAACGGCGATTATGGCAACATCGCCGTGCGACTCGGCAGGGCTAACGGGACTTACGCGGCACCGGTGACGTACACCGGCTTGCATGACCCCGAGCAAGTGATCTTGGCAGACTTCAACCGTGATGGGAATTTGGACCTCGCGGTAGTGGCTTTGGGACGGGACCAGGTTTATGTTTCGCTGGGCAAGGGCGACGGCACGTTCCTGCCTCCCATTAAGCGCTCGATTCCTGGGGGTGTGGGCTGGATCGCGGTCGCAGATTTCAACGGGGATGGGGTCCTGGACTTAGCAGCGACGATCGGTACTGAACAACAAGGCGGTGTCGCTGTGTCACTCGGAAATGGAGACGGGACATTCCAACTGCCGGTGAACTTCAAGGTCGGTCTCAACCCGCTCGAGATAGCAATTGGTGACTTCAATGGTGACGGCAAGCCGGACATTGCCACCGTGAACGGCGGCGACTCGACCATCAGCATCCTGCTCAACACCACACCATGGCCGAAGGAGCGCAGTGGAATTGCCCCTTCGCGGACGGTGCCCTGAACAGCCAGGTTCCTCAACGTCGTTCGCGGTGACAAAATCGGCGCTACCGGTAGCTCGTGAGATTCAAGGCTGTGCACCCTGGTCCATCACAAACACCCGTCCCGGCCCGGGCGTTTTGACCCGATTTTCCTCGAAAGATTGCTTGATCCGGCGCCGAAGCTCGCGGCTAACCGCGAATTGCGCGCGCGGCCGGGTCTTCACCAGCATGAGATATTCCGCTTCTCCATTGCCCACGCGATCGATCCCCGGAACTTGGATGTCAGCCACGATCTCGTTTCCCACCGAGGGGTCGTGCCGAATCTCCTCGGCCACCTGCTGCAGCAACTTCATAATGCGGTCGCTCGGCTCGCTATAGGCAACGACGATCCGCATCGCGACCTGCGACCAGTCGCGGGTGGTGTTGGAAACGATCTGCACCGCGCTATTGGGGACGGTGTGAAGCGTGCCATCGTCATCGCGAAGCACGGTGCGCCGGAGGGTCATTTCCTCGACCGTGCCCTTGACGCCGGCAATCCGGATGTTGTCGCCGATGTCGTACTGGTTTTCGAAAAGAATGAAGAAGCCGTTGATGAAATCGTGAACCAAGGTCTGGGCGCCGAAGCCGATCGCCAGCCCGGCGACCCCGGCGCTGGCGAGCAGAGGCCCAAGGTTCAGCCCAAACAGTGGGAGCAATTCCAGCGCGGCGCCGAACACGATGACAAAAACGCCAATGCTGTTAATCACGCTGGCCAGAGTGCGTACCTGTTGTGCCCGCACGGGCAATCTGCGGCTCTGCAAATCGGCAGTTTTCCTGGTAATCAGGCGCAGAACGCGGATCAGAACAAAGGCAATCGCCACCACCAAAATAAGCTTGGGAGCGTCGTGGCGGACGAAGGCCATGGTGTCCTCGCGCCAGCCGCGTAACAGTTCGGGCAAATTCGCGGCTTCCGGAAGGACCGTGTTCAGCAGAGGATTCATGTTCCGGCGCGATTATAGCAAGGCAGAAACCGGCACAGCGTGCCACCGTATAATCTTTTAAGTTCTCTTCTACGAGGCCAGCGTGCGATTTTGTCTGATGATATTAGTGGCTGCCGTCTTGAGTTTCTCTCCTTCTATGGCCGATCTGCGTCAGGCCCAGCGGGAATCGCCGGCGCAATCTTCCACTCCTGACGACGAAGCGCGCATCGCGATGGAGAAGTCCATGGTCAAGCAGGCCAATCTCCAACGTCAGGCGGAATTGCGCCGCGACGCTGACCGCTTGCTGAAACTGGCGACCGAATTGAAACAATCCGTGGACAAATCCAGCGAAAGTACGCTTTCTGTGGACGTGATCAAGAAAGCGGCGGAGATCGAAAAGTTGGCGCGTAGTGTGAAAGACAAGATGAAAGGGAACTGAGCCTTTTTCTTTTCGCAACGGTCGTTTGAATGCAGCGGCCTTCCGACGTACAATTGCAACTGACTTTCAACTGGTACTATGCCCTTTCCTGAAACCGAAGCTCCGGGACGCCTGCAGGCAGAACTGATGTCGCGCGGCCTGCGCATGACCCGCCAGCGCCGGATGATCCTAAGCGTGGTGGAAACCGCCAAGCAGCATCTCGATGCCAGTCAGTTGTTGCGGCGAGCGCGCAAGCTCGACCCGGATATCGACCGGGTGACGGTGTATCGCACCTTGAAGCTGCTGAAGCGGCACGGGCTAGTGGACGAGCTTGATCTCATGCACATGCAGGGAGAGAAGCATTTTTACGAGCGGCGACCTCAGCGGGATCACATTCACATGGCTTGCCTGCGCTGCGGCAAGATCACCGAGTTCGAAAGCGATCTCTTCGATCGCCTCAAGGGACAGATCCAGCGCGATTGCCAGTTTCATATCGTCGTGACCCGTCTGGAAGTCGGCGGCTATTGCCTGCAGTGCCGCACCGCCAACGCAAGTTAACCACCCCTCTTTTGCATGTGGTTGCAACAATCCTGAAACAAAAAATGACGCCGCTTGATGCGGATCACTTGACGGTCAGGGAGCCGCGAACTAGCATCAGAGTCGCACCATCCAGTTGCAACTGTGTTGCATCTATGAAGGTACTAGTAACAATTTTGATAGTAGTAACTGCGATCTCCAGCATAGCGCTGTCGCAGGAACGCCCTTATTTCGTCACCTACTCGCACGAGATGGAAGAACCGGGAAATCTTGAGATCGAGAGCTTCAATGTTGTTGGCAAGCCGACCAAGGGAAACCGGTTCCTCGGCTCCGACGTGGAGTTTGAGTATGGCGCGACTGCGTGGTGGACCTCGGAGTTTTATCTCGACGGTCAGACTACTGCGAACGACAGCACCATTTTCACGGGTTTTCGCTGGGAGAACCGAATCCGTCCTCTGATGCGCGAGCACTGGATCAATCCCGTGTTGTATGTCGAATACGAAAACACCTCGGCGGATAAAGCCTTGCGCGAAGTCGTGGGCCATGACGGCAATGACGACTTCCTCGAATCGAACCGGGCAGCCAGACCCGATGTCGAGCGAGAGATGGAATTGAAGCTCATTCTCGGCAGCAACTACCACGGATGGAATATCAGCGAGAATTTCATTGGCGAGAAGAACCTGGCCGCTGAACCCTGGGAGTTCGGCTACGCCTGGGCGATTAGCCGCCCGCTAAAGCTTGCAGCCAGCGCGCACCGTTGTACGTTTTGTGCGGAGCGGTTTCAGGCCGGGGTCGAGATGTACGGAGGATTAGGAGACTGGCATAGCTTCGGACTCAACCAGACCTCGCATTATTTCGGGCCGACAGTGAACTGGAGCGCGCCAAGCGGCGCCACGATTTCCTTTTCACCTCAGTTCGGGCTGAATGATTACAGCATCGGTCATCTCTATCGCTTCGGAATCTCCTACGAAATCGAACAGGTCTTCGGACGGCTGCATCGAGGTGGGCAGTGAAGATCCGTTTGCTCTCGGTGATACTTCTCTTCAGTGCGCTTGCCTTCGCAGTTGCGGATGGCGCGTGGCTGGCGAACGTACCGGGCAGCGACCACCAAAGGACCAACCCGTATTCCAGTCGCGTGGATGCAATCGAGGCTGGCAGAAACATCTTTGAAGAGCATTGCGCAAAATGTCACGGTGAAAATGCCGAGGGCACGAAAAAGCGTCCATCGCTGCGGACCGCTCGCGTGCAGCAGCAGGCGACGCCGGGGGATCTGCACTGGCTGCTAGTGAATGGGAACATGAAAAGGGGTATGCCATCGTGGGCCAAGCTCCCCGATCCGCAACTCTGGCAACTGGTAGCGTACGTCAAGTCCTTACGCGAGCAGTGAGTCAAGGAAGATGTCTGTCTTAGCAAAGTTGGCTCTCTCAGGTGCAGCGTTGCTGCTCGCCATCCAGTTGGTCCCGGTCGCTCGCAGCAATACGCCGTTGAATCCGGCGAACGTCATTTATGCCGGCGAAGTCGTGCCATCCCAGGTGCGTTCCATCCTCGACGCCTCCTGCCAGAACTGCCACTCGAATCAAACCGTGTGGCCCTGGTATAGCTACGTCGCGCCGGTTTCATGGCTGTTGGTTCACGACGTGAAGAAGGGACGAAGCCAGTTGAATTTTTCCGAGTGGAACACTTACTCAGCAAAGCGCAAGGAACAAAAGCTTGAGGAAATCTGTGAACAGGTGATGAACGGTGACATGCCGGACAACACCTACTTACTGATTCACCGCGGTGCTCAACTTTCCCAACAGCAACGCGAAGACATCTGCACCTGGGCGCAGGCGCCGCGCTAGCAGTTTCTATCCTCCAATGGAAAACGCCACCCACTGTGGATGGCGTTTGTTTCTTGCAGGACTCTCGACCTACTTCCCGTGCACCTCGGTGCCGATCCGCATTCCGTAGAACGACCGGTAGACGAAGAAATACGACACCACAAAGAAGACGAGTGCAAGCAGGTGGGCCAGGCTCGCCCCGCTCTCCGTCAGCTTCACCGCCAGTTCCACCGCCAGCAGACCAAAGAGCGTGGTGAACTTGATCACCGGGTTCAGCGCGACTGACGACGTATCTTTGAACGGGTCACCAACCGTATCGCCGACTACCGTCGCGGCATGCAGTTCAGTACCTTTCTGGTTCAGTTCGACCTCAACAATTTTCTTGGCGTTGTCCCATGCGCCTCCCGCGTTGGCCATGAAAATCGCCTGGTACAAACCAAAGATCGCGATTGAGATCAGGTAACCCACAAAGAAGAATGGCTCGACGAAGGCGAATGCGAGGGTCACGAAGAACACCGCAATAAAGATATTCAACATGCCCTTCTGCGCATAGCGGGTGCAGATTTCGACAACTTTCTTGCTGTCCGCAACCGACGCCTTTTCGACCCCTTCCAGCTTGATGTTGGCCTTGATAAACTCAACCGCTCGGTATGCGCCGGTGCTCACCGCCTGTGTCGAAGCGCCAGTGAACCAGTAGATAATTGCGCCGCCCGACACGAGCCCGAGCAGGAACGGAGCATGCAGCAGCGATAGCTTATCCACGTTGGCCGAAAGGCCATTGGTCAGCGCCATAATAATCGAGAAGATCATCGTTGTCGCGCCCACGACCGCGGTCCCAATCAGCACCGGTTTCGCTGTCGCTTTGAACGTGTTGCCTGCGCCGTCATTGGCTTCCAGCAAGTGCTTGGCGCGATCGAAGTTCACGTCGATGTTGTATTGGCTCTTCAACTCACTCTGAACGTTCGGGACCTGCTCGATCAGCGACAACTCATAGACCGACTGCGCGTTGTCTGTGACCGGTCCATACGAATCGACCGCGATGGTCACAGGTCCCATGCCCAGGAACCCGAACGCGACCAAACCGAAAGCGAACACCGGAGCGGCTACCATCGAGGCAGCTGCCGCCAGGCCCATCGTGCTCATTAAATACCCGATGGACATCAGAATGACCATCGAGAAGCCAAGATAGTAGCCGGAGAAATTGCCGGCAACGAAGCCCGACAAAATTCCCAGTGACGCGCCGCCTTCTTGCGCCGACGTCACCACTTCCCGCACGTGGCGCGACTCCGTCGATGTAAACACCTTGACCAACTCCGGTATGAGCGCGCCGGCAAGCGTTCCGCAGGAAATGATCGTCGCCAGTTTCCACCACTGGGTCTCGTCGCCGCCGATACTTGGAACCACCAACGCCGAAATGATGTAGGTCAGAACAATCGAAACTACCGAGGTCAGCCAAACCAGCGAGGTCAGCGGCGCCTCGAAATTCATCTTGTCAGCCTTGGCGTAACGGCTGTGGGCCACAGCACTGTTCAGGAAGTACGCGCCCGCGCTCGACACCAGCATCATGACGCGCATCACGAAAATCCACACCAGCAATTGCACCTGCACGGTCGGATCCTTCACGCCCAGCAGGATGAACGTGATCAGGGCGACGCCAGTGACGCCGTAAGTTTCAAAACCGTCGGCGGAGGGGCCGACCGAGTCGCCGGCATTATCGCCGGTGCAGTCAGCAATCACCCCGGGGTTGCGCGCGTCGTCTTCTTTAATCTTGAAGACGATCTTCATCAGGTCAGACCCGATGTCCGCAATCTTGGTGAAGATGCCGCCCGCAATACGCAGCGCGGCCGCGCCCAGTGATTCGCCGATGGCGAACCCGATGAAGCACGGGCCCGCATAGTCTCCCGGCACAAACAACAGAATAAAGAGCATGATCAGCAACTCGACGCTGATCAGCATCATTCCAATACTCATGCCCGCCTGCAGCGGGATCGCGTAAATCGGATATGGCTTGCCCGCCAGGCCGGCGAACGCCGTGCGTGAGTTGGCAAAGGTATTCACCCGGATGCCGAACCACGCCACGCCGAAGCTGCCCGCGATTCCCACCAGGCTGAACGCCAAAATAATCGGCAACGTCGTAGCCACCGACTTGCCGGGCACCGGCGCCAGCACACCGAAGTAGAGCACGATCACGACAGCGATAAAGATCCAAAGCAGCAGCAGGAACTTACCTTGCGTTATCAAGTACGTCTTGCAGGTCTCATAGATGAGCTCGGAAATCTCCAGCATGGCCCGATGCACCGCAAGATTCTTCAGGCGCATGTAGATCGCCATGCCGAAGACCAGGCCGGCAATGCAAAACAGAATTCCGATGAGCAGCAGCTTGTGACCGTCGATCGCATGATTGAAGAAGCTGACCGAGGAAAGATCAGGCAGTTTCAGGTTGGCCTCGCCGCCGGCTTCGCTCGACGGCTGGGCCCAAGCCGCAGATGAACCGAGAGCCAATAGGCCGAGCATGAAGAGCATAGTCTTCGCGATACGGCATCCATGGGACGCAACACGAGCGAACCCGATGCGCATAAGAATTTCCTCCACGTCTGATTATTCAGGATGACTTACGAGTTCCGGTACCTCAACTGGCGCATCTGCCGGGGCAGAGGCCGGAGTTCCGAACACGCTTCCACCGCAAGACTTGAAACCGGGATGCTCAGCTTGGCCGCGTCGGACAATCACGCCGCGTGCAACACTGCACACGCACGGTCTGCCGCAAACGGACTGCGAACCACAAGTCCACTTCACAACTTAGTTTGTCAGCAAGACTCGTTTTTATAACATGTTAGGGAGAAGAGGTCAAACGAAAGTCAGGCTACGGAAACGTTTGAGTTGACCGTTTCGGGCGTTCCGCCGATAATCTGCCTGCTCGGATGACTTAGTTTTCAACTGGAGTCGCCACCCTTGGGGATCAGCCGGTCAGTATGAAGGCAAGAAATCCTATGACGAAGATGAAACAACGCGTCTGTTTGATTCTCTTCTTGATGTCTGTAAGCTTCCTAACGCTTAGCACCGCACAGGTTTTCACAGAAAATGTTCAGTTCAACGGATCCAACGGCGACCATCCATACGCCGGACTTATCCAAGGGTTCAACGGTAACTTTTATGGCACAACGGAGTTTGGAGGCAAGGTCGGGGGGAAAATCATCGAGGCTGCTGGTTTTCAAGCGGGATCCATATACAGCTTTAGCGGACCCGATGGGGAAGAGCCCACTTCGCCCCTTATCCAACTTGCTGACGGCAGTTTTTATGGTACGACGGCCTCCGGCGGCCAATATGGTTCGGGCACGATTTTCCGCCTGTACGAACGCACAAAGCTGCAAATCCTTCACAGCTTTAATTTGACAGATGGTGCCCTGCCGAGTGCCGGGCTACTTTTCGGCAGCGATGGCAACCTCTACGGAACGACCAATTGGGGTGGAAATTACAGTTGCAACGCCAATTATGGCTGTGGGACGATTTTCCGGATAACGACAAGCGGTAAATTAACGACTCTGCACGTGTTCAATGGCACCGACGGCGCGAACCCCGCGTTTGGAAGTTTGATCGAAGCGCCTGACGGAAATTTTTATGGCACAACCTCCGCAGGCGGCACAGGGACGGAATGCCACTATGACGGTGGGTGCGGAACCGTCTTCAAAATTACTTCGTCCGGCGTGCTGACGACCCTCTACAACTTTTGTCCGCAGTCCGGCTGCGCCGACGGAGCAGAGCCCGCTGCGGGTTTGACCCTTGGGCCGCACGGATACTTTTACGGCACGACCATGGATGGAGCCTCCGGTTACGGAACAATTTTCCGTATGAGTCCAGCGGGTCAGGTAGAGACCATTCACGCTTTCAGCGGCCTTGACGGCTTCAACCCCACAGGAGGTCTGACGCGCGCAACCGATGGAAAATTTTATGGCGCTGCTTACAATGGCGGACCCAATAACTGCCACCCGATTGACATATGCGGTACCGTGTTTCGCATCACCGCCGACGGTGGTTTTCAAATCCTCCACCAGTTCGATTTGAGCGACGGAGCAGCCCCGGTTGGCAACCTTCTGCAAGCAACCACTGGCATTCTTTACGGAACAACGTCGGAGGGAGGGTGGCTCAGGGGCGAGTGTTATCTGAAGTCGGGATGCGGAACAATTTTTAGCATAGACATGGGTATCGGTCCCTTCGTAAGAGCCTTATCGGCCTTTGGCAAAGTGGGTTCGACCGTTGTTATCCTGGGCAGCGCCCTCAGCAATGCTACGGCGGTAAGCTTTAGCGGTGTGAGTGCACAATTCAAAGTCCTGTCCGACACTGAGATTAAAACCCTGGTCCCTAGAGGTGCGACGAACGGGTATATCTCCGTGACCGTTGGCAGCCAAACCCTAAAGAGCGACGTTCCCTTTATCGTTGAATAGGAACGGCGTTCGTACAGCCCCTACTTCAGCTTCACAAACAGCAACACAAAAATTGCCCACACCCCTACTGTCATTGGGAACTGCGCCAATTGAGCATCGCGAAGGCCCCCGCCTCGGGGAAGCGCAAAGGTGAGCAAAAGCATCGCCAACGCCGTCAGTATTCCGAGTATGAGCTTACCTTTCCATTCCATGGGTCCATCCTCCTAACGCGTGTTTTTTACCTTGGATATCGACAACACTTACGATGGGGAGGTTTTTTCTAAGCCGAAAGTATACGCGATGCGCCGCAGTTCAGAAACTGGCCGCCAAGGCACCCGGTTGCCAACAATGGCTCAGTTTGCCTTGTCATCCCGAGCCGCCTTCGTTTGGCGAGCTAGGGATGTAGGCGCGACGTGCGACTGCCGCGCGTTCCGCAGCGCGGCAATAAAATAGCACGTTTGTCGCGCATCCTTACGGGCGAATTCAGCGAGTGCCCGCAAACCCAAGGGATTTGACAAATCCCTAACAAGGTTTTGACATCCGACTCTCCGGCCAGTGCTAACGTGTCGGCGCGTTCGGATTGCAACCCGCAAGGAGACTTCAAAACCGAGTCCGATGATGAAACCCCTGGTCTTTCCCGCAGTTTGCTCACCCATGGCTCTGGCCGTCGTGCTCTACATAGGTTTTTCCGCGATGCCAGTGCAAGCACAGTCCACTCCCGCGCCAGCCAATACGATCTTCGTCCACAGTAAGTTCGGCGGTCAGATCTTCGGCTTTGACATCGATCAGAACGGCACCGAGGGCGTGCTGTCCGAGGCGCAGGATATTAATGGCGGCGTGCTGGCGGCTGTCGAAACCTTCGATCAACGTACCGGCAAAATCTTGAAAGTAATCGCCAAGAAGCAATCGCAAGCGGACGACTTTGTGACCCTAGGCGTCGTCGGAAACGGCGTTGGGTTGGTCGAGTACGAACACGAGATCAAGTTCCTTGATGTCAAGCGCTACTTCCCGATGCTGGATCCTCTAACCGGCAACAAATTCAGCAGCCTCTGGACTCCGCCACTCGGCAAAACTCACCTTATTATGGGAGTCAGCCGCAATCAGGGCGAGCCCAACACCGCCGTCTTTGCATTGGATAACGGCAATACCTTCCAGCCCTGGGTATTCAGTTCGAACGTGGCCGCTAACACCTTCAGCCAAATCGTGATTCCCACCGACGACCGCTTCTCCTTCGGCATTCCTCCGGTCATCGCCTATGACAGCAAGGAGAACGTAGCTGTCATTGCGCAAGATTTCGGTAGCCCCACCGATGTGCCCGAGATCGGATTGATCGATCTCACTGCCGGAACATTTGACGAATTCCGGGGTGTCGGATTCGGCTTGGTTAACGGGATCGCCGTCGATTCGGACGATCACATCGCCTGCACCACCACGGAGATCGACTTCAGTGTAGAGTTTTACGATCTGCAAAACCAAACTGGCTTCAGCGAATTCCTTCCCAACGCCAATGACCAGATCTTCAGCGGCGCCGACGTGGAATACGATCCCATCCACAAAGTTTTTCTGGTAGCGCAGCCGGTGTCTAGCACCTCGCCCAGCGGTAGCAGCATTCAGGTTTACGACACTAAGGGAAATTTCCTGGAGTCGGTCAACGGCCTGAATTTTTCCAATGCGTTCAACGTGATTGCGGCGCACATCGCGCTTCATCCCAGCAAGCGCGCAGGTTTCATCGACGGTCCGGACCTGGGCGTGACGGAAATTCAGTCGTTCACTTATTGAAGCGACACGGCGCGGAACTTCCTCCTCCGCGCCGTTGTTTTCTTCTTACTTCGATCCCAGCTGCCAAAACAGATACGAATAGATATCGACCGCTTCCTCGATCTGCTTCGAAATCGGCTTGCCCTGGCCGTGTCCGGCCTTGGTCTCGATGCGCAGCAGAATGGGCCGATCATGGCTTTTTCCGTTGGCCGCCTCCGCCTGCATCAGCGCCGCCATTTTCTTGGCGTGCATGGGATCGACTCGCGTGTCAGTGTCCGCCGTCATAAAAAGGATGGACGGGTACTCGGTCCCTGGCTTCACGTGATGGTACGGCGAATAGGCGTAAAGCCAGTCAAACTGCTTGGGGTCGTCGGCCGAGCCGTATTCGGGCACCCACAGCTTGGCAATTTGGAAATTCTGATACCGCAGCATGTCGAGTAATGGAACTTGACACACCACGGCGCGAAACAGGTCCGGACGCTGCGTAATCGCTACGCCCATCAGCAAGCCGCCGTTCGAGCCACCAGTGATCGCGAGATGATCTTTATCCGTATATTTCTGCGCAATGAGATATTCGGCCGCCGCGAAGAAGTCGTCAAAGACGTTCTGCTTCTTCTCCAGCATCCCCGCCTTGTGCCACTCTTCACCGAATTCCGCGCCGCCACGCAGATTGGCCACGACGAAGACCCCGCCGTGCTCCAGCCAGGCGAAGCGGTTCCCGCGGAAATCCGGCGTGAGACTGACGTTGAACCCGCCGTAGCCGGTCAACAGCGTGGGATTTGTGCCGTTCAAAGCTAGGCCCTTCTTGTGAAAAACAAACATGGGAACCTTGGTGCCGTCCTTGGACGAGTACCAAAGCTGCTTGACCTCGTAATCGGCCGAATCGATTCCCGGCGCGTTAACTTTGTCCCATAGATCGCTTTTGCCGGAGACAAGATCAACCTGATACACCGAAGGAGGCACAGTGAAAGACGAGAAATCGAAGAACACCTCGTTACGGTCCCATTTGCCGCCGGCTCCGGTGATGGTGCCGATGGTTGGCAGTGCAACGTCTTGAACCGGCTTGCCGTCCAGCTCGAACCATTTGAGCTGTGAACTCGCGTTCTTCTCATATTGCGCGAATAATTTTCCCCCGAAAACGCTGACATTCTTCACCACGGCATCGCTTTGAGGAATGATTTCTTTCCAGTTCTGGCGCGTTGGGTTCGCCGCGTCGACAGCAAACACGCGAAAACGAGGAGCATCTTCATTGGTCGTGATATAGAGCTTGTCTTTGAAAATCTCGCCGTTGTAAAGAAACTCCTTGCCGCTGGTAAGCTCCATGGGCGGTGTTTTAGCCTGCAAATCCTGAAGAAACATCTCGCTCTTGGCCCAGCCCTGGAAAACCGTGATCAGCAGCCAACGGTCGCTATCGTCGGGAAGCGTGACTTGAGGAATGTCCTGCGGCGTATGCAATTCGCCGAAGATGAGCGGGTCTTTCGCGGGGTCGGTGGCAAGCGCGTGATAGAAAACCTTGACGTGATAGACCTCCTCTCCTGCCGGCACTTCTCCTTTCTTGGGATGCCGCGTGTAGAAAAAGCCGGAATCATCTTTTTTCCAAGCCAGACTCGCGAAACGGGTGCGATCGATCGTGTCGGGCAGCAACTTGCCAGTAGCGGTCTCGATTACGTGCAACATGCTTTCTTCCGAGCCGCTGGCCGAAGTTCCGTACGCCACGTAGTTGCCGTCATCTGATGGGTACCACCAGTCGAGCGCCACCGTTCCATCGGCGGACATCGAGTTGACGTCAACCAATGGTCGATCTTTGCCATGAGCTCCCTCGCGCACCAGCAGAACAGGCTGATTCTGCGTGCCCTCGCGTCGCGTGTAGAAATAGTAGTTGCCGCCCATCTGTGGCGCACTCAGAGTTCCGATCGATAACAGCTGCGTAAGCCGCTGTTGCAGCTGCTCGCGACCGGGCAGCGGATCCAGAATGCTCCGCGTGTAAGCCATCTCCTCGCGGACATAGGCCTGCGTGTCCGGGCTCGAAGCATCTTCCATCCAGCGGTAAGGGTCGGCGATTTTGCGTCCATGGATGGTGTCCACAATCGAATCGGTCTTCACTTTGGGCGGCGCTGCCTGGGTTGTGGCCGATGCCGAAGAGTCATCGGTCGCCAGTGCGATCGCGGTTAGAAAGAGGAGTGAAAGCAGAATTGCAAACAAACGCGAGCCTCCTGACATAAGCACCTCAAGTGCGACAGTGAATCGAGCGGTGCCACTAGGGTAGCAAATTGTGCAGTCGGTTGGCTTCGTAGGAGCGGACGAAATGATATGATGGAAGCGAGCGCAACGCTCATCCACTCCTCAGTAGCTCAATGGCAGAGCATCCGGCTGTTAACCGGAGGGTTGTAGGTTCGAGTCCTACCTGAGGAGCCATTCTTTCAATGGCTTACAGCCGCGCAAATCACCCACAAATCAGTTAATGACGTTTGCAAAGGCCAGCCCCGCCACCTTCGCGCTCGCCTGCGCCATCTCGTCCGTGACCACCGTTCCGTAGATGTTCATCGTCGTACCGATGTCCGAATGGCGCATCATTTTCTGCTGCACAGCGAGGGCGACCAAGTTCGTGACGCTGTGCGCAATCGCCTTCACTTCGACTTGAAGCGACGCCTCCACCTAGTCTCCATCCAACAGCGGCTGCCCGACTGCTTGAGGCAGCACGTCGATCAACTGAGTTCCATTTTTGGGGGTGGAGTTGCCAAGTCAGACGGATGCCGATGGGCACACTTCTAAGCGCTAGCCGATTGCTTAGCCACGGGAGTTTGAGGCACCGCGGATGCCCCGCGAAATACTAATCGCTCCGACGGTCGTCCTGTGCAATCGAGACGCAGACCACCGTCGTTTGTATCAGCCGATCTTAAGTCAGAATTTCTCCATGTCAAGAGGCTGCGCAGTAGTCTTTGTGCAAATCGTGGGCGAATTCGCGGTACAAGAACGGTAATTCGCGATACAAGAACGGTACGAATCCGAGTTCGGGATGCCCGCTGTCTTCTGCCAGTAGAAGTGCTGCCGAAAGACCGTCGCCCTCCGGTCGAGGCAGAAGTTTTTTCTTGACTTCCCTTTTCATAGAACTCATTGACACGTGACAGCGAACCAAGGAACGGGGAGTGTTTGTGCTTCCCTTCCTCGTCCAGCCAGGCTTGGCAGGTTCCCCGCTGGGAACTGCAAATCGAAACGGTTCAGAAGAACAAGGTTGAGTTGGTTCCTGCACTGACGCTATAACCGCAGGATGGACCGCCCGTGAACGGAAAAATTGCTCCCGTCCACTCTTCCGGAGACTCAAGGTTGTACGAAGGAAATCCGTGATAGGGGCCGTCGGCGAAGAATTTCACCTTACCGCTCGCCGGAAACTCCGAACACGAACTCACGCCATATGCCTCGAGAACGCCGGCGAAGGCCCAGATCCAGTGCCGCTTCGAAGAAGTCTTAACCTTCAGCGTAGAGGTAATCGAGCCGTCGATTGCCTCGACCTGCCAGGTTTGCTTGCCACCGGAAATGGCGGTGAGCTCGGTAAAGCCGGTAATGGTGTCACCCACGGCTACTTTCTTTAGGTTGCTATGGTAAGCGGTGCCGCCTGAGGAGACCATCCAACTGGCGACGGCATAGTAATTGCCTCCTCCCGCCGGGCTGGCGCCGTACTGCAGGACGGGCTGCAGGATCCAATTTTCGGCTGATGGCTCGATGCCATTGAACAGATAGATCAGGGCGCCATTCTTCGAAGGTTTCTTGGGCACGGGCCAAGTTCCGCCAAGGTAATCGATGTTGTCGTTCTTGCCCAGGGAAACATCCCACTCTGAGGCCTCAACCCAGCCGTTGCCGGTTCCAGGATCCTGCACGAAGCCGATACTGGACGAGTGAGGACGGGTGACAATGGCACGCTCGGGGCACGCGTCATAGTGAGCGACAAATTCGCCGTTCATGGTCACGTCGCCGGTGACATCGCCATCCTCGGTGATTTCAACGGTTGCGCCGTCAGGGATTTCATGCACGCAATCGGGGCGAACCAATGCGCCTGGAACCTGCACCCAATCCGGGTGTTCCTGCACGACTTGACTGTAGGTTGGGACTGCCTGCGCGTACAAGATTCCGCTCACGCCGAACAGAAAGCACGCGACGCTCGATAAGGCACTGATGTGGCTGATGCGATTCATAACTCCTCCTTGATGTGGCTCCGTTCAGGAGCCGGATTGTCGGGCGCTTGTGTGACTTTCGTCGTGAAAACGCCTTCAATCGATAACGCGCGGTTTGAGGAGAAACGGGGTCATGGGGATAAGAGCATCTTGAAATCGGAAGACAACCGGAAGTTCACCTATGACAAATTCGTGGCTCATGCTGCCACACAGGCCATGTAAGTCGGCGTTCCCACTCAGCCGGCGCGCCACAAACTGCAGCTTCTCATCCATCACCGAACACTCCTTCCAAGGCATCTTTCCCTCCTTCAGAAGGAAAGTGTTACCTATGTGTCCGGTACAATCTGTTACCTGTATCTCACGCCGCTCACCGCCAAGTTTCCAGCCCAGCTCAGTGGGTTAGTGTGTGGCCGCCATCGCCGCTTCCGCGATCTTGAGTCGTTTCGCAACCAGCGCCGGATCTCCAACCTGAAAGCTGGTGGGAGCGGTGTGGTAGGGATGCGGAATGCGCTGCCAGGTGTGCAGGCTTTGCGAGAACCACGCCTGCGCTTCAGTCAGATCAGCCTTGCGTTTTCTTGCGGGTTCTCCGCGCTGCTGAGCTGCCCTCAGGTGGATTTCCGCCAACCCGGAATACGCATCGGCAGCACAATAAAGCGCGTCAAGATCGGCAGGTTCTTTTGTAATGAGCGATCCAACCCTGTTCAGCGCCTCTTGGAAATGGTCGGTGGCCGCCTGGTCGTGCCCCGCCTTCGCCGCTGCTTCCCCCAACTTCACATCGGCTGCGCCTATACTGACCTGATCCCCGGCGTTTCCTTTCTTGTACCTCTCCTCGTAGATTGAACGCGCCTGCTCGATCTCCGCAATCGCAGCCTCCGGTTGGTTGGCTGCGGTCAGGACTATGCCACGGATCAGCAGCATTTGTGCTAATTTCCGTTGCTGATAGGATTTGTCCGGAGCGGATGCGACAAGCTCGCGCATGATTTCCAAACCCCGATTCGAGTATGCCATCGCCAAATCGATCTGGCCGGCTCTTACGCAGGAAGCCGCGGTGTTCACAGACGCAATAGCCAGCCCTCGCCGCAGTAAGAAGTTTTTTGGGTCCTTGCTCACCAGGTTCTGGTAAATCTCCAGGTCCTTCATGTTGTTCTCGACCGCGCGTGGATAATCGCCGATGTCGTCGTAGACGCTCGCAATCGTGCCGTAATCAACAGCCACGCTGCGTTGGTAATGCGGAGTTCTGGAAAGTTGAGCTATCTTGAGATCGATCTGGAGCGATTTTTCGTAGTATTTGAGAGCCTCTCTGGCGTCGGATTCCTCCAAAATGATGCCGATATTGGTCAGATCTGCCGAATAGCTGTAGAGGTAACGAATATCTTCCGGATTGAGCCGCACGGCGATTTCGTTGATCGCCAGTGCCCTGCGATAGTCCTGCAGTGCCTTATCCTTCCCCTCACCGCTCAATTGGGCAATCGTTGCTGAGACGTCGTAGTCAAAACTCAGTTCATAGAGAACCTCCGGGTTGTTCGCCTTCTCTTTATTGAGCGCCTCAGAAATGGCGATTGCCCGTTCGATAGCATCCCGCGCCTCGCGGTGATCGCCAATGCCCTCAAGTTGATGAGCGACCAGGCGGTAGCTAGTCGCCAGCGCGAGCCGATCATTCCAGTCGCGTGAAGATGTGGCAATCTGCTGACGGAACTGGAGCGCCCTTTTGTAGCTGGCGAGGGTGCCTTGAAGGTCGCCCAGGTTGTTTTCCAGATAGTCGCCCTGTACCGATCCCAGCCGCTCGTAGGCGGATGCGAGCTCTCGCTGCAATCCGACGTCACCCGTTGATTCTTGGCCGAGCACGTTTAGATACTGCAAGGCGCGCTCCACGATAATCTTTTTTGCCGGAGTCGAACCGGGAAGGTCCTTGATCGAGTCATGAACATCGAAGATGAGTGAGTTGGCCAGGCTGCGCACGTCATTAAAGCGACGTCTTGCAATGCGTGCCTCCTGTAGAGTGATCGCTACCCCGCTCACCACCGCTAAGAGCACCAGCGCAGATGCAACAACTCCCACTTTGTTTCTGGTGACGAACTTCGAGGTGCGATACCACACGGTATCGTTTCGCGCACTGACCGGAATGTTCTCCAGATGCCGACGAATGTCCTCCTGCAGATAGCCTACCGAGGTGTAACGCCGCGCGGGTTCCTTCCGCAGCGCCATGAGCAGAACGTTGTCCAGATCGCCGCTCAGTCGCTTGCGAAGTTTCTCGGCGGAGGTGTCCCGAACCCCGGCCAGTTTATCCGCTTCGACTCTGCGTTCCTGGTTGCTTGATGTCGGCGACGTCAGCAGTGCCAGACTCGGCTTTTGCGGATCTCGGTGGCATACAGCGTCGGCAATCTCCTGGGTCGATCCCGACCTCAGCCGGTAAGGCCCAAGCCCGGTGAGCAACTCGTACAACACCACGCCGAGAGAGTACACATCGCTGGCTGTGGTCATGGGCTCGCCCTTGATTTGCT
>Ga0335081_10001957_pt1 | contig 32554 bp, 24 predicted proteins | sample Lox_Sample_35_FD_206713 | JGI IMG/M metagenome (GOLD analysis project Ga0335081, IMG submission 206713) | Soil microbial communities from Loxahatchee National Wildlife Refuge, Florida, United States - Lox_Sample_3.5 | ecosystem: Environmental > Terrestrial > Soil > Wetlands | place: USA...
TCGTCCGTCGCTGGGGGCGAGGAGTCCGATCAGCATTTTTACGGTGGTGCTCTTGCCGGCGCCGTTGGGGCCGATGTAGCCGAGGATCTCGCCGGGCTGGATGGCGAAGCTGACGTCGTCCACGGCGGGAATGCCGTTGAAGCGCTTGGTGAGGCGCTGTACCTCGAGGGGGCCGCTCATGATTCGGCCTCCCGGCTGGACAGGCCGCGCTTGGCGTGGATTACGCGGAGCAGGTCTTCGAGGCGGGCGCTTTCGGCGGCGAGCACGCGGCGGCCGAGGCGGGTGAGGCGGTAGTAGCGCCGGCGCGCGTCGTCGAGCTCGGGGGCGGGGCGGGCGCCGGATTCCTCGATCAGGTCCTCGTCCATGAGCCGCTTGAGGGTGCCGTAGAGGGTCGCGGGCCAGAGCCGCACCTTGCCTCGGGTGCGCTCGAGAACCTCCTGCATGATTCCGTAGCCGTGCTGCTCCTGGTCGGCGAGCGAGAGCAGGACGTGGAACCAGTGGCTCTTGAGCGGAGTGAAGCTTTCCGGTGAAGGCGGTTTCTTCATGTTCGGTATATATACTAGTCGATATATAGAAGCTCGTCAAGCGGCGCATTCATAAGAGAATGAGAGTATATGCCGCCCGTCTCCTACCTGCACCCGCGCGATGAGATTCTCTCGGCCATTCAGCGGATCTACCGCTATAGAATGACCACTACGTCGGGGGGCAATCTCTCCATACTCGAGGAGAACGGGGATCTCTGGATTACACCGGCGGGGATCGACAAGGGCACGCTGCGGCGCGAGGATATCGTGTGCGTGCATCCGGACGGAACGGTGGCAGGGCCGCACCGGCCGTCGTCGGAGCTGCCGTTTCACCAGGAGATTTACCGCACGCGGCCCGACCTACGGGGGATTGTGCATGCGCACGCGGTGGCGCTGGTGGCGTTCAGCCTGGTACACCAGGTGCCGGACACGCGGGTGTTTCACCAGGCACGGCACGTGTGCGGCGAAGCCGGATTCGCGCCCTACGAGCTGCCGGGCAGCGCGGCGCTGGGCCGCAACGTGGCGTCGCTGTTCCGGCGGCTGTACAACTGCGTGATACTGGAGAATCACGGCGCGGTGACCGGCGGGGCGAGCCTGAGGGAGGCGTTCGACCGTTTCGAGACGCTGGAGTTCAGCGCCAAGACGATCATCAAAGCGCGCCACCTGGGCGAGGTGCGCTACCTGACGGACGAGCAGCTCGCCACGGCTCATAAGGCCGGGCCCGAATGGGACGGTTTTGCGCACGCCGCGCCCGGGACGCGGGAAAAGGAGCTGCGCGCGACGCTGGCGGAGTTCGTGCGCCGGGCCTACCGCCAGCGCCTGTTCATCAGCACGCAGGGGAGCTTTTCGGCGCGGCTGGCGGGGGACGCGTTCCTGATCACGCCGTATCACGAAGACCGGGGAACGCTGGACGTGCAGGACCTGGTGCTGGTGCGGGGCGGCGAGTGCCAGGCGGGCGCCCTGCCCAGCCGCGCGGCGCGCATGCACGCGGCGATTTACCGGAAGCATCCGGAGATCGGCGCGATTGTGAACGCGTATCCGGTGAATGCGACGGCGTTCAGCGTGACCGGCGCCGGGCTGGATAGCCGGACGATTCCGGAGAGCTACATTGTGATCCGGCAGGTAGGGCGGATCCCGTACGGGGTGCAGTTCGAGGAACCGGAAGCGGTGGCCCAAACCCTTTCGGCGCGCTCGCCGGCCGCGCTGCTGGAGAATGACGGCGTGCTGGTGGCGGGGCGGACCGTGCTGGAAGCCTATGACCGGCTGGAGGTGCTGGAATCGACGGCGGAGGCGATTATCAACTGCCACGCGCTGGGCACCCTGGCTCCGATGCCGGAAGAAGTGACGCGCGAGCTGGAGCGGGTGTTCCTGTAGTGAAGGCGCTGATCATCGCGTTGCTGTTGGCTCCGACGGGCGCGGCCCAGAAGGAAATCGTCGACGAGGGCTTCAGCCATTTCTACAACCTGGAGTACGACGAGGCGATCGCGGTTTTCGAGAAAGCGATCGCGCAATATCCGTCGATTCCAGACCTGCACAATCACCTGGCGCAGAGCCTGATTTTCCGCGAGATGTTCCGCGACGGGGCATTGGAGAGCGAACTGGTCTCGGGGAATAATTCGTTTTTGCGGCGCGCCAAGCTGAATCCCACGCCGGAGGTCGAGAAGCAGATCCTGGACGAGATCGGAAAGTCGATGGCGCTGTGCGAGGAGCGCCTGAAGGGCAATCCGAACGACACGACCGCTATGTACGCGCTGGGCATCGCTTACGGCCTACGGGCCAACTATTACTGGGTCGTGAAGAAGGCGTGGCACGATTCGCTGAAGGACGCGACGTCGGCCCGCAAGCTGCACAATCGCATCTCGGCGCTGGAGCCCAACAACGTGGACGCGCGGCTGGTGCAGGGGCTGCACGATTACATCGTGGGCAGCCTGCCCTGGACCTGGCGAACGCTGGGGTTCCTGATCGGCATCCACGGCGACAAGGAGAAAGGCATCCGCACGGTGCAGGAGGTGGCGCGCAACGGGAAGCTGAACAAGGTGGATGCCGAGATTTTTCTAGGGGCGCTCTACCGGCGGGAGAACCAGCCGAAGCAAGCGGTGCCGCTGATCCAGGACCTGATCCGCCGCTATCCGCGCAATTTTCTGCTGCGGCTGGAACTGGCCGAGATGTACAGCATGGGGGGCGACGGGAAGAGCGGGCTGGCGGCGCTGGACGAGGTGGTGCGGCTGAAGCAGTCCCACGCGCCGGGATTCGACCGCCTGGCGTGGGAGAAGGTCTATTATCAGCAGGGGTCGATTCAATTCTGGTACAACGACCTGGATCGATCGCTGGAAAACCTGAAGAAGGTGACGGCGCGGCCCGAGGAAGTGGACTTAAGTACGGGGACATTGGCGTGGCTGCGGATCGGCCAGATTTACGATATGAAGCATCGCCGGGGGGAGGCGCTCGACGCGTACAAGAAGGCGATTGCTTTTGCTCCGCAGGCGGATGCGGCGGTCGAGGCGAAGAAATACCTGTCGGAACCGTACCGAAGGTAGCGGACCTCGCGGACAGGCCGGTAATTACTCGATCGTCACTTTGACGGGCTGGACGATGTCCTTGGGCTCTTTGCCGCTGGTACGAATCATGAACGCCATGCGGCCCGTGGCCTTGGCAGGAATCTTTACCTTGATCGCCGCCGCGGATTGTTCCACGACCTCGCAGACCAGGTCGTTCTTGTCGTCGGTGAGGAAGACCTTGGCCACATTGTCCTTATCCAGGTTTTCGCCGGTGATGGCGACGACGTCCCCTACCTTTCCGCTCATCGGCTCGACAGAGGTCATGCGCGGCATGGCTTCCTGGGCGAAGCTCGCCATACAGGCAGCAGCAACCAGCGCAAGTAGAAAAGACAGTTTCATCTGAATATCCGTTCCTTTGATTCTGATGGTATGTCCATTGACTCCGAAATTCAGGGGCGGATTGCCGCGGCGGCACAAGCTCGGGTATCATCTTCCCTATGGCCGCAATCGCAAGCAGCCCCGGCGCCCTCATTGGACGCCGGAACGGATGGATCTACAAGCCTTCGTGGGATCTTCCCGTCCTGATTCTGAGCGCGGTGCTGGTTCCGCTGCCGTTTCTGGTGGCGTGGGGCGCGCAGATTTCGGGCTGGGTGCGGCAGCAGCAGGCCATTGACCTGATTAATATCGCCGTGGCCACGCTGATCGGCGGACCGCACCTGTTTTCGACGGTGACGTTCACGGTGCTCGACGACCGGTTCCGGACCAAACATCCCCGATACCTGTTGGCGGCCCTGGCTTTGCCCGTAATCGTTTTGTATTTAGGCGTCACCCATTACAGGATGCTGATCACGTTCTTTTTCACCTGGGCATCGTTGCACGTGCTCCATCAGATCATCTACCTGACCGACTGCTACCGGCAGCGGAGCGGCCGCGCCGAGCCTGCATGGTCGCGGGCAGTGGACTACGGCCTGATCCTGACCGGCTTGTACCCGATCGGGCTGTACAAGATCGCGCAGGGGAATTTCGGCGTGGGCGGCGTGACTCTGCCGTACCCCGATGTTCTTCGTCCGCTGAACCTGCCGGTGTTGGCGGGGGTGGTTTTCGCGGTGTGCCTGGTGGCGTGGATCGGAAAGACCACGGTCGAAATCCGGCGGGGCACGGTGAGCATGCCCAAGACGCTGCTGATCGGGATTACGACGGTAGTGAGTTTCCTGCTCCCGCTGGGGTCGAATCTGGACATCCTGTTCCAGGGCTACAACACCTGGCATTCGTTCCAGTATCTGTTCCTGCTCTGGCTGATCAACCGGTTGCGCGATCAGCGCGGCGAGATCGATGCGGGCGTGGTCCGGAAACTGGTCCGGCGCCGGGGAATGAGCGTGTACTACCTCTGCTTCCTCGGCGCAACGGGTGTGATGGTGGTTCTCACGCTGCTGGTGCGCGCCACGACGCCGCTTTCGGCCGATCAGAGTTACTTCGTCGTGGTGCTCAGCGTTCTGCTGATGCATTATTACTTCGATCATTTTCTGTTTGTGCACCCGGGAATGGTGGAGTAGACGAACCGAGCCAGCGGGACTAAAGTCCCGCGCAGGCTGAAGCCTGCCCCACTTGTGCCCTGCCCTGGATTCTGCTAGTTCCTAAGACATGGCTACGCAAGCCTTCCGCGACGCCGACCGCAGGCAGCTCAGCATGCTCGCGGCCGCAGAAAAGAAAGTCCTGGTGTGGCTGGCGCATCGCATGCCGGGTTGGGTCAATTCCGACCACCTGACGCTCGTGGGATTCGCCGCCATGTTCGCCGCGGGCCTTGGCTATTGGGCCGCAGGGCGGGACCGGCGCGCCCTGATGTTGGTGATCGCGGCGCTGGCGGTGAACTGGTTCGGCGACAGCCTGGATGGCACCCTGGCCCGCGTCCGAAACCGGCTTCGGCCGCGTTACGGATTTTATGTCGACCACATCACCGATGCGATCGGGACCTTCTTCCTGATGGGCGGGCTGGCGCTCTCGACTTACATGAGCCCCTACATCGCGCTGGGGCTGCTGATCGCCTATTTCCTGCTTTCGATCGAAGTGTACCTGACGACTTATACGATCGGGCACTTCCATCTTTCGTTCTGGAGCTTCGGGCCGACGGAGCTGCGCATCCTTCTTTGCATCGGAAACCTCGCGCTCTTCTGGAAACCGGTGGTGAAGTTATTCGGCCGGGAGTTTCTGCTGTTCGACATCGGCGGCACGTGCGGGATCGCCGGCATGGGCCTGATGCTCGTCTGGTCCGCGCTGCGGCACACGCGGCAACTCTACCAGGCCGAGCGGCTGCCGTGAGTCCGCTCGCGGTACGCTGGCTGAAGTTCAATTTTGTGGGCGGGGTGGGGATCGGTGTGCAGATGGGCGCGTTTGCGCTGCTCAAGGGAGTGCTCGGCGTGAACTACCTGCCGGCTACGGCGTTGGCTGTGGAGACGGCGGTGCTGCATAACTTTGTGTGGCATGAGCGGTTCACGTGGAAGGAGCGGGCGCGGGGCACGTGGCGGGAGGCGGCGATCAGGCTGCTGAAGTTCCACGCGGGAAACGGCGCGGTCTCGATATTGGGGAACCTGGCTCTGATGCGGCTGCTGGTGGGCGGGGCGCACCTGAATGCCTACCTGGCAAGCCTGCTGTCGATTGGGGCGTGCGCGCTGTTGAATTTCGCGGTGGGGGAGTGGTTTGTGTTTCGAGAGCGTGGTCCGCGGGATTCTGATGTAGGATAGATAGCGGAGCGTTTCTGCGAAGCAGGTGCTGGTCTACCTATTTTGATCCAACACCTCAAAATAGGGAGTCCGACTCGATTGCAGGCGCTGGTGAGCAAGCTCCTGGCGAAGGGTGTTCGTACGCTTCGCGAGGGAGAAGCCTGAAGGCGCTCGGGGGACACCCACTCGCGTTTACAAACGTGGGTCAATACCGGGGGCTGGTACGGCCTAGTGGTGCGCTCCATGTTCTCCCCCATTTGCGGGGCGACGTCTCGGCGGATGATAACCGAAGTTAACATGCTCTGTTATGGGCGGACTACCCAAAGCTAGTACACTAGTGAGTACCTGTTGTCGAATGGTACTAAGACACCTATCTTTTCACTTGTACGCAAGATATTTCTCGGGTGTAATGGACTTGGAGGTTCTAAATGAAGCAGTTGCTGCGCAGTCTTTGGCAGGAAGAATCGGGCCAAGACTTGGTAGAATACACGCTGCTTATCACGTTTGTCCTGTTCTGCACCGTGGCAATGTTCGGCTTCGGAGGCCCCTCGATCAAGGGAATCGTTGGCACCAGCAACTCGCAGATCGCTGCGGGCAATGCGTATGCGGCCGGAGGCTGACGACCGTCCGCGGCGTCTTCAGAGGACGTCGGCGAAGCCGCGCTTCATGTAGCGGAAGAACAGGCCGCCGGCAATGAATGCCGCTGCACCGAAGGCGGCCGCAATGATCAGGTCGCGCAGACTGGGCATCGACGAATACAGCAACGCCGCACGGTAAGCCCGCACGACGTAATACAGCGGATTGGCGAACAACACCCACCGGGCCTTCTCCGGAAAATTCTCCTCCTGAATAAAGATCGGCGTCAGCCAGAACCAGAACGTGAAGACTACGCTGAGCACCTGGGCGGTGTCGCGGATGAAAACGTGCAGACTGGCTGCAATCCATCCCAGGCCGACCGCGAGCAGCCCGATCGCCCCCATGTAAAACGGTAGAAAGACGAGGAAGATGCTGATCTGGTTGTAGGTGACGCCCATGGCCGCGACCATGAGCAGCACGGCGAGCAGATGGCTGACGAGAGTCGACAGAAATACGGACACGGGCACGATTTCGGCGGGGAAGACTGTTTTGGTGATGAGTCCGGCCTGATCGAGCAGGCTGGGCGCGGAGCGCTGCACGGTCTCGCTGAAGAGCAGCCAGGGCAGCATGCCCGAGAAGATGAACATGGGGTAGCTCTGCACTCCTTCCGGTGGTTTCTGGTGGAGACAGAATTGGAAAACGAATGTCCAGCTAATGAGGAGGACCAGCGGATGAATCAAACTCCAGATCCAACCCATTGCCGACCCGACGAAGCGCTGTTCGAAGTCGCGGCGGACCAGCTGGAAGAGGAGGCTGCGGCGCTCCACCAGATTCCGCAAAAAAAGGGTTCCCGGCAGTCTCGAGGGCACGGTTCCAAACAATAATACCCTGTATATCAATGACTTGCAACGAAAGATAACAGGTTGACAGGCGGTAAAATCCCTGTTACAGTTTGAGATTCGCCAATGGTAGTTGAGCAGTGAAATAGCCCCGCCGGACCTCCGTGCTTCTCGTCGGGCACGAATCCAAAAGAGAGTCCGGAGTGGAGAGACTATGAAGCAGGAATACTTTGTTGTAGTTTTAGCTCACTCGCTACGCGGCAGACTCAGACGGATTCAAATTCCCCACACAGCGGTTTACGCTGTCCTCGGCCTGGCCTTCCTCGGTTGCTTCTCGACGTTCGGGTTTATCGCCAGCTACGCGCGCATGGCCTGGAAGGTTGCCAATTACAACGCTCTGAAGCGTGAAGCCGACTCGCTGCGCGCGCGTTACCAGAATCTGCAGAAAGTGGTCAGCGATACCAACGTGCAGATGGCCAGCCTGCAACTGTACGCCAAGGAGGTCTCGGTGGCCTACGGGATCAAGCAGAAGCTCGAAGGGCCCCAGGACATCGCGGCGGAAGGCAAACTCGTACCTTCATTCGCCGAAAGTATCCAGGACTACAACTACCTGCTGAGCGCCGAGAAGATGAATCTGACCGCGCATCGTTTCCGGCGCCTGCAGCCGCAGGTGAAGGCGACACCCAGCCTTTGGCCGGTGGAAGGCCGGCTGATGAGTGGATTTGCGACGCGCACGGACCCGTTCTCGGGTGAAGGCGCGTTCCATAAAGGCGTCGATATCAGCGCGCCCCCGGGCACGCCGGTTCATTCGGCAGCCGAGGGAGTGGTGGTGCTTGCGGAAATGGTTGCGGGCGGGTACGGGCGGCTGGTGATCGTCGATCACGGCGGCGGAGTGCAGACCTACTACGCGCATCTTTCCAAGATCGCGGTTCACACCGGCCAGGAAGTCCATGGCGGCGACCTGGTGGGGGCGGTCGGGTCGACTGGGCGAACGACCGCGCCGCATTTGCACTACGAAGTCCGGATAAACGGAGAACCGCGCAATCCGGCCCGTTTCCTGGCCCGCTCCGGGATCTTCCGCGAGGCACCGAAGGACCTGCCGTTCTAGCGCGGCTCAAGAACCATTTCAGGAACCAGCATCGCGGCCATACGGGCGGAATTGCGGATTTTCTGATTTGCCATCCAGGCATCAGCCGATTCCGCGAGCTCCCGTCCCGGGCCACCTCCCAGCAGTTCGCCCCGGCGCCTGCGCGCCGCTGCGGCGAACAACCGCATGTGCGCCCGATCGAATCCCGACTCTGCCAAATGCACTAGCTCGATGGCGCGATTTCGATCGCCGCGCATCGACACAACGCCGGCATGGAGCACGTGGCCAAGCGGATCGCTCCAGGGCATTCGCTCGCGCAAAATGCGTCGAGCGTCCTTCTGCGCCTGTTTCAGCAGGACGTTTGCGCGCGGGCTGCCTGGCGTGTCCGCCGCGACCGCGAGCGCCGCCGCCGCGCGATGATACAGCGACTCGATCCGAATGTACTGTACGCGCAACAGGAACGAGCGGCTGAGCAGGGGCCATTGTTCAAGAACGAGTCCCCAGGCGGCCTCGTTCTCACCGGAGTAGAGTGCGATCTCGACATTGGCGATCAGCGCCCACCAGTGCTGAACGTAGAACTCGCCGGCGGGCCATCGTGAAATGGCGTCCTTGACTTCGCGCCGCGCGGCATCCGGCTGGTCAACAGCCAGCCAGTTGGCGTGGGAGATGCGGATTTTCAGGTCGGTTGCCTCATAGAGGTCGCCGCGGGCTTCGGCCTGCTTCAAAAGGACGGGCAGCCGGCGGGTGAGCGACTCGAATTCTCCGAGAAAGAACAGGGCCACGCTCGACATCAGGTGGACGGTGGCGAGCTCCCAGGCGACTCCAACGCAACGCTCGCGCAGCACGGTCTCGGCCTGTTCATGCAGCTCGCGGGCATCGCTCCAGCGTCCCTCGAGGAACGCCGCCATGCCCTCAACCATGGTGGCCAAACCGAGGGCATGCGGCTGCTGTTGCTGAATCCGTTGCGCGAGGGCGCGGTTGGTCTCGAGGAGAGACTGCGTATGCAACCTTTGCCGCCCTCCGGAGAGGGCGTGGTAACCCGCTTCGACGGCCAGCGCACGGCTTACGCGATAGGGATCGCCGGCGCGCAGCGCGAGCAACAGGTGGCGGGCCTGGAAATCCGCGGCGCGGATGGTGTCCACCACCCCCAATCCCTGGGCGACCGACCAGCAGGTGTCGACGCCGACGAGATCCCGCACCGGGATGCTGCGGGCCTCCCTCTCTACAAAGCCGAGCCCTCTGATGCGGATCCAGACGCGACGGAGCAGGAGGGAGAGCAGAGCTCGCCATGGCGACCGCGCCAGGCGCATTCCCGAGGCGGCCAAGACGTCGCGAAGGACGCCGATTCCCTGCTCCAGATGGCCGCTCATCAGCAGTTGTGCGGCAGCGCGGCGGCGATACTCGAGCGCGCCGGTGTCAACCGAAGCGGCGGCGGCGGCCAGGTACGCCTCCGCTGCTTCGGCGCCGCGGCCCGAGTTGCCGAGGGCATCGCCGAGACTGGCGCGAAGCTCCCGCTGCTTTGCGGGGTCTTCTGTCTCCAGGTCGAGTGCGAAGCGGTAGAGGCGCGCGGCTCGCTCGAACGCCAGCGCCTCGGCTGCGTGGCCGGCTGCCGCGGCGGCGTAGCGGGCGGCCTTGCGGTTGTCGCCGGCGCCATGGAAGTGCATCGCCAGCGCCTCCGGTTCGGGCCGTGCGGATGCTTCCAGTACGGTTGCCAGCGACGCGTGGCAATTCACGAAGTCTTGGGGAGTAAGCTGCGCGCTTACGGCCTCGCGAATGCGATCGTGGTAGGCTTCGATCTCCGGAGTGTCCCCCGCGGCGCGCAAACGAACCAGGCGGCCTCCGCGCAGGGCCGCCAGCACATCGTAGTCGGGGCCTTGGTGGCGGGCCGCGCGTTTGGCGAGGTCCAGCGCGATCGGCCGGCCGGCGACTGCGACCACGTCCAGGAGACGGCGCGCGGGCTCGTTCAGCCTCGATACGCGTGCCTGAATCACCTCATCCAGGGAGAGAGCTCCCGCCGCTTCCGGCGCGCGCACCAGCTCGCTCACGAACAGAGGATTGCCCGCGGAGTCGCGAGCGATATCCTGGGCGCGCGCGACGGCGAGCCCGCCCTCGCCACCGTACATCGCCGTCGCGAGCTGCCTCGACTCTTCTGACGACAGGCCTTCCAATGGAATCTCGACGACGTGGACATTCGGGCCGGGGGCCGCGGCGCTCGTCACGAGGGTCTGCACCAGCGGGCCGGCGCCGGCTTCCTCGCGCCGGTAGCTTGCGATCAGAAGCAAGCGCGGCGAGGCGGGGGGCAGAATGAGCTGTGACAGAAGAGCCGCGCTGTCGGCGTCACCCCACTGCGCATCGTCAATGAATACTACCGGAACTGTGCGCCGCCCCAGGCGCCAGAACATGTCGCGGAGGGCCCCGAAGGCGCGCTGCCGGAGTTCCTTGGGATCGGCAACTCCGGCGGCCTTGGTCAAAGGGGAGAGCGCAACCGCCACTTCCCGCAATGCCGGGAAGAGCCGTGCCAGGGCGGGCATATCGTGCGGCAGAACCCGATCCAATTCGCTTGCCGGAAGACGCTTGAGATACCGGGACAGCAGGTCGATTACACTGTCGAAAGCCCTGTAGGGCACGCTTTCGCGCTCGAGACACCTGCCGGCCAGGGGAAGCACCTCAGCCCGGCGGCGAATCCCGTCCAGGAAATGATTCACCAGGGCGCTCTTGCCGATTCCCGAGGCGCCATGCAGCAGCACCACCGCGGCCGCTCCTTCTCGTGTACGTTCCAATGCTTCGTGCAAGGCGCCGAGCTCGCGCTCCCTGCCCACAAATCCAATTCGTTTGGCGGGAGCGGGGCCAAGGTGCGCGGCCGCGCCAAGGCGGCGCAATACTTCGGCTCCGCCGGGACGTTTCGCGGCCTCTCGCTGCAACAGGTCGACGCAGAGCGCCTCGAGATCGGGAGGGATACCTGTGGCGAGCGAGGAGGGGCTGGGAGCATCCGACCGCTGTTTTCGGGCGATCACTTCGGCGGCGGAACCGTCGAACGGGCGCCGTCCAGTGAGCGCTTCAAACAACATGACGCCGAACGCGTACCAGTCGGCGGCATCTGCCGCGGGCTGACCCTCCGCCTGTTCGGGCGCCATGTAGGCCGGCGTACCGGCAAGGGGGTTGCCGGAGGTCGATCCTTCGACTGACATCTCCGCAATCAGGCCGAAATCCAAAATCACTACGCGTCCTTGCGGGGTGACCAGCACGTTGGAGGGCTTGAGGTCGCGGTGCAACGTGCCCGCGCGGTGCAGCTCCGCGATGCCCTCGGCGAGCTGCCGTGCCGCCGTGCGCAGGCGCGACTGATCCAGAGTGCGTGGCGTGCGCGGGCCGATGGATGGCTCGGCCTGGCCGGTGACGGCTCCGGGCGAGTCCACCTGAGGCGTTGTGGTGGTTTTTGTCTCAGAAAGAGGCACCGTCGGCTGGCTCTCGGGGTATGGCGAACCCACGCCGGGGCTCTCGGCAGATCGCGGCGGAGGACGCATGACCCAAGTGAGAAAGTCCACGCCGGCGAGCAATTCCATGGTGAAGAACCAGTGCTCGCCCTCGGAGACGAGGTCATAGAGCGCCACCAGGTTCGGATGATGGATGTCCGCCAGGGCGCGAAACTCGCGCTTGAAACGGTAGAGGGCGTCTGCGCCTGCGCGATGGAGGGTTTTGAGAGCGACAAGTGTGTTCTGACGGCGATCGTACGCCTCGTAGACAACACCGTACCCGCCGCGCCCCAGCCGGCGTTGAATCAGGTAGCGCTCTGTGCCCTCAAACTCGCCCGCGGGCATTCGTGCAGCTTTTCCTGCTGCGGAGGGTACTCCAAAATCAGGCGGGGTTCAAGACGGGGCCGCGCGATTCGCGCGATTGCGGCGTTACCCTGGTTCCCTGGCCCGGCCATTCGTAAACAAGGCCGCCAAGCGTAACATCGTGTGCGTTCGCACAGGGCCCTGGTTAATGCGCTGTTGGCAGAAGCATCTTTTCAGTAATATTGCTGCTGGGTGATTAATCAGTCTGCGGCGCCAGTCCAAGGGCGCCGGGAGGGGCTAGCAGCCGGTCCGGCAGAGGGTTCGATTCGTATGTTCGCCGTGCAATCGCAAAACACAAGAGAATACTGGCTTACCGGTAAGCTGGCGAAGTATTCCAGCAAAGGCGTCGTACGCTGCATCGAGCCGCAGGAGACGATTCGCCGGGCTACAGCGGTTTTGGATCGTGCCGGCATCACTACCGTTTCGGAAGTGACCGATCTGGATCGTATCGGAATTCCGAATTATATGAGCGTGCGGCCACGCGACCTCGACCCGGGCATCTCCTACTACAACGGCAAGGGGACCACCCGCGCCGACGCCCACGCCGGGGCGCTTATGGAAGCGATCGAGCGGCACGCAGGTGAAAGCTGCGGGTTCGAGGTGATTACCGGGTCGTATGACCGGCTGCGGCAGTCGTTCGCGTGCGTGAAGCCGGACGAGATCATCGTGCCCATGGTCCGCGACTACGCGGACGATTTGAGCCTCGAATGGGTTTGCGGATACGACCTGATCAACTCATGCGAAACCCTGGTGCCGCTGAATGCCGTGGTGTGCCCTTACAAGCCCGAGCGCGCACCGGTGTTGTTTTATGCGAGCACCAACGGCCTGGCGTCCGGCAATACGCGGCTGGAAGCCTTGTGCCATGCGCTTTGTGAAATTGTGGAGCGGGATGCGGAGGCGATTGCCACCGCCAAAGCCCAGATCGGACCGGCGGTCCGGGGCCTGCTTGGCCTCGCCCCGGCCGCCTCGAGCGCCGGGCCGCGGCCGATTTCGCTGGAGCGCCTGCCGCGAAGAGCGATCCCCCTGATCGCGCGAATCGAGCGCGCGGGGCTGCGGATTTTTCTGCGCGACCTGACGTCTACAGCGGGCATCGCGACCATCGACTGCACGATCGTGGAGCGGCGCATGGACGGAACCGACACGGCCTTTGGAGGCTGCGGGGCTCATCCGGATTCGCGGGTGGCGCTGCTGCGGGCGATCACCGAAGCGGCGCAGAGCCGCGTCACCCTGATTCAAGGCGGCCGGGAAGACCTCGCCGAAGTTCTTCGCGCAAGGCCCGCCGTCAATGTGGCGGAACTGATGGAAACGGGCGAACCGATCTCGTTCGAGGAGATTCCCACTTACCGGCACGACCACATCGACGAGGACGTGGACCTAATACTCGGACGTTTGCCGGAGTACGGAATCAACCAGGTGGTGGCTCTCGATCTGACGCACCCCGAGGTGGGCATCCCGGTGGTTCGCGTGGTGATCCCCCTGGCGGAGACTTGGACGGTTTTTCACCTGCATACCGGACGGGGCACGTTCGGGCCGCGCATCGCCAGGGGGCTGTAAATGGAGAGCCGGGCCACTCTGCTGAGCGCCACGCTGGGCGAGGACAGCAAAATCGAGCCGCCGCTGGGTCCGCTCTACATCGCATCCGCGCTGGAGAGGGCCGGGTGGAGCGTGGATTTCCGCGATTACCAGCGCTTCGCCGATGCCAATGCATTCGACCCGGAGCTGATTGTGGAGTTTCTGCGGGATCACGCCCGCGTGGTCATGATTTCCTGCTTCGTCGACATGCTTCCCGTGGTGATCGGAGCAGCGGAGCGGATCAAGGCGGAGCAGCCGGGTACTTACATTCTGCTCGGGGGACCGGGACCCACGGCCGGCGCATTCGAACTTCTCCGGACCTACCCGGCCCTGGATGCGATCGTGATGGGGGAAGGCGAGGCAACGATCGGCGAGTGGGCGGCCGCTTATGCCTGTTCCGCGGACGGGCATTTTCGAGGCGGCGGCATCGCCGGGATGGTTTACCGGAACGGCGATGGCATTACGGATGGCGGACCGCGGGCCCGGATCGCGGAGTTACCGTCCGAAATGATTCCGGCCTATCACCTGCTGGATTGGTCCCACTATTCGACGGCCCGGATCATCACGACGCGGGGATGTCCGTATCGCTGCTCGTTCTGCGACGTAGCCCCGTTGTGGGGCCGGAAGGCCGTGTACCGCGACATCGTGAGCACGGTGGAGGAAATGATTCTGTTGCGCGACCGCTATGGGCGCAAGGGAGTGGCGATCGCCGACGACACGTTCGTGCTGAATCGGGAGCGGGTTCGCGCGTTTTGCGAACTTCTCCTGGAGTGGCGCGTCGGCATGGAATGGGGGTGCTTTGGACGGATCAACCTGATGTCCGAAGACCTGATCGCCCTGATGGCAGAGGCGGGATGCAGGTCCATTTTCTACGGCATCGATTCGGGGTCGCCCAGGATCCTGAAACGGGCGCTGAAGGAACTCGACCCGGACAGCATTCTGCCGACTCTGGAGATCTCCGCGCGGCACTTTCCGTTTATCGAAGCGTCGTTCATCTGGGGCTATCCCTACGAGACTCTCGACGATTTTCGCCTGACGCTGGCCATGGCGGCCGAAGCCTCGAAGTTCGCTCCGCGAGTGAATGTCCAGTTGCATATGCTGAGCCCGCTGCCCAGCTCGCCGGTTCTTCAGGAATTCGAGGGGGGGCTGCTGCCGCCGGAGGCCGACGATGCGCATTGGCTGCTTCTGCCGGGCGTGATGCTGGACGAGCGCGCCGCGGCGGTTCGCGCGATCATCGACAGGAACGCATCTTTGTTTCCCGGCTTCCACACATTTCCGACCCCGGACAAGGAGGAGAAGCGCGCGTTGCTGGAGAGCGTGCTGAAGTCCCTGAACGCCACGTTGGGGAGGGCATTCCTGGATTCGCGGGTATTCGGGCTCTTCGACGGCGAGGACGAAGTTATGGAGGCCGAGTTACTGAGCGGCGCGGGAGACGATTGCGCGCGAATCGGAGTGGGGCTGGCGCTGGGTGCGTTCCGCAGGAGGCGCCTGGCAGCGCACCCGCCGGAACCCCAGCCTCCCGCCGGACAGCGTGGAGCCGCGCTGGTAAGGCAGCGAAACGATGCGCCGTTGTTGCGTGTGTTGTGAGGCGGTGCCATGCTCATGAGAACCATCATCTATTGTGGTCCCTCCCTCAGCCGTACAAGGCTGAATGAGATTACGGACGCCGATATCGCGCCGCCCATTCGCAGGGGGGATCTGGAATCGAACGGCGGGTACGAAGTTTATGTCATCCTCGACGGCGAGTTTTCACAGAGCCTGTCGGTTTCGCCGAAGGAGATTCTGCAAGTGCTGGATCGGGGCAAGGTCGTGATTGGGGCGGCCAGCATGGGTGCGCTGCGCGCAGCGGAGATGGCGCCATGCGGCATGATCGGCGTCGGGTGGATTTACGAACGGTTTGCAGCCGCGGCAGTGCGCCGGGAAGACGACGTGGCGCTGGCATACTCGCCCCTGGATGGCGCGCCGTGCAGCGTGCCGATGGTGAATATCGAGTACTGGACCGAAACGCTCGAGGCCAAAGGGCACCTTTCGCGAAAAGAGCGGGCATTGGCGGTACGCGCCGCGAGGAGAGTCTTTTTTGCAGACCGCACGAAGGCCCGGTTGATGTCTGCGTTGGAGCAGGCCCTGGGCCGGAATCGGCTGGATTCGCTGCTGGACCTTACCGGCGGAGAGATCACCGATATCAAAGCCGCCGACGCAGAGCTGGCGATTCGTTTCGCCGCGAACTTGCGAACGGAGACGTCGAGCTCAGAGCAGAGTCGAACATTGGAGATAAGTGCATAAAGGAGGTAATTCGATGGCTACGCAAGACGACAAACCCGCGGGTCACGGACTGATGGAACTGCTGGGGCGCGCGCTGGTGGACCCCAAGCTGAGGGACCATGTCTTCAAAGATCCTCACGGGGTAGCGAAACAATACCAATTAGGGCCGCAGGATGTCGAGGCACTTCAGAAACTCGATCGCGCCAAGTTCGACGAGGCGGCGAGCGGACTATCGGGGCGCGCCGACGTGAGGATTACGATCGCGATCCGGGGGCATTTCAACGCCCAATAAAGGCGATCTCGCAGGGTAAGACAGGCATTCCGCCTCGCGTTTCGCAAACAGTGAGCGACCGGAAATAAACGGCGTTTAAGGCTGGTTGCCGCAAGTGCGCTGCTCCTGGGAGTCGAGCCTTTCCAACTGGCACACAGCTTGGCCGGCACTCTCGCACACGAAACCGCCTTGAGCCGGGTTGCACTTGAGTTTGACGTCGGCGGCGGCCGATTTGACGCGGTAAGATCCAGTCGCGGCGAAGCTATTGCACAGGCTTCCGGCCTTTGCCTGCGCGCGGGCCAATGCCGCGGTTTGGGCGGCGGCCCGGTTGGCGCCAGGAGCGCCGTCCTGCGGGACAAATAACTCCAGGCGCTGGGTGACCGGATTCCACGCGCCGGCCTGGACGATGTGCGGGGCGGCGAGCATGCCGGCGGCCCGATCGCGGTAGACCCCATCGGGGAAGCGCTGGATGTGGCTGCTCAGCGCTTCGCAACTCCCGGGAGGACGGTTTTCCCACGAGATGCGTTCGGCCTTGGCCGGCCTGCCGCCCAATCCGAGCGCGCCGCAAGCGTCGGAGAGGCCGGGCTGAAGCGGCGCAATGCCGCAGACGTGGTCTTGAATACGGAACAGGTTGAGTCCGAAAACGATGGCCGAAATGGTGGCCGCGCTACCCAGGCTGCCGTAGGCGAGACGGCGCTTCAGCCGCTTCATGCGGCCGGTTGCGGGCGCAGCGGCGCGACCTTCGAGCCTGGCAGCGCAGGCATCTTTGAGGTCAACGAAGCTGGGGTCGCGGGGCTTGCCGTTCCAGTGGGTCAGGTCGATGGCCTGAACCTCGCCGAACCCGAGGGGCGGTTCCACGGGGTCGATGAGCACGGGTACCAGCACCCCACGGCGCAGGGCACGGCGCGCTTCGTCGCGGACGAAGCCGCCGGCCGATCCGACGCTCTCACGGGACCAGACCACGATCACGCACTTGGCGGTGTCGAGAGCAGTGGCGATCCGGCTAGGCCAATCGTCTCCGGCGGTGAGGACGCCGTCCCACCAGACCGGGAGTTTTGCGGCTTCGAGCGCATGCACCAGGCGCGCTACGCGCGTGGAGTCCTCGCGCTTGTAGGAGATGAAGATGTGGCTCATTGGCCGGCGAGCCGCTTCAGGGCCTCGATCCTGGGAGCGTCGCCCGGCGGGAGGGTGCCGCGGCGCTGCATCTCGAGGGCGAGGGTAAGGGCGCGCCGGGCGTAGCTCTTGTCGCCGTCGGCCAAGGTAATCCTGGCAAGACTCAAGATCAGGTCGCGCTGCCATTCCGTGTTGGCCGGGTCCAGCGCCGCCAATCTCTCCGCGATCGCCAGCCCCTTACGGTACTCCGCCAACGCCCCAGACCCATCGGCTTGCGCCACCCGCAACGCGTCGGCTACCTTGTTGTGGCTGACCGAGAGGTCACGCTGCCATTCCGTGTTGGCCGGGTCCCGTGCTGCCAGCGCCTCCGCGATTGCGAGGCCCCGGCGGTACGCCGCCAACGCCCCAGCCCCATCCCCTTGCGCCACCAGCACGTTGCCGACCTTGTCGTGGCTGACCGAGAGATCGCGCTGCCATTCCGTGTTGGCAGGGTCTCGCGCTGCCAACGTTTCGCGGATCGCCAACGCCTTGCGGTACTCCGCCAACGCCCCAGCCCCATCGCTTTGGGCCACTAACACGTTGCCGATTCTCTCGTGGCTGAGCGAGAGATCCCACTGCCATTGCGTGTTGGCCGGGTCCCGCGCCGCCAGCACCTCCGCGATCGCGAGCCCCTTGCGGTACTCCGCGGCTGCCCCAGCCCTGTCGCCTTGCACCACCAGCACGTCGCCGATCTTGTCATGGCTGATCAAAAGGTCGCCCTGCCATCGGGTGTTGGCCGGGTCCCGCGCCGCCATCGCGTCCACGATCGCGAGTTCCCTGCGGTACTCCGCCAACGCCCCAGCCCCATCCCCTTGCACCAGCAGCACACTGCCGATGTTGTCATGGCTGATCGAAAGGTCGCGCTGCCATTCGGTGTTGGCCGGGTCCCGCGCCGCCAGAGTCTCGCGGATCGCCAGCGCCTTGCGGTACTCGGTCAACGCCCCAAGCCCATCGCCTTGCTTCACCAGCACGTTGCCGATCCTGTCACGGCTGAGCGAAAGGTCGCGCTGCCATTGCGTGTTGGCCGGGTCCCGCGCCGCCAACGCGTCCGTGATCGCCAGCGCCTTGCGGAACTCCGCCAACGCCCCAGCCTCATCGCCTTGCGCCGCCAGCATGTCGCCGACCGACAGGTGGTTGACCGACAGGTCGCGCTGCCATTGTGGGTTCGCCGGGTCCCGCGCCGCCAGAGTTTCTAGGATCGCCAACCCCTGGCGGTACTCCGCCAACGCCCCAGCCCCATCGCCTTGCGCCACCAGCACATCGCCCAGTTCCAGCGCCGCAGCCATGCGGTCGCGTTCATTCGCCGCAGTTTCGGCGGCACGGCCGGCTGCACGCTTCGCATCGGCGAGCCTTCCCGCATCCCGGTAGAGGCGCGCGAGTTCGATCCAGTCCCAATGCACGCCGGGGTCGAGCCGCGTCACTTCCTCGTAGCGAGCGGCCACCTGGGCCGTGGTCTGCTTGCCCTTGATCCTGGCCTCCAGGGCCAGGGCAGCGATCCGCCGCGCTTCGGCCGCGCTTTCGATTTCGGCCCGCTTTTGGCGCGCCGCATCGCGGGCGCGACGGAGATCATCCAGAATGGCGAGTGCGCCGGGTTCATCGCCGGCATTGAAGCGCGCCAGAGCGGCAGCGCCCTCGGGGGTGGACGCGATGTCCTGCACCGCCGAGCGGAAGACGGCGATCTCCTCGGCATACGCGCGGTCGGCCTTGGCGAGATCGGCGACATAGGCCTCTTCGCGGGCGGCGAGGTCTTCGCGCAGTTGAGCGCTCTCCTCTTTCCGCCGGGCCGATTCGGCCTGAGAGTCCGTGAGTTGAGCGCGCAATTTCTCGATGCGCGCGCGCTGGGACTTGATGGTTTCGTTGGCCACTCTCTCGGCGGCAGCCTGGGTGGCGGAAGCTGCATACAAGGCGGCGGCGACTTCGGCACGGGGGTCGATCCTGGCGGGCGCCTGGGCTGGGGCGGAAGGGGACAGCAGAGTGAAGGTAAGCAGGAGACACTTACTTGCCCGGCCGGCATGGCGCCTGGTAACCACGGAAACTCAGGTAGATTCTACATTAAAATGCGGCTGCGGCCGGGATTGACCCGCCCCACACTCTTGCGGTTAGCTATCTGCAGGTTGAACATTACGGCGGTACACTGTTTCCTTGGCTGCGATGAGCTATACCCGCGGTCCGGACGTGCCGCTCCTGGAGAAGACCCTGTCTCAGGCGCTGGCCGATTCGGCGGCCGCATACCCGGAGCACGATGCGCTCATCGTGTCCCAGCAGAATGCGCGGTATACCTGGCGCACGCTCGATGACGAGGTGACCCGCGTGGCACGCGGCCTGGCCGGACTGGGGCTGGCTCCCGGAGACCGTGTGGGCGCGTGGGCCAGCAACTGCGCGGAGTGGGTGCTGCTGCAATACGCCACGGCGCGCGCCGGGATGGTGCTGGTGAACGTGAACCCCGCTTACCGGTCGCACGAGCTGCGGTACGTCTTGCGCAAATCGCATATTCGCGCGGTATTTTTGCACGACCACGATGCCCGCGCGAATTACCGCGAGATCCTGCGCGAATCGCGCGACGGCGAAGAGTTGCCGCTGGATCATGTTGTCTGGCTCGGCGAGGACTCCTGGGACGCGATGCTGGAGTCGGGACGGGATTTCGAGGGCAATGCGGCAATGCCGGGCGATATTGCCAATATCCAATACACCTCCGGCACGACGGGTTCGCCCAAGGGCGTGCTACTGACGCATCGCAACCTGGTGAACAACGGCATGGCCATCTCGCGCGCACTGCGCGCCACCGCCGAGGACCGGATCTGCGCACCGGTTCCTCTCTACCATTGTTTCGGCTCGGTGATCGGCTGCATGGTCTCGGTGGTGACAGGCGCCGCACTGATCCTGCCCGCGCCGCAGTTCGACCCGCTTGCCACGCTCGCCGCCGTGGAGCGCGAGCGGGCAACGGCGCTCTACGGGGTGCCGACCATGTTCATCGCGGAATTGAATCACCCGGACTTCGCGCAGTTCGACCTGAGCTCGCTACGCACCGGCGTAATGGCAGGCTCGCCTTGTCCCATCGAGGTGATGCGGCAAGTGGCGGGGCAGATGCACTGCGCGGAGATGACCATCGCGTACGGCCAGACCGAATCCTCGCCCGTGATCACCATGTCGCAGGTGGACGATCCGCTGGAGGTCCGCGTGACGAGCATCGGCGCGGCGTTGTGCAATACCGAAGTGCAGATCGTGCATCCGGAGACCGGCGAGCGGCTGCCGGTCGGCGCGCAGGGCGAACTTTGCACTCGCGGCTACCTGGTGATGAAGGGCTACGACGACGATCCGGAATCGACTGCGGACGCGATCGATGGTGAGGGCTGGCTGCACACCGGAGACCTTGCGGTGATGCACGCCGACGGATACTTCAGCTTCAAGGGACGCGCCAAGGACACGATCATCCGCGGCGGCGAGAACATCTACCCGCGCGAGGTGGAGGATTTCCTGCACACGCACCCCAAGGTGGCCGACGTTCACGTGATCGGGCTGCCCGATGCGCGGCTGGGCGAGACGGTGCTGGCCTGGATCCAACTGAAGCCCGGCGAAGAGGCCACAGCCGAAGAGATCCAGGCATTCTGCAAAGGGAAGATCGCTTACTTCAAGATTCCGCAGTTCGTCCGATTCGTGGATGGCTTCCCGATGACGGTGACCAGGAAAGTGCAGAAGTTCCTGATGAGGGAGCAGGAGATCCGCGAGCGAGGCCTCGAAGACGTTGCTGATGTGAAAACCGCCTGAGCCTACCAGGTCAGGCGCACGAGCGAGACCGCCTGCCGGGGAAGGTCGAAATCGAGGCTGAGCGTACCGTTCGTCGCGTGGCGCCACTGGGGCGACGTCAGGAGCTGCAACTGGCCGGCTGCTTCCAGCGTCGCGTACTGCCCGGGCGCCGGCTGCTGCGGACTGCCCATCTGCTTCCATACGGTGTACGCGTTCGAGTGGTCGTTGTCGATGCGGTAGTGCTGCACCTGGACTTGCGACGGAACGCCTCGGAATTCCAGGTGCACGGCGGCGGCGGGCGCGGCAAGCTCGTCGTCATGATAATTCCACACCAGCGCAGCGATCTCGTGGCCGGAGGCGGTGGCGAGGGCGTTCACGTCCGAGTTCTCGTGTACTCCGTCCGCGAGCAGCTTGTCCAGCGGAACTGCGCCGGTGCTTTCCACGTTCACGCGGTCGCCCTGGAGCATACCGACCATGCGGAACAGGTTCAGGATCGGCTTGTCGATGCCGTTCGTCGCCAGCGTGCGGAATCCATCAAAGTAAGGCTGGCCTTCGAATTCGAACGCCCAGGTGAGCATGCCGGCCAGGTTGGCGTGATAGCGGTCGGTGAGCGCGAACATACTGTGCAGGGCAGCGGCGGTGTAGCTCGGGTACATCAGGCCGTTGCGGTAGATGTTCTGCGGATAGGTGCGGGCCGAGCAGGCGGCGCATCCTTCGGGATCGCTCTCGGTAAGCACGATGGGCAAGTTTTTGTATTGCGGAAATTGCGCGATGACCTCGAGGCCCTTCTGCACGTCGACGATATTCTTGCGCAGGCCCATCTGCACGTGGCCGTCGACGATACGCGGGCTGCCCTTGGCGTGGTAAGTAATCAGATCGAGCGGCGCGCCGCTTTTGGCGCAGTGATCGAGAAACTGGCGCAGGAATTCCGCGGCCTTGGGCGCACCGGCGCCGGTGGTGCCCGGTCCGCCGACCCTCGCGGCGGGCAGGGCGGCTTTCACGGCACGCGCGGTATAGTCGTACAACTTGTCGTATTCTTCCGGCGTGCCGCGCCAGTAGGAGATGTCGGGCTCGTTCCACAATTCCCAGCTCCACTGCTCGACCTCAGCGCGGCCGTAGCGCGAGACGCAGTGCAGGACCCACTGGCGGACCAGCTCGGCCCACTTGGCGTAGTCCTTGGGTGGATAGCTCCAGCCTTTGCCAGTGTTGGCGGGCCAGTTGACGACATACGGCTCGGGATTCGTGGAAAGAGCCTGGGGCATGAATCCGATTTCGACGAAGGGCCGCGCTCCGGCCTGGATGTAGGTGTCGAAGATCCGGTCCGTGATGGTCCAGTCGTAGACGGGCCGGCCGTTGGCGTCTTCGGTGTAGGCATTGGTGGAGCCCCATTTCAGCGCGGGCGTGCCGTCGCCGGTGACCAGCAGGTGATGCGCGCGGATCTGGACCGGCACCGGGCTGAGCGCGGCTAACTCAGCGATCAGCTTCCTGCCGTTGAGCATGTAGGTGTAGTTGGGCTCGTCGTAGCCGAAATACGAGGTGATGGGGCGATAGGGGGCGATTTTGGCCGACGCATCGATGGCGATGCGCACCGGCTGGGCGGCGACGGCCGTGGCGAAGAGGAAAACAGCGTATCGGAACATAGCAGCATTCCTTGTGCAGTAAGCGTTTACAAGATACAGTAGCAAAGGAACCAGGAGGAGAGTTGAAGCTGGAAGGCGTATATTCGGTTTTGCCCACGCCGTTTACCGCGGCGGGCGATTTGGATCTCGAATCCCTGAAGCGCGTTGTGGACCTGTTCATCGGCGCCGGGGTGAGCGGGCTCACCGCGCTGGGGGTGACCAGCGAAGTGGCGCGCATGAACGATGCCGAGCGCGTGCAGGTGCTCGAGACCGTGGCGCGGCACGTCAACGGACGCGTGCGGGTGGTTGCCGGCGCGACGGCGGACGGCCTGGGAACCTGCATCGAATATACGAGATTTGCCAAGGACACCGGAGCCGATGCGGTGATGATTTCCCCGCCTCGCATGCCGAAACTGAACTCGGATGCCGTGGTGCGGCACTTCGCGGGCGTGGCCGCCGCGGTCGAGATCCCGATCGTGGTGCAGGACTATCCGCCGGTTTCCGGGTACGCCATGGAGCCGTGGCTTCTGGTGCGAATCGCCAAGGAAATCCCGGCGGCGAATACGATCAAGCTGGAGGACCCGCCGACTCCGTTCAAGACGTCGCGCATCCGGGAGGCGTCGCAGGGGATGGACATTGGCATCTTCGGCGGGCTGGGCGGAGTGTTTCTCCTGGAAGAGCTGATGGCCGGAGCGACCGGCGCGATGACCGGGTTCGCCTTCCCGGAGGTCCTGGTGAAGATCGTCAAGCTGTTTCACGCCGGCGACGTCGAAGGAGCGGCGAAAGCCTTCTACCCGTTCGTTCCGCTCATGCGTTTCGAGTTCCAGGAAGGCATCGGGATGGCGATCCGCAAAGAGGTGCTGAGACGCCGCGGCGCGATCGCCAGCGCCGGCATCCGCCCGCCCGGAGCGAAGCTCGACAAGACCACTCTGTCGGCTCTGGATCACGTGATGGCGTGGAGCGAGGTGAGGCAATGAGACGATTTTGGGCCGCATGCCTGTTCGCTGGCGTAGCTTTGGGACAGCAGGCCCGCATCAAAATCGATACCGACCGGCGTGCCGGCGAAGTGGACAAGCTCCTGTTCGGGAACTTCGCGGAGCACCTGGGCCGCATGATTTACGGCGGCATCTACGAAGAGGGCAGCCCCCTGTCCGACAAAGACGGCTTCCGAACAGACGTGATGGACGCGGTGAAGAAGCTGGGCGTCTCGGTGCTGCGCTACCCGGGCGGCAATTTTGCTTCCGGGTACAACTGGAAGGACGGCATCGGACCCAAAGACCTGCGGCCGGCGCGTCCCGAGGGCGCCTGGGACGACCTGGAGACGAACCGGTTCGGCACCGACGAGTTTCTCAAGTACTGCGAGCGAATCGGCGCGGCGCCCTACATCTGCATCAACGCGGGGCTGGGGTCGATCGAAGACGCGCGGCAGTGGGTGGAGTACACCAACGAGGCGCGCCACACCTACTGGGCCGACCAGCGCCGCAAGAATGGCCGCGACGCGCCGTGGGGCGTGAAGTATTGGGGGCTGGGTAACGAGATCGACGGGCCGTGGCAGCTTGGGCACAAGAACGCGGAGGATTACGCCAAGTTCGCGCTGGAGGCGGCCAAAGCCATGCGTTCGGCGGACCACTCCATCAAGCTCGTTGCCAGCGGCTCGAGCAACTTCGGCGCCGACTGGGTGCTCTGGAACCGGACCGTTCTGACCGCTCTTCGCGATCACGCGGACTATATCTCGCTGCACACCTACATCGGCGACCAGCAAAACGATCTGGAACGCTTCCTCGGGCAATCGCAGCTCAACATCGATCGCTACATCGACACCACCGCGGCGCTGATCCGCGAGGTGCAGGGCGGGCGTCCGAACGCGCGCCCGATCTACATCGCGTATGACGAGTGGAACGTCTGGTATCGGGTGCACAATGAAGGCAAGCTGGAAGAAGTCTACAACTTCGAAGACGCGCTGGCCATGGGCATGTTCTTCAACGCGTTCTTCCGGCACGCGGACGTGGTCAAGATGGCCAACCTGGCGCAAATGGTCAACGTGATCGCGCCGATCATGACCAGCAAGCAGGGCTTGTATCTTCAGCCGACGTACTTCCCGATCGTCGAGTACGGCAAGCAGCGCGGCAATTTGTCGCTGGTCCCGTGGGTTTCGTCCCCGACTTACACGATTAGTGGCGGCGGGACCGGACAGGGGCCGGCGTCCCCGGCGATCCCGTACCTGGACGTATCGGCAAGCTACGATCCGCGGGGTCATGCGATCTTTGTCAACGTGCTCAACCGGAGCCAGGACAAGGACCTGGCGACACGCGTCGAGTGCCAGGAAGGCACGCTGGGGAGGGATGCCGAGGTGTGGCAGATGAATCACCCGGATTTGAAGGCCACGCACGCGTTCGGCAGGGACAAGCAAATTGTACCCGTAATGCGAACGCTCGCTGTCGAGCCGGAGCGGAACGGCTTCACTTATACATTCCCGGCGCATTCGCTCACCATTCTGAAGTTGCGCGTCGAATAACGCGGTCGGGCATTTTGTTTGCCGCGCGGGCACGCAATTGGATATAATCTTCGCCACTGAGGTGTATCGCATGTCCCTACGTCGAGCATGCTGTCTGCTCTTGTTGTCTTTTGCCGCGTTTGCCCAATCCGATCGCGGCACCATCACAGGAGTTATCCACGATAGCTCCGGCGCCATCGTCCCGTCCGCCAAGATCTCCGTCGTCAATCAGGCGACCAAGGTTTCGCTGACGGCTGTCAGCAATGAAAGCGGCGAATATACCGTTCCCAGTTTGCAGCCGGGCACGTACACCGTCCGCGTCACCAAGGAGGGCTTTCGAACCTCCGACCTGGCGGGCATTACGCTCGACGCATCGCAAACAGTGCGCGCGGATGCCACGTTGGAGGTGGGCGCGGCGAACCAGACCGTGGAAGTGATTGCCTCCGCCGTGCAGGTACAGAGCGAGGACGCCAAATCGGCCACGACGCTCCAGAATAAGCTCGTGAACGACCTGCCGCTTGTGGTGGGCGGGACCGTGCGGACGCCGTTCGACCTGGCATCGCTAACACCCGATGCCAAGAACCTTGGCGGAGACAACGGTTTTATGCTGGGAGGCGGACAAGCCGCGTCCTACGGAACTTCGCTGGATGGCGTCTCGACCAACACCAGCCGTGCCTTGTCGAAGAGTTGGGTCGCGTCCAACTCGCCCTCCATCGAGGCCATCGAGCAGTTCACCTCCGAAGTAAACGGCTTCAAGGCCGAATTCGGACATACCGGAGGCGGCAACCTGACTTATGTATCGAAATCGGGCACGAACCAGTTTCACGGATCGGCGTATGAGTTTCTGCGCAACAACGATTTGGACGCGAACAATTTCTTCTCCAACCAGGCAGGGATAGCGAACTCTATCTACAAGCAGAACGACTTCGGGGCCGTGATCGGCGGACCGATCTGGATCCCCAAGGTCTATAACGGCCGCAACAAGTCGTTCTTCTTCTTTTCGTACGAGGGATTCCGCAACCGGACCGGGGCCAACGGGACCCAATTCACTGTGCCCACGCCGGAGATGTACAACGGCGACTTTAGCAAGTGGGTAACCTCCGCGGGCGTGCAGATTCCGATTTACAATCCGCTGGCGCAGACTCAAAATCCCGATGGATCCTATACGCGGCCGGTGTTTCCAGGGAACGTCATCCCAAAAAACCTGTTCAGCGCGACGTCACTCAAGGCGCTCAGCGTCTTTCAGAGCGACCGGACCCTGGCACCCAATAACGGTGGAGCTCCGGGCACGGCGGCGTACGTCAGTAACAACTACCTGGTCACCTCGGGGACCCAGATTTACCCGGTAAACAAGGAAAGTATCAAAGGCGACCACATTTTCAATGGCAAGCACAGGATCTCCGGCTACTATGGGCATGATCGCGAACATCAGACACCGGGTGCGGATGGCCCGGCCACGCTTCCCGGCCTTTACACGAATTACAACGACCTGGTGCAGGCGACCGACGTGGTGAGATTCAGCTGGGACTGGACGTTCTCTCCGACCAAACTGAACCATTTCTATGCCGGCGGCAACAACTGGCGGCAGGACCACAAGCCGCCGCAGGAATACATCGGCAACTGGCAGAGCAAGTTCTGCCTGACCAACGTGCCGGATTGCAACGACAACCTGGTCAACCTGTTTTCCGGCGGCACGGGCAATAACTACAGCACGTGGGGCGGACAGGCGGATAACGGCAGCGAGAACACCGTCTACGCCTATAACGACGACTTTACCTGGGTACACGGCAAGCACACCTTCAAATTCGGCGGAATGTTCCAGATCAACCACTACAACGGATTTGGCAGGCAGTGCATTTCGGGGTGCGTGGGTTTCAGCTACCAGGAGACGGGCGTGCCCGGCGGTTCCAACCCCAACGCCGGCGGCAATGCGTTCGCATCGTTCCTGCTGGGTCTGGCAGACAGCGGGCAGATCGATACCATCCGGTTCATCGGGCAGCAGTTCTGGTATTTCGGCGGATACTTCCAGGACGACTGGCGGGTCAATTCCAAACTGGTTTTGAACCTCGGCCTCCGCTACGACGTGAACCTGCCGCCGGTGGGATTGGATGACCGCTGGAGCGACTTCTCCCCGACCACTCCCAATCCGGGCGCCGGCAATATTCCGGGCGCGGTACTGTTCGCGGGCTCGGGCGCCGGACGGGTCGGAAGCCGCCGCCTCTCCGACCTGTGGGCCAAGGGTTTCGGCCCGCACATCGGGTTCGCCTATTCCAAGGATTCCAAGACGGTGTTCCGCGGATCTTACTCGCGATCCTACGGGGCGCTGGCTTCGGTCAGCGGCTCGACGCACAACATGGGCTTTACCTTGACCCAGACCTTCAGCAACAGCAGCACCGGGATCTTCCCGACCTTCACGATGGACCAAGGCATGCCCGCCTGGACGGCGCCGCCGTTTATCAATCCCTCGGTGTCCAATGGCACGAGCGTGGCCTGGTTCCAGGGCAACGAAACCACCAAGCTGCCTGCTTACGACAATTTCACGTTCTCGATCCAGCGGCAAGTCGGAAGCTCGATTGTGCTGGAGGCCGGCTACAACGGAGTCATCGGCGAGCATCTGCAAACGCAGCTGCTCCAGTTCAACCAGATCAACCCGAAGTATCTGACGGCTTTCGGCACGGTCGCCCAAAGCATAACCGTGCTCAACAGCCTAGTCGGCTCGGCTACGGCCAACGCCGCGGGAATCACGGCGCCCTTCCCCACTTTCAATTCTCTGTGGGGCTCGCGCGCGACTGTCGCCCAGGCATTGCGGCCGTTCCCGCAGTACACTTACATCGACACGTATGCGGGCCAGGGCGATCACAGCGGGCACTCGACCTATCACGCACTGATCACCAAGTTCCAAAAGCGCATGTCGCACGGCCTGACGATCCAGGCCTCGTACGTGCTGTCAAAGATATTGACGGACTCCGATACTGCCTGGGGCTCCTCGGGCGCCGGCCTCTCCACCGGAGGGTACGCGGCGGACTTCTTCAACCGGGGCCTGGAAAAGTCGATCGGCGCTTTCGACGTTACTCACGATTTCAAGTTCGCGGGCGTTTACGATCTCCCCTTTGGCAAGGGCCACCAGTACCTGTCGACAGGACCGGCGGCATGGATTATCGGGAACTGGCGCGTGGCATCAATTATGGTCTATGATTCCGGAACCCCGGTAGGCTTGTCCAGCTCCTACACGCTGCCGATCTATCCCAGCGGCCAAGCGGGACGCTCGGTGCCGTACGTCACGTCTTACAGCGGCTGGCAGCCGAGCTGGAGCGGTGGCTTCGATCCGGGCGCCGACCACTTCTTCGTGCCCTACGGCACCGGCCCGTTCCCCACCCAAGGCAGCGGCACGGCGCTGAATGGAATCGGCAACGAGACGCGCTTCAATCCCAAAGTGCGCCTGTTCCCCAACCTGAACGAGAACCTGTCGCTCACCCGTTCCTTCCCGATCAAGGAAGCGTTTCACCTGGAGTTCCGCGCGGAAGCATTCAACGTGTTCAACCGTGTGAGGTTCGGCACCGGCTCGACCCAGCTGCAGAGCCAGACCTTCGGCGTGCTGACGGGTTCCGGCAGCCAGATCAATTCACCGCGTCAACTACAGCTCGCCCTGAAGCTGTATTTTTAGGAATAGCGGCCTGACGCCGCCACGCCTCGACGCAAGGAGATCAAACATGAAGACAGATAAGGGCAGACGTTCGTTCCTGAAAGGCGCCCTGGGATTGGGCGCAGCCTTCTGGGCGGACGAGACCCTGGACGCGCTGCCGCAGAACACCAATACCAATTCGAAACCTTCAGACCTGAAGATCACGGACCTGCGCATTGCCACGATCACGCGCGCGCCCATGACATGCCCCTTGATTCGTATCGATACCAACCAGGGAATCTACGGACTCGGCGAAGTCCGCGACGGCGCCAGCAAGAACTACGCACTCATGCTGAAAAGCCGCATCCTGGGCGAGAATCCCTGCAATATCGACAAGGTGTTCCGGAAGATCAAACAATTCGGGGGACCAGCCCGGCAGGGCGGCGGGGTATGCGGGATCGAGATGGCCTTGTGGGACCTGGCGGGCAAGGCATACAACGTGCCCGTCTATCAGATGCTCGGCGGCAAATTCAGGGATAGAATCCGCTGCTACGCGGACACTACGGAGTCGAACGATCCCAAGGTCTACGGCCAGCGGCTGAAGGCCCGGAAGGAGCAGGGTTTCACCTGGCTCAAGATGGATCTCGGCGTCGACCTGGTGGGGGAGGTTCCGGGCGCGGTGACGCATCCCGCGGACGTTCCGCTGGCACAGGGCGGGCGGGTGCAGCACATGTTCACGGGCATCGAAATCACGGAAAAGGGCGCGCAATTGATGGGCGACTTCGTGGCGGCGGTGCGCGAGCAGGTGGGCTACGACATTCCGCTTTCCGCCGACCACTTCGGCCACATCGGCGTCAACAGTTGCATCAAGCTGGGCAAGGCGCTGGAGAAGTACAACATGGCGTGGCTGGAGGATATGATCCCCTGGCAGTACACCGACCTGCTGAAGAAGATCTCCGACGCCGTGGATATTCCGATCCTGACCGGCGAAGATATCTACCTCAAAGAGCCTTTCATGGAGTTGTGCCGCAATCACGCCGTCGATATCATCCACCCGGACCTGGCCACTTCGGGCGGAATTCTGGAGACGAAGAAAATCGGCGACGGGGCGCAGGAGTACGGCGTCCCCATGGCGATGCACTTCGCGGGCAGCCCGGTCTCATGCATGGCGAACGTGCACTGCGCCGCAGCGACGGAGAATTTCCTGGTCCTGGAGAATCACTCGGTCGACGTCCCGTGGTGGAGCGACCTGGTGGACGGCGTGGAGAAGCCGATTGTCAACAAGGGCTTTATCACGGTGCCGGACAAGCCAGGCCTCGGGATCACGCTGAACGAGGCGGTGATCAAGCAGCACCTGCTCGAGCCGGGCTACTTCGAGCCCACACCGCAATGGAATACGGATCGATCGAACGATCGCCAGTGGAGTTGAGGCGGAAATAATTAAATTCTTTCCACCAACCAAGATCAGTCTTGCATGTGGCGGCGGGTCACCATAGAATACCGGCCATGACAAGAACTCGACTTTCCGTACTCCTGCTGGGTTCGGCTCTCCTGGCTGGGGGCATCGCCACCGCGCAACGTCCAAAAGAGAACATCTCCCCGGGCCGCCATCCGAACCTGGCTGCCGCGCAGCGTCTAAGCGAGCAGGCGTGGCAGAAAATCGTGGCCGCTCAGGAGGCCAATGAGTTCGACATGCAAGGCCACGCGCAGAAAGCCAAAGAGCTGTTAGATCAAGCCAACAGGGAATTGAAGCTGGCGGCCGAGGCTGCCAACCGTCACCCGAAATAACGCGAAACTTTGCCGTGTGGCGGCCCCGCTACCGACAAGCGAGGTCACGCGTCTTTCTTCTTTTTGAACTTCGCCCACCGCGCGCGCTGGGCGGCGGCGATGCGTGCCCTTCCCTCCGCGCTCATCTTGTGCCTACGGCGCCTCGCCGGACGCGGCGCAGCGGATGGAGCCGCCGCAGCGGGCGCCCGCCCACCGAGGCGGCGGCGCAATTCCGATATTTTTCCCTGAATGTCTTCGAGCTGCCGCTGATAGCCAACCAGCGCTGCTTCCAGTGTCGGTCGATCGAGGTGCACAGCCATAAGTTAAATTATAAGTTCTGAAAATCATCCTTAGCTAATTTCTTATGACATCGATGTGACCTTTCGCACGTGGAGATGGATGTGAGACCAACCATTCGCACGCTTTTTTTCGCCTTTGCGGTAACAAGTTGTATCTGTTCGCAGGATCTCGTGCTTTGGTACCGCCAGGCGGCGTCAGACTGGCAGACACAGGCGCTGCCGATTGGAAACGGCCGGCTAGGCTGCATGATCTTCGGCGGCGCGCAGAGCGAGCATCTGCAACTTAACGAAGATTCGCTCTGGACCGGCGACGAAAAAGATACCGGCCGTTACCAAAACCTGGGAGATCTTTATCTCGAGCTGAGCCACGGTACCCCGCAGAGCTATCGCCGACAACTCGACCTTTCAACCGCGATTCACGCAATCGAATATTCCGCCGGCGGAACAAAGTATCGACGGGAATATTTCGCGAGTGCTCCGGACCAGGTGCTGGTATTCCGGTTCACGTCCGACAAACCCGCGCAGTACAGCGGTGTGCTGAAACTGGTGGACGGACACGGTGCAGCGATCAGGGCGGAGGGCGATAGTCTCGTCGCCGCCGGAAAGCTAGAGAACGGGCTTGCCTATGCAACCCACGTAAGAATCGTTGCCACCGGCGGGAAGGTGGTCCTGTCCGGCGACTCGGCCCGCATCGCGGGCGCAGACTCCCTAACTCTGATTGCAGGCGCGGGGACAAGTTATGTTCCGGACCGGGCCCGGGCCTGGCAGGGCGAGAATCCCGGCCCGCGTGCGGCCGCGCAGGCAAAAGCGGCAGCGGCGAAGTCCTTGGCGGATCTCAAAGCCGCTCACGTGGCTGATTACCGCCGCCTGTTCGAGCGCGTATCCCTGCATTTGGGAACCACCGGCGGCGGCGGGACGCTCCCGACCGACGAGCGCCTTGTCCGCTACGACAAGGGGGCCGAAGATCCGGGCCTGGAGGCGCTGTTCTTTCAGTATGGCCGCTATCTTCTCATCTCCTCGTCCCGTCCCGGCAGCCTGCCCGCGAACCTTCAAGGGCTGTGGAATAACTCGAATAATCCGCCCTGGCGCAGCGATTATCACTCCAACATCAATATCCAGATGAACTACTGGCCGGCGGAAGTGACGAGCCTTCCGGAGTGCGTACTTCCTTTCTTCGATTATGTCGATAGCCTACGTGGAGTTCGCGCGGAGGCGACGCGGGAGCATTACGGCAACGTGCGGGGCTGGACCGTACAAACCGAGAACAACATCTTCGGCGCCGGAAGCTTTCGCTGGAATCCGCCCGGGTCCGCATGGTACGCACAACACTTCTGGGAGCACTACCTGTTTACGCAAGACGAGGATTTCCTGCGACGGACGGCGTACCCCATCCTGAAAGAGGTTACAGAGTTCTGGGAAGACCACCTGACGGCCCGGCCGGATGGAGCCCTGGTTACTCCGGACGGTTGGTCGCCCGAGCACGGCCCGGAGGAGCCAGGCGTCACTTACGACCAGGAGATCGTGTGGGACCTGTTCACGAATTACATCGAAGCTGCCGAGACGCTGGGAGTGGATGCGGAGTACCGCGCGAGAATCGGTTCCATGCGCGCGCGTCTTCTCAAGCCGAAGATCGGAGCCTGGGGCCAATTGCAGGAGTGGCCCGAGGATCGCGACGACA
>Ga0335081_10001959_pt1 | contig 32548 bp, 23 predicted proteins | sample Lox_Sample_35_FD_206713 | JGI IMG/M metagenome (GOLD analysis project Ga0335081, IMG submission 206713) | Soil microbial communities from Loxahatchee National Wildlife Refuge, Florida, United States - Lox_Sample_3.5 | ecosystem: Environmental > Terrestrial > Soil > Wetlands | place: USA...
CTTACCCCGACGCTGGGAGAGGTTATCGTCGTTTTCGGGCTCGGCATTCTTGGGCAGATTGCCGTCCAACTCCTGAAGGCGAACGGCTGCGTGGTCATCGGGACCGACATCAATCGACGGTTCACTGAAATCGCACGCCAAAACGGCATGGACTACGGGGTCGAATCCGATGGGTCCATCGTCGATCGTATTGTCCAACTTACCAAAGGCTACGGCGCAGACGGCGTGCTGATCGCGGCGGCGACGTCGAGCAACGAAGTGATCGGTGAGGCTTTCAAAGTGTGCCGCCGAAAAGCGCGCGTTGTGCTCGTCGGCGATGTGGGATTGCACATCGATCGTAACGACATGTACGCGAAGGAGCTCGATTTTCTCGTATCTACGTCATACGGACCGGGCCGTTACGACGCGGACTATGAAGAGGCTGGACGAGATTACCCTCTGCCCTATGTGCGTTGGACCGAGAACCGCAATATGCAGGAATACCTGCGCCTAATGGCTGTCGGTGCGATCAAGCTCGATAACTTGCCCACGGAAATCTGCGCCATTGATGATGCGCCCGCGGCTTACAAGAAACTGAATTCGCCCGACAGGCCGCTCCTGGTCGTGCTTGATTACCCGGGAAGCGAGCTGCAACGAAGCGTAAGCATTGCGCTCAAAAAATCGCCGCCGCATCCTGGCAGGATCCGATATGCGTTGGTCGGTGCCGGCGGCTTCGGGCTCGGCGTTCACATGCCGAATTTGACCAAGCTTTCCGGTCGTTATGAGTTGAAGGCGGTGATGAGCCGCACCGGCGCGAACGCGGTGATGGCCGCCAAACGCTTCGGCGCCGGCAAAGCGACGACGGATTTCGATGAAGTCATCAATGATCCGGAAATCGACCTTGTCTTGATAGCGACGCGCCATGATCAGCATGCTGAATTGCTTCTGCGCGCGCTAAGAGCGGGCAAGCACGTGTTCGTGGAGAAGCCGTTGGCCATCAGCGAATCGGAATTGCAGAATATCGAGGCCTATTTCAACGGTCGGTCCGAAACGCCGATGCTGATGACGGGATTCAACCGTCGCTTCTCGCCGGCGACCCGCGCCGTGAAGAAGCTTCTGAAATCGTGCTCCACACCGATGATTGTAAATTATCGGATGAATGCTGGGTTCATTGCCAAAGACCATTGGGTACACGGTCCACAAGGTGGAGGCCGCAACATCGGCGAAGCGTGCCATATTTATGATCTGTTTAATTCATTGACAGAAAGCACTTATGACAGGATCGAAGCGACGGCCGTTGTCCCACATTCTCAACACTGGCGTCGCAACGATAATTTCGTCGTCAACGTGCGTTACGGTAACGGATCGGTCTGCTCGCTTACATACACGGCATTGGGCGATTCGTCCCATCCGAAGGAACGATGCGAGATTTTCGCAAATGGCGGCGTGATCACACTCGACGATTACAGGTCCGTTACTCTGTCTTCGCGTCGCAGACCTATATGGTCCTCTCGCGCCATGGAAAAGGGCCATATCGAGGAATTTCGCGCGTTTGCCGACGGTCTGCATGAGGGCGAGTGGCCGATCACCCTCCACGATCAATTGATGGCAACACGAATGTCGTTTGAAGTAGAGCGGCAGCTGGCGACTTAAACATACCAGAGTAGGACGCAAAGAGTGGAGTCTCCAGCGCAATGTGTGGAATCGTCGGAGTATTGTCGCTTGACGGCCATGGGCGAGTCGACGGCGACGTTCTCCGTCGCATGCGCAACACCATGGTTCATCGCGGTCCCGACGGCGACGGTTCGTGGATTTCAGAGGATGCTCGCATAGGCTTGGGACATCGCCGGCTCACGATCGTTGACGTCGGTACCGCCGCGAGTCAGCCGATGTCGAATGAGGATGGTCGCGTCGTCGTTACCTTCAACGGTGAGATCTACAATCATGCCCGACTGCGACCCGAGCTTGTCGCCGCCGGCCATCGATTTCGAAGCGATCATTCGGACACGGAAGTTCTCGTTCATGGTTTCGAGGAATGGGGACTCGATGGACTTTTACAGCGGATCGAGGGCGATTACGCATTCGGCATCTGGGACGAGGAACGACGTACGTTGTCGCTTGCACGGGACCGTATTGGCGTCAAACCGCTGTATTTCTCTTTCATCAGAGGATTCTTCGTCTTCGCCTCGGAGATGAAAGCGATTGTCGAGCATCCGGATTTTGTGCGCGACATCGATACCTACGCGCTCTATCATTATCTTTCGTTCCTTACCACACCTGCGCCGATGACGATGATGCGCGGCATTTACAAAATGCCGGCGGGCTGCCGCTTGATTGTCGAAGCAAAGGGCAAATCCCGCATGAAGCGATACTGGGATGCGGTACCAGGGCAAGGCATTGATCGGTCGGAAACGAGAAACCTTTCGGAGGTGGCACTCGAAGAGTTCTACACGCGGGGCATAAACAGCCGGCTTCGCGCCGCCGTCGAGAAACGCATGATGGCTGACGTGCCTCTCGGTGTTTTCTTATCGGGCGGCATCGATTCCTCCATCAACGTCGCATTGATGAGCGAATACTCGCGCCAGCCGGTCGAAACTTTTACGGTTGGGTTTAGCGATCATGAACATCTGAACGAATTCGATTACGCACAGAAGGTTTCGCGACGCTTTAAGACGAACCACCATGAGATTCATATCAAAAAATCCGACATGTTGGATTATTTGCAGAAGCTGATTTATCACCAAGACGAACCGATCGCCGATTGGGTTTGCATCCCGCTCTATTTTGTTTCCAAGCTGGCGCACGACAGCGGAATGAAGGTCATTCAAGTGGGCGAGGGGTCCGACGAACAGTTCTGCGGTTACGCAAGCTACATGGGCTATCTGCGTCTTTTTCACCGGTACTGGCAGCCATTCCGGAAATTTTTCCCGAAGCCCGTTCAATATCTCGTCGCGAGGATGGCAGCGTTCGCTTCTAAGCTTCACCCGCAATTACCCGTATACGGTGACATCGCCGACCGGGCGGCACGCGATCGCGAACACTTCTGGTCGGGTGCCACGGTGTTCTGGGATACGATGAAGGCGCGCCTCATTGACGCGCGCGCAGTTTCTGATTCGTTCGATCATCGCGTCGCCATCGAATCGGGCGTGCTGGACCCGGCTTATTTGGAGGCCGACACTTTCAACGTGATCCGGAGCTACTTCGGCCCCTTTGATCGTCAACATCCCGGTCAAGATGCATTGACTCGGATGATCTATAGCGAGTTTCGGCTCCGGTTGCCGGAACTCTTGCTGATGCGGGTCGACAAGATCGGAATGTCAGAATCGCTGGAGGCCCGCGTGCCGTTTCTTGACCATCATCTGGTCGAGTTTACGATGGATATTCCCGAACGATGGAAGGTGCGGGGCAATGAGCCGAAATATCTGCTCAAGAAAGCAGCCCGGGGGCTGATACCGGATGAGATTATCGATCGCAAGAAGATGGGATTCGGCGCTCCAATGCGCGATTGGCTGCGCAGCGACTTCGGCCAGGTCGTACGGTCATCGATTCGCTCGTCGGGCCTGATGCGCCGCGGTATGTTCAATTTGGACTATATCGACCGACTTTTCGATTGGCATCAAAGCGGTCGCGCCGACTGCAGCCTGTATATCTGGAATCTGTACAACTGCACGGCGTGGTACGATTTCTGGGTCGACCGCAAGGCGGTCGGTGCAGGCTAGACTTGGCGATGTCATTTGCATCCGTGATTGCGCGCGCGCGGAATATCGTTCGCAAACCGCCTGGATATTTGCTCGATCGCGCCGTTCGCGAAATCGGAGCCGAACTGGATCGCTGGCAAGCACCCCGCCGGGAGCGGCGATTTCAGCGCGGTGAGCTCATGGCAATCGCGAAAACGTCAACGGTCGACGAATTGTGGAATCTGCTGCGAGATCGTCCATATCCAGCCGCAACGATCTCTGTTCTGCCGGCAACCCTAGACGCCTTCGAGCCGGGCGAGAGCGCGCGAGTCGTAGCGGCGGCTGATCTGGCCTGCGGCCGACAGGTCGAACTTCTAGGCATGGGACGAACTGCGCTGGGTACTCCGATAGATTGGATGCGCGATTATCGCGCCGGCATGCGCTGGGATGCTGAATTTGCGCGGTCGATCGATTATGTGAATCGCGATCGGCCGAGCGATGTCAAAATTCCCTGGGAGATCTCGCGGTTGCAATGGCTTATTCCGGCTGGCCAAGCATATCTTTTATCGGGAGATGAGCGCTATGCGCAGGCCGTCCGTGATGTGATTGACGAGTGGATCATTGCCAATCCGATCGCCTATACGGTCAATTGGGCATCCACGATGGAAGCGGCTATCCGCATCGTCACGTGGACGTGGTTCTTTCACGTTTTCGCCCGCAGTGCCGCCTGGGCGGACGATGCCTTCCGCTTACGGTTCTTGTCGGCCCTCTATCTGCATGGAGATTTCACGCGCCGGCATATCGAAAAGGCCGATATCAATGGCAACCACTACACAGCCGATCTTGCCGGCCTGGTGTTCGCCGGTCTGTTCTTCGGAGATGTAGGCGATGCCACACGATGGGCTCAACTCGGTTGGTCGGCTCTTGTTTCTGAGATCTGCAGACAGGTGTTCCCGGACGGCGTCGATTATGAGGCGTCCAGTGCCTATCATCGTTTCGTATTTGAGCTTTTCTTGTGGCCGGCACTTTACCGCCGGAGTCTCGGTCTGGGGATTCCTCGAGAATATAGCGAGCGACTGCGCCTGATGGCGCGGTTCACCGCAACCTACATGAGATGCGACGGCAGCAGTCCACTATGGGGCGATGCTGACGACGCCCGCGTATTGCCCTTTGGCGGCCAGCCGACCGGCGACCATCGTTATATAGTGGGGCTTGCCGCCGCTGCGTTCGGCGACGCGGAGCTGGCCTCCTGGCATGGCGGCCCGTGCTCGGAGCTACTATGGAGCCTCGGGCCCGGCTCCGTTGCGGCGCTCTCGGAGCGACCAAGGACTGCGCCCCAGTCGGCTGCCTTCCCCAATGGCGGTTGCTACATAATGCGTCATGGCACAACACACGTATTTATCGATTGTGGGCCGGTTGGCCTTGCTGGCCGTGGCGGACACGGCCACAGCGATGCCCTCTCGTTTGAGGCTTGGCTTGACGGCGCACCGTTGCTTGTTGACTGCGGCTCGTACGTCTATACGGCGTCCTTCGAACAGCGCAACAAATTCCGCTCAACGTCCTGTCACAATACGCCGATGATTGATCGACAGGAGATCAATCGGCTGATAGCTCCGCATAATCTCTGGAGCCTCTGTGACGACGCGCAGCCCAGATGCACAACCTGGTGCAGCGATGCATATGAAGATTTATTCGCAGGTACCCACCGGGGTTATGAGCGTCTCGGAGTCCAAGTTCGACGCACCATCCGGTTCGTCAAGGCGCTGGGCTCGCTCGAGGTCGTCGATTGGCTGTCCGGCAGCGGTTGCCACGAGGTCCTTATTCCTTTTCACTTGGCGCCCGGCGTGACCGTTGAGCAGGGCGGAAAGCTCATAAGATTGCGCTCGGCGGGATGCGTATTCGAAGTGACTGGGCAAGGAGCCGACTGGACGGTAGCCGTCGAACCATGTTCGATTTCTCCAAGTTACGGCGTCGCATTACCTTCGCAGCGACTGGTTTGGAACAGGACCGGGCCGCTGCCCGCCGAATTGAGGGTCGCAATCCAGCCATGCCGCGGCGGGTCAACGATGTCCCGATGAACTCGAACACGCTCGCGTACCTCAAACTGTTTGCGGCGCGCTGCCTTTCGCTGGTCGGAGCGGCGAGCATCACCATCATCGCCGCACGCATGCTCGGGACCAGCGGCCAGGGTCGATATTATTATATCGTCACACTTGCCAGTATCAGCGCACAGTTTGCGTCGCTAGGCATCCACTCGAGCAATACCTATTTGGTCGCCAAGGATCATTCTCTGCTTCCACGAATTCTCACCAACACCGCTTGGATTGCGATTGTCGGCGGCTGTGTGGCTGCTTATGTTGCGATCTCGCTTGACGGCAAATTGGACAGCGCATCGCGGTTGCAGGCGCCCGCCTTATTCGTATTGGTGCTGTGCCCGCTCAACTTGCTTTTCCTGTATCTGTCGAATTTGGCGATCGCCATAAATCGCCCCGATCTGTTTAATGGACTGATCATCTTCAATACTGCCGCTTCGCTGGGCGCGACTGCGGCTGCTGCCTTCATTTCACCGACAGTCCTTTTCCTTATAGGTGCTCTTGTCTTGTCCAGTTTCACGACGTGCTGCGTATCGTGGGTGCTAATCGCCAGGGATTGCGACACTCCTTGGAGATTCGACGTCACTCTGTTTAGGCAGAGCATATCCTTTGCATCGCGCTCCTATATTGCGACATTGGCGGCATTTTTCATGTCGCGCACGAGTATCATAGTGTTAAGGCACTATGGAGCATTTGATGATGTCGGTCGTTGGTCGATCGCCGCGCAGATTTGCGACGCTTTGCTCCTGCTGCCCGCCAGCGTTTCTCTTTTGCTGTTTCCTTCGTTCGTTCGCGCAGATGTCACGGGCCGATGGAGCGAGTTAAAATCGGCGACGATACGTGTCGGTACAGTAATGGCCATGCTGTGCATCTTGATCGGCGTCGTTTCCGGACCGCTGATTGAGCTTATTTTCGGTGCGCCCTACGCCTCGTCGCAGAAAATCGTGATTACATTGCTTCCTGGTGTCTTTTTCCTATCGCTCTCGGCAACGATATCGCAATTCCTGTCGGCGTTCGGAATCCCGCTATTGCAAATTGCGGCGTGGGTAATCGGATTTTGTGTCCAGGTGGGATTATCGCTACAGGCCTTCAGCAGCTATGGTGTGGTCGGGCTGGCCGGCGTCCAGTCAGGCTGCGCTGCATTTGTTTGCGCGTGGCTGCTCTTGCTCACTTTGGCGTATGCGCCGCCCTCTCCGCCGACATGCCGCACCGGCCCCGCCAAGTAACTCGGTCCGTAATGGCAACGTACCGCTTCATGAGTCGAGGACTCTTCCGTGTAGCTCGACTGCCGGTCAAAATGGCTTAAATCATGCAAGCCGACGCGTCAGTGACAAGGCCCACGGTGGTCATGAGTTTTCGCCCCTTAACGGGGGAGTTTCTTGCCAAAATTGAGAAAGTCTGCGGGCCAATCGATGGCCATTATGACGCGGCCAATCTCAAAAATATGTCAATCTTGGCGGCGTTGCTGGAGCTTCGCCGGCTTGCGGTGTCGAGGCTGATCCTTGCGATTGAGGGTGAACCCGGCGATCCACTCCTCGGCCCTTTATCGCTTGCCGCGCTGCTGACGCGCGCTCGCTGGATCGATGTGGTGTGGTCGGACCAGCGTCTCGAACCGCTGCGGCGGTTGCCGATCGCGGCAAACATCTTTCGCGTTTTGCGTGATACGCTTTACTCAAAACGGGCGCTCGCGCGCGCCAAGGCGGCGGGAGCGACACTTGAAGGGGAAACTTTTCCGCGCTCGCTGGCGCCGGCCTCAGGCACTCGTGTCCTTTACCTGGATGCCAACATTTCTGTCGGCTCGGTCGTTGGCGGCTCCCTCGGCCATATAAACGGGATTATCGCGGGTTTGCTCGACCACGGCTTTACGGTCGATTATGTCGGCCCAAAGCCGTTGATGAAGCGGCCTGGTGTCCAGTTGCTGAAACTGGAGCCGCCGACGCTGCTCTCCATTCCACCGGAACTGAATTACTATCCGTACGCCGAGTTGATCGAACAGCGGATCGTCGATTGGCATCGACGCAATCCGTGGTCGTTCATCTATCAGCGTTTTTCATTGCACAACTTCCTCGGCGTTGCGCTGGGACGAAAGCTCAATATTCCGGTGGTCCTGGAGTTCAACGGATCGGAGGTGTGGACGTCCGATAATTGGGGAAAGCCTCTAGCGCTGCGCAACGAGGCGTTGTTCGCCGAGCGTGTTGCAGTCACTCACGCAGACCTCATCGTGACAGTTTCCGACTCGTTGGTCCGCGATTTGCGAAGGCGAAGCATTCCCGACGAGCGGGTTCTGGTGTATCCAAATTGCGTGGATACGGAGGTGTTCGATGCCTCGCGTTTCACCAGGAGCGAGCTGGACGCCTTGCGCGCACAATATGATATTCCGCCGGATGCGTTCGTCGTTGGCTTCGTCGGCACATTCAGTCAATGGCATGGAGTGGAGTTTCTCGCGGCGTGCATCAGGGAGCTCATAGAGCGGGATTTGGAGTGGATTGAAAAAAACAAGATTCGATTCTTGCTGGTCGGCGATGGCCCCAAGATGCCGATGGTCCGCCTGGCGCTTGGCGCCGCTCCAGTTTGCAAGTACGTGAGCTTTACCGGGCTTGTGACGCAGAGCGACGCGCCAAAATATCTCGCTTGCTCGGATCTGCTCGTTTCGCCCCACGTTCCAAACGCCGATGCATCGGAATTCTTCGGGTCGCCAATGAAGCTGTTCGAATACATGGCGATGGGCAAGCCTATTCTCGCTTCGGCGTTAGGCCAGATTGCCGATGTCATCTCGGGTACCGGAGCGATCAAACTCGGTCACCTTCCGCGCGGTGCCGGTCAAGAATGCGGTCTGTCGTTCGAACCGGGAAATGCAGAGGACTTCAAGCGAAGTTTGCGGCGGCTCATTGAGGACCGTGCTTTGGCGGCTGCCCTCGGGCACGCGGCCCGCGCCGAAGTTGTGGCGCGTTACACGTGGAAACAGCATGTGGCTGCTATATTGGACCGGATGGCCGGTTTGAATTTGCTTCGACGCGGCTGATGCCGGACCGTGATCGAATCTGGCAAAGGCTCGTTGTTCTCATATTATTGAACTGGCGATTCAGTAATTGCGATGCTGAAAATCGTGGCGGCCGTGGGTGGAGGAGTTGTACCGTACAAAATAACTTCTATTTGGTTCGAGGGGGCCTTGAAGGCGATCGTACTTGATTGATTGACAATATCGTCTGTCTTTATCCACGCGCTATTTTTAAAATTCAGCACGCCAATGCCCATTTTGCCAACGTCTACACTCACATGGTACGAAACGACATAATTTGTATCGACTTTCACGAATATTGGTCTGGTCGTCCATTGGTACGTTTGTGCCGGAGCGCTCGATTGGAGTGAAATACCATCAGACGTCAAGCTTAGTCGCGTAATGCTCGGATCGACAACTATCCAATCGGACGCAACCTTGCTGAGCGTGTATAGGGTTTTCGGAGGCTGGAGCACAATTCCCTGCGGGGCAGGATTCAAATAATCCATAATTTCGAGTGTCACCCAAAACGATAGCAGTACGACTGCAATCGCGCCGGTCAACCGAAGCAGCTTTCCGCCACCAGAGGATCGCATCGGATCGTACCCGTTGTATGCATTCCGTCAATTCACTTCGGCTTCTGCCTCCCGCCCACAGTCAATTTTGCTCGGATCGCAAGTCTTGAATTCGGCCGCAACCGCTAGCGCATTTTAGGCTCGCGAGGCCGTAGAGTCGACGTTAAAAGCCTTAAATTTAGACGTCCACTGCCTTGGCAGCGCGCGAAAGAGGGAATAGCCCAAAATAAGCATCGTCCACCAGAGGATGCCGTGGTCGTAGATGATTGGTCCTTCCACGGGAAGCTGCGAGAAGAAATAGCCCGTGATCCCACCCATTGCTGCGACAGTAGCAATCACGACGTTCATTTCAGCGGCGCCAGGCAAACTCATGAACGTCCCGAGTACGATGGACACGATAATCAGCTCAATGAGCGCGCCACTCCAACCGCCAAGCGCATAGCCGGAAATATGCGCAGCCGCAGGAGCCGTTGCGCGTCCACCAAATCCGCCTTCGCCCCATATCGTCTCATAAACCAGATTTGACGGTTGGCAGGGATTCCTTTTTCGCTGCAAACGGTCGCCAAGTGTGCCGCAGATCTGCCCCTTCTCGCTGAAAATCTGATAATAGTACGGGTAAGATATCCCCATGCGATTGAGGCCGTTCGCAATCAGCAATGGTGCATAGTGCACCGAATTCTCGACAAATCCCTGGAGCCTTCCAATCAGACCCGCAGAGTTGACTGGTTTTTCCGCCAAGGCTTTTGGCCTCGGCTGCTCGAAGCTTCCCGTCACAATTTGACGGCTCGCAAACTCTGTCCGCAGGCTCTGTGAAATCATGCTCTGTGCATCCTGCATGGGAATTTTCGGTGGCTCGTGCGGCTTAACGATTGCCGCCGGCTGCACGGCGAGCGGTACCAAGCGCAGTGTTATGATAGAAACAAAAATGTATGCAAGTATGAGCCCAGCGACGCCAGCCAGCGCATTCAAATAAGGACGCTTGCGTGAGTATAGAAATGCACTGCCTGCGATCGCAACGTAGAAAATGAGAACGGGCCATTTCATATTGAGTAACAAAAGAAAAAATGACAGCAGAAAAAAATTGATCAGAAATGCCGAAATCCAAATTGCCCGCCGCGTCTGAATAGCGGCGACAAACGCATAAACGGCCAAAAAGGTGAGGATTGATTTGAGAGCCATTTGAGGCCAATAACCCAGCGCTTCCTGAACATTGAACCGTGCCTGAACTGACGCAAAAGCTCCTGTCCCGGCAAACGCGATCTCGGACACATCAGCTTGCCAAAACGCATAGATGACATAAGCATAGCAGCCGGCGACAATGACGATGTAGTCAACGGGGCGGAATTCCACGAGAATCCAGCTTACGCGGGAAACCAACTTGCCTAGAACGCGGCGCGTAGCGAGGGCGACCGGCGGCGCGACAACAAACGGCATGAATAGCAAGATCCAAAATCCCGCCGTCCAAGCTGACGGAAATTGGGAAAGACTAAAGCCGATCACGGACGATTGCCCCCAATCCGCAAACAGATATATGACATTGGCGCTGACGGTGAGAAGCGCATACGCGCCGAGAAATCCAATAATGGCGTAATTGTCCCGTATCCAGTGTCGGAACCTTTCTCCACGCGCTAGCAGATTGGATTTGAGCCGCTCCTGCGCGCGGATTTGCATCTCGTCTTCCACAATTTGGATTCCTTTATTTGCGTGGCGAGGGTGGCCTGTCGCGCCGGCGGTTCGTGGTTCAGGTGACCGTTACGGGATGACTGGCCGCAAATAATATACCTGGTTTGCGGTACGCGATAGGCAGCGTGGTTCTGCGAGCGGCCCTCTGGCGCTGGGTGGTATTAGTGCGGTCGCGTCGATCAGTGCGGTCACATCTGAGCTATCCGATTCCGGATCGACTTCAAGAGTGGCCGGCGGCGGTTTCGCGAGCTGTTGCCTCGCTGACTGCCGGTCCTCCTTTGGCGCGGTCCTTAGCACATTAGGGGCCGACGTAACTTGGGCCGAGCGCATCGCGGGTCTTGACCGGTTCAACCGGCCACTGCTGTGCATTCCACTGCTGACCGCGCAATTTCGGCGATCCGCGAGATCGATCGCAGCCGCAGAATATCGTGCTGCGGAGGTGACATGATATGGGGCATGCTCTAAGAGGCGACCCAGAGCACGCTGCGTTCGACGACATGGTCCTAGCTCAAGGCCTGATCGCGTCGCATGCTTCGTCTTCGAACGCGGGCGAATTGCAAATTGTTATTCTCTATAAAACTCTGGAATCAGTCCGCAGACACGCGTAACAACCTGGACTAATGACTGAACGGAAGTGAGGACTCCAACTGGGTTTGATAGAGTTTCATGTGCGGCCAATTCGGCGGCAATTGCAGCCAGAGCGGGAGCGGCAAAGACTTATAATCGGCTACAGCCATCAGGTCCAGAAAACACGGCCGCTGTTCGGTATTTATGGTGATACCCTCAAACAACTCCTGCAGACGTGGCCAATTCATTACTGGAAAAATGATGTGCCCATTGCCGGGCTGGCTGGACACCAGGTTGACAGGTCGAGATATATCGGTCGCATTGGGCCGTAGTTTGTAGGTTATTTTCGCAGAAAATGACGGACAACGCCCCGAATCTACGATTGCATCGAAATAGTAGCCTTCGAATGGCGTCTGTTCGATGTTTACCGTTACGCCGCTCATGCCCGGAACTTCGCCTGTCGGGCGAAGCAAAATCTCGTTTCCAGTTCGGTCCTCCGCTAGCCGCACAGGCTTGCGCGACGCCGTCAAATACCGATCCATCAAGGAATGCACGTGAAAATTTTGAAATGCACGCAGTGCCATAATCAACACGATGCTCGCCGCGAGGGCGGCGGATGGGACGGCAAGTGCCACGAAGAAACTTCGAATGGCGACGCGCCAACGGAAATTTCGCCTGCTGAACAAGACGTATCCAAGAACCTGTCCGCAGCCCGCGATAAGGCCGAATAACGACAACCAATATAAAAATTCCAGGTAGAATACGTGTCGATAATGAAACTGCAATGCTCCAATGCCCGCAAAATATGCAAATGTAAGGATCAGGAAAGTCGCGAGGCTCATGCTCGACCAGGCGACGAAGGCCGCGAAGAGAAACAATAGCGGCAGCGCCGCACTTTGGTAGGTAAGTGCCGATCGCAAGTCTAAAAGAAAATCAGGAAAGCCCTTTAAGACGCCCGCATGGAAGTTCAACGATATCGTTTGCAGTGCCGCCGAATAGGCTCGTATCACCATGTCGGCGGGGAAATGCAACGCGTACGTCATCAATGCTTCGAGAGTGAGGCTACTATCGGCCGAACTCACGTCGGATGCTGCGGCGGCGTCAGGACGGTCCCCCGGTTGAAGCTGACGACCGAAGGCGAATTCCTCCGTAAACTGCTCGACCGACTCGTCCAAATACAGATGGCCTACATCGTACGGAGTCGCAGAAAGGCCGAGGAAAGGCGCATTGAAAGGTGTTGTCAGTCCCAAAAGCGCAACATGGCCAATGACACCGCCACCGCGATAGGCGGAAAGGATAGGGGACGCGGTGCCGACAAAGGCGACGACGAAGACGACACCGGCGATGAAGACATCTCGATAGAGTTTGAACCGGGTCGCTATCAGGCTCAGCGAGAGCGTGATACCGAAAAACGGCAGGGCCATCGCGAGATCGGCGCGGATGCCGAGACCGATGCCAGCGACAATGCCTGCCAGGGCTGCTGCTGCAATGAACTGCTTCGATCTGCCGACGGACTTCAGAAGCCATCCACAGAGAAGAATAACTCCGAGGAGGAATGGAGCTTTGGAATAATCGCGCAGTTGCGGCAACATGATTCCATTCACGGGCGATAAGGTGGCAAAAATCGTTGCCGCCGCAGCCGCCGGGATGTGTACGAATAATCTGCAAATACCGTAGATCGCCGCGCTCATCGCTCCTGCGAACAGCGCAGCCAGGTAAAGGATTGCACCCCACTTTATTCCGGTGATCGCCCAGATTCCTGCGGCGGCGGCGATCAGATATAGCGTTTGGTATTGAAAGTTAATAAGTGGGACCCGATAGGCAGGTGCTGCCGGGAGACCTTTACAGTCAAAGCTTTGCGAATTGCCCTTGATGAAGCTATCTACGGGAGCGAGTTCTGGTGCAGCGATATTGAGTGATTCGAATTTCCCGGTGCAAGCCCAAGCGATTGCCGGACTGAAATGTGATTGATAGAAATCGCCTAATCCGACCTGTCGAAGATGAACAACAGCAACCAGAAAGACGGAAATAAACAACAAGAGCGCGACAACTCCATCAAGATATCCCCTAGTCGATATCTTCATGGAACTCCGGCCAGCAGGCCTGTCTCCTTGTTTTTCAGGTTCTCCCAATATTCTGTTGTCATCTTGCGGAATCTCAAAAGCATCGCCTCATCGCTGCTTTTCCGTCCGGGATTGTGCTCGCCAATGAATAGGCAAAAGGTAAGGGGCGCCAGCATTCATCGCCAAAGTGCCTGTGTCAATGTCTCGAAGATCCACGGTTGCGTATCGCTCCCTTGGTCCACAGCCGCGGCCGGCATCTTCCGGGTCCGACCACTCACTCAGCTTGGTCCGAAGTGAACTTATCAGCAGCCTAAGCCGTGAAAACCGATCGTGGTGCGTTGAATGATCCGGTGCGGCAGGTCCAATCTCTTTTCAGGAAAGAGATGGGAGAAGAAAGTTGTACTTGCGATATCGCCGTCGACAATATTCAGTGGCTCAGTGTTTGCCGAAGGGCATCGGATAACGCGGCAGCCTGCGCTGTATGTCCGCAAGCGGTGTAGTGGCCGTCTGTCCGAAAGACCAAACTGCCGCCGCATTGATCGACCCAGTGCTGAGTCGTAGGCGTAGGGTCGCTTAGCGCAATTCCGTACTTGGCAGTGACGTCGTGGAAATACTTGACCATCGGTGGTGACGCAGTAAGAGGCAGCGCAACAAGGAAACGAACGCCTCGCCTCGTCGTCTCCACCTGCATTTCATGGATGATCGCGTCCAACAACTGCAACGGATAGCTGTTTGGCGTCCAGGAAATGTCAATGTCCCCAGGCATGAACCCGCCGTCGTCGTCTTTGATGTAGCTCGCTTTGATATAAGGATATCTGGCGTTCACGGCGGCAATGTCGTCGTGTGGAAGTAGGTAGGTTTCGAATGCAATCTCCGCCAGTGTATAGAGGTACGATCGCTCCAGAATATTTGCGGGTGGCTTGTATTTGATTTTTGCCCCTACCACGCGGCGCGTCGGTTCCCACCCGACGACCGGAAGAACGTTGATTGATCCGTTCGGGCCGACGAATGTCGCCTCGGAGTCAAGCACCCCGAGTTCATGGTCGAGCTTGAGAAATTTGAGTTTGCCATCTTGGTCAAGATACGCAGCAGGCTTCGACATCAGCCGCTTTGGAAAATGCAAGTTCATGTTTTCGAACGGATCGTTCAGCGAGAAAAGGTATACTATATCGTCGACCTTAAGACCCGAATCCAGGATCTGCCTGAGCCGCTTAAGCGATTGTTCGGACGAGTAACCTCGGATGCCGGCATTTATTGCCGAGACTTTTTCCGTTTTACGCAGCTCCCGCTCGACCTTGGCCACGAAACTTTGCTCGTATTCGACCTCGTAAGCAGCCGTCACGGAGTCTCCAATGAAGAGAATCGTTCGGTCGGCAGGTTCGACTTTGGCGCCGGTCAGGGGGATACGAAATCTCCGCTCATCGGTGCGGACTTCGATATTGAATTCGCCTGACGGATTGACATGACGGAACGTCTGGTTCGGCTTGATAACCCATCCCAGGTCAGGGTCCCGATCCCAGTTTTGCTCGGCATCGCTAACGCCAAGTCCCCTGAGCATTTCGCGCGTCAGGACGGCCCGCGGCTTGATGATTGTTCGTAGAACAAATTCGGCCGCCGCCAGAGAAACGATTGTCGAGACCACAACGAGCATCGCGTTGAGAAGGACCGATTTTTTGTTCATTGCTCCGTGCTGTCCCCTGATGCGCTCTCGTTTGAGAGACCGCTTCATGGACGATACTCTACACCAGCCACCTTGCGGCGAGCAATTCAGCAATGGTGGGAACACTCAGCCAAGCGTCAAGGACGCAGACTGCCGAAACGGCTTCGTAAAGCCGGCGGCAACTATTGATCACATGACGTCCATGGCGACTGTCCAGCGAGCGGCGCGGCGGGTGTTTGCGAGTTTGCCGATCGTCATCTATCTTTGCGCCTACATCGCAACCACGGTCTTAGGCGCCGCCGTATTGCTGATGGGGTTCCCAGAGCAGCAGCAATGACTGATGACCGATCGGACCTCTCGTTGGTAAGCTCTGCGGATGGCTGAACTGCGTACGCCGGTAGGCGCATGAGATTGCCCGCATTACACCAGTCCCGACGTTGCGCCCGAGCTTTCTTCGCGGTCCGAAGCAGCAAGTATCCGGATACGCTTGTCGCACTGACTATTCTGATCTTGTGCTTTTCGTTCGCCCTCACGTACCTTCAAAGGGTTGGCTGGGGGCAGTTCTATCAATATGAGTTCGGCCCGGCTGTGGTCTGGGCCTGCACGGGCAGCTTCGAAAACAGACCGGGGTCAGTGGCCTTTGAGGACTTCGCCGCGAATAAAACAAAGAATTTCGACTGCGAAAGCTTGCCACCGTCGCCCGCTGAACGCATCCCGCTGAAAGTCTTCCAATATCAGACCATTTACCTCATCGCCGCCGCCGCCGTCATCTGGGCGGTCGCCGGAGTCAAATGGGCGGCATTGTACCCTCTTGGTGCGCTCCTTGCCGGGCTTTTCGGCGTGTCGGTCTACGGCATTTCTCGACTGTTTTTGCGCAGATCATGGGCCGTCGCAGTGACATTTCTGACGACCATGGCGCCGCTCAATCTGGTGATGCTGCCGCATCTGCGAGACTACGCGAAAGCCCCATTTCTACTCGGCATCATGTTCATTTGCGGATATCTGGTGAAGTCAGCGACAACTCCGAAACGTTTTTATTTGGCGGCGGCGCTGGCCGGCGTTGTCACGGGCATTGGTCTCGGTGTCCGCAGCGAATTGTCGATGGCGGTGCCATTCTTCGGTCTCGTGCTCTGCCTGGTCCTCATAGCGAGTCGATTCCGAAATTGCCGGCGAGTCGTCCTCGCCTTTGTCCTGTTTGCTGTCATGGCGGCCGGTACCGCTTACCCGGCACTGCCGGGTTACATCAATGGCGGCACGCTTGGGCATGTGACGCTGCTTGGATTGACGACACCCTTCAACAAGCCCCTTGGCCTATCATCAAGCGTCTACGATGTCGGTGACCGGTACCAGGACAAATCAATTAACGATTTTGTCCAGGAGTTTGCCCTTGCTCGGACGGCGCCCGACATATATCTCCTTGACCCCTACGATGCCACGGGAAATAGATTTCATCTCCAAACATTGGCGGCCTACGTTCTGAACTTTCCTGCGGACATGGTGATCCGCTTCTGCGCGGCCGCGTTGCAAGTCATCGGGTTGAGATTCGATGATGTCGCACCGCCACCTTTTTCTGGCTGGCTGTACAGACTCCGATCAATTTTGATCTGGCACAACACCGGCGCAGCATTGCTGTTCTTGTTCGCGGTCCTTGTAGCGTGGTCGAGGCCGTTGATGGGGGCGCTGCTGGTATTGGAATTTACGTTTTTCGCGTGCCTTGGCGCGTTACAGTTCAGTGATCGACACTTGTTCTATCTGGAGATCTTTTATTGGCTGTCGCTGATAGGCGTTCTCGCCTATGGTTTGCGTCTCATCCGCCGTTCATTGCGCAATCGCCAGAGCTTCCCGGGCGGGGCCTATGGCCGGGCGTTCACCGCTGTCGCCATTCCGGCCGCGCCGATTGTGTTAAGTCTGCTGCTGCTTGGGTCTTTTCGAATCATCCAGCAGGCTCACGTGCGCACACTCATCGACCAATATCTGACCGCGCCCCGGCAGCCTGTTAAATTGATTGAACAGCAGGTCGGCGATGACCTGTTGCTCGTCCCGATTGGCGGAATAATCGGAATGAGCGGCGCAACAGTTCCCATGCAGGCGCCGGACTTTGCAGGATACTATCTCGACGCGACCGTCGATACGGCGCGTTGTCCGAATTTCGTCGCAACACTTTCCTATTCGAGGGACCCGAATGATTATCGGTCGCGAACGGTCTACCTGCTGTCGGAAGATAGCAAAGGCAGCACGGAGATAATGTTTCCGGTGTTGAAATGGGAGCCGATTGAGTTTGGAATCCAAGTCAACCCTGCGCAGCGAGCTTGTGTCACCGGATTGCAGGCAATTGCCGGATACAGGGATTTGCCGCTTCCACTCTGGCTGCAGATTCCGCCGGATTGGAAAGAGGGGCCGTTATATCAAGTCCGATCGGGGTCCATCCTGCCATTCGGGCAGGAGCCCCAAGTGATCAGCAATTCGCCCGAACTTATTCTTAGCGCTCAGGGACACGATCTGACAATTCATCCGTTCGGCGCGAAGGCCTGGGACGCAATCTTTGGTCCGACGGTCGTTCACGGCGAAAGCATCCGAATACAAGGTAAACCGAAGGGTCCGTTTTATTACGCAGCCACGTCGGTCAAATATCGATTTCCGAAGCATACCTTTATTGCAGCAAAGGGACGCGTGAACCATGGTGGCTTGGCGATTGGCATTTTGAACGCCGATGAAACAAAATGGGAAGTATATCTTCCCGTTCCTGAAGGGAGTTTCTTCGCGATCTTGGACGTTCCTGAAGCCGGTGACTATCATGTTGTCGTGGCCAATAATCTGACCGGCTGGACGCGTTATAATGACGTCGAGATCGCCAGCATTGGTTTGCTTATCTCGGAGCCCCCGGAGCTGCCGGGCGGTACGGTCAAGTGAAATCGAATCGCGAAAGGCACGCGCCAGGAGTGCGGGGATCCTCAAAGCGCGGCAAATGGTCTGCGTTCGCGGAAAGGAAAGGACGGAGCATAGAGGAGGCGGAGCGGTGTTGGACTTTGCCAAAATGCCCGTCACCACCATATTGTCTGCAGGCGAGCAGGGCTCACGGCGCGGCATGATGCGAAAGGAGGGTGCGGTCGTCGGTATCGCCGTTTCGCTCATCACGGCGCTGTCGCTCGGGGTGGCCGCGGACGCGGCTCTCGCGCAAAGCCTGCCGGCTGAGGGGCGCTATCAGTGCAGCGGCGCCAGCGGCGCGGCGGACCTCAACTTCGCCGTCGGACCCGGCAACATTTACACGACGGCCAAGGGTCGTCGCGGCACGCTCGTCATCCACCCCGGTACCGGCAACGTGCTGTTTCGCGGCGCGCCGCCGCACGAGGCCTATGAGGCGCGCTACAGCGCCGGCCCGCCGCCACAGCTCGCGTTGCTGGAGGAGACGGGCGGCGGCGCGACGAGCGCCGCCGGCATCGTTTGTCGGATGCAGTAACGCTGCGGCGGCCGGCAATTTCGCCTTACGCCGCGACCGGCCAGAAGTGGTTGATCGCCGCCAGCACGGCGAGCAGCACGAGGCCCAAGCTCAGGCTCCAGACGATGAGCTTCTTCTCGACCGGCAGCAGCGGCTCGACCGGGCTTGAGCCAAGCTCGCGGTGCAGATCCGAGGGGGTCAATTGCGACATGGCGATCTCCTGATGGTCGTACATTTCATTGGTCCGTATGTCCGTTGTTGTCAGCTCGCGAGCGGCGGCGTGATGCCGTGGAAGAACAGCCACGAGATCAGAAGGCCGACCCAGATGACGAAGCCGAAGATGCTGATGGCATAGACCGCGGCGAGCTTGCCAAAACCCTCCTGCCAGAGCGTGCGGAAGTTCGACAGCACACCGATGGAGAAGAACGTCAGAATGAAAAAGATGACGCGGAAGGTGTTGGCCTCGCCGATCGCTGCCGGCACGTTCTTGGCGATCTCGGCGGGCGTGCCGAGCGCGAGATAGAGCCCGGCGACGAACGTCACCACGAAGCCGATGATGAATTTCGGAAAGCGCTGCCAGATTTCGACGAGCTTCGCCTTGTTCGAATCCGCCGTGACGTTGATGTGGTTGGTCCAGATATAGCCGAGCACGAAGGCCCAGATGCCGATGAAGATGTCGATGAACACCTTGACGGTGGCGGCGGTGCCGAGGATCCAGCCCGGCTGATAGCGCACACCCTCGGCGACGTTCTGGGCGAGGATGAGCGACTCGGTGATGCCGCCGGCCGCGACCGCGGCGCCGTCGGTCTTGACCGCAAGTCCCATCCAGGCGCCGGCGACCAGTGGCTCGTGGGCGAGCCAAGCCTGCGCGACGAACGGCAGGATCAAGACTTCGGTGACGGCGAACACGACGACCAGCGATGACACCAGCACCGGCACCAGCGGTCGGGCGCGGATCGCGCCTCCGGTCGCGATCGCCGCCGACACGCCGCAGATCGAAATGCCCGAGGCGAGCGGCGCCGCCCATTCGCGCGAGAAGCCGAACCATTTGCGCGCGACGAAATAAACCACCGCCCAGTAGATCAGGTACGCCTCGATGATCGCGGCGGTGCCGCGCAGCACGAGCGAGCTCGCCAGGCTGAGCTTGCCGGCCGCGGTGACGGCGAAGAAGCCGCCGAGAATGACGATGGCGACCTTGATGTAGAGCTCGGGCCGCACCGCTTCCTTGATAGCTGCGGCGAAGCGCGGCAGGAAGTTGGCGATGATCAGGCCCGAGATCAGCGCGAAGATGTAGGCGCCTTCGTTGGTCAATTTCAGCGACCACGAGATGCCGAATTTCTGCTGCTCGGCCGGGGTCACCGCGGCGAAGTGCGCGTAGTTGCCGACGATCCAGCTCGCGTAGGCGATCCAGAACACCGCGGTGAAGGCGAGCGCGAAGCGTTTGACGTTGGCCTGCAGCGCCGCGGCGCCCGCGCTCAACACCAGAGTGAGCGCCGCATAGGTGGCGACCAGCGCGCCGACGCCGCCGAGCGAACTATAACCTTTGGACGCCGGCCCCAGCGCTTGGCCGATATTGCTCCAGACCGCGGTCGACACGACCCAGCCGATCAGATCGACATGCACCAACGCCGCGAGCGCGAGCACAAAAATGAACAGGCCGAGGATAACCGCGAGCCAGTCCTCATTGAGGGCGGCGGGCGCGGTGACGCGTGGAGCGCGAATTTCGGCGATGGACGCGTTTGACATGGCTCTCCTCATCGCCGGCTTTGGCCGGCGTTACCGTGACGACGTGAAGATTTTCAAGTTCCGGGGAGCGGCGGCTTTTTCAGCCGGTCGCGCAAACAATCGCCATCATTGGTTTCATCTCCATGGTTGAGGAGCCCACGAAGACGCGCCGAGGCGTGTTCATGGCGCTTTAGCGTTTTTTCGCGGCGCAAGCTGCTCCATCAAAACCCGCGACCCGGTTCAGACAGAACCGGATGCTCGATTTCGCCACGGCTTGGCCAATAGTCAATGGAGCAAACAAAAATAAGAGAGTCTTGTTTGGACACGTCGCGTTTCGGCGAAGGAAATGACCCGCGGGATTAGCCAGAGGAAAGAATGTTTTAGCCCCCTCATGGCCATCGTTCCCGGGCTTCCGCTCGATCCGGAAGGACGACTGGCTCGATTGCTGGCGGATGGCTTTTCGCCTAGAATTTTCCACTACCGAAAGCGCCAGGCGCCGAACAATGCGAGCGTGAAATGCCCGACACAGCGAAATACGATCTTCTACTCAAAGGCGGGCACGTCATCTGCCCGGCTTCGGGCATCGACGGCACTTACGATGTCGCCATCCGTGGCGGCCGCATCGTCGCGGTCGAAAACACCATCCTGCCGTCGAGCGCGGCCGAAGTGGTCGACGTCGCCGGCAAGCTCGTTCTGCCGGGGCTGATCGACACCCACGCCCACGTTTACCAATACGTCACCGGCCGCTTCGGCCTGAACCCGGACATGGTCGGCGTGCGCTCCGGCGTCACCACGGTGATCGATCAGGGCGGGCCGTCCTGTATGACCCTGCCGGGCTTTCGCCACTTCATCGTCGAGCGCGCCGACACCCAGGTGTTCGCGTTTCTGTCGGCTTACCTGGTCGGCGGGCTCGAGGGCCACTACTACCCCAATCTCTACAGCCCCGCGGGCGTCGACATCGACGCCACCGTGACCGCCGCGAACGCCAACAAGGACATGGTGCGCGGCATCAAGGGCCATGCCGAGATCGGCGGCTTCGCGCGCTGGGGCATCAAGGTCCTGGAAATGTCGGCGGAGATCGGCCGCCGTGTCGACCTGCCGCTCTACGTGCATTTCGGCACGCTGTGGGGCCTGCCTGAAAGCGGCGCCAACGGCGAAGATGCCGACACGATTTTGGAGCGGGTGATTCCGAAACTGCGGCCGGGCGATATTCTGGCCCATCCGTTCACGCGCCATCCCGGCGGTTTCGTCAACACCAAGGGCGAAGTGCACACCGTCATCCGCGCCGCGATCGACGCCGGGCTCAAGGTCGACGTCGGGCACGGCAGTCATTTCTCGTACCGCATCGCGCGCAAAGCGCTCGATGCCGGGATCGTGCCACACACGCTCGGCGCCGACATGCACGGCTACAATACCGAGGTGCCGCCGCCCGCCGGCACGCCGGTGCAGCATTACGACGACGAGAACCATCCGTTCCGCGGCCAGGCGCGCTTTAGTCTCACCCAAGCCATGAGCTCGATGCTGGCGCTCGGACTTTCACTCAAAGACGTGGTGCCGATGGTGACGACGAATCCGGCGCAGATGCTCGGCATGAGCGACCGCCTCGGCGCGCTGAAGGCAGGCTACACCGCCGACGTCTCGGTGCTGTGGGACGATCGCGGACGCTTTGCGCTGCGCGACAACGAGGACAACAGGGTGATCGCCGAGCGGCTCATTCGCCCGGCATTTTGTCTGCGCGGCGGCAAGCGCTTCGACGCGGACTCACCGATCCTGCCGCAGGTCATGGCGGCGTAGCAGCGGTTACTGGCGGACCCCGCCGCGGATGACGTCGACGACGCGCATGGCGAGCGGATCGACGACCACTACGTCGCTGTCGACCAGGGCGTATTTGAGCGCGGGCGCCCCTCCGACGCCGTCGCTTGTTTGATCCGGCAGGTCGCGCAACTCGACCGCGGTCGGCACGGCGGCGCCGACCGCGGCGGGAACGCGGTCGGCGGGCGATCTCGTCTTTTGGCGGATGGCGGCGGTGTAGATGGCGTGGCGCTGCTCGGCCGTGAATGCGTGCGAATGCATCACGGCGCCATTGGGCGCGATGGCTTCTTCAGTAACCGCCGATTGTGCCAGGGCCGGACTTAAAACCGGGCTCAAGCCCAAAATCAGCGTGAAACAGCTTGCGGCTGGCAGCCGAATGAAGGCGCGCATGGACGTGCTCCTCAAGGGAACAAACGCGCTGCCGCCGAAATAGGTTCCGCGCGGTCATGTTGCATTGCACAGGGCGCCGCCGCACCGTGTTTGGTCGGTTTCACGCGCCATTTGCGGTTGCGGCCAATAGCCACGCACGGCAAAAAACAATCGCCGGCAATCTCGTAAAGCCGTCACGAATGTTTTAAAATTCAACTACAACTGAAACAATGTTCAGTTTCAGTCAAAACTAAAACTCTGCAAAAAGGGCGGAAAACCATGTCGGTCTCTTCGGCTACTGCGAGGCCCGAGGCACTTGCATCGACCTCGACCCGCTGGACTCAGCTGATCATCTGCGTCGCCTGCATGATCCTGATCGCCAACCTGCAATACGGCTGGACGTTCTTCGTCAACCCGATCGCCAAGGCGCACGGCTGGTCGCTGGCGTCGATCCAGTTCGCCTTCGCCGTCTTCATCGCGCTCGAGACCTGGCTGACGCCGATCGAGGGCTGGATCGTTGATACTCTGCCGCCGCGCATCGGGCCGAAGCTGATGGTCGCGTTCGGCGGCATCATGGTGGCGGCGGGCTGGATCATCAATTCCTACGCCGACTCGCTTGCGCTGCTGTATTTCGGCGCCGTGGTCGGCGGCACCGGCGGCGGGGCGGTCTATGCAACCAGTGTCGGCCAGGCGGTGAAGTGGTTCCCCGATCGCCGCGGCCTTGCCGTCGGCCTGACGGCGGCCGGCTATGGCGCCGGCACGGCGCTCACCGTCATTCCGATCACCATGGTGATCAACTCGGCGGGCTATCAAGCCGCCTTTTTCTGGTTCGGGCTGGTACAGGGCGGTCTGGTCTTCTTGCTGGCCTGGCTGCTGCGTGGTCCCGACTCCGGCGAGGTTAACGCCGCCGCGCCTGCGAAAGTCGCGCAGACCAAGCGCAGCTACACGCCGCTCGAGGTGCTGGGCTCGCCGGTATTCTATTTGCTCTACGTCATGTTCGTGCTGGTATCGGCGTCGGGCCTGATGGCGACCGCGCAGCTCGCGCCGATCGCCAAGGACTTCCACCTCGACACGGTGATGCTGCTTGGCCTGACGACGCTCGCGCTCGCGGCCATTGTCGACAACATCTGCAACGGCGCGGCGCGACCGTTGTTCGGCTGGATCTCGGACAATATCGGCCGGGAAAACACCATGATCATCGCCTTCGGCCTGGGCGGCGTCGCGTACTGGCTGCTCGGCACGCTGGGCCACGCGCCGTGGGGCTTCGTGGTGTTCGCGGCGCTGATCTTCCTGACCTGGGGCGAAATCTTCAGCCTGTTCCCGTCGACCTGCACCGATACCTTCGGCACCAAATTCGCCACGGTGAATTTGAGCCTGCTCTACACTGCCAAGGGCACGTCGGCGTTCCTGGTGCCGCTCGCCAACATCATCAAGGATGCGACCGGCGGCTGGCACATGGTGTTCGTCGCCACCGCGATTACCAATTTCGTGGTCGTCGGCCTGGCGCTGTTCGTCCTCAAGCCGATGCGGGCGAAGCTCTTGGCCCAAGGCTGATTGGCTCAGAGCAATCAAGTCATGCGAAGCAACCCGGCCCGAAAGGGCCGGGTTTTTCGTCGGCGGCCTTACAGGCGCGCGTCGGTAAACTGACCGAAGCCTAGACCCAACACTCCCCGCGGCACGGCTCGCTTCGTGCCGGGACGCGAAGATTGGGCCTGTTCAACTATTGTGCAGGTCTGCGAAACTGGAATATTGTATACCAGCGATGAGTTCGAGTTTCCCTATTTTGCGTCATGTCGACGTCGATCCGGGTGCAGCCGACCTGCCGGCGCCGCGCTTGGCCGTCGATCCGCTGGCGAGCCCGGCAAGCTTCAAGCGCCAAGCCTATACGGCGCTGAAGAACGCCATTGCCTCCATGGACGTCTACGCCAGCCGTGCCGAAATCCGGCTCGATGAGCGGCGCCTGGCGCATGAGTTCGGCATCAGCCGCACCCCGGTGCGAGAAGCCATAGCACAACTAGAGAGAGAGGGCTTCGTCCGCTCGGTGCCGCGCCGCGGCGTCTATGTGGTGCGCAAGACCAGGCGCGAGGTCATCGAACTGATTACCGCCTGGGCGGCGCTGGAGAGCATGGCGGCGCGGCTGATTACCGAGAGCTCAAGCGGCGAGGACATCGCGTCGCTACGCCGCATGTTCGCGACCTTCGAAAACGGTGCGGTACGGGCGCATCTCGACGAATATTCCGAGGTCAATATCGGCTTCCACCAGACCATCATCCGCATGAGCGGCAACAGCATGCTGATCAATCTGGCGGAGAACCTGTTTACGCACATGCGCATGATCCGACGCAAGACCATCGGCGAGAAGGATCGGGCCGACCGCTCGATCCGCGACCACATGCACATCATCGAGGCGCTGGAAGCGCGTGACACGGTGCGCGCCGAGCAATTGGTGCGCGACCACGCGCTCGGCCTCGCCGAGCACGTGGCGAAATACGCCGATTATTTGGACTGATCGCGGGCAACGACCCGAGGGAGGAAATCCATGGCAGACGCAGCGGTTAAGGAGAAGAGCGAAGCCGGCGGCGTGGCGGCCGAACCCGAACTGACCGACGGCTTCCATCTCATCATCGACGCGCTCAAGCTCAACGGCATCAAGACGATCTACGGCGTGCCCGGCATCCCGATCACGGATTTCGGCCGCATGGCGCAGGCTGAAGGCATCCGCGTCATCTCATTCCGCCACGAGCAGAACGCCGGATACGCGGCCTCGATCGCGGGCTACCTGACCAAGAAACCCGGTGTCTGTCTGACGGTGTCGGCGCCGGGCTTCCTCAACGGCTTGACCGCGCTCGCGCACGCCACGACCAACTGTTTCCCGATGATCCTGATTTCCGGTTCGTCGGAGCGCGAGATCGTCGATCTGCAGCAGGGCGACTACGAGGAGATGGACCAGCTCGCCATTGCCAAGCCGCTGTGCAAGGCGGCGTACCGCGTGTTGCACGCGCAAGATATCGGCATCGGGCTCGCGCGCGCGATCCGCTCGGCGGTGTCTGGCCGTCCCGGCGGCGTCTATCTCGATCTGCCGGCGAAGCTGTTCGGCCAGGCGATGGATGCGGCCGCCGGTCAGAGGTCGCTGGTCAAGGTGATCGATGCAGCGCCGGCGCAAATTCCGGCGCCCGAGGCGGTCAAGCGTGCGCTCGATGTCCTCAAAGGCGCCAAGCGTCCGTTGATCGTCCTCGGCAAGGGCGCGGCCTATGCCCAGGCCGACGCCGCGATCAAAAGCTTCGTCGAGAAGAGCGGCATTCCGTTCCTGCCCATGAGTATGGCGAAGGGACTGTTGCCCGACACCCATCCGCAGTGCGCGGGGGCGGCGCGCTCCACGGTGCTCAAAGACTCCGACGTCGTGATGATGATCGGCGCGCGGCTGAACTGGCTGCTGTCCCACGGCAAGGGCAAGACCTGGGGCGACGCGCCGAAGAAGTTCGTCCAGATCGACATCGAGCCGCGCGAGATGGATTCCAATGTCGAGATCGCGGCTCCCGTGGTCGGCGACATCGGCTCCTGCGTTGCGGCGCTGCTTGCCGCCATGGGCGGCAACTGGCCGGCGCCGCCCGCGGACTGGATCAAGACCGTGACCTCGAAGCGTGAGGAGAACGTCGCCAAGATGGCGCCGCGGCTGATGAACAACAATTCGCCGATGGATTATCACGGCGCGCTCGGCGTGCTGCGCACCATCGTCAAGGAGCGGCCGGACGCCATCCTGGTCAACGAAGGCGCCAACACGCTCGACCTCGCCCGCGGCATCATCGACATCTATCAGCCGCGCAAGCGCATCGACGTCGGCACCTGGGGCGTCATGGGCATCGGCATGGGCTACGCCATCGGCGCGGCGATCGAGACCGGCAAGCCGGTGCTCGCGGTCGAGGGCGATTCGGCGTTCGGCTTCTCCGGCATGGAGGTCGAGACCATCTGCCGTTACAAGCTGCCGGTCTGCATCGTCATCTTCAACAACGACGGCATCTATCGCGGCACCGACGTCAATGCCGTGGGCAGCGACCCGGCGACGACGGTGTTCGTCAAGGGCTCGCGCTACGACAAGATGATCGAGGCGTTCGGCGGCACTGGCGTCAATGCCACTTCGCCGGACGAACTCAGGCGCGCCGTCAACGCGGCGATGGATTCCGGCAAGCCGACCCTGATCAACGCGGTGATCGATCCGGCGGCCGGCAGCGAAAGCGGCCGCATCGGCAACCTCAATCCGAAGAGCGCGGTGAAGAAGAAGTGACCCGCAGGGTCATCGCGGACGCGGTGCAGCACGAAGTGGTGCACCGCTGATCCGGGAGCGTTGGGAAGAGATACGGGACAGCTGGGAGAGAGACGATGGCGACCAAGAAGAAAGCGAAAGCGAAATCCAAGGCGGCGGCGAAAAAATCCGCCAAGACAGTCGTGAAGCTCAAGGCCAGGAAGCCGGCGGCGAAGGCGGCCGTGAGCAACGGCCTGCCGCGGCCGTCGACCAAGTCGTGGGGCCAGGCGGGCAGGGCGCTCGACGGCGTGCGCATCCTCGACTTCACCCACGTCCAGTCGGGCCCGACCTGCACGCAGTTGCTCGCCTATATGGGCGCTGACGTCATCAAGGTGGAGCGGCCCGGCGTCGGTGACATCACGCGCGGCCAGTTGCGCGACGTCAAAGGCCAGGACAGCCTCTATTTCACGATGCTCAATGGGTCGAAGCGCTCGATCACCATCGATAGCAAGCACCCCAAGGGCAAGGAAATCCTCGATCGCCTGGTCAAGCAGTGCGACGTGCTGGTGGAGAATTTCGCCCCCGGCGCGCTCGACCGCATGGGGCTGACGTGGGAGCACATCCATAAGCTCAATCCGCGCATGATCGTCGCCTCGGTGAAGGGTTTCGGCCCGGGACCGTACGAGGATTGCAAGGTCTACGAGAACGTGGCGCAGTGCGCCGGCGGCGCGGCCTCGACCACGGGCTTCCGTGAGGGTCCGCCGCTCGTCACCGGCGCGCAGATCGGCGACAGCGGCACCGGGTTGCATCTCGCGCTCGGCATCGTGGCGGCGCTCTATCAGCGCAAGCGTACCGGGCGCGGCCAGCGCGTGCTGTGCGCCATGCAGGACGGCGTGCTCAACCTCGCCCGCGTCAAGCTGCGCGACCAGCAGCGCCTCGCCCACGGCCCGCTCACCGAATACAGCCAGCATGGCGAAGGCGTGCCGTTCGGCGTGGCGACGCCACGCGCCGGCAACGATTCCGGCGGCGGTCAGCCGGGCTGGATCGTCAAGTGCAAGGGCTGGGAGACCGATCCCGACGCCTACAGCTACTTTATTACGCAGGCGCCGGTGTGGACTGCAATCTGCGATCTGATCGGCAAGCCGGAGTGGAAGACCGATCCGGACTACGCCACGCCGCCGGCGCGGCTGCCGCGGCTGCGGCACATCTTCGACACCATCGAGGCGTGGACCAAGACCAAGACCAAATTCGAGGTCATGGACATCTGCAACAAGCATGACATCCCGGTCGGTCCGATCCTGTCGATGAAGGAGATCGCCGAGGAGCAGTCGTTGCGCGCAACCGGTACGGTGGTCGAGGTCGACCATCCCGGTCGCGGCAAATATCTCACCGTCGGCAACCCGATCAAATTGTCGGACTCGCCGGCCGACGTGCGGCGCTCGCCGCTCCTTGGCGAGCACACCGACGAAGTCTTGCGCAAGGTGCTCGGCTATTCCGACAAGGAAGTCGCCGACATCAAAGGGTCGGGCGCGATCACGCCGCCGGAGAAGCCGGCCAAGGCGGAAGCCGCGTAACGTTTTCCCCTTCCCCTTGTGGGAAGGGGCGGGGGTAGGGTCGTGAGGTCGTTTGCACACGTCGACGCTTGCGCGTCGCCTCCCGACCCCCATCCCTAACCCTTCCCCACAAGGGGGGAAGGGAACATGCAGAGTCTTGGGAGAGATTTTTAAATGCGTATCGTCGTTCACGGCCAGCAGGCGTTCGGCAAGGCGGTGCTCGAGGCGCTGCTCAAGCGCGGCGAGGATGTCATCGCCGTCTACGTGGCGCCGGAGAAGCCGGGCGCACGGCCCGACCCGCTGAAGGAAGCGGCGGTGGCGGCGAAGCTCCCGGTCTATCAGCCGGAGTCCTACAAAAAGCCGGAGGTGTGGGAGCAATTCAAAGCGCTCAAACCCGACCTGCAGGTGATGGCATTCGTGACGCTGTTCGTTCCCGAAGAGTTCCTCAACATCCCGACACACGGCTCGATCCAGTATCACCCCTCGCTGCTGCCGGCCTATCGCGGCGCCAGCGCCATCAACTGGCCGATCATCAAGGGCGAAACCGAGACCGGGCTCTCGATCTTCTGGCCCGACAACGGCCTCGATACCGGCGACGTGCTGATGCAGAAGAAAACACCGATCGGCCCGAACGATACCCTCGGTACGGTTTATTTCGATCGCCTGTTCCCGATGGGCGTCGAGGCGATGCTGGAGTCGGTCGATCTCGTTAAAGCCGGCAAGGCACCGCGCCTCAAGCAGGACGAGTCGAAGGCGACTTACGAAGGCCGCTGCGGTCCCGATAATGCCCGGATCGACTGGGGCAAGCCGTGGGAGCAGATCGACCGGCTCATTCGCGGCTGCAATCCGGCGCCCGGCGCCTGGAGCACGCTCGACGGCAAGCAATTGAGAATCTTCGACGCCAAGCCGCTGCCGGCCAAGGACCCGAAAGGCATTGCCGGCAAGCTCGGCGAGATCGTCGCCGTCGAGACGGACGGCTTCACCGTGGTCTGCGCCGACGGCCGTTTCAAGGTCACGCGCGTGCAGCCCGCCGACGGCAAGAAAGTCGAAGCCGGCGAGTGGGCGACGTCGGTCAATCTCGCGGTCAAAGCGAGGTTTGCGTGAGTTTCAGCACCGGATGCCCGCGCTCGCGGGCATGACACGATAAAGTCAGCACAGCCCTGCCGGGTTTTCCCCTCAATCGACGGATCAGCAAAACATGCCCGCCTCGCAACATCAGTCGCCGAAGTCCGACATCGAAATTTCCCAGGCCGCTAAGAAGCGGCCGATCCTCGACATCGCCAAGGAAAAGCTCGGCATCAGCCCGGACAATCTCGAGCCCTACGGCCACTACAAGGCCAAGGTGTCGATGGACTACGTCAAGTCGCTGCAGAGCCGGCCGAACGGCAAGCTGATCCTGGTCTCTGCCATCACACCGACGCCGGCCGGCGAGGGCAAGACCACGACGACGGTGGGGCTCACCGACGCGCTCAACCACATCGGCAAGAAGGCGATGCTGTGCCTGCGCGAGCCCTCGCTCGGGCCGTCGTTCGGCATGAAGGGCGGCGCCGCCGGCGGCGGCTATGCCCAGGTGGTTCCGATGGAGGACATCAATCTGCACTTCACCGGCGACTTTCACGCCATCACCTCGGCGAACAACCTGCTGGCCGCCATGCTCGACAATCACATCTACTGGGGCAACGCGCTCGGCATCGACGAGCGCCGCGTCGCCTGGCGCCGCGTACTCGACATGAACGACCGCGCGCTGCGCTCGATCGTCGGCTCGCTCGGCGGCGTCGCCAACGGCTTCCCCCGCGAGGACGGCTTCGACATCACCGTCGCTTCCGAAGTCATGGCGATCTTCTGCCTCGCCCGCGACCTCGACGATCTGAAGCGGCGGCTGGGCAACATCGTCGTCGCCTATACGCGCGACCGTAAACCGGTGCGCGCGAGCGACATCAAGGCCCACGGCGCCATGACGGTGCTGCTCAAGGAAGCGCTGGCGCCGAATCTGGTGCAGACGCTGGAAGGCACGCCGGCCTTCATCCACGGCGGGCCGTTCGCCAATATCGCCCACGGCTGCAATTCCGTGCTGGCGACGACCACGGCGCTCAAGCTCGCCGACTACGTCGTCACCGAAGCCGGCTTCGGCGCCGATCTCGGCGGCGAGAAGTTCATGGACATCAAGTGCCGCAAGGCCGGCATTGCGCCCGACTGCGCGGTGCTGGTGGCGACCATCCGCGCCCTGAAGATGCACGGCGGCGTCAAGAAGGAGGACCTCAAGCAGGAGAACCTAAAGGCGCTCGAGGCCGGCATGTCGAACCTGCAGCGCCATGTCGAGAACGTGCAGAAGTTCGGCATCGTGCCGGTGATCTCGATCAACCGCTTCTCCGCCGACACCGCGGCCGAGATCGCGCTGGTCAAGGACAAGTGCAAGTCGCTCGGCGTCGAATGCTACATGGCCGATCACTGGGCCATGGGCGGCGAAGGTGCCGCCGACGTCGCCCGCGCCGTGGTCAAGGTCTGCGACTCCGGCAAGAGCAAGCTGAAGTTCCTCTATCCCGACGACATGCCGCTCCTGGAAAAGGTCCGCACCATCGCCAAGGAGATCTATCGGGCGCGAGACATCACGGTCGACAAGCCGGTGCGCGACCAACTCGCCAATTTCGAGGCCATGGGCTACGGCAAGCTGCCGATCTGCATGGCGAAGACGCAATACAGCTTCTCGACCAACCCCGATGCCAAGGGCGCGCCGACCGACCACATCATTAATGTGCGCGAGGTGCGGCTCTCGGCCGGCGCCGAGTTCGTGGTCGCGATCTGCGGTGAGATCATGACCATGCCGGGCCTGCCCAAGGTGCCGGCGGCGGATTCGATCGACATCGGCTCCGACGGCCGCATCGTCGGATTGTTCTAACAACGTAACGTCAAGGAGTGAAACTATGCTGAAGTTCTACTACTCAGGCGCGCCGAACCCGACCAAGGTGGCGCTGTTCCTGGAAGAGGCCGGACTGCAATACGACGCGATCCCGGTCGACACCCGCAAAGGCGAGCAGCACAAGCCGGACTTTCTGGCGATCAATCCGAACGCCAAGCTGCCGGCCATCGTCGACGGCGATGCCACGGTGTTCGATAGTAGCGCCATCCTGATGTATCTCGCCGAGAAGACCGGAAAGTTCCTGCCGGCGAAATCCGACAAGGCGCGCGGCGAGCTTTTGTCCTGGATGTTCTTCGTGTCGTCCGGCGTCGGGCCCTATTTCGGCCAGTCGGTGCACTTCCGTAACTACGCCCCGGAGAAGATCGCATACGCCATCAACCGCTATACGTTCGAAGGCCACCGCCACGCCGGCATCCTTGATGCGCGGCTCGGCAAGCACAAATACATGCTTGGCGACACCTACACCATCGTCGACATGAACGTGTGGGGCTGGGCGCGGCTGCTGCCGAACGTGGTCGGCGAAGGCGCCTGGGACAAGTACAAGAACCTGAAGCGCCTCACCGACGAGGTCAGCGCGCGGCCCGCGGCACAGCGCGCCTCGGCGCTCAAGGACCGCCACAAGTTCAAGACCGAGATGGACGCCGAGGCGCTCGCCGCCATGTTCCCGCACATGCAGCAGAAGGTGGCGTAGCGCCTTCGCTTCGCCCTAGCGACAAAAGAAAACGGCGCGGCTCAAAAAGCCGCGCCGTTCGCATTTGTACGGACGAAGCGGTTACTGGAACAGCTTCATTGCGTTGATCAGCGTCTGGATCACGCCCAAGGTCAGCGGGATGCCGACGAAGCACCAGGCCAACGCGAGTTGCAGCGTGGTGGTGCCGTTCTGTTGGTTCGATACTGCCATGGTCGATCCTCCTTATGCGCCGGCCGGCTCGCCGGCGGCGCCGACGGCGAGCATCGCCCGCTCGGCCTCGTGATCGGGTCTCATATGGTAGCGATGGTGCACGGCCTTGACCAAGAGATTGCAGATGAAGCCGACCACCAACAGCCCCGCCATGATGTACATCGTCACGTTATAGGCCTGCGCCTTCGGCACGCCGTGGGTGACGTTGTATTCGCGAATGTAGTTCACCAGCACCGGGCCGAAAATGCCGGCCATCGACCACGCCGTGAGCAACAGGCCGTGAATGGCGCCGACATAGCG
>Ga0335081_10001961_pt1 | contig 32537 bp, 21 predicted proteins | sample Lox_Sample_35_FD_206713 | JGI IMG/M metagenome (GOLD analysis project Ga0335081, IMG submission 206713) | Soil microbial communities from Loxahatchee National Wildlife Refuge, Florida, United States - Lox_Sample_3.5 | ecosystem: Environmental > Terrestrial > Soil > Wetlands | place: USA...
TCATTTCCGTCAGCATCCACCTGCGGCACGAGCACCGGAAAAGTCTCAAGAATTTTCGGAGGTTGAACGCTCAGAATCCCCGCCTGCCAGTTCGGTCCGAAATCAAGCCTGTATCCTGTATTCGCCTCGTGAGCAGCCTTTGTTCGAGGGATTGCCGGGAATGCATATCGTTGCAGCGGGACGAGCGTTCCATCCGCAATCTTCGGATAACTGCTCGGCGGTGGCAGAGTGTTGTTCCTGACCCACGCATCCATGTTGGCGATCATTGCGCGCCAGAAATAGTGAATCGGAAGCGGCGATTGCGGCTCCTGTCCCATGAGATCGCCGTGCCCTTTCGCCGGCGGCCATGGCCCGGGAAAGTGCTGCAGGCCAGTGAAGTGGTAGATCCGCACATTGCCCGAAAGCATCGCGTCCAGCTTGCCGTCGGGCGTAATGTGAGTGAGCGCGGCAGCGCGTCCCCAATACTCGTACGAAGTATTCGAAAAGAAAATCTTCGGCACCACTTTGTCTACCGCGGCGCGATCGAGTAGTCCTGCCGTCTCACCACTCTGCGGATCTTTCTCAGGCTGATCGGTAAACGGAAATATGTCCGTCGGAAAAAGGATGGACGAAGTCGGCTGCGCGTCGCGCGAAGGCTGCGCAAAACGATAATTGAAGTCTCCGCGACCTGCTCCCGCGACATGCGCCAGCACGCCATTAAGAGCGATCTTGCCATCTTCATCCGTGTTGAAACCGTCATAGAGCAGGTTGCGCAGGAACCGCCCGTTCTGCGAGATGCCTTCGCCGTAGACTCGCTGCACTGGAGTGATCGCATCGGTTGCGTGTTTTGCGTACGAAGCGAAATCGCGAAATGCTGCGAACCCCAGTCCTGCCACGACCGGGTTCTCGACAACATAGACGTACTCGTAAATCTTCCCGGCATGAAACCCGCCGTTCAAATGAATGAAGCGATCGCTCGGCGTGAGCTTACCCTCGGCGGTGCGCGCAAACTGCCACTCCGATCGCGGAACCACGCTGCGCCTCGCATCTCTGGAATCGCGTACTGTAAGAACGTTGCGCGGATCCTCAGGCGCTGCGACCGGGTACTCTGTTCCGCCCACATAACCGGTAATGAGATGGCCAAGCGGAATCTCCGCCATTTCTTTCGATGGCATCAGGTCTCCGCGCAACAAGCCGGTAATCGTCTTGCCATTCTCTTTCGCAATTGGTGCATAGAGCCGCAAGGCGTCGTCGCCCGCAACATCCCATTGCCACCCAAGGCTGACAAACGTGAAGCCATTGCGCAGAAGCCATCCGTCGCCGGCATCGTTAGCGACGTTCCAGTCGCCACCATCCACCAGGCTAACGATGCGGCTGTGACCACGGTTTGGACTCTCCAGCAGCATTGAACCATTGCCTTTGCGCCAATCCTTGGGACGGATGGCAATGAAGTCCGAAGAGAACTCGACCTCGCCGTCCTTCAAATTGACCGCATTTGCGAGATCAACGATGCGCTGATTCCGAGGATTATCAATACGTACGGAAAAGTAAATACGACCGGCAATGCGTTCGTATGCTCCAACATCACCGAAAGATTTTCCATCGAGAACATCCTGGCGAGAGGTGATGTCGACGCGAATAACACGCGCGTCAAGAGGATCGATAAAAACGAGAACGCACAAAAGTGTTGCTAAGGCAAGCCGTCGCATGCGCGGAAGGATAGCACGTGCGCATGAGTAGTGAGCGAGGCCGGCCTCCAATTCCGGTTAACGGTGTCATCCTGAGCGGAGCCGCTTTCCAGGCGGAGCGAAGGATCTCGCGCGAGCCGCCCAATTCACTCGACGCTTCACACAGCTGCGGCGACTTCGTTCACCACTTCCACGCGAGCGAACTCTTCGACTCGTTTACTCCTTACCTTGCGGAGCACGTAATCAAGCAGAGGGCGATCGCCCAGACGGATCTGGTGGAACTCCACGCCCATACCAAGATTGTCGACGAGGTACTTCACTTGCGCCTTCAAAGCAAGGTGCACATCGAAGACGTTCAACATGAGACGAAAATCAGTACCGGGGCGCAGCGGTTCCATCGCGGTCAGACGAGCGCCGCATTCGGAGATCTGCTGCACCTCGCCAGCAACCCGCAGCGCCCCGTCCATCACCTCCGCCTCTCCTTCCACATAAAACCGCGGACGACGGCGGCGGTTCACGTCGTTGCGGCTGAATGAACTCGATGATTTGGCGCCACGCAAGCGTTCTGCAATGAGTGGCTGATAGCGCTCTTCAATCTGGCGGAGCTCATCTTCCCACGGCGTCTTGCCTTCCACGCACTGCACGCTAAACTGCCCGCGTAGCGGCGACGCCGGATCGGCTGACCAGACCACCTGACACATCGCCTTATAGCGTCCGCGCTCGACCAGGATGAGGTCACCAACATTGACTGGGCGCGTGCCGACAAGCCGTGCGCCATGGGGATGGATGTCGTAGGTGCAGGCCACCTCTGCGGCTCGTCCGTCTTGACCTGCAAGGCTCCAGCGCACCGGCAACGCGAGATGCACGACTTTCCGCGTCAGCAGGCCATCTTCGGCTGTGTGAATCTTGTTCCCCACGAGATCGCGTCCTTGAGAACACGTTACTAGTACATGTCCGCATGGGCAATGTACGTGCGTAATCAAACGAATGGTTACCAGTTTGCGCTGCGAAAGGGGTTAGCGGATCTGAGGGCGGGCAATTGCAGCAGCTAAGCCTTCGCGTCAAGCGATCATCAAATGGCATCGCTGAATCGCGTAGGCTAAAATTTCAGATCAATCTCCACTTGCGTGATTTGCTTGTGTGATTGAAGATGAGTGAAACCTTGGTCTGTGATGAAGTCGTCCGCCACTCGAACGCGCGCCTTATCGCCATCGGCAGCGAAGCTGCGCCTGCTCAAGCGTTTGCGCTGCACGCTTCGTTATGAAAAGAAAGCCTGGGCCACGGGTGCGCGCCTTGTCGCTGGCGTCGATGAGGTTGGTCGCGGCTCTTTGTTTGGGTGTGTTGTTGCAGCAGCAGTGATACTTGATCCAGCGTATCGTCTGCGTGGCCTGCGCGATTCGAAGCTGTTGCTGGCAGAGCGCCGTGAGGTGCTGGCAGAACGCATTCGCGAGCACGCGATCGCATGGGCGATCGCAGCGGTGGATGCAGCGCGCATCGATCAGATCAACATCTATCAGGCATCACGCGTCGCGATGCGCGAAGCGGTCGCGCGGCTTGCGCCAGCAGCAGATCATCTGCTGATCGATGCGGTGAAGATTGATTGCGAGTTGCCACAGCACTCGATCATTCATGGCGATGCACTGTCAGCTTCGATTGCGGCTGCGTCTATTCTGGCGAAGGTAGAACGCGACCGCATCATGTGCGAATGGGATGCGGTGTTTCCAGCGTATGGACTGGCGGCGCATAAGGGTTACAGCACGCCGAAGCATCTGGCCGCGCTGCGTGAGTTAGGGCCGACGCCTCTGCACCGGCAGTCGTTTGCTCCTGTGTGGCAGAATCCTGTGCCGCAGGAGGCGTTTGCGTTCATGAGTGAGGATGTAGAGAAAGTTGCTGTAATGGAAGAACTTACGCAGGAAGGGCTGGCCGGATGAAGGTTTTACAAAGTGTTCCTGCAGGAACACTTTTAGTACGTAATTGTACATACATTTCCGTACTTCATGATATAAACTTAATTTATGCAACAGCTTAGAAAGAAGACCAGGATGAAGCGGACGGCAAAAGGGGTAAAGTTTTCCACAGGGCGGAAGGGCGCGTCAAAATCGACGTCCGCACGGAAGGGGAAGCTCGACGTTCCGATGAGCGTTGCGCTGGAATATTACCGGCCACTCAAGAAGCCGGTGACGCTGCGTCTGGATGCGGATGTATTGGCGTGGTTCAAGAAAGATGGGCGGCGATATCAGACGCGGATCAATAAAGCCCTCAGGAGTGTAATGGAACGCGAGATAAGGATTTCGAGATAGTTGCCGAACCTTTCATTACACCGAGAGCCTGAGATTACGATTCAGGTAGGCCCACACGGCGCAGCAGTGCAGAAAATCTTGGATCTGAGCGCAGAGGGTCCCAGACAGGATCACGCTTCAAGAAAATGATCATCCAGTTGCGCTGGTCGACTGCTTTGCCGAGCCAAACGAAGGCGTGATCATTGTCCCTAAGGCTTGCATAGGTAAAAGCCGGAGGGACGACGGGAAAGTCTTTGTTCGATTGAGAATATTTTTCAACCGCTTTCATCCATTCTTGCAGAGCGGTCTTACCTCCATTCTTTTCATTTTGTTTTAGAACGTCCGAGAAGCCGGTCCACTGATAGGATTGAAGGCTTCGCTGCCAGAAGTCCGCTGATTCGTCGAAACGCCCCGCCATTGCAAAGTTCTTCGCAAGCAGAGCAGATAGAAAAGGGTCATTGGGGAACTGCTCTTCCAGTTCTCGTCTTTGCTCGTCCACGGTTTTCCCACTACGCTCGAGAGGATCCGTCTCGTCCTCAGAATAGTCATGAGCAGGGTTTAGGGACTGCGCAAGATCGAACTCTGACTTCCAGTCGGCTCCGCGGCCAAGCATCATCAAGTACTCGGAATATTGGAAGTGAGCTTCGGCAGCATCGGGGTGTGCGGCTATGGCCTGGCGATATTGTTGTCCGGCACCAACCCAGTTGTAATCGTACTGAAGCAAGAGGCGGCCGAGAGCTAGACCCGCCTCGAGATTGTCGGGATCGAGTTCGAGTGCTTTCAGTAAAGCAGCTCTTGCTTTGGGTAAGAACTCGAGGTGAGAGAGTCCCATCGGATCTACGGCATCGAAATACGCAACGTACGCGGGAAGGTAATGGTTGTCTTTAGAGACGGCTTGGTCAAGGTAAGCAACTGCAATTTGGAGCTCACCGAGTAGCTTCGAATTGGCCCCATGTGAGTACGCGAACTTCGCGGCCTGGTCCAGATGATACCCGGCGTTGACGTAAGCGTCCAGGGCCTCCGGATTCACGGGACGAAGCCCCTTCAACTTCAGCCGGTCTTCCGGGGTGAGCTGGATTTTTACCTGATCCGCAATGTTAGTAGCTACTTCCTCCTCGACCGAGAACGTATCTTTGACATTAAGTTCAAACGTCCTTGCCCAGAGATGCTGATCCGCCGGCGCATATATGAGCTGGGCGGTGATCCGTACGCGATCGCCAGAGCGCTGGATCGTACCCTCGACAATTCCGTCGACACCAAGCTCGCGCGCGATCTGGGGCAGAGGTTTGTCGGGATGACCGTAGTGAGTAATAGTCGTTCGTGACACGACCTTCAACTCGGCGATTTGCGCGAGGTCCGTTATCAGCGCATCCGTCATACCTTCGGCAAAGTAGTCCTGTGTTGGATCGTTGGAGAGGTTCTGCAGGGGCAACACGGCGATGGACCGGACCCTCCGGGCTGGGCTGGCAAATAAGCGCTCACGCAACGTCTTCACGCTGAAACCGAGCAAGAACCCGAATGCGAGGACCCCCAAGACCGCGAAGGAGACGGTGGCGGCGCGTTTGCGGAATGGAGAGACATCATCTGACTTTGGCGAAGCCTCACCGGTTTGCGACGTGACAGGGGCTACGAGGCGATAGCCGCGTTTGGGGATGGTCTCAATGAAGCTCGGATTGCGCGAATCATCTGCGAACACGCGGCGCAATTCGGCGATCGTACGGATGAGGGCGTCGTCGGAGACGAAGGTGTCGGCCCAGACGGTTTTGATCAGAGATTCTTTGGAGACAGGCTGGCCGGGGCGGGAGGCGAGACACACCAATACTTCCATCACTTTGGGCTCCAGGCGTACGCTGGTTCCGTTCCGCGAGATGGTGTTCAGAGAAGGACGAACTGTCCAGGACCCCACACAGAAGTCGTTAGCCACGACCCCTCCTGGGACACAGGTCGAAAGATTATACATTTCCCCGAAAGCACTGCCATCGGCAAAACCTCAGCCGAACCTCGGTACTTCCTCGGGACTCTTATTGGAAACGAAGGTAGAAAATCGCTGGCAGGCAGGCTGTAGGACTTACTTTTCATCAGAAAACATCAAGGATCCTTTCCATGAAAGAAAGAAGAAATAAGATCGGGGGGAGTTCCGTGTCCTCATGGCTAAAAGGCCTGACAGTGGTGCTCGTGCTTTCGTGTTTCACAGTGGGAGCAGGGCAGGCCCAAGTCACGTTCTCGTCGAGGACCTACCCGGTCGCCCACCTACCATTGCAAGTTGTAGCAGGCGATTTCAACGGAGATGGGAAGCCAGATATAGCGTTTTTGAGCGCCCAAGATGGCACGGTTAGCGTCTTATTGGCGAACGCGGATGGTACTTTTTCTGCGACGCGGGATTACGCCGCCATAACTCCGCAAGGACAGGATGTGAACTACTATGCGACCGGAATTTTGGCCGGAGACATTAATGGCGATCACAAAGTGGATCTGGTGGTCAGCGACCCGGTCGCGATGAGCGTCAACGTATTGCTCGGCAACGGAAATGGGACGTTTCACGAACCGGGGAGGACTTCCCTGGGCTTTCTGGTGCAACTGGATGCGCTGATCGGGCTTGCGGATTTGAATGGGGATGGAAAGATCGATGTTGTGATGTATGGGGCTCCCAGCGACGGCAGTGCGGTGGGGCCATTTGCTTTGTTGGGGAACGGTGACGGCACCTTTACCCCGGACACGATTACGAATGCGGGGATGGGCGGCTACACCTTTGTGATGGCCGATATGGACGGCGATGGCAAGGCGGATGTTGTGTCGCCGTTCTTGACAGGTTCATGGGTCCCGGAGCTTTTCCTGTTCAAAGGAAATGGTGATGGCACGTTTCAAACTGGGGCAACAGGAACTGAATTAACCACGTGGACAGCATTCATCACCTCGGGGGATTTCAATCACGATGGCAACACCGACCTGGTCTCCACTTCCTACCAAGAGGTCTACTGTGAGTTCAAGGCTTGCCGCAACCAGGGGCCTCCGGGGGCCTTGGCGGTAATGCTGGGAGATGGAAAAGGTGCATTCGGAGGGCCGGGCATCATTGAATCGGGCGACTTTGGACCAGGCGCTGTGGGCGATTTCGACGGCGATGGAAATCTGGACATTATTGCAGAGCGATCTGCTGACCGGCAGTCCTCGGAATCATTCGAGATTCGGCTGGGTCAAGGAGACGGCACTTTTCCGACGAGCGTGAACGGATCATTCACGTCCAGCGTGGTAGCGATGACAGCCGTTGATCTGAATGGCGATGGCCTGAGCGATGTGGTGGTGCTCCATTCTTCCGGTCTGGAGGTTGATCTCAACACGACGCCGACCTTCACGCTCTCCGCGCGGCAAGGCGAGGCGGAGGTCGCGGCGGGCGGGTCGGCCACTTACACGATCAAGATCACCGAACAAAACGGCTTATCGAAGAAAGTAGATCTCGAGTGTACTGCACCAGCAGGAGTCGGCATTACATGTTCTGTTACTCCGTCATCGGTGGGCCCGGAGGGAAGCACCACTCTGACGGTGATGACGACTGCTGGAACCTTGGCGCAGATGTCCAGATCTGTTAGCGGGAGATCTGCGCTTTTTTTGGCGCTGGGCATTCCGATGGGCATGCTGGTCGTGGGAGTTGGCGTTAGAAGAAAGCCGATGCTGACGCGCAATCTCGGCGTGGTGGTAGTTGCTAGTGTGCTTTGTGCGTGTGTGGCTGTGGAATCGGCGTGCGGAGGCAGTTTGAACACCGGAACGTCCGGTACACCTGCAGGTAAATACACCGTGACAGTAATGGGCAGTGCAGGAACCGTCCAGCACTCCACAAGCGTCTCCATCACGGTACAGTGATGCGCAATTTAGGCAGCCGAACTGGTGGGACGGCGAGACCTGCGCCAGCAATGGCCATTCTAGTTCTGTTAGCGGTTCTCGCAGCATGTGGCACAGGATCCAAACATTCCGCGAAGTCCGGATCTCGTCTTAAGATGCGACGAGGATTGCCCGTACTGGTTGAACATACCCACCCTGCCTCACAGCAATACTTAAGGCAGGGTGGGTGCCCCCTCGGCCAAAATTTGTCAGTGCAACTGGAAGCGTTTTTTCCCAATGCTGCTGGTGGCGAGAATCCCCTGCTCGCCGCCTGAACTTACGACGACGGTGTCGATTTCGTTGCCGTTATCGACCAGTACGAAATTGGTGACTACGGGTGGTCTTCCATCCGTGAAGTTGAGAGTAAAGGTACCGGTGCAATCCGGATTTACGGTGTAAGTGCCGTTGGCCGGAGAGTGGGTCCAGTCGGAGGCGACGTTCCCCCCGATCGTAACGGTATCGATCTGAGTAAAACTGCCCTTGCCATCAAACTGGGCCATGGCGACTCCGACCTGTTGGCCGATGAACCCCAATCCAGCAAGCTTGGTCCCCTGTATGGAGAAGCCATAGTAGCCGGCGAGCAATTTGTTGGTGCATCCGGCGGAGGCTGTTCCGAGCGCTCCGAACGCGAAGAGGGCTACGGCGATCAAAGTCACGATTGACTTTTTGTCCATAAATGTTCTCCTTTGTCGATTGTTGAAATGTCTTCAGGCCTGTCGGGTGTTGTTTCCTGAATCGCGCATTTACTTAGCTTGGTTTTCCAAGCGGGTCAATCGACCGGGCATAGATTGCGTCTGAACTCGTAAAGCACGATCGCGACAGGACTTATCTAATTTCCTGAATCGGAAGCAGTGAGATAAAATGACTACCCGCCAAAGGCGGAGGCAGATGTGGGGGTCTCAAATTCTGGCCGTCGCGTCCGAACCGGACTTTTCCACATTGATCTAAGCACTGCGGAACTGCGCAAGAATGGGATTCGAATCCCTCTGCAAGAACAACCCTTCCGAGTCCTCTCTTTATTGCTGGAACATCCCGGAGAAGTAGTCACGAGAGAGGAGTTGCAGGCACGAGTCTGGCCATCCGACACCTACGTGGGATTCGACGAAGGAATCAACACAGCGATTCGGAAGCTGCGGGTGGCGTTCGGGGATTCAGCCGATAACCCCAGATTTATTGAGACTTTGCCTCGACGGGGCTATCGCTTCATTGCTCCGGTCAGGGAACTGCCCAAGGGTGAAGGCAACAACGATTCGGGTATCGATTCGAGGGCCGAGACGCTGCCCGTCGCCGTCGCTGTAGGGACTATCGAGCGTCAAGTAGTGGAACCAACTGGCCGCGCGAGCGTGCCGACAGAACCGATAGCTCGTCGGTGGTCGTGGAAACTGGCGGTGGGAGGGGTAGCAGGTGCGCTGTTGGTGATGGTGATGGTGGCGGTCGGTGTTTATCTCGCACGCAGCCGGCACCGGTCGGCGGCGGCTCCCGCAAAACGGATCATGCTGGCGATCCTGCCCTTTGAGAACCTGAGCAACGATGCCAGCCAGGAATACTTCAGCGACGGGCTTACGGAAGAGACGATCACCGACCTTGGGGAACTCAGTCCCGAACAGATGGGGGTTATTGCTCGCACCTCGGCGATGGCCTACAAGCACACCAACAAGACGGCGAGCCAGATTGGGCAAGAACTTAGAGTGGATTACATTCTCGAGGGTAGTGTGCGGCGCGAAGGAGGAAGGGCCAGGGTGAGTGCCCAGTTGATCCGGGTCAGCGACCAGACACATCTGTGGGCTCAGAATTACGACCGGGAACTGCATGACGTTCTGGATATTGAAAACGATCTTGGAAAAGCGATTGCAGCGGAAGTCCAAGCCAACCTAACGCCGCAGAGGCAGAGCGCGTTGGCGAGGCAGCACCCTGTCGATCCCGAGGCGTACGACCTGTATCTGCAAGGCCGCTACTACTGGAACGAACGCACGCCCGCGGGAATCAAGGAGAGCATCGAGTATTTCAAGAAGGCAACGGCGAAGGATCCCAATTTTGCCTTGGCTTATGTGGGCCTGGCGGATGCTTACAACATCAGCAACATAGTTGGGCTGTACTCACCGAAGGAGAGCCTGCCGAAGGCCGCAGAGGCGGCGACAAGAGCGATCGAACTCGATCCTTTGCTGGCCGAGCCGCACGCGGCGCTGGGTATGGAGAAGTCGCACTACGAGTTCGATTTTCCGGGAGCGGAACGAGAATTCCGCAAAGCGCTTGAGCTGAATCCGAACTCGGCGTACGCGCATTTGTTCTATTCCAATTGTTATCTCTTGCCCATGGGACGCGAGGCCGAGGCGGTTGCCGAGAATCAGAAAGCGCTGACGCTCGATCCGTTATCGTTGCCTATTAACAACTTCATGGGAATGACATATTTGTTTGTGGGAGACTTCGAGAAATCCTACCGGCAGTTTCAGTACACGATCAAAATGGATCCGACATTTCCGCTGGCGCACGCCTATTTCGCTAGCCTCTTGTTTGAGATGGGTAAATTCGACGAGGCAATAGAAGAAGATGAAAAAGCCGAAGTGCTGAGCGGAGCAAGCCCGGAGAAGGCAGCTGCGGAAGCGGAATCGACACGTAAGGCATTCCAGAACGGCGGAGAAAAGGGATTGTGGCAGCTCAGCCTTGAGACGACGATGCTGCAATTCCGGCGCGGGGACAAATCGGTGCTTGCGAGCAGCCTGGCGGCAGCATACGCGCGAGCTGGATATACAGACAAGGCCTTCGAATGGCTGGACAAAGCCTATGAAGAGCGCGATGGGCAAGATATCACTTTGCTGAAGTACGATCCCTCGTACAAGGATCTGCGCGGGGATCCGAGGTACGCGGCTTTCCAGCGGCGGATGGGGTTGCCGAAATAGAGGTTGGAAGCACCGCCGCGGTTAGTGCGGCAGGCTTGCGTCGAGGTCGCTGAGGAGTTTCGTATTCTTCTCCAGGGCACGCCGAAGGATATCCGCTTGCTGTTTTGCTGTGGGCCAGTCTTGCTTCTCTACTGCTTCGGTTAGGCCGGGGAGTTCGAGGTGGGCGTAGGTGTAGCGCGCGCCGTAAAGGATGTGCTTGAACCAGGGGCGTCCGGGGATGCCGTCCGGATTGAGCCAGTTGCGCTCGAGTTGCATCATGCCGTGGTTGATTTGGGTGGCGAGTTGGGGGTCGATTGCTTTCGTTGCGAGCTTCGCTTGGAGTGAGGCGTTCAGATTTTTCCCGGCAGCTTCGAAGTTGTCGATTTGGTTCATGACTTCGGTCAAGTCGAGGTTTGCGGGAGCGGCATTTCTCGATACCGGGATGGGTTTGGTGAGAGAACTCCTTTTTAGGCTTGTGGAAGTGCTGGCGGGCACGGGGTCCTTCGACTCCGCGCGCTCGTTTGAGCGCGCTGCGCTCAGGATGACAGAGGTGTTGTTATTCGCAAGGTCTTTTACGAATTGGCGGATGTTGCTGGCGTAGGTTGCGAAGTCGAAGGGGAGGATATCGGCGTTGGCTAGGCGCAGGGCGGTTACTCCCCAGAGTTGGGTCATCAGCGTGTGGTATTTGTAGCCGGGGTCGCCGAAGTGGTTCATCCAGAAAAAATCGTCGTAGGCGGAATGGTAGACGCCGTAGTCTCCATCGAAGCCGAGGCCGAGGACGGGCATGCCGATGAAGTTGAGGAAGACGGTGTGATCGCTGCCGCTGCCGATGCGGGTGTCGGCGAGAGTTTCGCCAGAGACTCCCGATGAACTGAATTGAGTGGATTGCTGGCCTGCTTTTTCGCGGTCGACCGTTTGTTTCCACGCTGCGTAGAGAGACTTTCGGGAAGGATCCTGCAGGCTGCGCGTTGTTTCTTCGAGCATGGGAGCAAGAGAGGCGACGGCCTGTCCGTGGAAGTTGGGGCCGGAGGTGGCCTCGTCGACGTTGATGTAGGCAACTGCTTTTTGCCGGAGCTTGTCGGCGAATTGCTCTCCCCATTCGGTGGAGCCGGTGAGGCCGACTTCTTCTCCGTCCCAACTGCAGACGATGAGCGTGCGGCGCGGGCGCATGCCTTGTTGCTTGAGCTGGCCGAGGGCGCGGGTGAGCTCCATCATGCTGGCGGTGCCGCTGGAGGGATCGACGGCGCCGAAGACCCAGGCGTCGCGGTGATTGCCCATCACGATCCATTCGTCGGGAAGTTCGGAGCCGCGGATGCGGCCTTCGACGACGTAATAAGGCTGCAGGCCGTTTTCCATTTCGATCTTGAGATGAATTTTTTCCTGGCCATCGCCGAGGTGGTAGGAGAAGCCGAGTCCTCCTTGCCAGTCGGGAGGAGCGATGGGGCCGCCGAGATTTTCGAGAAGCGGCTTGGCGTCATGCCAGGAGAGAGGCAGCGCCATGATTTTCGGCGCGGAGACGGCTTGCTCGATCGGGATGCGCTTCGCACCGGGAACTGAGGCCCGTCCTGGAGTTTGAGGGTCGCCGGGAACCATGAAGTCGTAGGTGATGGCTCCGCGCTGGATGTGATACTCGGGACCCCAAGGGCCTTCGGGATCAACCTTGCCTTTACCGTAGCCGTCCTCTTGCGGATCGCTGTAGACCAGCATGGCGGCAGCGCCTTCGCGCTCCGCTGTGAGCGCTTTGAATCCGCGATAGCTGTAGGGATTGGAGTAGCGGACGAGGACGATTTTGCCTTTGGCGCTGATGCCGTTTTTGCGGAGGAGATCGTAGTCTTCGGGATTGCCACTGTGCGCGTAGACGACGGGGGCGGTGACTTCTCCGGAGATGGACATGCCGAGCCATGCGCCGGAGATGGCTGGATTGGCGGAGTCATCGTCGCCGGGGATGGGAATTTCTTTGAGTGATGCTTTGTAGCTGGTGGGGGCGATCATTTCGAGCGCGGCGTTTTTGGGATTGGTGCCGTAGACGTCGTAGCGGTGGATGACGATGTCTTCGAAGCCTTGCTTCTTCCATTCGTCGGCGATGTATTGGGCGAGTTCGTTGTTGCGTTTCGATCCGGCGGTGTGAGGCTCTTGCGTGAAAATGCGGTGCTGACGTTTCTCTTCTTCGGGAGTGGGGATGGATTTGAATTTGGCTTCGACTTGGGATTCATGAGCAGCCGAGACGGGAGTGAAGCCGCGGATGGATTGCGCGGGGCAGACGGAACTCGTTAAGAGAAGGACAGAGAGAGTGAGCGTGGGTCGGATCATGTAAATTTTGTGGCAAGAGTACCACAGGCGCTAAAGCCCCGAAATTTTGGGCGATTAACGCGGCCCTTAAAGGGCCCTCTTCCACGGTCATGTCCCGCGCACGGTTCTTCCAGTCATGTCACACCCATGGTTCTACCACGGCATGTCACGCGCACGGTTCTTCCACGGTAAGGTCACGCGCACGGTCATGTCACGCGGTCCGATTGTGACGTTCGATATGGGGCGTTCCGTTGGAGAAGCAAGCAAAAAGTCCCCACTTTTCGCTCAAAGAACGCGCGAAAAAGTGGGCCACCCCAAACTTCACAACTTACTTTGCTTTGAGGATCTCGGCGAGTAGGTCGGGTTTGGATTGGTCGCGGGTCAGGTGCGGATATTTCTCGCCGCCGTGGTAGTCGAGTTTGAAGGTTTTGAAGTAATCGTTGTTCTCGATCAGGAGATCGATTGTTGCACTGCTGTTCTTTGCAGCTTTAATCGCCTCGCGGAGAATTTCGGGGGAGAAGCGGCGTCCGTTGACGGCCACGACTTTCATGCCGGGCCCAATACCAGCTTTTGCCGCCACGTCCTGTTCGATCGTGTCTTCGATGCCGCCGTCATCGCGTAGATTCAGGCCGATCGAGAATCCTACGGGGACAATGTGATACATCGCGGCTTGAGCGCTCAGCATTTCTGATGGAGTCTCGTCATATGTGAGCTTCCACCCGCTGCCGTCGATTCCGCCAAGAGGGGCGCCGGGTCCGTGATTGGTGAGGCGTTCGGTCCAGAAGGCGCGCCAGTCGTAGGGAGCGATCTCATTCAGGGCGTTGACGATGTCATCGAAGGTGTAGGTTTTGAGCGCGGGACCGGAGCTGGGCGCGCCATGGAAAAGGTGACAGAAATCGTCGATGGATTTCTTGCCCTTGCTCTGCTGGCGAATGATTACGTCGACCCAAAGCCAGTTGAGCGTGTCCTCGTTGTAGAAGTCGGTTCCGCGGCGCCAGGAATACCACGATTGCGGAGAGAAATAGAGTTGTGGGGCTGCGTCGGCGGTGTCTTGCAGGTTGCGCCACTGGCGTCCGGGGAGATGATCGAGAGTCGCGGCAGTGATGGCGAGGTCGTCGCGATCTTGGTCTTGAGTGAGTAATCCGCTGCGTCCGGTCAAAACGAATCCCAGATAATTCGTGAGGCCTTCGTAGACCCAGAGGAGATCATCTTGCATGGGCTGCTGGTAGTCGGGAGTGGCGAGATCGTAAGGGCGGCGATATTTGCCGTTCCACGAGTGAACGTACTCGTGGGGCAGCAGCCCGGCGGAGAGCTTGCGTGAGGTGTCGTCGACAAGCGCGCGTTCGTCGACACGGCTGTCATCGGACTCGTGGTGCTCCAGGCCGAAGTGTGCGACGTGATCGCTCAGCGTGTAGAGGAAGTGGTAGTCGCGGTAGTGATGCGCGCCGAAAAGCTTCTGCGCCTGATCGACGAGCGAGCGGTACTGGTTCCAGACGGCTTCTGGTGCATCGAGTGCGGCAGCGCTGTCGGCGGCAATGTCCATCTCGGTCTGTGGGTCTTGCGCGAGTGGGACGACTTTCAGGAATTCTCCAGTGATTACTGGCGAGTCGACCAACGTGGTCAACGAGACTGGAGAGAAGTGAATCTCGTTAGCACTTTGGCTTGCAATCGGGAGTGGAGTGCCGAACTTCCAGCCGTCGGGAATTTTAAGCGAGGCGGTGTAGGTGATGTCGTCGGATTTCCAGCCTTTGGGATAGAGCAGGACCTGGTTCCAACTGATGACGGCAAGTTTGTCAGTGGCGGAGGAGCCGGCGGAGAATCCGCCTTCGAGCGTCGCGGGAGAGAGGAAGTCGAGTTCTGCGTCAACTTCGGTTGCGCCTTGGGGAACTTCAACGTGAATGGTGAAGCCATCGAGCAGATCGCGACGCCATTTGAGCGTCTGGCCATTGGCTTTGAAGAAGAGACCAGCGAGGTCGTCGACGGGACCATCGGGGGCGTGCTCGCCGGGGATCCATTTGGGATAGTAAAGAGTGAGATCGCCGGCAGCCGCGGGAATCTTCAGGGAGGCGTGGAAGATTTTGCGCGGAGCGTGCGTGGCATCGACCGAGATGGTGACCGTAGGGCCGATTGCCGCCCACAGTGTGATGGAAGACAGAAGCAGATCAATGATTACAAGGAATTTTGCAACTTTCATTTTTCGGGACCCCATGGCGCACTTGCGAAGTATCACGCGGATTACGTAAGACTATAGCAGCCAGTTAACGACAGCGTACAGGCGCCGGAGTTACAGCGATGGAATTTCGACTTCATTTGTGGTCCGCTGTGCGAGTCGCAACTTCGCTCAAAGTGACATTTCATCAGAATTTCGGAATCGAGATGACGCTGATATCATTCCGCTGATGCGACGCGGAAAGTTCATCACATTCGAAGGACTAGATGGTACGGGCAAGAGCACACAAATGCGGAAGCTCGCAGCCGCTTTGCGCGAGGCGGGGCATAAAGTGATCGAGACGCGGGAACCAGGAGGAACCGCCACCGGGGAGAAGATTCGCAAGGTGCTGCTGGATTCGGGGACGGCTGGACTTGATCCGCGGGCAGAAATGGCGCTGATGTTTGCGTCGCGTGCGCAGCATATTGCTGAAGTAATTGAGCCGGGACTGGCAGCAGGAATGATTGTGCTGTGTGATCGGTTTACGGATTCAACCGAAGCGTATCAGGGTAGCGGACGCAAGCTAGGCACGGAGCCTGTGCTCGAGTTGCATCGTGCCCTGTGTGGTGGGTTGCAGCCGGACTTGACGCTGCTGCTGGATTCAGACCCGCACACAAGTTTGAACCGGGCGCGGCGAAGAAACGAACTCGACGCGAAGAGTTCGAATCGCGGTCACGACGAGAACCGGTTTGAGCGCGAGACGCGAGCATTTTTCGCGCGCGTGCGAGAGGGGTTCGCGGCGATCGCGAAGAGGGAACCGGGGCGGGTCGTGGTCGTAGACGCACGCGGAACTCCGGGGCAGACGCATCAGAAGGTTCTGGAGGAAGTGCGGAAGAAACTCAAGCTCTAGCAGTAATAAAGGCAGAAAGCCGATGACGAATCGAAGATGAGGGTGAAGACCTGGTTTTTTCTAGCAGCATTGAGCTTATCGACAGCGAGCACCCTGATGATGGGCCAGGACAACGGGATCTTAACTGGCAGCGTCATCGATCCCACGGGTGTGGCGGTTCCGAATTCGCCGGTCACGCTCCGATGGAATGATCTCGGTGCTCCCATGTCCTGGAACGGCGTACCTGGAAAACGCAAGCGTCCGCACAAAACAGAGCTGACGGTGTTCACTGATAGTGTGGGTCGCTTGTTGGTCCCACTTCTTCCGGGAGCATGGGACGTTTTTGCATATCATTACGGATTTGCACCTGTATGAAAGGTCATCGGTGAATATGCGCGCGACACCACTAATATCGAACTGAAATTTCCCAGACCGGTGCAGACCACCATAGAATGAGAGCGAGCGTCGCCCTCAAGAAGCGAGCCCATTGTCGACATAATGTTTTCTGATTTCCACGGCAATTCCGAGATTGTGCATCGCCTGCGCGAGATGATCGGACGCGACCATCTGCCTCACGCCATTGTGCTCGCAGGCGCGAAGGGATCCGGCAAGTACACGCTGGCACTCATGTTGGCGCAGGCCCTGAATTGTCTCAACGCGCCGAACACCGACGGTCTGCCTGATTTCTGCGGCAAGTGCTCCAACTGCACGCGCATTTCCGAAGCGCTCGATCTCGATGCCCGCTTTGCCGAGGCCGTTGACGTCCGCGACAATCTGCGCGAGACCGACAAGAAAGAAACGCGCATCTTCGTCCAGACGCATCCGGATGTGCTGGTGATCCCGCCAGATCCTCCACAGATGATGGTCAAGGTCGATCAGGTGCGCAAAGTGATCGAGACGATCTATTACCGTCCGGCCGAAGGCAAGGAGAAGGTCTACATCTTCACTGATTCGGCGTTCATGAAAGAAGCGGCGAATTCACTGCTCAAGGTGCTCGAGGAGCCTCCGGAGTTCGCGACGATTTTCCTGCTGACAGAGAATCCAGGAGAGTTGCTGCCTACGATCCGGTCGCGCTCGATGACGTTTACTTTGGGGGCGTTGTCTGGAGAAGACATCGAGAAGGATTTAGAGACATATCATCCTGATTGGAAAGCCGCGCAACGGGCATTGGTGGCGCGGCTGTGCGAAGGAGCCGTGGGGCGGGCGCGGAGTTTCGATTTCGATTCGTATGTGGCGGCACGGCAACATGCCCTGGCGATTCTGAATTCAGCTCTGAGAGGCGGGGAGCACAGCGAACTGTTTAAGATTACTGAGTCCTATCGTCCGGGTGCGGAGGGGCGAGAGAAGACGGAGGCGCTGATCCGGACGATTTATTCGTTGCTGCAGGATTTGGCGTTTATTGATTCAGGTGCGCCGGACCTGGTGCGAAATACGGACATTGCGTCGGAGTTGAAGCGGATGGCGGAGTCGGCGGATTTTGAATGGATTACGGCTGCGTCGGATCGCCTGGCCGAAGTGGAGCGTGGGATGCGCCGGAATTTGTTGCGCTCATTGTCGCTGGACGCGTTTGCGGCAGCATTGGAGCAGTAGGGCAGCGACATCGCTCAGTGCAATTTCTTGCGTATAGGCAGCTAGAGTGCTATACACCTTGTTGCTATGAGTCACGCATCACAGGTAGTAATGGCTAGCCCGCAGTTTTTTCGTGATGTTTTCAACGCGAGTCCCATCGGAATTGCGGTCGAGAACCTGGAGGGGCAGCCTCTGTTTGTGAATCCTGCCTTTTGTGCGTTTCTCGGCTTCACTGAAGAAGAGCTGCATCGCAAACACTGCGTTGACTTCTCCCCGCCTGAGGATGCGGCAAAAGACTGGGCTCTATTTCAACAATTGCGTGCGGGCTCGATCGATCATTATCAGATGGAAAAAAGGTATTTTCGGCGAGACGGTTCGCTGGTGTGGGGAAGCTTGAGTATTTCTCTGTTGAAAAGTGAGCCATCTCCGCTGGTGATCGGGATGGTGGAGGACATCACTGCAAAGAAGAACGCAGAAAAAGCACTGCGTGCAAGCGAGGAGCGTTTGCGGCTGGCACAACAAGCGGCTCGCATCGGAACGTTCGAAAGGGATTTTCGTACGGGACAGCTGACTTGGACCTCGGGGACGGAAGGGCTCTATGGGTTGCTCCCGGGCGGCTTTGGAAAAGGGTTACAGGATTTTGAAAAACTGATTCATCCCGAAGACAGGACGCGGATCATGAACCTGATTGACCGGGCAAAAGAAACCGGAGAACCGACAGACGCCGAATGGCGCGTGATCTGGCCGGACGGCAGCATTCATTGGATCGCCGGACACTGGCAGGTCTTCAAGGATGAATCCGGCGAGCCTGGTCGCGGCGTCGGCGTGAACATGGACATTACAGACCGCAAACAGACGGAACAGGCACTGTTGGAAGTAAATCGCGCTTTAGAAGCGCAGACCGCTTTACTGCAGTCTCGGGAGGAATTGCTGAAAGTTTTTGTGAAGAGTGTGCCCGCAGCAGTCGCGATGCTTGACCACGATCTGCGCTATCTTCAGGTCAGCGACCGGTGGTGTAGCGAGAATCGCGCTGAGGCTTCAGAAATATTGGGACGGTCGCGGTACGAGGTGGGACCCGAGGTCCCCGAGCGATGGAAAGAGGTGAATCGTCGCGCTCTCGAAGGAGAGACATTACGATCCGACGAAGACCGGTGGGAATCCGGAGGGATTACTCGTTGGGCGCGGTGGGAGGTCCGTCCGTGGAGAAATGCTGATGGCGCAGTCGGAGGAATTCTCGTTCTCTCGGAGGACATAACCCGTCGTAAACAGATGGAGGATGAGCTCTCGGGCATGAGCCGGAAGCTGATCGACGCGCAGGAACAAGAACGGTCCCGAATTGGAAGAGAGCTTCACGACGACATCAATCAGCAGCTTTCGATGTTGGCTGTTGAACTGGAGCAACTGGAAAACGAGCCGACAGACGTTCCGCGGCGGGCGCGTGAACTCCGAAGACGAACGGCTGAGATTTCGAGCGACGTCCAAGCACTCTCTCACGAGTTGCACTCCTCCAAACTGGAGTATCTGGGTGTTGTGGGAGGGATAAGAAGCTGGTGCAAGGAATTCGGGGAGCGCCGAAAAATGGAAGTTGATTTCAGAAGTGACGTCAACAGTTTTTTCCCACATGAAATTGGGCTCACACTATTTCGTGTTCTACAGGAAGGCCTGCACAATGCTGTCAAGCACAGCGGCGTAAAACGCGTAGAAGTGCAAATGCATGAACACTTGGGAGAGATTGAACTCATCATTAGTGATCTAGGAAAGGGGTTCGATCTCAAAGCCGTGCAAGAGAATGGCCTGGGACTTACCAGCATGCGCGAAAGGATCCGTCTGGTAAACGGAACGATCGACATTCAGTCGAAGCCGATGAGTGGTACGACGATACAAGTTTGTGTACCACTACGCTCGGGCCCAGAAGAACGCCGAGCGGCTGGGTGAACGATCAGAGTGCGGCTGAGTGCTATGAATAGGCCTCTTCCACGAGGTCCGACTCCAATGCCGCCTTCTCGACATACCACCTTGAGAATCGATTTACCGTCAAAGTCGCTTTGAAAGCCACGCCGCCGCTATCAGACACATAGTAATTACGGTTGAAAAAACGAGTGGGAGAGTGAACGCATATTTCCAAGTCAGACCTGTAATCGCGAGGAAACATATCGCGAGCGACCACTGAATGCCGCGGATGTTCGCCAGAGTCTCCGCTGCAAATCCTGCTAATTGCCATGCCAATGCGGCCGCGAAAAGTAGAAACACCGAGAAGTTGAGACCGAAAGCGCTGAAGAAATCCCAGTACGTTCGGCTAAAGCCTTGCGCGTCGAAATGGGTTGCCTGCATTGCGCTAATGACCGAACTTGCTCCCCATGCGGGATTATTCTGGCGAAATCCTAGAGTGTGCCCAAAAGCAAAGAGCACTAAAAGAACCGCTGCAATGCGATAGAGGACCGCCTTCATGTTTCCCCCTGGCTTGATCGCGGCAGTGTACTCCTTTTCCGGATTAGTCGTCTCGCTGACCTCCCAAGCGATCAGGAAGTGGCTTTTTCGGTATCTATTGAGGGGCGTCGGGTTTCTCCCCGCGACCTCGCTGTCAACGGACGCCGCCGTGACCCTTCGGTAACCACGCCTTTGGTTACCAGCGACATCTCTCTCTGCTTTCTTGAAATGTACTAATCTGCTTCTGTTTGAAGGAGTTGAGTTGCATTACTCCGCTGGTTCTACTCCCTTCAGAGAGATTGTCGGGGTCTAGAGTGGGGCCTATAATCGTCCTACTCTGGTAGATGATTCTCCGTCAGGTTCCGGGTAGGACTCGAGAGGGATCAGTCTGTTTGAGGGCTGGTTCCAGCGAAGGATTGGTGAAAAGGACTCCCGGATATGCGAAAGCGCCTGAGATTAGCATTGATGCTGACGAGAACGACAGCTATCGCGACCTCCTTAGCCTTTTTTCCCTTCACCACAACTGCAACTTCGGTTTGGGCCGAGGAAGGCGACAATTCCACTCACGGAATCACCGCTACGGAAGACCATGGGCGGATGATCTACGTTAACGAGGATGTGCCGGCACGGGTGAAGGCTGAGACACCTGTTCTCGAGCCCAAGGCCTCGAAATACGTTTATTGGAGCAGCAAGGAGAATCGGTGGAAGCCAGTTCCCTCGGCGGGAACGGAATCAATGCGCGCGGCGCGATCGGCTGCCGCGGAAGTAAGCCAATACTACGGACACGATTCGGCGCAGTCTGCGAACGTGAAGATCATGACTGCGAATTCGCATGGACACCAGGCATCTCCCGATGAAGTCGACCAGTCGATCGTGATGGCGGCGGCGCGGCACAACGTGGATCCGAACCTGGTTCGGGCGGTGATCCGAGTGGAGTCAAACTTCAATTCCAATGCGGTTTCACGTAAAGGCGCGATGGGACTGATGCAACTCATGCCCAAGACCGCGCGCGAGTTGAGAGTAAAGAATCCGTTCGATCCGGAACAGAACGTGGACGCGGGCGTACGGCACCTGAAATATCTGCTGGAAAGCTACAACGGGGATGTGAACCTGACCTTGGCGGCGTACAACGCCGGTGAAGGGGCGGTGCGGCGGAGCGCCGGCGTGCCTCACATCGCGGAGACACAGGATTATGTGCGGCGCATTACCAACATTTATTACGGCGGCTCTGGGATTTCACAAGTTGGGTCGAGCCGCGAACCTGTGCATGTTCAACGAGATGCGCGGGGTGTGCTTTACATTAGCAACACGGATTAGGCGAGATCGCATCAGTAGATGGCAACGGGAAATCCTATTCCTTGCAGAATGGGCGAGGATGGGCAACCCGAAAAGACAGTTATTTGAATTCTCTCAGGTACCCAGGCAGTTCAACTGCTAATAAGGGATGAGCCAATCGCGCGATTCTTTCGCCGCAAATAACGCGACGATTCGCGCGGCGTGCCTAGGTCCTTCGGCAGGCAAAAAGCGCCTGCCTCAGGATGACAAGTATTACTGAGATTTTGTGAGGAAAGTGACCCTGACTCGCGGTGGTTTTTGCTGGGGAGTGCTGCTGTTGCTGGTGGCGCTTCCAGTAATGCAGGCGCATGCCCGTCCGCATCACAGCGAGGCTTGGGCGCGAGAGCGGTTTGCAGCGGCCGACCAGATGCGCGAGGCTCTTAACGGTCGACCTCCGGCCGAGCGTACGCGGCGCGACTACCAGCGCGTCATTAATGCCTACCGAAGCGTTTACTACGGCGCACCGACCTCTACCAAGGCTGACCCCAGTGCAGTTGCTGTCGCTGAAACCCTAGTGGAAATGGGGCGAAGGTTCGAGGATGACAGGGTCCTCAACAGGGCCATCGCTCAATATAGGTTCCTGCGGAAAGAGTATCCGGGGAGCAAGTATCGGGCGGATGCACTATTCACGATTGGGGAAATCTACAAAGACGACCTGGACGATCCCGACGAGGCCCGGGCCACTTTCCAGGAGTTTCTGAAACGCTATCCGCACAACCGGCTCTGTGAAGACGCACAGCAGGCGATTGTGGAACTGGGGCACGAGTCGGCCGAGAAGAAAGCTTTGGCGGAGAAAGACGCGGACTCGGAGAAGAAGACCGAACTGCACAGTGCGGGACTCGGCGAGCGGACGAAATCGGCTGCTCCAACCAAGACTGCCAAAGAATCAGCCCCCACCGATAGTGGCACCGAGACGGCAGCAACCAGCACAGATTCGGAGGAATCGCATCCGAAGAAGCTGCCGCGAGTGACGGCCATCCGGCACTGGTCGACGCCGGATTACACGCGGGTGGCGATCGATCTGGAGAGCGAAATCAAATTCGGTTCCCAGCGGATTGCGAACCCCGACCGAATTTTCTTTGACCTGCGAGATACCAAGCTGGCATCCACTCTGGTCGGCAAGAGCTTTGATGTGGATGACGGGTTCCTGAAGAAGATCCGCGTGGCGCAGTTCCAGCCCGGCCGTACGCGCGTAGTGCTCGAAGTGGACAATCTGTCGACCTATGAGGCCTTTCTGCTGCCGAATCCGTATCGGTTGATCATCGACATTCACGGCAAGGGTGACAAGATTGCGCACACGAAATTGAGCAAGGAAGAGGTCGCTGCGCTGGCGGACGTCGAGGCTCCGCCGCAGGCCGAGACCAAAGCTCACGTTCCAAAGCCGGAAGTCAAAGCTGACATGAAGGCGCTGGCAGGGAAGCCGGCGACGCAGAAGGAAGAGATTCATAACGATCACGACGGTGTCGCCAAGACCGAGGGGGAAGATACAACGGGCAATGCAGTTCCCGCGGAACGCACGAAACCTATTGAGTCCAAGGCGCCCGAACTTCAGGCCAAGGCGAATCCGCCGATCAAGAAAGTCATCGTCGACAACGATGACGATGAGGATGACACGCCTCCGGCGAAGCCGGTGAAGAGCCGGGTTTCGAAGAAAAAGCCCCGCACGACTGAGAGCAGTACAAACGATGACGACACTACGCCGGAAACTTCTTCTGCGGGCGATGATGAGGGCAGCGCGTCCACGAGCGTGAGCAGCAAAGTTTCTTCCCGTTCCAGCAGCCATCGGAAGGGAGACGATCTTGCCATTCATGTCGCGAAGCCTACGGCATCGGGAGACCGGTCGCTCATCCGTACTCTCGGCTTGAAAATCGGGAAAATCGTGATTGATCCCGGGCATGGCGGGCACGATACGGGGACCATAGGCCCGAATGGTCTGGAAGAGAAGGACTTGGTGCTGGAAGTCGGACGGCGCTTGGGCAAGCTGCTGGAAACACGGCTGGGGGCGGAAGTCGTTTATACGCGCAAGGACGACACGTTCATCCCGCTCGAGACGCGCACTGCGATTGCGAACCAGCAGCGCGCGGACCTCTTCGTTTCCATTCATGCCAATTCGAGCCGCGATCCTGCCGCGCGTGGAGTTGAAACCTATTATCTGAATTTCACGTCATCGCCCGATGCGCTCGAGGTTGCGGCGCGGGAGAATGCCGTTTCTGAAAAGTCCATTTTCGAGTTGGGCGATCTGGTAAAGAAGATCGCGTTGAAAGAGAAGATTGAAGAATCGCGCGAGTTTGCCGGCGACGTTCAGGAATCTCTGCATAGCGGATTGGCTGCGAAGAGCCCGGCGATTCGCAACCGAGGGGTGAAGAAGGCGCCGTTCATCGTGCTGATTGGGGCGAATATGCCTTCCATTCTGGCGGAGATTTCTTTTGTTTCGAATCCTACCGATGAACACCGGCTGCAGACGGCGGAGTACCGGCAGAAGATCGCCGAGTCGCTGTACCGGGGAATTGCCAAGTACGTAGACGGGCTGAGCGGCGTGAAAATGGCCAGCAAACTCGAGAAAGCCTCCGGACAGTAACTCGTTCTCCGCCTTCTGTTCTGCCAAGCCATGAATCTGAGGATTGTAATAGAGTGTAGACTTGTCGCGTCTGGGGAAGGCCGATTCATGAGGTGACGCCATGACCCGGTGGATCGAATCGATTGGTCAAGATCTCCGCTATGCGATTCGGGGATTGCGCAAGTCCCCTGAGTTCACGCTCGTCGTTGTTCTAACTCTGGCCATCGGAATTGGGGCCACCACTGCGGTCTTCAGTGTCATCAATGGACTCATTTTCCGCCCACTTCCCTATCCTGATCAGGATCGGCTCGTCTCTGTGGGGAATGTCAGCCTGAAGGAGCCGAAATGGTCACGGCCGGTCTCAAGCACAGATGTGGCCCACTGGCGCGCCGATAACCAAGTCTTCGAGGACCTGGAGTTTGTGTCTCACGCAGACATGGTGGCGATGTCGAGCGCTGGCTCGGGCGAACGTGTTGGCGTGCAGCACATGAGCGCACGATTGTTACCGCTCCTCGGGGTCAAGGCTTTCATGGGAAGCATTCCTACCGACGATCTCAGCGAGCAGAAAGGCTCCTTTGGTGTGCTCATCAGTTACGACTTCTGGAAGCGGCACTTCGGAGGCAAGCCCGACATACTTGGCCAAAAGATTTTTGTCGATACGTGGGCGGGGACGATTGTTGGAGTCGTGGAGCCAGGATTTGATCTGTTGGGAACCGGAACTCCGGAGATTTATGAATTTGGTGGAATGGGGGATCCGACCAAATCCGGGGTCGATGATGTGCGATGGTTCATCGCGATCGGCAAGCTGAAACCAGGCGTCTCGATCCAGCAAGCGCAAGCGGCGATGGACGTTACCGCCAGGCGCCTGACGCAGACGTTTCCCGAGGCGTACAAGGACCTGGGAGTGAGGGTCGAGCCGCTCCGGAATCGTTTGTTCGGGGGATGGGCAGACGTCTATTACAAGCTGCTTGGAATTGTCGTGCTCGTGCTCTTGATTGCCTGCGCGAACGTCGCGAATCTATCGCTGGTTCGGGCAGATGGACGACGGAAGGAGATTGGAGTACGTGTAGCGTTGGGAGCGAACAAGCGAAGGATTGTGCGCCAACTGCTCTCGGAGAACATCCTGCTTTCCACGATCGGCGGTGCGGCCGGTCTTGTTCTTTCTGTCATCGGTGTGAAGATTTTCACGTTTTGGGCTCCGGAGTGGGTTCCGCGCGAATTGGGTGCGCTGATCGATGTCCGGATTTTGCTCTTTACTCTTGTAACTTGTGTCCTAACCGGGTTGGCATTCGGGCTGCTGCCCGCGTATCGGGCGGTGAAAAGTGATCCGAACACTTTCTTGCGTGAGGGCGGAAGAGCGACTGCAACCAGTTCGCGTCATCGTACGAGAAGTGCTCTTGTCATTGGCGAGATCGCACTGGCGCTGGTCTTGCTGATATGCGCGGGCCTGATGATCAACACCGTAACCCGTGTCATGCGAACGTCTCCCGGGTTCAATCCGGCGCATCTTGTGACTGCGGAAGTCCGTCTTACCGGGCTCAAGTACATGGACTCGTCGACGGAGGACGCGACTGGCTTCAGTTCAATCCTTCCGCCGGTGGATGATTTCTGCCGGGAAGTGCTTGAACGGACACGAGCCCTGCCGGGCGTAGAAGATGTAGCGCTGGTGGACTGGTTGCCGCTGCTGGAAGTAGGACAGTATGCCGGGCCGGCGTTCAAGATTGTGGGGCAGAACGAATCGGCGAATGTCCTACGGCAGTCGGTGAGTTCCGACTATTTTCGAATCATGGAGATTCCAGTCTTGCGCGGACGGACCCCGTCTGATCGGGATACTCAGAGTAATGCGTGGGTATTGGTCATCAACGAGGCTATGGCACGGAAATTCTGGAAGAACGGGGATCCGGTTGGCCAGACGATTACGTTCACCGATTCGCCAGAAGAAAAACCACGAGAAATTGTCGGAATAGTCGGGAATGTACACCAATTCGATCTGACTGCGGACCCAACTCCCGAAGCGTATGTTGCTTACCAGCAGCAACCGGTGCGCATTCACTCCGGATGGACGGAGACGCGGATCCACAAGAGCCTGGTCTTACGGGCGCACTCCACATCGAAGGCTCTGATGCAAGAGGTCCGAAGGACGATTTCAGAACTCGCCCCGGAATCCGCGGTTTTTGGAGTCACGACGGTGGAACAGACAGTTTCGAAATCTGCATCTCCATGGCGGTTTCTGAGTCAACTTCTCGAACTGTTTGCAGCCATCGCACTGGCACTCGCTGTGATCGGAATTTACGGCGTGATTTCTTATTCCGTGGGCGAGCGAACCCATGAACTGGGCTTGCGGATGGCGCTGGGAGCGCTGCCAGGCCAGGTGCTGAGACTGATTTTGCGTCAGGCGATGGTATTTGCAGGGATCGGTGTGGCGATCGGGTTGGCCGGATCGTTCGTAGCAACACCGCTGCTTGCGGATTTTCTATATGGCGTCAAGCCGCACGATCTCACGACGCTGGTGCTTGTGTCGGCCGTTCTGATGATGGTTGCCTTCTTTGCGAGCTACATTCCGGCGCGGCATGCGACAAAGATTGATCCTATGAGAACGCTAAGACACGAATAGCGACAGCCGTGGAAGAGGGCTGAGCTAACGGCAGGCGTGATGAAGGTGATTCAGCGGTACGAACCAAAGATTAACGACCGGCACGAGTTAAGGTCTCATGCCGGTCGTTCGCACTCACACGAGGGGCAAAGAAAAATGGCGGCAAACAATTAACTTATTGCAGCGAGCTGCCGACCTGCGAGAACACGTTGTTCGCGTTCGATCCGATCAGGCGGACGGTTCCGACTACGATCACCAGGATGACCGCCAGCATCACGGAGTACTCGGCAATGTCCTGGCCTTGCTCGTCGCGCCACAGTTGTTTTATCCATGCAAAAGACTTGTTCGTTTCTTCGGACATATTCTCCCCTTTTTAGGCGATGCCCACCATCCGCGAAATATTCGTTAGCGAAACCGGCGGACGCCCTTGCTCCTCAAAACTCATTCCCCAGGCTTCTCTGTCTTGCGCGAGAGCCTTAAGGCCGACCTGAAATTCGGAACTGCCTTTCATCTTCTTGGTCCAGACCACCCGGTACTGCATCTTGCGCTGACGGTAGAAGAGCGTAATTTCGTCGTCCAAATTCAACTCGCGGCGCACTGCGCCAAGCCGAACACCGGTTGCGGTCACATCCAACGTGTGAGCCAGCTCCTCGAACGGCTTTCCGGCGCCATCTGTGCCCTTAATTCTGACGGGAAGAACCGCTTTCTTCCGTTCTCCCCGACGCTGGATCTTTCCTGTGCCGCTCGTTTGCATCCCATTCACCAACATCAGTTTGAGGGCTGTCTGGCCAGTTGTGAATGGCCCCGACGGGTAGGGTGGAAGGCACGAGAGTAACCCCCACCTTCCGGGGTGGGTCATTTTGCTTTGGAAAGACGGAAACCCTGCATTCGGGCCTTGTCAGCGAAACTTTTCCGGGCTGGCTGTGGTCTAATAAAGAGGCGGGTTTTCGCCCGCTTATTCATGAAATTGACCCGTTTTCTCCCGTTTTTGATTCTTTTAGGCTGCTTGCCTGGTGTGGCATTGAGCAGTGGTGCGCCCTCGCAGCAGGCTCCAACAGTCCTACCGCATGACTTTGGCGGTTGGCAGATGCAAGGTGCGGCACAGAAAAGTATTGATCCTGCAGTAGCCGACCCTGCCAATGCGGACGTACTGAAGGAGTATCGATTTTCTGATCTGGAGTCAGCTAGCTATACCCGCGACGATGGGCGGACGGTAAAGATTCGTGCGGCGCGTTTCGCTGACGCTTCTGGGGCATTTGGGGCGTACACGTTCTATTTGCAGCCCACTATGACGAGGGAGCAGATTGGCGATCAGGCTGCCTCGTTGAATGATCGGGTACTTTTCTATCGCGGTCACGTCCTGATCGACGCACAGTTCAGCAAAGAGAGTCCGATGTCAGGGGCAGAGTTGCGCGAATTGGCTGGAGCGCTGCCACGGCCCGGTGGAAGCATGGGGAATTTGCCGACTTTTATCGATTTCATGCCGCGCCGGGACTATGTCGCCAACACGCAGAAATACGTGATGGGCCCAGTTGCGCTGGACAAAGTCAATGCTCCGGTTTCGGCGGCGTTGGTGGATTTCGGGGCCAGCGCTGAAGCTTCGCTTGGCCACTACACGACGCCCAGCGGCGAAGCCACTCTCATGCTGATCTCTTATCCGACACCGCAGCTGGCAGCGGAGCATCTGCGCAAGATTGATGTGGCGCACCAGTTGGCCCAGCCACAAACCGGCATCTCTGAGATTACCGGTTCCGGAACATTCTTCGACAAACGAACGGGACCAATCGTTGCGATTGCAAGTGGAGGAATTTCCGACAGCGATGCGAAATCCTTATTGGGTAAGGTGAACTATGAGGCAAACGTCACCTGGAACACTCCCAGCGAGGATTCGCAAGTTCGTGATCTCTACAAACTGATTCTGAATATTGTGGTATTGTGCGCGATCCTCGCCGGGCTCGCGATCGTCGCTGGCGTTGCGTTTGGAGGCTTCCGAATCTTGATGAAGCGGCTGTATCCGGACAAGGTTTTTGATCGTCCGGAACAGGTGGAATTCATCTCGCTGCACCTGACTGAGACCATCGTAGAGGCGGGGCCGCCGAACTCGACCGTGAGGTCTCCAGAGGGTCGTTGACGGCCCTTGGCTAGCCTGTAAGTACCTTAAAAAGATCGGCTTAGAACCTTTAGAGGGCAAATTCGGCCCATTTTGGCCGATCTTTCCTACTGTTAACACTTTTTGTAAGTCACTGAAAATACAAGGATTTATTTCCCAAAAATCGCTTGACACCCCCGTTTTTGGGCTCATAAGATTTCGGCAGAAAGTTTTGACGGAATCAATTGCCTCCGTTGGAACTATTCTCCCTTGAAGAAAAGGCCGCCCAGTTGCCGGGTGGCCTTTTCGTTTTCACTCAAAGTTGCGGTTCGTGGGTGAAGAGTAACGTGATGAAATGATGCCGTTGTTATTAGACGGAACTCTTCCAGACGATCTGCGTATCTTTCATTGTTGATTTCAGGGGCGAGATCGGATTCCTTGAGGAGGACTCATGTTCTGCGATGGATGCGGCACCGCTTTGCAGCCCGGCCAAGCCTTCTGCAGTAAGTGCGGCAAGCAGATCGTCGGTTCGATCGCGGCAATCCGTCAGACGCCGGGACGCGTCGAGCGACACGTTCACCTATTAGGGATTCTGTGGCTAGCATATTCGGCGTTCAATACGCTGGGAGGTCTCCTGCTCATAGTTCTTGGGCGAACGTTTTTTCCCCATCTGCATGAGATGACCGAAGTGCCACCCGATGTACCGATCAGTTTCTTGAGTGCGCTGCTGACCACGCTGGGAATTCTGATCATTGCCAAGGCTGCATTGGGATTCATCGCGGGGTGGGGATTGCTTCATCGTGAGACTTGGGCGCGAATCTGGATTCTAGTCCTGGCTTTTATTTCGCTATTCCTCAATATCCCGATCGGAACAGCCATCGGCGTTTACACCATGTGGGTGCTGCTGCCGCTGCAGTCGCAACAGGAGTATGAAGCATTGTCGGAACGAACGGCATGATGCTACATGCCGAACTTGCATTGACTTGTCCGTTGTTTCGTCCCTAGCATAAGTTCTGATGAAGCCAATTCGTTTTCGGGTAGGCATTTTTGCATTCTTTCGTAGCGTAACGTTCCTTGGGATCTGTTCAACAGCTTGTTCCAGTACTCTTATTGCACAGAGCATTAGCCCCCGGCATCCTTCGGTGGTTGCGAACTGGAATAAGAAGGTTCGGAATCGCACCACGCCCACGTTGCAGGCGGTGGTAAACCCAATGCTTCGACGGGGTTCGCCGATCCATGATGCAGCGATGGCGGAATTGCAAAAGCTAGGGTGCGATTATGTGCGCTATGCCTTCTGGTACCCATATCCTCATCTCTCGGTCGCGGAGCTGAAGCGTCCTGACCAGACTCAGACCTATTGGGATTTCCAGTACATGGATCCTCTTGTTGAAGATTTTTTGACGGCGAGCGGCCAACATCCTGCCGTGTGGAGTTTCAGCACGATTCCGGAATGGATGTTCGTGACACCTCAGCCGGTGGTGTATCCCGATGACATCAATCAGGTCATGTGGAACTATTCGCAGGGAAACAATCTACCGGACGTGCAAGCGCTTGGCGACTATTACGGGCGATTGGCCAGTTGGTATACACAAGGAGGTTTTAGCGACGAGTCAGGAAAGTTCCATAGCTCCGGGCATCACTATGACATGCACTATTGGGAAGTGTTTAACGAGATCGATGCCGAGCACGAACCGACTCCGAAGCAATATGTCGATCGCTATGACGCTATTGTCGAAGCGGTTCGCAAAGTTGTGCCGGACATGAAGTTTGTGGGGCTCTCGTTGTCGTATCCGGAGGGTGGGGCGCACATGTTTGAGTATTTCCTGGATCCGAACAATCACAAGCCAGGAATACCGCTGGATTACATTTCCTTTCACACATATGCCGCTCCGGGCGCCGATCAGCCGGAGGATGCCTGGCAGTTCACATTTTTCGCCCGCGCTAACGAGTTTCTGGCAGCTGCGCGATACATCGTAGGAGTGCGCAACCGGCTCTCTCCGACAACGAAAATTATGGTGAACGAGGCAGGGTCGATTCTGCCGGGCGACATGGTGCAAGGAGAGCCAAATCACGTTGAGAAACCCATTCCAGCGTCATACTGGAATCTGAGCGGGGCACTCTATGCTTATCTTTACGTCGAGCTGTCGCAACTCGGGGTCGATGTGTTGGGTGAGTCCCAATTGGTCGGGTTTCCAAGCCAATTCCCAAGTGTCACCATGGTTGACTCGAGCGGCAAAGCCAATGCTCGGTACGCCGTGCTCGATCTGATCAGGAACAATTTCGCTTCGGGCGACGATCTGCCCGGGACCGAGGTGCAGGATCACGGTGACAATGCTGATACGGACGCCATTACTGCGCAGGCTTTTACGAGGGGTAATCAACGAAAGCTGCTGTTGATCAATCAAAGGAATCGGGAAGTCGAGGTGGAATTGCCGCAAGAGTGCGCAGGAGCGTCTGTGCAGACGATTGGCGGAGCATCGCCGGAAATTGTAAAGCAGTACGTGAACGAAGGAAAGCTTCGTTTGTTGCCATTTGCCGTGTCGGTGGTGACTTTGAAGGACTGAGAATGCGAGACGACGAGTTTCCGTCACACTCGGAACGGTCTTGATCGTACGATTTGGTAAACTGATCAGAGTCCACCAGAGGCCGACGTAGCTCAGTTGGTAGAGCAGCCGATTCGTAATCGGCAGGTCAGCGGTTCAAGTCCGCTCGTCGGCTCCATTGTTTCCAGACAGGCGAATCTCATACACCGTGGGAAGCGGGCCCGGACGATCGCGTTCGAAGCTTCGGATCAATTCCGTGCGGGAGAAATGACCCAGGCTTAGGAGGCGGATGCACTCATCCGTAGCGCAAGTCTCCCACGAACTGCGCCTCCCCCATGGAAAACAACTCGCCTCGATAACGCGAAGCGGAAGCTGCTCTCGAAATCCAGCTTCGATCTGGTCACGAACCCACCGCAAAAAATCCAATTTCTGAGAAATCGCGATTTTGGGGTCTTCCCTGACCACGACGCCGGCGATATCGGGGATATCAGATCTCAATGTGTGGATATGCCCATGTCCTTCGACGAGGATCTCAATATCGAGTTCCATCAGATGTTCGAGGCTGGCAATCCAGCTTTGGCTATCCACGTCTGGGTTCGGAGTTGCGAAGTAGCTTCCCATGAATGCATCACCCGCCAGCAGAAGCTTCTCCTGGGGATCGTACAGAACGATGTGATCGTCACAATGACCCGGCGTCGCAATTACCTCGAGCCGCCCGGAATCTGTTTCGACGAAATCGCCGAGCAAGTGGTACGGCTGCTCTAGATTTGGCGGCTGCCCAATGATCATTGCTCGGACCCAAGGCAGCTTCTTGAATGGAGTCAAGAAGCGGGCAGTCATCTCCGAAACGTAGATCGGAGCACCGGTTTTTTCAAATAGCCAGTTCAAGTTGCCGACGTGCTCTTCGTGAGCATGCGTGGCAATGACCTTGGTGATCTTTGGTTCGATCCGGTGAAGGTGCTGCTGAAGCGACCTTCGCATCTTCGGTGACCCCGGATCAACCGCCGCACCATCGTAGAGTACGGTTGTGAACAGTTCGCCGAACAGCAGTGGGACTGTATTAGGCAAGAACCCGTTCAAGAACAGAATGGTTAGCTTTCCATCAAGCAGGTCAAGTCGCGCGTGGTACGTAGAGGCGAAGATGCTCAACCTCTGCATCATCGCCTTGATCACGGCCCACACTACAAGCGGCAACCGGATGAAGAAGCCGAGCGTGTAGCAGGACCAGAAGGCTCCCAGTCCGGCTTGCCGTCTAACGACTTCTGGTTTTGCTAGGCGGCATGCACCTCCTCGGCATTTGCTGAGCGCGTAGCGGTTTGCGGCTACAAAGTTATAGGCGAACTGTCCGAGATTCTTAAAAGGAAACCGTTGTCCGACTGCGCCAATCAGCCAAGTGGAGGGA
>Ga0335081_10001962_pt1 | contig 32537 bp, 29 predicted proteins | sample Lox_Sample_35_FD_206713 | JGI IMG/M metagenome (GOLD analysis project Ga0335081, IMG submission 206713) | Soil microbial communities from Loxahatchee National Wildlife Refuge, Florida, United States - Lox_Sample_3.5 | ecosystem: Environmental > Terrestrial > Soil > Wetlands | place: USA...
GAAACGGTTGACGAGGTTGTTCCCTGGTAGGTTGACCCCGGCGCGGCGTTGCTCGTTGCTTGGGCTTGGAATGTTTCCGAGAGTCCCGAGCCCTTGCCTCACCACGCGGTGGAGGAGGAGCGCCGATCCCTTTAGCTCAGGCCACGGGCTAATTTCGGCGAGCGCACATCATGCGAAGCCGGCAGGTGCGACCCCGGCGACCATGGTCCCACCGTGTGGCTGCACCTGCCGTTATGAAATCCGCGCCCGCCACGGACGGGCTTGCTCCAGCTACGGGTTAAGCTGGTGAACCTGCTTGGCCTCCAGCACCCAACCCGGGGCACTGATCGGTACGCCTTCCACCGTCATGGGCTGCGACACGTAGAACAGCAGCCCCTTCACCACAAGCGTGGGCTGGGCGGTCAGCGCGCTCAAGCCACTGACTCCGGCGAAGGCGGTGTCGGCAAAAGTAATTACCGTGATCGGCTGGTTCGCGAACAGGCTCCCGCAGGTTGTCACCGAAAACGCCCCGCCGCCGCCGTTCGAGCCGGCGCTCAGCAGTGCCTTGAAGTTGCCCACCACCGAGCGCAATCTGAGGTAGATGGCCTTGGCGGTCACCGGCGCCGGCGACGCCGCAGATCCGGCGGCGTTCGCCTGGGCATGCACAACCACGGCCTGTCCCACACCAAGTGTGGTGGGGTCGAACTCCAGGTTCGCCTCGTTCACGCCGTCGGGCGTGATCTTAAACATTGTGGAGTCCGCAACGTTGACCGTAAGCGTTGATTTCATCGGGACCATCGTGCTCTCGCTGGGCTCCTCGTCGCTGACAAAGAGCGTGAACTGCGTGACCGCTCCGGCCGCGTCGCGCGTCACCGAGGTCACCAAGCCCAGAAAGGCTGACTTGTGCTCCGCGGAGTTCTCCATTTCCTCGGATTCCACTTCCTTCGCGACCAGATTTCCGCTCGCATCGACGTAGGCGTCAACCTCCACGAAGATTCCTGCGACCAGGCTGCTTAATCCACCGACTTGGGCGGCCTCGAAGTGATACTGAGTTGCGGAGGTCGCGTACACGGTGGTGGGGGGCGTGCCATCGGCATGGGTCAGAGTAAAACTGCCGGTGTAGGCGGCGTTGCTGCTGGCCGTAGAGACGCTTTGCACCTGGCCCGAAAGCTGTTCAACCTCGCCGAGGCCGTTGGCGCTGGACGCGCTTGACGGGACGGCGACAAAAACCGGGTGCACCTGGCCAGTCACCTGACCGTTGGCGTCGGTCGTGACGGACTTGAGCAAATCGAAGTCGATCTGCAAACCCGCTGACGAGTCGCTGCTGACTACCAGAGACGGCTGGATCGGTATCGATATCGTGGCCGTGGACAGAGACGCCGGTATCGAAATGGTAACGGGAGGAGACTTGGTGTCGTCAAGCACCACGAGCTGAGGGCTGGCACCGAGCGCCAGTGTGAGGGTGGAGTATTCCCCGGTCGGCACGCTGGCGAAGTTCAGAACGGTGGAGAAATCCATCAGCTTGGCGAAATCAAGCGACGTCGCCGGGCCCGCCGCCAGCACCGAAACCGGCGTTCCGCCTCCCGCCGGCGTGAGGGTGGCGCCCTGAATGGTCACCACAAATGAGAGGACGTCGCAGACGGGGGCATCGCCACCGAACACCACCACCGAGCCCATCGATGGCGTTGGCTGGGACGATGACGACGCGGTTTGCATGACGGAAGAACTGCCACTGCAATAAATCATGAAAGCCGCCGCAGCCACGAGAGCGGCAATGAGCATGTGCGTGCGGTATCGCCTGATCATGAAAGGTACCCTCCACGGTCGATCGAGAATATTTCATTCTCGCATGCAGTAAATCTTGGCACGTTGCTTGCCAACATCGCAAGCAAAATGGCGAGCTTAAACGGCACCCGGTCAGAGCGTTACAGCGCACTGGGGTCCGGTCAAATGTCGATCAGCCGGCAGTAATTACACGGATCGTGTGGGAATTTCCCTCTGCCTGGGCGCGGCGATCTTCTTGCTCCCAGATCCGCTCGTTTGTGACGGCGCCGGTTTCGAGGAACCGGCGCCACGGAGTGTCGGGCCCCGGCATAAGGTGAGCGATGGCGGGGGAAGGGGGCGAAGTACGCCTTGCGTCCGGCTCGCATTCGCCATAAACTGCACGCGTGGAGGGCATCGCGCCTGGGTGGGCGGCAAACCCATGACTCCGGTCGAGCGGTTCAAGCGCAGCGACGTGCTCCGCATTGTGGGCATCACCCCGGGCCAGCTAAGTTATTGGGAGAGGCTTCGTCTGCTTGACCCGGCAGCCTCGGCCCCGTCAGGTGTTCGCCCGAGAGTCTATAGTTTCAGCGACCTCGTTCGCTTGCGCACTGTGAAGCAACTCACCGGCCAGCGTGTTCCGGCGGGGCGCTTGCGTGTGGCCCTGGAGGCGTTTCGCCGCCAGTGGCCTGGCGAGGCCGAGGCCGCGCTCACCGCCGCGCGATTTATTCCCACCGGCCGCCTTCTGACAGTGGATTACCAAGGTTGCCGCATCGAGCCCGTCTCGGGGCAGCTTCTTCTACAGTTCGAGCCTGAAAGCCGGGAGACGAAAGTGCGCACCATGCCGGAGCGCAGCCTGGAAGACTTGCTGGTGGTGGCCTTGGAGTGTGACGGCGACCCGGCCTTGCGCCGGAGGGCGATCGGCGCATATCAAGACATCGTGGAAAGGGCGCCCGCCTGGCTCGAGCCGCGCCTCAATCTCGGCACCTTGCGCTACGAGGACGGCGATTGGATGGCTGCGGCCCGCGAGTTCCGGCGTGCCGTTGAGATCGCGCCGGGCAATCCCCTCGCTCATTTCAACCTGGCGAGCGTGCTGGAAGACCTCGGGGAGTCCGACTTCGCCGTACAGCACTTCGAGGAAGCGCTTAACCTGGCACCCGGCTTCGCCGACGCGCATTTTAACCTGGCTCGGGTTTACGAGAAGTCGGGTGCAGCGGCTTCCGCTTGCGCGCACTGGCAACGCTATCTGGAACTCGATCCCGGCAGCGAGTGGGCCGCGTACGCGCGGCAGCGCCTGGAAGCATTGGGCACCGCCGAATCCCGAGCGGGCTCCACGCGCCTCTTTTCGTAGTCTTGCCAGGTGAGAACGCTGGCGGGACGGTGCCAACTCACGGAACGATTACGGGCCGGCTTTGACCTTCCTGGGCGGCGGCCACGTCACTGTGCGCGCGGCGCAGGGCCGACTGGACCATCATGAACTCCGCCACGTTTTCGAGGTCCAGCAGACCGACCAGCCTTCCGTCGTGCTCAACCGGGATCGAGCGGCTCTTCGCCTCGCGCAGCAGCGGCAGCGCCCGTTCCAGCAAGTCGTGTGAGTCCACCACCCGAAACTCCCTTTGCATGGCGTCGCGAACGTGCCCCGCGGAGCCGCCCCTCGCGAGGGCCTTCATCAGTTCGTCACGCGTCAGAATGCCCAGCACGCGGTCACCGAAGACCACCGGGAAGTCGTGCTGAAATCCGGCGAGGACGTGCTCCACGGCCTGCGCCAGGGTTTCATCGGGCTGGAGGGTGCGGAATTCGGTGAGCATGACACGCTGTACCGGGACGCCTCCCAGCGAAGTATGGGTCTGCACCATGGCGGCCTCGCTCTCGGCACCCATCCACACAAAGAGCGCGATGAAGAGCAGAAAGGGGTCGGCAAAGAGGCCGACCAGGCCGAAGGCGAGTGCCAGGGCCTGGCCGACGTGAGCGGCGATCTGAGTGGCGCGGGTATATTCGAGGCGGGTCGCCAGCAAAGCACGGAGGACGCGGCCGCCGTCCATGGGGAACGCCGGAATCAGGTTGAATCCGAAAAGCCATAGATTCACCACCATGAGCCGGTCGAGAAAGCTCCCGCTGACCGAGCGAAGCTCATGAAGGCCGGGAGCTGCGCCGAAGGCGGCCAACAGGACGAACAGACCGGCCGCAATCGCCACGTTTACCAGGGGTCCGGCGACCGCCACCCAGAGCTCTTCCAGAGGTTTTTCCGGCATTCTTTCGAGGCGCGCGACGCCGCCGATGGGCAAGAGGATGATGTCGCGTGTCCGCACGCCGAAGTGCCGCGCCGCCAAAGCGTGGCCCAGCTCATGAAACACGATGCAGGCGAAGATGGCGAGGACGAAGGCTAGCGCGGCGAGGGTGTCGGCAAGGTTGTGTCCGCGAGTCCACGCCGCAAGAACGATGTAGATGACGAGCAGCAGGAAGGTGGCGTGCATGTAGACGTTGATGCCCGCCAGCCTCGCGATTTTCCATGACCACCGCATGAGCCGCCTCCCGGCCTCGTCCGAGGCTCGCGGGCCGTCGTTGCGCCGCCGCACTCACGTTATCACTCGGACTTTGAGCGAGCAACTCCGTGCGCCGCGAAGTGCAGGTTAGCGATCGGGCCAGTCTGCCTTGACACGAATCTGACGCCAACCTTAGACTAGATTTTTGGCCTGGCCCATTCCTCCCGCATAAGGTTGGTTATGGATCGCAAGAAGGTTGACATCTATCGAAAGCGGCTTCTCGACAAGCAAGCGGAGTTGATGCGCCTCGTCTCGAAGTCTGACCAGGACGGCCGCGAGGCTGACGAAGAGGGTACGCAGGACCTCGCCGACAAAGCTGCGAACGCATACACCAAAGAATTCCTCTTTCACCAGAGCAACGACAACCGCCAGATCCTCAGCCTTGTAAGCGAGGCAATGGAGCGCATCAAGAACGGCAGCTATGGCATCTGTGTCGCCTGCAACGAGGAAGTTCAGTCTAAGCGGCTCGACGCAGTCCCGTGGGCGCGCCACTGCATTGAGTGCCAGGAAAAGCAGGACCAGGGACTGTTATGAACGGCAGGAGCGGCGCCCCATGCTCGTTCCGGTCGCGTGCCCGCCGAGTGGCCAGTCCGCTCTGTGGTGATTTCCACGGCGTCTGACACACTTACCCGCGTCAATCTGGGGAGCTTGGTCGAGCCCCATCCCACCCCGGTCCCATCGATCTGCCGTTCCTGAGTCGCTTGCCCGGTCGCCGACCTCACACCGGCTCGTGACCTCAGTCACTGCTTGTTGGCCGGCCCGGCCGCACAATTGTTTGGAAATATTGCGCCAGGAAGGGACTGCGGCGTTCTTCAAATCCGGACGCGCTTGTTCCCGCTGCTGGCCCGGGCGGACCTGAGTGTTTAACTTCCGGACTCCGATGGCATCCCAATTCGGTGAGAGCTTGCTTGCCCTCGTCTTTCCCTCCAGGTGCGTTCTCTGCAAACAGGAACTCCGGCAGAGCTTGGTGGGAGGAATCTGCGGTGATTGCTGGTGCACGCTGGAATCTTGGACCGGGTCGGTCTGCACTCGTTGCGGGCTCCCGCTGGCCGCAAATGTCGATACTCCGAAATTCCTCTGTGCCGACTGCCGGCGCTCCGGTTACCCCTTCGACGCAGCTCGGAGTTTTGGCGTCTACGGCGGCAGCCTGCGCGCCGCGGTGCTCGAACTCAAGTTCCACGGGCACGAGGGTCTCGGCACCCGTCTCGGCCGCTTGCTGTTGCAGCCCTGGATGGCCCTGGAAGTCGCAGCATGCTTCGAGGGTCCTGCGCTGATCATCCCGGTGCCGCTTCATCGCTCGAAAGAGCGGGAGCGAGGATACAACCAAGCGACAGTGATTGCGCGCGGTCTGTGGCGGACTTTGCGAGACCTTAACCGCGCCGCCAGTTTCCGGTTCGAACGGCGATTCCTGGTGCGGTGGCGTTCCAGCGCGCCGCAGAGTGGCCTGAGCTTGCACGCTCGGCAGGAGAACGTGCGCGGCGCCTTCGCCGTGGTCGCGCCCGAACGGGTTGAGGGCCGCGATGTGGTGCTGGTGGATGACGTTATGACCACCGGCGCCACCGCCTCGGCTTGCACTTCAGCGCTTAAGCGCGCTGGCGCCCGGCGGGTGGCTGTGCTGACGTTGGCCCGCGCCACCCCGCAGTTCCCCGACCTCGCGCCCGTCTGCCCGTCCTGGAACCCCGCGCGGCGCCCAGACTGCCCGCTTGCGGCGGTTGACCGGCGCACGCCTCCGCGAACATAATACGAAGATGATATGTCTGAGGGTGCGCGAGGTATGATGCAGGCTCCGGTGCTGGTTCTCAACGCGTCTTACGAGCCCATCAACGTCACCCCGGTGCGCCGCGCTGTGGTACTGGTCATTAAGGGTGTCGCGACCACCGAAGAGGCTGACGGAGTGTTCATTCATTCCTCCTCGGCGTCCTTCCGCGTACCCTCGGTGATCCGCCTGCGGGAGTTTCGGCGTATTCCGTATCAGACGCGGGCACTGTCGCGCAAGAACATCCTGATGCGCGATCGGTACACGTGCCAGTTCTGTGCGCGGGTGTTTCCCGCCGCCGAACTCACGCTGGACCACGTCATTCCACGATCCCGCGGGGGACACACGGACTGGGACAATCTCGTGGCCTGCTGCCATCGTTGCAACAACCTTAAGGGTGATCGCCTGCCCGAGGAGGCGGACCTCAAATTGTTGCGGCCGCCCCGTCCGTTCACCCTCCATACCAGCCGTCAACTCATGCGCATGATGGCGAAGTCCGACGAGCGCTGGCGGAAATATCTCTTTTATTGAACCGGTCATAAGCCGCGCGCGCCCGTTGAGGCTGGCGGAGGTCTCGCAGGCCCGCCGTCCGTCCGTCGCGAAGTGCAGAGTGGCCATGCGCTGGGCCGTCTGCTTTCTGCTGGGCGTCACGCTCCGGGCTGCCGCGCGCGAGGCCCAGGGCGGTGGGTCCCCCCCGCAGGAGCTTCTGGACGAGCTCAACAATCTCTCCTTCGGCGCTTCCCGGGTGTATTCCCTCCACGATGTCCGCCTTACGCGCGACAGTGTGAGCATCTATTTTAACCGCGGATTCCTTGGACTCTTGACCGCCGTGAACGGCGAGGTCACGGGCGCTACCTTCACGGGCGATGGCGAGGTATTGCTGGTTCCGCCCGATCCCGTGGAACGCGCCTCGCTTGACGGGTTCACGCACTCACCGGTGCTGGACGAGAAATTCTCTACCATCTACCTGCGATTTACCGATGCCACCGCCTCCGAACTCCTGGCTCGCACGAAGCCTCCGGATCCCGAAGATCTGCCGCAGCCGGCCTCGCTGGTGTCGGCCTGGAACGACCTGGCGAAGCAACTCAACCAGGGCCAGTCCTTGCGCATCCTTGAAGACCTGGTGAGCGACCGGCGCCCCGAATACTTCAACGCCCAAATTCAGGGACTCACTCTTGGCGCATTCGACGTGATGGTGGATGAGCGCCGCCCTGAGGCGATTCAGGTGGTCGCTTTGGGCACGCACGCCGGTGTGTCCTACAGCGACATCTGGTGCTCCTTCAAGAGCCGCTCCCAAGTCCGCGACTCGCACGGCTGGGCCGCTCCGTTGCGGGCCCGCTCTTACCGTATCGACACTCGAATCAGACCCGATAAAACGCTCGAAGGCCACGCCGAAATTGAGCTGGAGACCACGGCGTCGGCGCGCTTTCTGGCTTTCGAGCTGTCGGGCCGGTTGGAGGTCACGTCCGTCCGTGATCAACGAGGCGACTTGGTGCCCGCGTTTCAGGGAGGGCTGCCGCCAGGCGTTGCCAAATACTCCGACCGCAATAACTGGGTCGCTGTAATTTTGCCCCAGGCCGCGGAGCCGGGCCAGGCATTTCGGCTCGTTTTCGCTTACCAGGGCGACGTGATCGCCGACGTAGGCAACGGAGTGCTGTACGTCGGAGCCCACGGAAGCTGGTACCCAAACCTGGGCCCGAACCCGCCCGCCGCCTACGATCTGACCTTCGAATATCCGGAGGGCCTGACCCTGGTTGCGACCGGCCGCTCCGTGGAGGATTCGAATTCCGGAGGCTGCCGCCGCAGCCGCTGGGTCTCAGACGGAGTCCTGCCGGTGGCGGGGTTCAACCTGGGCCCTTACGACACGGCGACGCGCGACGTCGAGAACGTCCGGGTGGAGGTTTTCGCCACCCAGGAGGCCGAGGCGGCTCTCCAGCGGCGGTATCTGGCGGCACAGCAGGCTTTGGACGCGGCCGTTCAGGCGGCTCAATCTGGAACGGCAGACGCAGAAGGGCATTCCACATTCACCCGTCCCGGCCTCCGGCCCTCGCTGCCGCACGTGGTTCAGCCGCTGACGCCCGCGGCTCTGATCGGTAAAGTGGCCGACGGCGCGGCGGAGACCATTAGTTATTTTCAGAAGCTCTTCGGGCCCTTCCCTTACTCGCGGCTGGCCGTCGCGCAAATCCCCGGAGACTTCGGCCAGGGTTGGCCGGAACTCATATACTTGCCGACCTTGGCTTTCCTCCCGAACGACCTATTGAATCAATTAGGGGTGAAGGCTGAGTCAGCAGCCCTGGAAGACCGCGTAACCCTTGAGCACGAAATCGCCCACCAGTGGTGGGGCAACGAAGTCGGCTGGAGCACCTATCACGATCAGTGGCTCTCCGAGGGCTTTGCGGTTTATGCCGCGGCCATGGAACTCAGCCAGCAAAAGAACGGCGACCGCCTTTTTCGCGACCTTATGCGCGACTATCGCGACGATCTGCTCGCCAAAAACGCTGACGGCAACCTCGTCGAATCGCTCGGCCCGATCTGGCTGGGTGGCCGGTTGAGCAACTCTCGCGACCCCGACGCCTACGAGGCCATCGTCTATAAGAAATCCTGCTGGGTGCTGCACATGCTGCGCCTGCTGCTCATCGATCCAGAGACGAGATCGGACGCCCGGTTCTTTCAAATGCTGCGCGACTTCGTGACCGATTACCGCGGCCAGAGTCCCAGCACGGAAGACTTCGTACACCACGCCGAAAAGTACATGAGCCGCGCCGCAGATCTCGACCGGGACCATCGACTCGACTGGTTTTTCAAGGAATGGGTCTACTCCACCGGCTTGCCGGCCTACCGGCTGAAGACGTCCGTCCGCCACCTCGCAGGTGGACGTTTTCTGGTGGAGGGTGCGATCGCTCAAACCAGCGGCCCCGCCGGCTTCGAGATGCTCGTCCCGGTCACGGTCTCCTTCGCCGTGATTGGGCCCCGACCCGCGAGGACTCAACGACGACTGGTGCCCGTCACGGCCTCCGGCGGGGACTTCCGCTTCATCACGGGCGTCCGGCCCGAGCGCGTGTCCATCGATGAAAACGCCATCCTGACGGCGGCGCACTAGTTTGAGTGGTCGGCCGGGTTTGCTTCAGGGCGGCCGGGCGTGGGAGGCAAATCACCGTTGTAGCGACCGCGAAGGGCCCCTTCATTTCCCGCCGCGCGCCGAGGAGCGCGTCGACGGGCGCGCCTTGCGGACGGCGGCCCCGCGAATTGAGCCCAGCGTGAGACGTTCCTTAAGGCGTGCTTTCACCGTCGGCCGGGGCCGCGCGGGAGCCGAGTTCTGGACCAGCCAGTAGACGCTCTCAGCCGCCTCGCGCAGCGCGTGCAGGCAGCGGGGACACTCTTCGCGCACGTGAGTCTCGAGCTCTTCACACACTTCGCCGGCCAGCCCGCCGAGCAGGTAGATCTCGTAAACGTCGTCTAAATGCTGACAGTCCATGATCCCACCACTGCCCGGCGGCGGTGCCGAAGAAAACCAGCCGCCGCACGCAGTTCGGTCTGCACCCGCGCCAGCGGCTCCCTGAGATCTTCGCCCAATTCGGTTTCGGATCTTCCGGCGTAGGCGACCAGTTCCAAGGCCTTGCGTTGGCGGTCCGGCAGTTGGCCCAGCACTTTTTGAAGCAAGATACGCCGTTCTTCGAGGCGCGCGATGGCTTCCGGGGCGGGCAGCCAAGCCAGCGTCCCACCGAGGGCCTCGGGAGCGTGGTGGGCGGGCGGCGCCTTCGCCTGGGCGGCGTTGGCTTGGCTCCGCAGCCAGCTCACGGCCCGCGCGCGGGCCATGAGCATCAGCCAGGCCGCAACGCTCGTCCGGGCCGCCAGCAAGCGGGCAGACTCGCGCCACAACTTCGCGAAAACGTCCTCGAGTTGCTGCTCGCTTTCGTCGGCATCGGGGAGGATTCGCCGAATAAGGCCCAGGACGCGCGGGGCCCACCGGTCGTAGATTTGGAGAAACGCTTCGCGGTCCGCCTTCGCAGCCTGGGCCAGCAAGGCTTCCAGGGAAGGCGATTCGCCCGCTTGGGCCAGGGTTGCGGAGCGGGCCGAGGTCCGTCCACGTGCCGTCGAACGCTTTCCCGGCCCCGGAAGGTTGACGTCCAGCCGGGGAGCCTGTTGTGTGATCGACATCCTTCCAGCATTGTAGCTTAAGGCGGGCGTCGGCAGGCGCGCCGGTCCCTGACGAGGCTACAAAGCTAGCGAGGGTCCGCGGAGCCGTCGAGCCCTTCGCGCTTACGCCTTGCGGATTCTCTTGGATGCGCCGTCCCATTCCGCGGCGCACCTGTTGAAGTACGAATAGTTTGCTATGTGGCAGCCGATGGCCGCGTGATTGCCGAACGTGCCGTCTTCCACCGACGGACTGCGGGTGCGCACCGACTGAAAGTAATTCCAAAGATGCTCGCGATCCTCGTTGTAGTCGGCCGGAGGGTAGAAGCTGACGGTCTCGATCGGCTTGAAGGTGCCGGGTGTCTTCTCGTGCTGGGCGTGCCACCGGTCGGCGTACTGATGCCGCATCTCAGCCGGCCAGCCGGGCGTGCAGGGCTCGTTGTCCACGCCTTCCTGCGCGAAGAGCGTCACGGAGCCGTCGTGGATCTCAATACTCCCGCCCGGCCCCATGAAACGGGTGATCTCAGGCCCGTCGGTGTTCAGGGTGACGCGCACCGTGGTCCGGAATTTGCCGTAGTCGTAGAGCGTGGTGAGGCAGTCGGGCACGTCGCGGCCGTCGTGCCAGCGGAACAGGCCCCCGGATGAAAGCGCGCGCTCCGGCGGTGCGGTCACGTCCATCACGGTGTGGATGCCGGTGAGGAGGTGGACGAAAAGGTCGCCCGGGATGCCCTCGCCATAGTCCTGGTAGCAGCGCCACCGCGTCCAGCGCAGAGGGTCGAAGGCGCGCTGGGGCGCGCTGCCGAGCCACGTCTCCCAATCGACGGTCTCGGGCGAAAGGTCGGTCGGCACCGTGTACTGCCAGGCGCCGCACGGATCGTTGCGGCCCAGGCTCGCCTCCACCAGGCAGACCTCTCCGATGCGCCCCTGCTGCACAAGCTCGCGCGCCTTGGCGTAAATCATGGAGCTGCGCCGCTGGCTGCCGATCTGCACAATGCGGTTGTTGCGGTGCTCGGCCTCGATAATCTCGAAGCCCTCCTCCACCTTGTGGGTCATCGGCTTTTCGCAGTAGATGTCCTTGCCGGCGTTGCAGGCGTCCACTATGATGTGTTTGTGCCAGTGGTCGGGCACGGCGGCGATGATGCAGTCGATGTCCTTGTTCTCGAGCAACTCCTGGTAGCGCTTGGTGGTGGCGAGGGGTTTGTCTTTCCCCACGATCTCTTTAGCAAGTTCGATGCGTCCGTCGTAGAGATCGCAGGCCGCGATGCACTCCACGCCCGGCAGCGCGATGGAGGTGCGCAGCAGCCCCGAGCCCTGCATCCCGACACCGATGATCCCGAAATGAACGGCGTCGCTCGGAGCCACCGCGCGCACCGGGCGCGCAGCACCGGCGGCCCGCACCGAGTCCGGCTTGAGCAGGATTCGGCGCCCGGCCACCGCGGCCCCGGCTGCTCCTGCCGTCCTCTGCATAAAAGCGCGACGCGAAATCTCTCCAGTTTTCATCAGCCCCTCCTCAAAGTATTTGCCGCCGTTTAAGCGCCTATGCTAATGACCAGCGCGGTAAAGCGCAAGGAACTTCCAGGGGGCGGCGGCGCTGGCGGCGGCCGGAATGAGATTCGCATCCTTTCCCGCGCCGCCATCGAGTATCCCGGATAGGGTGCGCCATTCCCTCAGCCTTATTTCTAAGTCAGTCAATCGCGACATCTTGCGGCTGCTGTGATAACCTTGACTAACTTGGAACCGAAGCTTCAAATCGTAGCCGGCCAGACCGTTTCGCATTACAGAATTCTGGAGAAGCTTGGCGGCGGCGGCATGGGTGTGGTCTACCGCGCCGAAGACCTTCGTCTGGGCCGGCACGTGGCCCTCAAGTTTCTGCCCGATACCCTGATGCGTGGCGAGGTGACGCTGGAGCGCTTTCGGCGCGAGGCCCAGGCCGCCTCGGCGCTGAGCCATCCCAATATCTGCACCCTTTACGACATCGGCGAGGCCGACGGGCAGCCCTTCATCGCCATGGAGCTGCTGGAAGGTCAGACGCTCAAGCACCGCATAGCCGCCGGCCCGTTTGAGGCCGATGAACTGCTCGACATTGGCGTCGAGATTGCCGACGCTCTCGATGCAGCGCATTCCAAGGGGATCATTCATCGCGACATCAAGCCCTCGAATATCTTTATCACCGGCCGCGGCGTGGCCAAGATTCTCGACTTTGGCGTGGCGAAGCTGGAGAGCCCGGAAATTGAAGGGCCGGGCCGCGCTGCGCCGGGTTCCGATGGAGCCCCCAAGCCCCTGCTCTCCGACGATTCCACGCGGTCTCTCGACCTCAACAACCTTACGGGTGAGGGCGCGGCCGTGGGCACGGCCTCTTACATGTCGCCCGAACAGGCGCGGGGCGAAGAGGTGGACGCGCGCTCAGACATCTTCAGCTTCGGCGCCGTGCTCCACGAGATGTCCACCGGGCGGCAGACTTTCACGGGCAATACTACGGCCGTCATTTTTCACGCGCTGCTCGACCGTGGTCCCATGCCGTCCGCACCCCTGGCTGCCGGCCTGCCCCCGCAGCTTTTGCCGGTGATCTATCGAGCGCTCGAGAAGGACCCTGACCTCCGCTACCAGACCGCGGCTGACCTGCGCGCCGATCTTAAGCGGTTGAAACGCGACACGGATTCCGGGCGCACGGCTGCGCAAGCTCCGGCGGCGCGCCGCGCCCGCCGCAGGTGGCTTGCGCCGCTCGTTCTCGCCGTTCTGCTGGCCGTCGGGGCGCTCGCCTGGGTTTTCAGGCCTGTGCTGCCGCCACCCCGCATTACAGGCTCGGTGAGGATCACGCACGACGGCGCCGTGAAGGGCGCCATGGCCACCGACGGTACGCGCATCTTCTTCACCGAGGCCGGCAAGCTCTACCAGGTGCCGGTCGGCGGCGGGGAAGTTCAACCTCTGGCCACCTCCCTCGAGGACGTTTCGATCGCCGACATCTCGCCCGACCGATCGGAGCTGCTGGTTTTGAGCTGCCTGGTTTTTGCCGAGGACTGCGACGTGTGGACCGTCCCCGCAACCGGAGGAGCGGCGCGGCGCCTGGGCGGCTTGAAGGCGCACGACGCTGCCTGGTCCGCCGACGGCCTGAGGCTGGCTTACGCCGCCATCGACGGCCTGTACGTGGCCCAGGCGGACGGCTCCGGCGGCACGAGAATCGCAGCCATGCGCAACGGCGCCATCAGCGCGCCCCGGTGGTCGCCTGACGGCCGCCGGCTGAGGTTCACTTTTGTCGATTCCGCCACGCGTTCGAGCGACCTTTGGGAAGTGTGGCCGGACGGAACTCATCTGCGGCCCCTGCCCTTCACCCTCGATCATCCCGGCACGGAGTGCTGCGGAAGCTGGACGCCGGACGGCAGCTACTACACCTTCGTCTCCGCGCTGGGCGGGGCGCAGAATATCTGGGCGGCCGCCGAGGCGGGCTCGTGGTTCCACAAAGTCCGCCGCGAGCCTGTGCAGTTGACAGTGGGCGCCGCCACCACCTCCAACCCGCTGCCGGCTGCCGACGGCAAACGGCTGTTCGCGGAGACCCTCCAGGCGCGCGGCGAATTGGTGATGTTCGACGCCGCCACCCACGCCTTTGTGCCCTATCTCAACCGCATTTCCGCCACAGGGGTGAGCTTCTCCAAAGACGGGCGGTCGCTGGTGTACAGCGCCTATCCGGAGGGGACGCTCTGGCGGATGCGCGCCGACGGCAGCGAGCGCGTGCAGTTGACTTTCTCGCCCCTGGTGGCCTATATGCCGCGCTGGTCTCCGGACGGGTCCGAGATCGCCTTCATGGGCCAATTGCCAGGCAAGCCGTGGCAGGTGTACCTGATCGCGGCCGATGGCGGCACTCCCGAACGGCTGGTGCCGAGCGATCGCGACCAGGGCGACCCTGGCTGGTCACCCGACGGCCGGCAGTTGGTCTACGGCGGCCAGGCGCTTCCCGAAGCCCGGGCTCGCGAGAACGCGATTCACATCCTCGACGTCGCCACCCGCCGCGAGACCATTCTGCCAGGTTCCGAGGCCCTGTGGTCGCCGCGATGGTCGCCGGACGGACGCTACCTCGCTGCCATGTCCAACAACACCCAGGAACTCGATCTCTACGACTTCACCACGCACAAGTGGTCGGAAGTCGCGAAGACTGCCATAGCCTATCCCCAATGGTCCTGGAAGGGCGATTACCTCTACTTTATGAGCAACGTTTCGAGTTCGGATTTGCTCCACCGCGTGAGGATCGCTGATCGCAAAATGGAAACCGTGACCGCCCTGGGCGATTTTCATCAGCCTGCCGGCCTTCTCGGGGATTGGATGGGACTGAGCCCGCAGGATGCTCCGCTGTTCGTTCGCGACGCCGGCACCATGGATATTTACAGCCTCGAGTGGCAACTGCCCTGACCGGCGAAAGCCGCTGTTGCGGGCTGCTTCTACTCACCGGCTGAATTCATCGCGACGTTCTGCTGCGCGCCTCAGCACCCGGCGCGTCAGGGTGAACGGCGGTTTTGTGGGCGGGCGTTTGGCGAGCAACACCTTCGGCGCCACGTCGAAACGGTTTTCCGCAACGGCGAGCGATACGCGCCTCGTTTGACGGGGAAGTGAGAACGAAATTTCCAACTCGGTGGAGTCCAATATGATCTATCACCGCAACTGGTATCCCTACGACGCCAAAACCATTCAGGATCACGTCCCGCCCACTTCGGGAGTCTACTCACTTTTTTCACACCAAATGTGCGTTTACGTCGGGACCAGCCGGGAAATGCGCGCGGAGCTGATGCGATGCTTGCAGGGCGAGCAAAATCCCTGCGTCAGTCAGCACGCCCCGGACGAATTTCTGTTCGAGGTTGTTCTGGGCGACGAACGGAATACCCGCCGCGACGAGTTGATTGGTGAATTGAACCCCGCCTGTCGGGACTGAACGCCACCTTTTCCGTCGGATTCCCTTTGGCTGCGGGCCGTCTAGGCCAGCATCATGGGCAAGGGGCGAAGTTCGCGCTTGAGAGGATCCAGCATCAATCCCAGAGCCTCCAGTGAAACGCTACCGGGCAGAACGCTGTCGCCGGCTTCGCCGAAGATGACCGGCGAGGCCCCTTCGTCCCCATTCAAGCGAAACAACGCTTGCCCCAGCGACCGCTTCACTTCGGTGCCGTCGGCCAGGATAAAGCTCTTCGTCTTCCCGGGCTTGATGCCCAGGCGCCGGAGGACCTGCGCCGGCACCACCGAGTAAATTGCACCGGAGTCCACCAGAAACTTCAGCCGCGCACTGCGCCGGGGCCGCGCCGGATTGGAGACATTCATCTGGATATACGTCAGGCCCATCGCAGTTTTCCCTCTGGCAACAGTTATGGCCGAAGCGGCTGACGGAGTCAATCGGCGGTGCAGACTTTGCCAGCGGTGCGGTCTCTGCCTCGTAAACATCGATCCCCTAGCTTTCGCTTGCCACGCGTTCACCGACACGGGGCACCTCTGAATCCGCGATGCATCACACAACCTCGAAACCCGCGACGGTCGTGTTACCCTAGACTTGTTGGGCTCCGGCCGGCCGGCGCCGGGCCCTCCAACGACGATGCGCATTATTCTCTACAGTGGCAAAGGCGGCGTGGGCAAGACCAGCATCTCCGCGGCCACCGGTCTCGAACTCGCCCGGCGGGGCTACCGCACCCTGGTGATGTCGGTGGACCCGGCGCACTCCCTCAGCGACTGTTTCGATCTCGAAAAATCGCTCATGGACCACGAGGCCGGGCGCGCCGTGAGCGTGGCCAAGAATCTTTGGATTCAGGAGGTCGATGTTCAGGAGGAGATCGGCCGCCACTGGGATGCCGTCTACGGCTACGTGGCCGCCCTGCTGAACGTCTCGGGCCTCGAGCAGACCCTGGCGGAGGAACTGGCGATCTTCCCGGGCATGGAGGAAGTGAGCTCGCTGCTCTATGTCAATCAGTATGTTCGCGAGAAAACCTTCGACGTGGTCCTGCTCGACTGCGCGCCCACGGGAGAGTCGCTGCGCTTCGTCAGCATTCCCACCACCCTCGAGTGGTACATGTCGAAGATCTTCAAGGTGGAGCGCGGCGTGGCGAAGCTCGTGCGGCCCATGCTGAGCACCTTCAGCTCGGTGCCGCTTCCCGAGGACAGCTACTTCGAGAATCTCCAGGCGCTGCACCACAAGCTGGAAGGCATCGACCGGCTGCTGGTCGACCCCAAAGTCACCACGGTGCGCCTGGTGACCAATCCCGAAAAGATGGTGCTGAAGGAGACCCAGCGGGCCTTCACTTTCTTCTGCCTTTACGGCCTGACCGTGGACGCCGTGATTGTAAACCGCATCCTGCCGCCCGATATCCACGACACGTTTTTCACCGCCTGGCGCGAGACCCAGGAACGCTGGACGCAGGCGATCGAAGAATTCTTTTCGCCGGTTGAAGTGTGGCGCGTGCCGCTGTTTCAGGACGAGGTGCTGGGCTCGGACCGGCTGCGGACCCTGGCGGATACTCTGTTTGCCGGGCGCGATCCGGCCGAGTGCTTTTATCACGAGTCCCCTTATCGCTTCCGCAAAGTGGACGGGAATTATCAGCTTCATCTGCGCTTGCCGTTCGTTACCGCCAAAGACGTGAACCTGCACAAAAACCTCGACGAGTTGATCATCCGCGTCGGCTCCATCAAGCGCCACGTATCGCTGCCGCAACGCATGGTGCAGCTTGAGCCGCTGAGCGCGCGGGTGAAGGACGGCGAGCTGATCGTGGTCCTGGGGAGGAGCCATGCCCAAAGCAAAGCAATCGCAGAAAAGCGGCGCCCGGCGTGAGCCGCCGGAAATCCCGCCGCTGGCCTTCTGGTTTATGCGGGAAATACTGCCGCTGCTGCGTCCCCGCCGCCGGCGGCCGAGCTCGAAATCGGCGCGCCATCTGAAAAACGCCGGCATCGAAATGCTGGAGGCGATGCGCGCCTTTCTGGACGAAGCCATCGAGTGCCTCCGCAAGGAAGAGAGCGAGGCGCCCATGAAGCGCATCGAAGTAGAGGACTGAAGGAAGCAGTGACGGGTGATGGGGACAGTGCGCCTTGGGGTGATCGGAGGATTGATTCATTGACTCATTGAAACAATGAATCAATCCTTCAATCGCCGGATCGCAGGTCGCCAGCCACCCGTCATTCAACACACGCCGCTCGGCATGGCATTCATGAGAGTCAAGGTCCTCTTCTTCGGCGCAGCGCATGACGTGACCGGGTTCGGGGAGGAACATCTCGAGCTCGCGGAGGGATTGGATCTCGCCGAGCTGCGGCGCCGCTACGAGGCGCGTTTTCCGCAGCTGCGGGAGATGAACGGCGCCCTGGTGGCGGCTGTGAACCAGGAAGTCTGCGAGCGCTCCTGGCCGCTTTCCGACGGCGACGAGGTGGCTTTCCTGCCCCCGGTCAGCGGGGGGCGCGACGGGGACCGCAGCGGACCCGAGCGGGGCGATTTCTTCCAACTGACACGCCAGCCGATCCCGACGGCGCGCCTCGCGGAGGAATTGAAAGCGGCGGCCGACGGCGCGGTGGTGGTGTTCGAGGGCATCGTCCGCGACCACCTGGGGCAGCGCCGTACGCTCTATCTGGAGTACGAAGCTTACGAAGCGATGGCAATCGCCAAAATGGAGGAGATCGGGCGCGAGGCGCGCGGCCGGTTCGCCGTCGATCGCCTCGGCATCATTCACCGCCTCGGCCGCATCGAAATTGGCGAGACCAGTGTGGCGATTATCGTCACCTCCGAGCATCGCCGCGCGGCTTTTGAAGCCTGCCACTTCGCCATCGACCGGCTGAAGCAGGTGGTGCCGATCTGGAAGAAGGAATACTTCGAAGACGGTGCCGTATGGGCGGAGGGCGAAAGCGCGCCGGCCGGCAGACAGGAAACCGGCGCCGGCCGGCGATGAGCCGGTGGCGTCACGCTGATCGCTATGGAGAGTTATCTCAGCACCGCCGTTGAAATCGCGCGCGAAGCCGGGGCGCTGATCGCCCAGCTTGCCCAGCGGCCGCACGAGATTTCTTACAAGCGCCCCTCGGATATTGTCACCGAGGTTGACCGCCGTTCCGAAGAGCTGATTGTGGAACGTCTGCGGGGCCGGTTCCCCCGGCACGGCATCGTGAGCGAGGAAGGCGGCGGGCAGAAGACGAATTCGGAGTACTGCTGGTATGTCGATCCGCTCGACGGCACCACCAATTTCGCCCACGGATTCCCGATCTACTGCGTCACGCTGGGGCTCGCGTTTCGCGACGAAGTGGTGGCCGGCGTGGTTTACGATCCCACTCGGGACGAGCTCTTCACGGCCGAGCGCGGCTCCGGCGCCTATCTGAATCACCAGCGAATTCACGTCTCGAAGCACGCCCGGCTCAACGAGTGCCTGGTGGCGACGGGCTTTCCGCCCTTCATGCGGGATCACGAGTTGAACATCCACTTCTACTTCCGCTTCACGCGGCTCACCCACGGGGTGCGGCGCGCGGGCTCGGCCGCTTTGGACCTGTGCTCGGTGGCGGCCGGGCGCTTCGATGGATTCTGGGAGCTCAAGCTCAATCCGTGGGATAAGGCCGCCGGAAGCCTGCTCGTGACCGAGGCGGGCGGACGCGTGACGGACCTGGCGGGCGGCCCGTTCCAACTTTTGGGCGATGCCATATTCGCCTCGAACGGCCTCGTGCACGACGAAATGCGTGGGGTGTTTGCGGAGTACGGCGCTCCGCAATCGCGGCCGGCTTCGGGGCCGGCAAGTGCCGCGAGCCCGGAGCGCCCGCAGAGCCCGTAGACGGAAATCGGCCGGCGGCGATGAAAATGACCGCCGGAGCGGAGCCAAACGACCCGGCAGAAGCGGCGCCGGGACCCCATGGGTGGACATCTCACAGCGCGCGCCTGGCTTCGCGAACGCCGGCGGCTCATTACGCTGATGGACTCGGGCGCGGCGGACGCCCCCTCGCCCCGAGGCGGCGCGGAAACCAGCCTGCCGGCTTCGAAGGGCCGCAGACGTCTCCGCGAGGAATCGAAAGCGGCGCGGCCTAAATCTTCGCGGACGGCGCGGCGCCCTCGCCTCATCGTCCTCTCGCTGAACCGCCGCGAGGCTGAAGTGCCACGGCCTCCGTGGGCCGTCGATCCCGAGATCACCCACACCGTCATCTGGCTCAAGCGCCTTCCCGCCGCGTTCGAGGGCCTGAAGATCGTCCACCGCACCGACATTCATCACAGCCTGTTTACCCCGCTCGAAGAGGTGGAGCGGGCGGTGCATCTTGCCAACCGCCAGGAGCCGGATGTGGTGGCGCTCACCGGCGATTACGTTACTCTGTCGCCCGCCTACATCCGCCCGGTAGCGCGGGCGCTCGGCAAACTCCGGGCGCGGCGCGGCGTCTTCGCGGTGCTCGGCAATCACGACTTTCAGGTTAACGCCGACGCGGTTACCAGCGCCCTGCGCGCCCATCATATCCGGGTGCTGCGCAACACCCGCCGCCCCATTCGCGCCGGCCGCGAGACGCTCTGGCTGCTCGGGGTGGACGATCTTTGGTGGAATTCGGACGACCTCTCCGCCGCGCTCCAGCGCGTCCCGGCCCGCGACACGAAGATTCTCCTCTGCCACAATCCGCTCGGCATCTGGCAGGCCTCCGACCACGGCATCGATCTGGTGCTCTCGGGACACACCCACGGCGGGCAGGTGCGCCTGCCGGGCTTCGGCAAGCTCTATCGCTCGAAACTGGGCGAGCGCTTTGTGGAAGGCTGGAACGTTTTGAAGAGCACGCAAATTTACGTGAGCCGCGGCATCGGCAAGGTTGTGGTGCCCATCCGCCTCGCCTGCCCGTCGGAGATCGCCTGCCTGCGCTTGCACCGGGCGCGCCCCGACCTCCGCCACGCCTGAGGCGGATTTTTCGCCATGACGACATCGCAAGCACCAAACCGCGGCGGAGCCCTTGCGGCCCCAGGCGGCCTGCGCCGCGAGCTGGGCCTCGTCCAGGCCACGGCCATTGCCATCACCGACATGGTGGGCATCGGCCCGTACATCACCATTCCGCTGCTCCTGGCCGCCATGGGCGGGCCTCAGGCCATGCTCGGTTGGTTCCTGGGCGCGGCCATCGCCTTCTCGGACGGGCTGGTGTGGGCGGAGCTGGGCGCGGCCATGCCCAAGGCCGGCGGAAGCTACAACTACCTCCGGGAAGCCTACGGCCCGGCAGGCGCCGGGCGCTGGTTGTCGTTCCTGATGGTGTGGCAGATCATGTTCTCGGCGCCGCTTTCGGTGGCGAGCGGCAGCATCGGCTTTGCCAATTATTTTCATTATCTTGTGCCCGCCATGCCGGCCTGGGGAGAACGCTGTATTGCCGCGCTTTTCCCCCTGCTGCTCGTGGCGCTCCTTTACCGCCGCATCGGAGCCATCGGCAACGTCTCCGTGGTGCTGGCGGGCGGCGTTCTGGTGGGCTGCGTTTGGATCGTGGTGGCGGGCCTGCCGCACCTTAGTGCCAGCCGGCTGCTTGCGTTTCCGCCGCAGGCGTTTCACCTGAGCTGGATCTTCTGGGTGGGACTCGGCCATACCACGCTCTACTGCCTTTACGATTATTTCGGCTACTACAATGTGTGCTACCTGGCCGAAGAAATTCGCAACCCGGGCCGCGTGATTCCGCGGGCCATTCTGTGCTCCATCGCCACCGTGGGCACTCTTTACGTGCTGATGACGTCGTCGTTCATCAGCGTAATTCCGTGGCCGCGGCTGGTGGCCACCCGGTTCGTCGCCTCCGAATACATGCAGATTCTGGAAGGCGCGCTGGCCGGCAAGGCGATGACGGCGCTGCTGCTCTGGATCGCCTTCTCCTCGGTCTTCTCCCTGCTCCTAGGCTACTCGCGTATACCTTACGCCGCCGCCGAGGACGGCAATTTCTTCCGCATCTTCGGCCGCCTCCATGCCAAAGGCCGATTTCCCTACGTTTCGCTGCTCTGCCTCGGCGGGATCGCGTCCCTCTTCAGCCTGGGCAGATTGAGCGAGGTGATCGGCAGCCTCATCGCCACCCGCGTGCTCATCCAGTACCTGCCCCAGACCATCGGGTTCTTCATCCTGCGCCGCCGCCGGCCCGATCTGGAGCGCCCGTTCCGGATGTGGCTCTACCCCCTGCCCGGGGTGATCTCGATCGCGGGCTGGATTTACGTGCTGGCCACCGCCGCGCCCAAGTCGCTGATGTTCGCGCTCGCGGTGCTGACGGTGGGCAGCGGCGCCTACCTCATCCGCTCCAAAGCCCGAGGCGAGTGGCCGTTTGCGTCGGCCGGGCGCGGTCCGGCACCCTCTTAGCCCGGTCAGGCGCCGGCCAGGCCCCCGCCGTCCACCACCAGCGCCGCGCCCGTCATAAACGAAGCGGCGTCGCTCGCGAGAAAGAGCACGGCCTCCGCGATCTCTTCCGGCCTGCCCACCCGCCCCAAGGGACGTCTCGCCGCCTCCGCCACAAAGGGCGCCGGATCCTGGCCTAGCTGAGTAGCCTCGGCCCGGAGCATGGGCGTGTCCGTATCCCCCGGGCAGACGCAGTTGACGCGGATGTTCTGCGGGCCGTGATCGATGGCCATGGCCTTGGTGAGCAGCACCACCGCGCCCTTCGAGGCGCAATAAGCCGCGGCGCGCGGCCCGCCCGCCAGGCCCCAGCCCGAGGCTACGTTCACAATCGCTCCGCCCCCGGCGGCCGCCATCACAGGAATGGCGCACTTCGAGAGCAGGAACACCGACTTCGCGTTCACCTTCATCACGCGGTCCCACTCCGGCTCTTCAAGTTCCAGCACGCTCGCCCGGCGAATGACGCCGGCGCTGTTCACCACAACGTTCAAGGCGCCGAATTCGTGCTGGGCGCGCTCCACCAACCGCCGGCAGTCGTCCAGGCGGGTGACGTCCGCGCGCTCGAACACTCCCTGGCCGCCCCGCGACTGAATTGCCGCCGCCACCGCGGCGCCGGCCGTCTCCGCGACATCGGCTACCAGCACCGCCGCGCCTTCGCGGGCGAAGAGTACCGCCACGGCGCGCCCGATACCAGAGGCGCCCCCCGTGACGATGGCCACACAACCCGCCAGCCGCCCGGCGTCAGGCGCCGCCATGGGTCAGCGCCTTTCTGACGGCGTCCACCGTGAAGGCGACGTCCTCTTCGGTGTGGGCGAGCGAGCTCACGGAGTGGAGCGCCGCCGACGGCGACATGTACACGCCGTGACGGAAGAGGTCGAGCGCCAGCCGCTGGTACTTAGCCCGGTCCACAAAAGCGCAGAACTCGCGATAGTCGCGAATTGCCGGGCGATCCGTAAAAAGAATCTGCAGCATCGGACCCACGCCCTGCACGATGGCCGGCGTCCGGGTCTCGCGGAATACCACCGCCAGCCCTTCGGCGAGCTTCTCGCCGATGCGCCGCAGGTGGCGAAAAGCGGCCCCGTCGCCGCGCTTTAGCTCCCGCAAGCTGGCGCGAGCGGCAACGAGGCCGAGGCGCGAAGCGTTCTGGGTGCCGTAGTGCAGCACGCCGCCCCAGGCGAAGCCCTCCATAATCTCCGCCCGTCCGGCGATGGCGGCCACCGGGAGTCCCGAGCCCAGAGCTTTCCCAAACGTCACCAAGTCCCCGTAGACGCCGTAGTATTGCTGGCAGCCGCCCGGCGCGATGCGAAATCCCGTGACGGTCTCATCCAGAATTAGAAGGATCTTCTCGCGCCGCGCCAGAGCGCGCAGCCCTTCGAGATAGCCGGGCTCGGGCGGGATCACGCCCATGTTGGCCATGACGGGCTCGGTAAGGATGGCCGCGATCCGGCCCCGGTTCGCCTCCACCGCCCGCTCCACCGCCTCGAGATCGTTCCAGGGCGCCACCACCGTGTCGTCCAGCGCCCGCCGGTTCAATCCGGAGCTGTCGGCAATTTTCACGGGGTCGTGGGGGTGGCCGAGCGCGGCCAGGGGCTGCGGGTGCGAGTTCACCAGCACGTCATCGTACCAGCCGTGGTAGTGGCCTTCGAACTTGATGATCTTGGGGCGTCCCGTGAAGCCGCGGGCCAGGCGCAGAGCGGCCATGACGGCCTCGGTGCCGGTGTTGGCAAAGCGGACGCGCTCGGCGCCGGGCACCATCTGCTGAATCATCTCGGCGACTTCGATTTCGATCCCGGTAGCGGCGGCGAAAAGCGTTCCGCCGGTGGCAGCCTCGGTGATTGCCTCAACGATCCGTGGATGGGCGTGGCCCAGCGGAAGCGCGCCATAAGCCATCATCCAATCGACGTAGGTGTTGCCGTCAGCGTCCCAGAGGCGCGCTCCGGCGCCGCGCTCTATGAAAAGGGGATAGGGACCGTAGTTCGCCGGGCCGCGGGAAGGCGAGCTGCCGCCCTCCACCAGCACCTTGAGAGCGCGGTCGAAGAGCTGACGGGAGCGTGCGGTATCGTAGGGCATCTGATCAGCGCTCAAATGGCGCGTTGGCGTGGACCGGTTTACTCATTCTAAAGCACATAGTGGCTTCGTTCCGCGACTTGGCCCCATTTTTCACCGGCATCCCCTCGACGCCCTGCCTCCTCGCGTTCAGCCAGTCTGTTTGCGGCTTCTGCCTTCTGATTTCTACCTTCCGATTTGAACTGTCTACTGATTCTAAAGCACATAGTGGCTTCGTTCCGCGATTTCGCCCTTTTTTTCGCCGGTGTCCCCTCGCCGGCCCGCGGCGGTGCCTTTAGGCGGCTCGAATCTGGCTTCTGCCTTCTGATTTCTGCGTTCCGATTTGAACGGCTTACTCATTCTAAAGCACATAGTGGCTTCGTTCCGCGATTCAGGCTGTTTTCTGGCATCTCGAACCTAACACCTGACACCTACCTGCTCGCCAGCCCTCCTGCCGTCTCGGCCCCGTCGATAGTGTAAACGTGACCGGTTATGAATCGGGCGTCGTCCGAGGCCAGAAAGGCGAAGAGGGCCGCGACCTCGGCGGGACTTGCGTGCCGGCCGAGAGGAATCTTCCGGTTTACTTCCTCCAACATCTCGTCGGTATACTCCGCGCGCTGCATGGGCGTGAGCACGTAGCCGGGGGCGACGGCATTCACGCGCACCTTGGGAGCCAGCTCGAGCGCCATGGAGCGCGTCAGCTCGATCACGCCCGCCTTGGTGGCGTTGTAGTCGGCGTAGTACGGATACCCCACGATGCCGTTGGTGGAGGCCGTGTTGAGGATCGCGCCCTCGCCGGCACCCATCATGTGCCGGGCGGCCATTTGGGCAACGTAGAAGACGCCGGTGAGGTTCACGGCTAGCACGCGGTCCCATTCCCCGGGCGTGATATCGAGGAAGTTGTGGCGGATGCTGATGCCCGCGTTGTTGATGAGCACGTCCACGCCGCCGAGCAGCCGCACAGCCTCCGTGAAGGCGGATTGGACTTCGTCGAGGCGCGAAACATCGGCTGCCACCGCGCCCGCAAGCGTGGGGAGCTCCTCTACGATGCGGCGGCGGCCCTCGGCGTCGCGGTCAAGCACTGCCACCCGCGCGCCTTCTTCGAGGAATCGCGCCGCCGTGGCGGCCCCAATGCCGCTCGCGCCGCCGGTGATCAAAACTCGCTTTCCTCTAAGTCCACGCATTCGGTAGGTGGCTCAGCCACGCCTTTCGCCAATTCGGTGGAGGTCAAGTTCGATGTTCATCCCCCAGTCGCGAGTCACAGATCGAAAGCTGAGAGACTCGAAGGTTGCCGACCGAAGCCCGATTCCGGCTTTGTGTAAATTCCACATCCGATTGATTCTAAAAGACATTTCGAATTTTATACATTTGGGGCGGGGGATACCCCTCCGGTCGGCTTCGGCCACGAGTCCGTGGTCTGTAGCCGGTTGGGCGTTACCCCGCGCGCTTGGTGCTGCTTCGCGGCCCGCCGGCCAACCGGCAGGACCCCACTCACTGCGGGCAATTGACAACGGACGACTGCCCTGTGACTGCCGCCAACCTGCTGGCTCCAAAGGTGCGGTGCAATTGGGAGCCACAGGTTATTCAATCCGGCTCCGCCGGAGGCTGCGCTGACCACGGACTACGGACCCGAGCAAACTGACAACTGGGCAATGTTCCGCTCCCTTCTTTCATATTCGCAGTCAGCCTAGCACGGTTGCGGTGCGCCGTGGGGACGAATGGGAAGTTTGAGACTGTTTATTTCTCCTTGAAGTTTCAAGCATTTACCCGGTGGATAAAGTTGCGGCGGGCGGATATTTCGCGCCCCGATCCGACTTGTACCTTATTTGGGGGCTTGACTCGGAGCGATGCGGTGTTGTAAATAATTTAGGCGTCGAGTGTAATTCAATTAGGCGTGGGGTTCCGAGATGAGTAAGCCGTCCGATCTGATCCAGGGCACGCTCGATTTGCTCATTCTTAAGACGATTTCGCTGGAGCCCAGGCATGGCTGGGCCATCGCCAAACGAATCGAGCAAGTCAGCAACGACGTGTTCCAAATCACCCAGGGGGCGCTCTACCCGGCTCTGCACCGCCTCGAACAGCAAGGCTGGATCCGGGGCGAGTGGCGGACCTCCGAAACGGGACGCGAGGCGAAGCTTTACGCACTCACCAAGGCGGGCCGCACGCAGCTAGAAAAAGAGCTGGCGCAGTGGGAGCGCCTCTCGAGTGCGGTGGCGCTGGTGATCGGCATGGCGTAGGAGGGCCGGCATGAATCCACGGCGCTGGTACAGCGTGATCGGAATGAGGCTACGCGCTGTCCTGCAGCGGGACCGCGTGGAGCGGGATCTCGATAAGGAGCTGCGCTTCCATCTTCAGCAACAGATCGAGGAAAACGTCGCGGCCGGCATGTCGCCCGACGAAGCGCGGTACGCCGCGATGCGCAGGCTAGGCGGCGCCGAGCAGATCAAAGAGGAGTGCCGCGATATGCGACGAACAGCTTACCTTGAAGACCTCGGGAAGGATCTGCGATATACGCTGAGGGCGCTCAGGAAGAGTCCCGGGTTCGCAGTCGCCATTGTACTGAGCCTCGGCCTCAGTATCGGCGCCAACAGCGCCATCTTCAGCGCGATCGACGGCGTGTTGCTGAAGCCTCTGCCGTACCCGCGGGCGGACCGAATCGCCCGCCTCTTCTTCAGCAGCAATGAATATCCGGAGTTTTCCCTGAACCCGTTCGACTTCCGCGACCTTCGGGTGCGCGCCCACTCGTTCGAGGCCCTGGCCGCCTTTACACGCGGGGACGTTCAGCTCTCGGGCTCAGGGGAACCCGTGCGCCTCGCTGCCTTTCGCGTGACGGCGGGATATTTTCAGGTGCTCGGTCTCGTACCTGCTCTTGGGCGCGCGTTCGAGGAGAAGGAGGAGTTGCCGGGAAACGGCCGGGTGGTGGTTCTCAGTAACCGAATTTGGCGGACGCAGTTTGGGGCGGCACCGGACATCGTGGGACGCAAGATCACTCTCGACTTGCAGCCGTTCACCGTGGTCGGCGTTATGCCCCCGGGCGCCGAACATCCGGGAAACGAGTATCACGCGCTGCCCTATGGCGACAGTGTTGACGCCTGGTGGCCCTTCACTTTCGAAGGGGACCCGAGCCAGCGCGGCTCTCACTACGTGGAAGGCATCGGACGGTTAAAGCCCGGCGTGACCCCGGCACAGGCGCAAGCCGAACTTAACACACTGCTCGGTGAGATCGGGCATGAGCATGGCGGCTACGGAGGGTGGCACATGCTGGTGATCCCGCTCTACCGCGAGATCGTGGGACCAGACGAGCGCATGCTGCTGGTGCTGCTGGGCGCCGTGGGCCTGGTGTTGCTGATCGCCTGCGCCAACGCCGCCAACCTGCTGCTGGCGCGCGCCACGGCGCGGCAGCGCGAGATCGCCGTGCGAATGGCCCTGGGCGCCGCCCGAGCCCGGTTGCTGCGCCAGATGCTCACCGAGAGCCTGCTGCTGGCGCTCGTGGGAGGCGGCTTCGGAGCGCTGCTCGCGCCGGGCGGCGTGCGGGCGCTGGTGGCGCTGCTGCCTGCCGGGTTCCCGCGGGCCGACTCGATTCAGGTGAACGCGTCCGTGTTCGGATTCACCCTGCTGGTGGCGCTCGCCGCCGGCGTGCTGTTCGGGCTCGCGCCGGCCATGCAGTCTTCACGCGTCGATCTGCAACAGGCGCTGCGCGAGGGCGCCCGCGGCGCAACCGGCAGCAGGCACCATCAGCGCTTGCGCGATGCCTTGGTGGTAGCAGAGGTGGGGCTCGCCAGCGTCCTGCTCGTCGGCGCCGGGCTCATGCTGCGCAGTTTCGTGAACTTGGTGCGCATGGATCCCGGCTTCCGGCCCGAGCACGTCCTGACGGCGAGCCTCTCGCTGCCGGACACGGATTATAAGACGTCTGCCGGCGTCGCTCACTTCTATGATCAACTGGTCGCCAATCTCGCCGCGGCTCCAGGCGTGAAGGCCGCCGGCGCCGGCAGCGACCTGCCTTGGACGGGTTATGACGAGAACGACGGCGGTTTCACGATTGAGGGGGAGAAGCCGGCGCCGGGAGAAGAATTTCACGCCCGATATCACGTCGCCACCCCGGATTATTTTCGCGCGCTAGGCATTCCCCTGGTCCGCGGGCGTTTCTTCACCGAAGGTGACCGTACGGATGCGCCCAACGCTTTGATCGTCAATGAAACCATGGCACGGGTCTACTGGCGGAAACGGGATGCCGTGGGCGGGCGAGTTGCATTCAGCGACAATCCCAAAGAAAAAGACTGGATGACGGTGGTGGGCGTCGTGGGCGACGTGAAAGACAGACCCGACGCCGCCGGAGCCGAGCCCGCCTTTTGGTGGCCGATGCTGCAGGTACCGTTCGCCCAGATGTCCGTTGCTGTACGTGCGGATTCCGGCGCCGCGCAGCTCGCCAACGAACTTCGACGCGAAGTACATCGCCTCGATCCCACCCTCGCCGTAGCCGATGTGCGATTGATGGACCAGATTGCGGACGCGGGCGTCTCCACGGCGCGCTTCGCGTTCTTCCTGGTGGGCCTGTTTGCGGGGCTCGCGATCACGCTGGCTGCCATCGGGACCTACGGGGTGATCTCGTATTCGGTCAACCAGCGCACGCATGAATTTGGAATGCGCATGGCGCTGGGCGCTGGGCGCAGGGACGTGCTGCGCCTGGTGCTCTCGCAAGGCGTGCGGCTTGCCATGGCCGGCGTCGTGCTGGGCGCGGCCGGCGCTGCGATACTGGCTCGCGTCCTGCGGAGCCTTATATTCGAAGTCAGCCCCGCTGATCCCCTGACCTTTGCCGCCGTCGTAGCGCTGGTGCTCGCCGTGGCCGTGGTGGCCTGCTACATTCCGGCGCGCCGAGCCACGGACGCCGATCCGATGGTGGCCCTGCGGTCGGAGTAAGCCGGCGGAATTGAGGCGAAGCGTCGCGGGCGCGAGCGTGGTGTCGCGCAGCCGGCGCCGGCTCGATCAGCCGGAGAGTCTCGCCGCGCGCCAGGCTCGGTCGAGGTCAATGCCGCACCGCTGCCCCAGCTCCCGCAGCTTCGCCATCAACTCGCGGGCTCGATCGTCGGCCTCCTCCGGCTTCAGGCTTGTCACGCGGTATTCAAGCACCTCACGAAGCACCGCGGCATCTTCCGCGCAAAAGAAAACCGTGCCGTCCGGCTCGATGCGCTCGATGCCGTCGAACTTGTGCGACGCTTCGTTCAGGGCGATGGCTTCTTCGCGCGTGAGGCCGGGAATGGGCGCCAGGCGAATCTGGTTGCGGCGGACCATGACAGGGTAACCGCCAGGCAGGCCTTCAGGCCCGGGCGCGTGAATCCACGTTTCCTCATCCGACGCCAGGGCCCGCAGCAAACTCACGATGGTGGCCGCCGTCAGGGTGCAGGTGGCCGGGCCGGAGGGAATGCGGTAGGGGGCGCGGAGCAACTGCTCGCCGCCCGCGGCCTCGGTGACGTCTTCGCCGCCCAGATCGACGCGGAGAAAGTGCGGCGGCAGCGGCCCCGGCGTGCCTGTGAACGCCCAAGACTCGAGCGCGTGGTGGGCCACCAACATCACGCGGAACTGCTCTGGTGGCCGGCGAAGGTTTTGTGCCGCCAACAGACGCACCTTGGCGGCCACTTCGGCCACGTTTCCCACGCCGCACGCCGGGGCGAGACCGAGCCTGGCGAGCACGGGGTTCACCACGTCCGGAAATGGGGCGACGAGCGTCAGTCCGTGGTAGTCCGCTGCGTGCAGGGCGCGCATCAGTTTCAGGGTCAAGGTGAGGTGCAGAGGCAGCCACACGCCGAAGCGGGCCTTGCGCAAGCGTGAGGCCTGGGGCGGTGGCAAGAGGTCTGCTACCCACCACGTCTGCCGGGTCGCCGTGGTGAGGATAATGTCGGGCGCTTCCTGGTGAACCGCTTCCGCCACTTCATCGGGACGATCGAGGTCGAGGGCCAGGAAGCGAACCCGGTGGGCGTCGCCGCTCACTCCCCGCGCCACGGCCGAGAGGCGCGCCAGGTTCACTCGCGCCTCGGCGCGGGCCGCGTCCCGGCTGGCCACCACGATCGGCCCGAAGCCCGGCTCGCACGCCAGGAGTTCAAGCACGGCGGTGCCGAGATCCCCGAGCCCGACGAGCATGATTGTCGGCGCAGTGTTGCTCATAGCAGCAGTTTTCAACACAAAGTCACAAAGGCACCAAGATAATTACAATGCCGTGCGCCGCACTGCCGCCGCGCATGCGGAGTTCAGTTTCTGGATCTGCCGGGCATCTGGGTGGTTCATTTCGCTGGTGGCCGGCACAACGAGAGAGCCGGAGGCGAGCGCGGCTATTAAGACGCGCTCGGCAGAGCGGGTGCAGCGGGCTCTGGCACGGCCGTAATCTCGCTTAGCCGGGAGAGATCGAGCACCATCTGGCCTTGCGAGTCCACTTCAAAGGTCGGCGCGAAGCGCGCCCCCCACACCAACTCTTCGTGGCGGTAGGAGTACCGCACATGCACCGTTTGAAAGAACGTGTCGTCGAAGGCCTTGATGAGAATCAGGAATTCGGTTTCAAGCGCGGCCAGGTCCCGGGCGGTTTTCCCCCAGAGCGGGCTGGTTTCAGAGATGGGGTGCACGACGGTCCACGACAGAGGCAGAAACTGGACGCTGGAGCGTTCCAGTTCCAGAGGCGCGTACTTGCGGTGCGGCGCGCCGTTCGTGGTCTCGACCGTCATCATCAGCACGCGCGCCTCGAGCTCCATCAGGTTATTGGTGCGCCGGTTGGCGACGCGAAATTGCAGGCCGGCGCCGCCCTGGTAGGGCGCCACCACCATCCGTTGGCTGAAGGCGATGCGCGCCACGGGCCGCGAAAAGCGCCCAAACAGCAGGCCGGTGGCGAGAGCGAAGGCCATGAGCCCGAGGAGCGCCTCGAGGGCCGCCACGGTGCTCACCAGGGGGCTGCCGGGCGCAATGTCGCCGTAGCCCACCGTGGTGAACGTCTGAGTGCTGAAGAAAAAGGCGTTAAGGAAGCGTGCGAAGCCGGTGGCAGCCTCGGCGCCGCGCAAATTTCCGGGACCGATCGCGTAGTAGACGAAGGCGAAAAGCAGATTGGCGCCGAGGTAACCGGCCACGATCAGCGACCAGAACTTCCGCCAGGAACAATTGATCATGTAAAGGTAGGGATGAATGTCCCGCCAGCTCGTGCCGCGGCGGTGGACGTTGAACTGTCCGTCCGGATTGATCACCCGCCGCAAACCGCTGCGATATTGCTCCGTGAAGCCCGGGTCGAAGGCTGGCTTGCTCATAGCTGCCGATCATAGTGGGAGCCGAAAAGGGTTGTCCAGCCGTTGAAGGTGGGACGGGAGTATAATTGGGCCAGCCGATGCGCAAGGGTTTCAGCTTCCGCGATCTCGACTGGTTACTGCTGGGTGTGGCGCTGGCACTGGCCATGGTAGGCGTTGTGGAAATCTACTCCACCACGGCGCATTCCACCCTGGCCGGTGAGTACCGCAAGCAGTTCGAATGGGTGGTGGTGGGCGTGCTGGCGGCCTTGCTGGTAAGCCAGGTGGACTACCACCGTGTGATTGAGCACGCGCCCGTGCTGTATGCGGCGGGGTTGGCGGCACTCGGAGCCGTGCTGCTCCTCGGACACGCCGTGGCCCGAACGCATCGCTGGCTCACCATCGGCGGCCAGACTTTACAAGTGTCTGAGCTGGTGAAGTTGGTTATAATAGCGGCGGCTGCCTTCGTGCTGGGCCGGCGACCGGCCAAGCCCGTTGGATGGAAGGACTTGGCCATTCTGGGTCTGCTGGGCGGGCTGCCGGCGATCTTGGTGGCCTTAGAGCCGGATCTCGGCACGGCGCTGACTTATCTGGCCATCGTGGCCGCCGGGTTGCTGTTGAGCGGACTTCGGGCGCGGCACGTGGTTGGAGTCGCGCTCGCAGGTGCTTTGCTGTTGCCCGTCAGCTGGCACGTCTTGCGTCCCTACCAGCGGGACCGCTTGATGAGTTTTGTTCATCCCGCCCAGGACACCCAGGGCTCCGGGTACCAAGTGACGCAATCGAAGATTGCGGTGGGGTCGGGCGGGCTTTGGGGCAAGGGTCTGGGGAACGGCACGCAAAGCCAGTTGGGTTTTGTGCCGGTTTCTCACGCCGACTTCATCTTCGCTGCTTTCGCCGAAGAGCAGGGCTTTATGGGCACGATGATTGTGCTGCTGCTCTACCTCATCCTGTTGCTTCGGCTGCTGGATGGGGCGCAGTGGGCTCCCGACCGGGCGGGAGCATTCTTGGTGGCAGGATTGGGCGCACTACTTTTCTTTCAAGTGGCGGTGAATGTGGGCATGATGATCGGGTGGCTTCCGATCACCGGAATTCCGCTTCCCCTGTTGAGCCAGGGCGGCTCGTCCCTATTTGCCACTTTTGTCGGTCTGGGCTTGGCGTTGAGCGTTAAAAGGCGTCGCTTTGTGAACTAGAAGCGGAGTCACACGGGGACCGCGGTTTTCGTTGGGCGGCGGCGCGGAGTTTCAAAAGGGTCGATACTGAAATACTTCCGGCGCCGGGCGCCGAGTGATGCGATGAAAGCGGGCAAGGTCAGTCCGGACGGTCGCCAGGTGATCGTCGCGATGACCCAGGATCATATTCAGCGGGCCGTCGGTCGAGGGCGCTGCGGCGCCGGGCGACGGCTCGCCAGAGGACGCGAACGCGTGGGTTTCCCCCATGCTCGAAGAGGCTGGACGGGGCTCACCGGCCGGGCAGTTGAGGCCGGGCCGGCCGCACGTTCCGAGCGCACCGAGCGGGGTTGACCGGTTCGTGGGTCCTCAAAAAGGAGTTTCCCATGTCCAAGGAGTTGTTTATCTCCTCGTTCCCCCACGAGACGAAGGTGGCCGTCTTGGAGGACGACAACCTGGTGGAAGTGTTTTACCAGCGCGACACGGACGTCGGCCTGGTGGGCGGGATCTATAAAGGCCGGGTGAGCCGCGTGCTGCCCGGCATGCAGTCGGCGTTCGTGGACATCGGCCTCGAGCGGGACGCCTTCCTCTAC
>Ga0335081_10001964_pt1 | contig 32510 bp, 26 predicted proteins | sample Lox_Sample_35_FD_206713 | JGI IMG/M metagenome (GOLD analysis project Ga0335081, IMG submission 206713) | Soil microbial communities from Loxahatchee National Wildlife Refuge, Florida, United States - Lox_Sample_3.5 | ecosystem: Environmental > Terrestrial > Soil > Wetlands | place: USA...
TTGTACTTGGGAAGGTCGGAAAACGTGTTTTGCGGGAGCGGCTCGGCAGGCGGAGCCGGGGAGCTCGAGGAAACGACATTGAACAAACTGATAGTCTGGGGCTTGCCGCGGTCGTACACGGTGAAATCGTCTTTAGTTAGGCCAGCCACAGGGCCGTTCTTGTCGTGAACCGTGACGCCGACCTGCACTAGACGGGTAGATACGCGAATCTGTGGGACGTTTGGATTTGTAACCTCCTGGGAAAAGGAGAGGATCGGCACCAGCACGAGCGCGGTTGCCGCTAAGATTCGGGCCATGAAAAACCTCTGTTGCACGGATTTTAGCGCAGACATCAGGCCAGGAGAGGACAATTCGGACACAGCTTCGTCAGCGAGCGCTCAGGGACGAACGTCCGTTCGATACGGCCCCAGAGGATCGTCCGCGGCATTCTTTACGGATGGTGTAACGCGGCTACCTCACACCGGCCATGCACAGACAATTCGGCTCTTTCCTTCCCTCGCAGAACCCTTAGCCTGAGTCCTGACGCGGGGAACGCATCAATGCGCAATTCGCGGTACACGCGTAGGCCCCGGTCTCTTTTTCGGGGAATGTCAAAGGCACATCGAAAGGAGCGCATGAATACGCCAACAACTGCCAAAGAAGCATCCGAGCGGGCTCAAGTTCTGCATCAAGCAGCGGAACGAGCGTGCCGTTACGTGCGCGAAATTCCAGATCGCCGCGTGGCGCCTACAGCGGAGACTGTGGCGAATCTCGCGAAGTTTCACGAGCCTTTCCCTGAAGTGCCTACGGATCCTGCCAAAGTTCTGGACATGCTGGATGAAATCGGTTCTCCCGCCACGGTGGCCTCCGCTGGGGGCCGCTATTTCGGCTTCGTACAGGGCGGAACCCTGCCCGCGTCGCTCGCAGCAAATTGGCTTGCCGGTGCGTGGGACCAAAATGCGGCGCTACGCGTCATGTCCCCCGTGGCTGCGGAGCTCGAAGACGTCGTCCTGCGCTGGGTATGTGAGGCACTCGATTTGCCGCGAGATTGCGACGGGGGGTTGGTGACCTGTGCGACCACTGCCAATTTCACCGCGCTCGTTGCGGCGCGCCAGGCGATTCTGGCCCGCGCCGGCTGGAATGTGGCGAACGACGGCATGTTCGGCGCGCCGCCCATCGACGTTGTGGTCGGAGACGAAGTGCATGCTTCCATCGTCAAGGCTCTGAGTCTCGCAGGACTTGGCAGAAAGCGTTTGGTGCGCGTCGAAGTCGATGCCGAGGGGCGCATGCGCGTTGACAAGCTGCCGCGGCTGACCGAGCGAACCATTGTGTGCGTGCAGGCCGGCAACGTGAACACCGGCGCCTTCGATCCTGTCGCCGAGATTTGCGCGCGAGCGCACGAGCACGGCGCCTGGGTGCATGTGGATGGCGCGTTTGGTTTGTGGGCGCGCGTCTCTCCGAGATTTCATCACCTCACCGCAGGGCTCGAGCAGGCCGATTCCTGGGCCACCGACGCTCACAAATGGCCGAACGTCAACTATGATTCCGGAATCGTGCTGGTGAAAGACGGAATGGCGCTGCGGTCCGCGATGACCATGACCGCAGCCTATCTGGAAGGCGGCGCGCTTCGCGAGCCGATGTACCACACGCCCGAAGCTTCGCGGAGAGCGCGTGGCGTGGAGTTATGGGCCGCGTTGAAGTCCCAGGGCCGCGCGGGGTTGCGTGAGTTAATCGAACGAACCTGTGCTCACGCGCAACGCTTCGCGGATGGCTTTCGCCGCGCCGGCTTTGCCATCTTGAACGACGTCGTGATCAATCAGGTGCTGGTGTCGTTTGGCGGCGAGGGAGTCACGCAACGAATCGTCCGCGCTATTCAGGAAGATGGAACCTGTTGGTGCGGCGGAACGGTCTGGCAAGGTAAGCCCGCCATGCGCGTCAGCGTTTCGTCCTGGGCCACGACGGAAGCTGACGTGGACAAAAGCCTCTCAGCCATTATCGGTATAGCCCGCACGCATTCGAAATAGGATGCGCGCAAGAGCGGGGCCACATGGATTATGGGCTCCAGTACCTAAGGTTGGCTCATGCTTGAGGCGTGGCATCCCGCTACCTCAGCGCTTAATTGCCGATCCTTTACTTCGGTCCTCGTTCAGCGCGTATGTGCCGCGTGCCTCGCATCCATTTCCGCAAAAGTCGGAGCCGGAGCCAGATACGTGTGCGACAGGCGGTCGTGCCAGGTCAATCCGTCTTCGTCCCACAAGGCCCAAAGAAATCCCAGGAACATGGTGCCGGCGGAAAGCATGTAGCCCACAATACGCCAAAGCATCTCGCGCGGCGATGGCGGCTCTCCTGAAAAACTGGCCACATGCAGCCCGCGCAGCATCATGCCCGGCGTCGTGCCCCCGAAAACGGTGAAAAGCGCGAAGTATTGCAAGTAGACGATGACGAACGTGGCCACGCACACTGCCGCGCTCAGCTTGCTCAGCGTAAATTGCCCGCCGAGCGACCCGAACAACGTGAGAAAGCCTCCGTACGCGAAGAGCAGGCACGCTGCATCAATCAATCCGGCAAGCCGCCGCTCTTCGATACTGGCCACGGGATACAAGCCCGTTTGCTCCGCGCTGATGTCCGTCGCGGGTGCCGCGGAAAAAGCCCCGTCTGGGACGGGCGGAAGCGAAACATCAATCACCATCCGGGAATCGTCGCGTGTCGCGGCGTTTCGTCCAATCGCGATCGTGAAGGCAAAGTCTTCGTTCACGGCGGGAGCGGGTTCAGGCACCGGAGATTCGGCGACTGCGACGGACGCTACCGCGACGATAGGCGGAGGCTCAGATTGTGGCTCGTCGAAAGGCAAGTTGGACTGCGCGAGGTTCGGCGCAACCCTTCGCCGCCGTGCGCGGTAAGCCCTCAAACGCTGCGCCAATTCTCCACGCCACGCGTCATCGGGCCGAGTAAGCTCTGCGGATTGCGCCAGCACGCTGGAGCGCCTCTTCACGCTGCGGCTTTCCATTCGATTTTCTTCGAACGTTTCCGCCTGTGGAGACGCGTCAACGACAATTGAGGAATCACAAAAATGGCAGCCTGATACGCTCGCTGGCTGTATGGCGCCACACTGCGGACATGTTTTAGTCACCGGTCGTTTTGCGCTGCGGACGCTTCCACTCCGGTGAGGAGGGAACGCGAAAAGAATATCATGAACCCAGAAAAAGCAAGCAAATATTGGGGATTTTGTGTGGCCAATCGGGCAGCCGGAAGAAGTTACTTGGTCGGATGAGATGGGGCGAAGTGCGCTGCGGGGAAAGCGCTACGATTCCATTTGCTGGGCAAACATATCGCGGCTGAACGCAATACGCCTGTCGAGCGTCACCGCGGCGAAGTACGTGCAGTGCCCGCGCTCGAGTTCCGTCCAGGCCCGCACCGAGGGAGCGATTCGCGCGACCGTGGCGCGCAGGAAGCCCAGAATACGGAAGTAAAAACCGATGGCCTGGATGCCATTGCGATCTTCGGGGCGATCCGGGCAGAGTTGCAGAAGCTGGAGCACGCGGGCGAAATCGTCGCCCGACGCGGTAGTCTTGATACCGGTGACGTCCTGAACCTCTGCGGAAAGGGGTTGCTTGGCGCTGGCTGCGATCAGCGAGCGGCAGTAGGAGATGAAGAACTGCAGCAGCGCAGCCATGGAGAAAACGAGAATGAGGGCGGCCATCATCGCGGTATCACCGCCAAGCGAGAAGGCGCGAGTCTCGCCTCTTCAGGCAAGCGCCAGAAGGCGTAGGCCCAAGCCAACGGCAGGAACGTCGCAAAGACTTGTACCAGAGGAACGAAGACCGAGCTCAGTGACGGATACAGATTCCTGATCGCGTAATTCGCCGCGAACAAGCTGAAATACACGCCCAGCGAAAGCACCAGCTGGATCAGGCGCGTGCGCGTCTCGCGTAGCTTCAGAATCGCGGCCCACAAAACGTACGTGAGCACGAGACCGACAAAATACAAATTTTGCGAAAGCTCGACAACGAAGTGGGTCACCAGCTTGGCGGATGACTGCACGACAACGCTGTACGTAAAGAGCGCCGTGCCGGCCAAGAGCAGTATCGTGCCGAGCTTTACGTATTTCTCGGCCTTGAGTTCGCTGAAAACGTGGGTGTACAGGGTACTTAGGGCAAAGTACAGGAAGAGCGTGAGGACCGCGTCGGAGTAGTAATAAAAATACTGATACTGCTTGGAAGAGAAGCCGTGCTCCGTGAGGATGCGATAGCGGCCTATGTCAGACGCGATAAGGCCCGCTACATATAAATTTAGAAGAAAATAGCGCCGAATGGCCTGCTTCTTGAATGCGCACACCAGTACGGCGACTTCACACAGGAAGCCCAGGAACCAAATGAAACATGCGAATGGACCAGGCACGTTCCTACCAATCTACGCCCCGATCCACGCCCCCGCAGAAAACGCTAAATCAGCTCTGCGGATGCTGCGCGGTTCTCAGTAGGGCGTCGGTGGTGCCGGCGCGCTGCCCGCCCGATAGGGCGTTGGCGGTGCCGGTGCACTTCCGGCCTTATACGGAGTTGGCGGCGCTGGCGCCGAGCCTGCTGCCATCATCACGGAGCCGTCTCCGTGCGCCGTAACCATCGTTCTCAGGCCCATTGCCGCCACGAGCACAACCATGACGAACAACACTACCACGAGTTTCCTGGACATTGTTGCCTCCGAGATGGAAAAACACCCGGAGACACTCTAATCCCAAAATCTGGGATGTCAAGTAAATGTCAATCGACTCGCGATACGGACCTGTTCCGTATAGGTACACAGCCAACCGCCTCTCAGATTCGCCTGGCGTTCGCCAGTCAGAGGGAACTGCTGGTTGCGTACGCGAGGAGGATAGGTTTTAGGACTGTGCTGGTCAACGGTACAGTAGTACTAAATCCTTTGGTACTCGACTGGTACGGGTATGGCCTTGAGAACTCGGCGAATCGCCTAGCCCGCTGGTGCAGCACGGCGCCGACGGAAACGTGTGCCAGAACCGTTTGGTCTGAGCCCTGATCGCGGCAACAGAACTTGCTGAGTGGCTGTGTTGCCTGAAAGACATGTGCGCATTCCGCGTTTTGTGATCCGTTGTGGGAGATGCTTGACACTGAAGCGAAGGAGTTCGTAGCATAAAGAGTTGCTTTCGTGCCGGCGTAGCTCAGTGGCAGAGCGAGGGTCTCATAATCCCTAGGCCGTGGGTTCGATTCCCCCCGCCGGCACCATTCCTTCTTCTTGATTTGAAAGCAATTACACGCGCCCGCTTTTTTGTGTACCCGCCGTGTACCCTTCGTTGTGGTTCAGGAGTCTCCCAAGTGCGCCGAACATCGGCCTCCAACTGCTCCTGACGCGCACGAACCCAAGGCGCGTAATGCTTCTCGGTAATTCGCACGCTCTGATGCCCCAAGAGAATTGACACGCGCTCGATGGGTACGCCAGCAAGTAAAAGCTCAACCGAAAAGGTATCCCGAAAACGGTGTGCGTGACCGTCAGGAACTCCGGCCAAGACAAAGAGCCGCTTCAGACTCTCTTGCCAGATTCCCGCTGCGGTTTTGGGTGTCGAGAGTCCCGTCCAGAAAAAATATGTGCTTTCCGGAATCGCACTCAGTGCTTCGATGACAAAGGGTGGCTGCGGGCAATAGACCGGCGTTCCTGTCTTTGCCGTATACAAGAAAAGTTTGTCTCCCTGAATGCGATTTCGACTGAGCGTAGCCGCATCTCGTATGCGTAGCCCGCTATAGAGAAGGAGCAATACAAGCGCACGCAAACGAACTGCGTTGGTTTTGTCTGGATAGATGTCGCAAGCATCCAAGATGCTCTTAACCTCTTCCTTCGTGAATGGAGCAGTGGGCGGCTCAGTGATCTTTGGTGGTTTTAGGGGAGTTGTCGGATTCGTCGGAATCCAGCCACTCTCATGTACAAACCGGAAGAAAGCCCGGAAGGCTTCAAGCTTTTTTCGCGCTGCAATATTCTTGTTCGGCCAAGACGCGCGGAATCGTCGAACCGCGTCAACATCGAAATCCGTGATGTATGAGTAGCCGTGCAGCGAGGCGAACTCTTGAAACTGGCGAAATAGCAAGCGGTACTTGTAGAGCGTAGGCTCGCGCAGGTTCCGAGCCTGCGCGTCCGCGAGAAATTTGTCGCAAGCTTCCTTGACCGTGAGAGGCTTCGGCTTTTCGATCTGTTGCCCTTCGGCTTCCCATCGGCGCACTAGTTCTTGTGCCCGTTGCCAATCGCGGAGCCTGAGCGACTTCCGCATCTCAATTCCGTTCAGAGAGCCATCGACCCAAATCGGGCAAAGACAACGCCGGTAGTCGCGGCCTGCCATTCTCTGCTTGCAGTTCTTTCGGTGACGACGATAGATGGTCAGCATCGTGGGACTCTCCTACCGGACCCCTAACTTCGACGACAGACGATGATGCACACGTTCGACCACGGAGCGTGGAATTCGCAGCGTAACATACCGTCTCTTGTGGCGCGGACTTCGCTCTCCGAGCACAAGCACACCAGGCTCATTCTCGAATAGTTCGCGAACTTTGTCAGGACTCAGGTTCCACATTTCGGCGATTTCCGTAACGGCGTAGTGCCGCTCGGTGTGCGCCGAGGTATCGAGTTGGAATGATGAAGCCATTACGCGCGGCGATTTCCTCCGGGATGAAACTTTGCAGATTATCGAAGCCCTCTGGCCCCCCGGCAAGGCTTTGAAAATTCCCCTTGCATTCGGACCGTAGATGAGCTACGGTAACACCTACAGAATACATTCTTGTAGGAGGTTTTGTCAACCATGATGTCCATCCTCAAACGGCAGCCCCGGCACGAGGTCATCTCCGTCCGGTTGACGGAAGACCGGCTCAAGCTCTTGGACCGGCACCGTAAGCTCCTCAGCGAGCAGCTAGGCCGCGAAGTGTCCCTAAGCGAGGCTGCTTTCCTCGTGATCGATGAGCGTGCTGCTTTACTCGACCGCGATACCCAGCGCCAAGAGCTACTTGGCAACCCAACCGCTTCGCTCTACCGCGTTCGGAAGAAGTGGGAATCTCAACACGAGCTCGCTCTTGGCGAATGGGATGTCTTGGCGCTTTACATCCAGATTGGTGCAGAGGACGAGACGCAGGAGCCGCCGTTGCTCTGGCCTGCAATTCCGTCCAGGGAATCCTATCTCGCGCTGCTCGATTCCTTTGAAGCCGTCTACTTGAGCCGGAAGAACCCCGGCTCAAAACACACTTGGTATTACGTTCGCAACCTCGGTGCCGACTCCGCTGGCGCTCGGGCAGGCGACGAGAACCCCGAACAGAAACATCAGGCGCTTCTGAAACAGATCGCCGCACGGAGGCAGCTGCTTAAATCACCTGAGAAATGGGAGCGACCCGGCTCAGTGGCCGGATGCCTTCTCGCTGCAATTCGCGACGAGGGAATCGAGAGCACGAAACTCGATCAAGTTCTTGCACCATTCTGGCCGACGCTTTGGGCGCTCGCCGCTCGGGGCCATTGGCTACGGCACGACCGGCAGCCCGTGCGTCCGTTAGGTCCCAACGAAGATGATTTTCGACGCCGGATTATCCTGCCCGATTCCCTACAGGTGGACGAATTCGAGCTCTCCTTTACCGCTGTGGGCTGCCCTGAATTGGGCGTTTCGATTGACTTGGGCAGTAGCCGGCGTCTGAGCTTTCTGCTTACGCGGTATCCAGACCTGGCCGAATTTCGAGCCATGCTCGACGGCTGGCCGATGAAGCGGTCGTGGAACGGCAGACATTTTGTCGCAACGCCCAGCAAGGAGAAGGGCGTGACGCAGGTCACGCTTCGGCTCCGGCAGAACGACGTGAGCATCGACTTCACGGAGAAAGAGTGGGCTGCCCTGAGGGAACTGTTTCAGAAAGCGGGTGCGTTCCCGGAGATTCAACGCTGGCTTGAGGAGCTTCGGTTGGAGTATGGCGAGCAGGGCTGATAGCGCGAATCGTTTGCCATTCCCGGCTTGGCGAAGAACGGTGCCTTCGGCACCGGGTGTGGCGACGGACACGCCACCCCAAAGTGGGTGCTGCAAAGCGCCGCGCAGCGCTGCTGGTTAACGTGTTCACGCAATGTGGGTTAGCAAACTGCGGGCGCTGGCGGCAAATTTCCGGCGCTCTTCGTTAACTTGTTGATTTTGCTCGCCCCCGTTACGGCGAGCGGTTTTGAAGTTCCATCCAAGGAGTTCCTGCTATGCCAGTCGATCAACTGCGAAACCGAACCGTTGGTTCGAAAATGACCGAGAGCGAGTACGAACAGCTCGTTGCTGTGGCCGAGCGCGAAGGGTTGACACTGGGTGAGTGGTGCCGCGAAGTGCTTTTGGCACACGCGAATTCTAGCGACTTAAACAAGCCCAGCGTAACGGAACGGACCCTACTGGCGGAGTTCGTGGCACTACGAATGATCCTGCTCAACGCCCTCAGCAAAATTGGACAGCAAGTGGAACTGAGCGAGCGTGAATTGCAGGTGCTTACCGAGCGAGCGGACCAAGAGAGATTCAGCAGGGCGGAAGAGCGCCTGGCGGCAGCGGTTGCAGGAGGCCAATCATGAGTCAGGAATGGGGTCGAAATAAGCACGCAGGCGTCTGGCCGAATCGACATGCCGCGTGGACCTGGACAGCTGTGTTTCTAGCGCTCCTAAGCATGGTGGCAATCTGCGCCCATCGCTACACCAATGCATGGACACCTTTGCAGCGGTTTTATCTAAAAACGTACATCCGTAGCGGACTCCGAAGCGTGACCAGTTTCGCGAAGAGCGACCACTATCAAATGCTGACCGTTGTTATGAAGAAAGGCAGCCACTTGGCCGCCGAAGGCGAGGTGACAGAAGTAAAGACGGAGAGTGGTGAGACGACGCTCGCACTCACTGACGACGCAGCGAAGATTGGTGACCTTCGCCTTGAACTGCAGCAAGTGGAGATCAACAGCGGAAAGCTGCACGAGCTTCTCGGCCATTCGTTCTACCGAGATCAGACGCTTATGGATTTTCTGAGGCCCGCGTTGTGGGGCGGCTTGGTGGTGTTTTTAGTTTGCCTCGCAGTAGCGATTCCGAAGGACGCCGCTCGTGCCCGCGAGCGGAGGGAAGGCCGAAGGCTCAAAGGACCAGAGCTTGTCACGCCGCGAGTTTTCAATCGCAGGAATCGCTCGAACGGCATCAGCTTCGAGCTGACCGAAAAAACGTTTCTGCAAAAGCTGTTCGGTATTGTGCCCACGGTCAGGCTCCCTCTCGCCATCGAACCCAACCACATCCTTATTATGGGTGACACCGGCACCGGCAAAAGCACGCTGATTCGAAAAATCATGCAACAGATCGAAGCGCGCGGGGAAACGGCAATCGTCTATGACCCGGCACTCGACTACGCACCGGAGTTCTATCGCCCCGAGCGTGGCGATGCCATTCTCAATCCTCTAGACGAGCGGATGCCGTACTGGAGTCCTGGAGAAGAACTGCGACACCCGGCGGAAGCCCTCACCTTAGCTACATCCTTATTTCCAGACCGCCGCAACGAGAACCAATTCTTTGTTGAAGGACCCAGGAAAATCTTCGCGCACCTTCTGACCTATAGGCCGACACCCGAGCAGATGGCCTGGTGGATGTGCCATGAGGAAGAGATCGACCGGCGAGTGAAAGGCACGCAGTACGCGGCGATGATCGACAAGCAGGCACCAACACAGCGAAGCGGCATCCTAGCTTCACTCAACATGGTTGCCGATTCTCTGAAACTCTTGCCCTCAGAAAACGAAGGGAACGGACGTTGGAGCGCGGCGGAATGGTCGAAGCAACGCAAGGGTTGGGTATTTCTTACAAGCACTTCCGAAACGCGCGAACGGCTTCTGCCCCTCACGAGCTTGTGGCTCGATACGCTGGTGCTGCGACTCATGAACCAGGGACAGACAAGCTCCCGCAAGGTGTGGTTTGTCTTGGACGAGCTGGCAACGTTGCAGCGCTTGCCGCAACTGCATACCGCAGTCACCGAAAACCGTAAATCAAACAACCCGGTTGTGCTTGGTTTCCAGGGACGCAGCCAATTAGAGACGCGCTACGGCCATGAGGCCGAGGCCATGCTCTCACAACCAGCCACGAAGATTTTCCTCCGCACCAGCGAGCCGAACGCGGCGAAGTGGATTTCGGACGCCATTGGAAGAATCGAGATCGAACGCTTGCGAGAGAGCCGTTCAAGCGGCCAGATCGGCGGGCAGCGGAATACGACTAGCTACAACAATGAACGCGACGTTGTGCCGCTGGTGATGGATTCCGAAATCACTGGCCTTGAGAACCTGCGCGGGTATCTCAAGAGCGGAAACCTTGTGGTGCGGATGAGCTTTCCGGTCGTCGAGCTTCCTGCAAACCATCCGAGGTTTATTCAGCGACCAGCGGAGATCCGCCCGGAAGACCCGCCGAAAGCAGCAGCGGCCGCGGCGGGAGATGGCGGCGGGATGGAACAGAAACTCACGCAGCACGAAATTCGGCAGGACCGCGAACAGGAATTGAAACGAACTAGTACATGGCAAGGGCATTTTTTCCGGTAGGCCAACACCACGATGCTGACCATTTCCAATCCCATCAGCGCAAGTCAAGCGTTGGCGTATCACGTAGAAGAGTTCTCCAACGGCCGCGAGAATTATTACACGCAGGGTGACCAAATACGCGGACAGTGGCATGGGAGGCTTGCCGAACAATGGGGACTACGCGGCGAGGTTGGCGAGGAACACTTTCAGCGCCTCACGGAAGGGCAACACCCGATCACTGGTGAGCAGCTCGTCCGCCACAAGGCAGCACGAGAATATGTGAACGAACACGGCCAGAGAGTACGCACGATGGAACACCGCGCAGGTTGGGACGCAACATTCTCAGCACCGAAAAGCGTATCGCTCACAGCGCTCGTAGGCGGCGACGAACGAATTCGGGAGGCGCATCAACAGAGCGTTGCCGTCACGCTTGATGAACTGGAACGATACGTCCAGGCACGCATCGGCGGGAACCTACCGGCAGAGACAACCGGGAAATGGGCAGCGGCGAAGTTCGAACACGACAGCGCAAGACCAGTAGACGGTTACGCGGCCCCGCAACTTCACACGCATGTGGTTTTCTTTAATCTTACGGAGACAGAGGATGGAGGAACCTACTCGCTGCAACCACGGGAGCTCTACAAGACGCAGCAGTATGCGACAGCAGTGTACCGCTCGGAATTAGCCGCACGGCTCAAAGGGCTAGGCTACGAAGTCGAACGTGGGAAGAGCGGACAGCCAGAAATCACTGGCTATTCCGAAGCATATCTCGCGGCGTCGAGTCCGCGCCGCCAGCAGATTGAAGAACATCTCGCGAAAGAGAATCAAAGAGGAGCCGACGCAGCACAAATCGCCGCGCATAAGACCCGGCAAGCCAAGCTCGAACTCTCACGGGCCGAGATGCAACAGCGTCACCAGCAGATGGCCGAAGAGTTCGGAAATCAGCCAGCGCGTGCAGTGGCAGCGGCCACAGGGAGAGAATCCCGAATCGAACAGGATTCACCGCGCACGACGGCGCGATCCGCTGTTACATTCTCTAAGGAAAGGAATTTGGAGCGAGAGGCCGTCGTCGATGAGCGGGAGTTGCTGCGGGATGCGCTGAGGCGGTCGATGGGCGAGGCAACACTAACCGACGTTAGGGCCGAGTTCGAAAGGCGCGCGGAGAGCGGCGAGTTTATCGGAGTTGAGCAGAAAACTGGCAGACCGGGCCGGACATTCACGACCCAAGAGATGTTGGAGTACGAGCGCGACACCATAAAGATGATGCGCGATGGGCAGAACAAGCGCGAAGCGCTCGTTAGCACCGATACGCGCCGCGCAGTCGAGAAAGATCATCTCCATCTGAGCGACAGCCAGCGTGTGGCGGTTGACCAAATCTTGTCCAGCCGCGATCAAATGATTGCGCTTGAAGGAGTCGCCGGCGCCGGAAAGACGACTTCCTTGTCCGCAGTTCGGCAAGCCGCCGAACGGGAGGGCTATGCGGTCGAAGGATTTGCGCCGACATCGCGGGCAGCACAGAAACTCGGTGAAGCCGAAATTGAATCGAGCACACTACAAAGGCATCTTGCACGAGGCGAGGACCAGAACGATGGACAAAAGCGTCTGTACGTGCTGGACGAATCGAGTCTGGCGAGCACGAAACAAATGAACGAGTTTTTGCATCGGCTCAAGGACAACGACCGCGTCTTACTGGTAGGCGATACACGCCAGCACCAAGCCGTCGAAGCCGGAACACCATATCAGCAGTTGCAGGAAGCGGGAATCCAGACGGCACGGCTTGATGAGATCGTGCGGCAGAAAGACCCTTCACTGAAAGAAGCCGTGGAACAGCTCTCGCGCGGCAATGTGCGAGAAGCAATCGAGAAGCTCGACACGCAAGGCCGCGTGCATGAAATCGCGGATCGCGGCGAGCGGCTTAACGAAATCGCGAAGGCTTACACGAAGCAGCCGGAAGGAACACTCGTTGTCTCGCCCGACAACCAATCACGCGTGGAAATCAACCGGATGATCCATTCGGAAATGCAGAAGAGCGGACAAGTGGACCACAGGGAGAGAAGCGTGCGAGTGCTCGTCGCGCGGCAGGAGACCACTGGCGCGGACCGGCAGTGGGCCGAGCAGTACGCGCAGGGAGATATCTTGCGGTACTCCAAGGGGAGCAAAATACATGGTATTCAAGCGGCAGAATACGTCCGAGTCAAGCAAGTGAACGCGAAGGAAAATGTCGTGACCGTTGAAAAGCAGAGCGGTGAGCACGTGAGCTACGATCCGCGCCGCCTGCAAGGAGTGACGCTTTACCGCGAAACCGAACGTTCGCTCGCACAAGGCGACCGCGTCCAGTTTACCGCACCAAACCGAGAGCAGCACATTGCGAACCGCGAATTGGGAACCATCGAGAAGATCGACGATACGGACAACCTGCAAGTGCGCCTCGACTCGGGCCGCACAGTCGCATTCAGCGTCAAAGAGAATCCGCATCTCGATTTCGGCTATGCGGTAACAAGTCATAGCAGCCAGGGTCAAACCGCCGACCGCGTATTTGTTCACGTGGACACCGAACAGGCAGGAGAAAGGCTTGTCAATCGCCGGTTGGCTTATGTGGCCGTCTCACGGGGGCGCTATGACGCGCAGCTCTATACCAACGACAAAAAGCATTTGACTGAGCAACTGTCGCGCGACGTGTCCCACCGATCCGCAATCGAGCCGAGCCGGGAGTCCGCGCCCTCAGCACAGAAGATCGAGCCGCCAGCCGCACGAAGCCAAGTGCAGGAACAAATTCAGGATATAAGCCACAGCATTAGCAGATAGACGCCGATTTCCTCCGCTGCCGCCGCCGTCAAGGGGCAAGCCCGCTCCACGGCTCCCTACGGTCACCCTTGACCGCGGCTTCGCTTCGGGATTCTCCTCAGCCATGGAGGTGCTGGAGAACGCGAAGGCGTGGACAGTCTCGATTCCACCTGGCAAAGTCGACGACTATCTCGCGGTGAAGTCTCTTAAAGTACCATCGGCCAACTCAAATACGCCCTCTACATAGAACTCATAGCATCGACGCGGCTTGATTCACATATGCACAAGATATGAAGCTGGACGAGTCAGGGGATGTACTTTTCAATGACGAAGAAATTGTCCGTCATATAAGAAGCGATCTTGACCGCAAGGTCTCTCAACGTGCGGTTCATCTCGACCGCTTGCCTCATCGTCAGAGTGATGGGATCGCCGTGGGCGACAGCATTTCTGGCCGACCTAACTTGGTGATATTTGTCGATTTCCGTTTGTGAAAGCTTCAGTTGAAACGCGTGGATAAGAAGATCGGGTATATGAGCGGCCTTCAAATTCTTTATTTTGCCGATCAGACTTCGCACGCCATAGGGGGCCAGCAATTCGGCAGGAAACCGAAATCCTGCGTCGTCTAGCTCGCGGGAATATTTCCGATAACGAGGCCGCCATGCCGGCTTATCGCTGTCCTGCAATTTACGCTTCGCTCCCGTCTTTTCGTTGGCCTGACGGGCCAAGAAAGATCCAACCCGGCTTTCGATCCGTGCAAGAAATTCCGCCTCGCCTCCATGAAAAACAAACAATTCCTTGATGAGGTCCTCGACGAACGACTCGAAGAAGCTGAAGTGCGCGAGGAGGACATAAGACGCTAGGTAGCGCTCATAGTGCGCCTCTGTCTTCAACAAGTCATCAGGCGTGCTGCGGTTGCTCTTGTGGAAGAAATCTGGCCGTGGAAGATGTGCGAGAGTGCCTGCTTTAACTGCCTGAATCTCAGTTTTCAATGCAGGAACGGCATGAGCGACAAGAACTGCAAAATCGAGCAAAGCATTTGATTGAGATCTGTAGCGAGCATATGCGTTTGTAATGTTGACGGACATGGCGCGGTCCATTGTACGGGAGGCGGCCGCCAGTGGTTAGTTGCTAGTGGCGAGCGGCGTGATGCCGACGTGGACGACGATACGGATGCAGCGATGTCAGGCGGGAGATGGCAGAAGCAGAGGTGGCGACGGCGGCGGCGCGGGAGGCAGAAGCGAAGGCAGATGTGATGATGGTGACGGGGGTGGTGCTTAGAGTAGATAATTCAGCCGTGACATTGTTTTGGGTAGAACAGTATTGGAGGACCCGATGTCGGTACCAGCGTTAGGCCCATTTTTCTCGGATGACATCGCCGGTTTCCTTGCGGAGTATGGATACACGGCGAATCCAGCGGGCTTGGTGGGGCAGTACTCAGGCGATTTTACGTTCGAGCGCGATTCTTGGGCATGGCTCGATGTCAATGCGATTGCAGTGCGCCAAGGTGACATCGTTCCAGACCGTCCGATTCGGATCAGCTTTCGCTTGGAATTCAACGGCGCGTTTGCACAGTGGAAGCTTTTGTCTGTCGAGGAATTGCCCGCTGGCGTAGCGTCCAAGGCGCTTGATCGGGAGCGCGACTTTCCAAAGGTTTCTCCGTGGCCTCCAGGCGGAATCAAATAGGAGCACGACTGCCCTTGTCTCTGATGAGCGCAACTCACAGAAAACAAGTCGGTTGGGAATGCCTGATGCAGAGCAAATGTCAAGTAAATGGTGTAAAGAACTTGACATTTAGCTTTGGGTCGGCTAGCGTTAAGGGGTGAGAAAACCGAGTACAAATTCGACTGCGACCAAGGTGCGGAAGCGTATCGAGGAAGGAGGGGAAGACCGGCTCTGGAGTTATCCGGACTTCCACGGGCTTCCTCCTTTGGCCGTCGCTGCGGCTTTGAGCCGCCTTTCGAAGGAGCCTGATGGTCTTCTTCGTCGCGTGCGAAGAGGCGTGTATTACGTTCCGAAGAAAACCCGATTCGGAGAAAGCAAGCCGGAACTCGATCACGTGATGGCGCATTTGCTCGAGCATCGTGGCATTGCTTATGCTCCAACCGGAACGGCCGCGTATAACGGTCTCGGACTTACCACACAAATCTCCCCCAAGGTCACGTATCGACTGAACAGGCCGACACGTTCTGTGGACCCCGGACGGCGTTACTTCAACATAAGATCCGTGACGATCTCGCCCTCTTATGAAGTCGAAGGACTTGGTTCGTCCGAACTTGCAGCGCTCGATGCGCTGAAGGACCTTGACCGGATTCCAGACGCGACGCCGGCCGAGACGGTCCGGCGGATCATGGAGCTCATTCGATCAGGCCGACTGTCGCTTGGTCGTTTGGTGCGGCTCGCGCGTCTCGAATCTCCGCGCGTGCGCGCGCTCGTTGGTGCGATCGGCTCTCACCTCGGCGCACCAAGAAAAGTCGCACGGCTGAAGAAGTCTTTAAACCCGCTGACAAACTTTGCTTTGAACGTTAGCTCGGTTCTTCCGAATGCAGCGGAATGGCAAATCCGATGACGGAATACGCAAGCGACCTGCCTGATTTCAAAGACTTACTCCGCGCTGTCGCGGACTCAAAGAGGCAACGCACGGCGATCGTTGAGAAAGACTACTACCTGTGTCGCGCCTTGCATGTGCTAGCGGCGAACCATACAGGTGAGTTCATCCTGAAAGGCGGTACGAGTCTTTCGAAAGGATGGAATCTTCTCGACCGCTTTTCCGAGGATTTGGACATCCTGGTTCGGACGGAAGCCGACTGGGGCAAATCCAAACGCGACACACGGCTGAAAGGGTTGCGGGACGCCATCGCCGAGACCAAAGGTTTCAGGCTCGATCGGGAAGACAACCGGACTCGCGCGGAAACCGGGGTGAGCCGGAGTGCAGTCTACCGCTATGAAAGCGTGACAAGCGATGTTGCCGGGCTCGGTAGAAATGTTCTTTTCGAAGCTGGTTATCGAGGCTCGGCTGATGCTTCCGTGAAACGACCGATCCGATCGATGGTCGCTGAATATGCGAAGGACAAAGGACAACAGAATCTAGCTGAGGACTTACGGGATTTCGAGATCGAGCTGCAGGATCTTCGGCGGACGTTTGTCGAGAAGCTGTTCGCCATTCATGCGGCTTACGCGAACGATCTCGCGAACAACCGGATGCGGCACTATTACGATTTGTCCCGATTGTGCGTCCTTCCAGAGATTCAGTCTTACGTCGGTACGGACGCGTATCGAGTGTGCGTCGCCGATGTGAAAAAAATCTGTCGCGAGTCGTTCGCCGATCAGTCAGTGCCGGAAGGCGATTCGTTCAAAGATAGCCCTGCTTTTCAGGTGAGCGACACGTTCGCTGAACTTGAGCGAAACTACAAACGGGAAGCAGAAATCTTTTTTTCTGAGCCGCCTACCCTTAAAGCGATCTTCGAAGAAATTGAGAAGGTCCGGCCTAAGCTTTGATTCGGACGAGTTTTAATCGGCGGTCTGGACCACTGGCTTGTAATCGCACACCCGAATGTAGAATCGTGGATCACTGGCAGAATAGGAAGGTTGCGCCCCGAGGACTTACGGAGTGGAGCCACGCAAGCTGATCTACGATCGATCGAAGCAAGGCATCCTGAGTTTAGGGTTTTCCGGGAAGCATTGATAAGTATCCCCTTGCCACGATAGGGGTGTGACGTTCTTGCCGAGCCACAGCTTAGATTCGCGGGAACTAGAACACTTTCTCTAATACCCACCCGTCGGGTTCGCGCTTGCCAAGAACGATTCGCCCCGCAGCCGCGCGATCGCGAATCGTATAAAGACAACCGGCGCGGCGAGTCTTGAGTCCCAACCAGCTCTTAGTTTCGAGGCACACAGCCAAGTGATTTCCTCCAGGCGAGGATACGGCCGCCTCAACCTGCAACCGTCCGTCGAGGACTCTAGAAAGATCTTCAGCTACTCTCGCCCACAACTCGGGTTTGTCCGTTTTTCTTTGCAGTCCGTATAAGAGGTTCAGCAGCGGCTCGAGCCGAATTCCTCCATTCGTTGTCATGTACTCAAAGTGCGCCGTGACGCGGGTGAGCTGACACGTTCGCAGATCATCGGGGTGGCATTTCCGGGAACTCCAAGTGCACAGCTTCGCTTCCTGTTTGAGACAATATTTCCCGGTGGCCGAGACAATACCCTCGGTCTCAAGAAACCGCGCCCCGGAAATACTGCTCGAAACGAGGAGCTGCTTGAGCGCCTTTTTCCCCGTCACGACTGATTTTTCGAGTTCGCGCGGTAAAACCCGTTTCCCGCTTACTTCGCATCGCTCCAATATCCCTGGGACCACGAGCTTTCCGGTTACTTCGCACTTTTCCCCTTCTTCGGGCAAGAGTGGGTGATTTGTCTCCGAGCAGACTGCAAATTCGTCGACGTAGCCGGTTTTCCCACTCACGACGGAGCGCTGTAGCCGGTCTGCGCGATACTTCTTTCCGGACACTTGGCTAGTCCCCAGTTCCCCTTCGAGCGCTTCGATTCCCGTAAAGTCGCATTTCCCAAAGTACTGTGGCTCCGCCCTTTTGCCCGTGATTCCCGACGTTTTCAGGAGAGACTTCGCGACCCGCCGTTTGCTAACCGCCGACTCTTCCAGTTCGTCGCGCAGGGCGTGCTTGCCGGTTGCCGCACACTGCTCCATAAACTCGGGCAGTGCCATTCGGCCGCTCACATCTGATTTCTCGAGCAGGTGTTTCAAGACTGGAACGCCGCTCATCTCGCACCGTGCCAGGCACTCGAGAGGGGCCAATTTCTGTGTGCGAGAACAGCGCGAAAGCTCGGGTGAGCGAACGATTCGGCTTTCTGCAGGAATGATCGCGATGACGCTTTCATAAGCTGGTCCCGATCCAAAGTCGAACATTCCGTTCACCTGAAGTCTTCTTTGGACGGTTCCCTCTAACCCAACCAGAAATGCTTCCAGCTGAGGGGTAAAGTCGTCTTGGATTTTCTTTCTCTTGCGCGCGTCCGTTCCCGCCGCTTGCAGCTCCTGCTCGCGACGGTCAAGGTAAAAGCGGCAGAATTCGGCCACACCTTCGTCTTGCATGGCCTTCTCGATTAGAATCGCCGATGCGAGGCCCACAGCCTCTGGGTTTTTGAGAGGGTCGGATATCGGGCTTGCCCCTGCCACTCCGGCTGGGAGCCATTGCTCTCCGGGAGGAATGACCACTTCCACGAGGCGTTCGTAGCTGTCGTGACCCACCGTGGCCCGGACTCTCACGACCGCAGTGCCTGTGAAGGATCGCTCCACGCCTTGGATCTTCGCGCTACGAAAATTTCCGCCGAAGCTATCCACCCATTCCCGGGCGCTCGTTTCCGCGCGGGCAGCTGGCTTTTCATCAACGTCATGGATCAGGTGCAAGGAGTCCCCGGCGAGCCGACTGGTAAGCCTACTAAAGGCGGGCGAGCCAGGACGGTAAAGGACGGCGTTCGAACTGTGCGCCTCGTCAAAACAGATTCGATCGATTCTTCCGTCGCGTTCGCTCACATAGACGCCTGGGGATTCGGGCCTGAAGTCAGTTCCAAGACTTGTGAGGGCAGCGAGAACGAAGACATCCGGCTCCATCGATTTCATCGCACGCGGCAGGTTGGGATAGGGAATCGTGTCGCCATAACCGTCCATTCCGCCGAGCATCGCGTCGATGTTTTTCTCTTGGTTCTGGAGTTCTACTTTAGCGTCGTTGATGCTTTTCTCCGCCAGTCGCGTTGCTGTCTCGACGTTCTTACCCGCCAAGGAGGCGACCACGAGTTCACGAATTTTCTCGATGAAAGCAGTGCCATCTGGGGTGACATCTTCGTCGTCCTCGTCTACGCCCGAGGCTTGAAGAATCGCCTCAATATCACCGATGGCGTGAGACGCCATTTGTAGCTTTTCCATGAGTCTGCCGACAATGTATTCCTCGAAAGTCCCCTTCAGGATGATGTTGAAAATGCAGACGCTCGCGTGTTCGGACGCCAATCGCTGAATTCTGCCAATCCGCTGTTCGACAATCATGGGATTCCAAGGAAGATCGAAATTTACCAGCACATTGGCCGCCTGCAAGTTGACGCCTTCTGAGCCCGCTTCGGTCGACACGATGGCGTGAATTTCCGGGACCGTTTTCCTAAATCTGACAATCGTCCGCTGATTCCGTTCGCCGGAATCTCCATTGATGAGGCCACAGGTGATCCCGCGCTCTCCGAGAAACGCTTCAATCGTCGTTTGCGTCTCGCGCCGCGTCGTAAATACCACCACGCGCCAGCGCTCCGGTTGTTCGGCCTTCAGGCGATCGACCAGCGTGGCCAGGCCTTGTAATTTCGCGGTCACCCGGATTCGCGCGACGACCTGTTCGACGCTCTCTGCAAGGCCTTCGGGAATGGTCTTGTTCTTGGCCATCTGTTTTAGCTGCGCAAGCAGCGCATGAGGGCTGCTCATGAGCGCCTGCAGAATGGAAATCTGGGACAGGCGATTGAGCTTCTGGATCGGCCCGGCGATCAGGCCGATTAGCTCGAGTTCTTCGGCGGAAGGATTGACCCGATGGAGCTGCACGACTCGTTCTGGGAAATGCAGGTTTGCATCCGCGCGGCGAATCCTCGACATATAGCCATAAACAACGGAACGAAATGCCTCCCGCATCTGCGGATTGAGATGTCGCGCGTCCATCCGGTTGTCGGCGATGAAGGTTCTCGCAAAAATGCCTTCCGTGCCGAAAGGATTCTGATGGCCGCGAGCAACGGCCAACAAATCCACGAGAGAATAAATATCCCAAAGCCGGTTGTGAATGGGTGTTGCTGTGAGCATCAGCACGTACTTGAACATGCGGTTGGTCAGTGCCTCGCGGAACTGCAACGCTACTTGCGGAGATTGGTTGGCGCCGTATAAATTGCGTAGTTTGTGGGCTTCGTCCAGTACCAACATTTCAAAGCCGGCTTGCCCCAGGGCGCTGAGGTACATGCGCGCGGATTGGTACGTAGTAATGACCGCGCCACCGCCTTCCGGAACCTTGGCTTCGAGCAGCTCTTTACCTATGGCGCGGACTCCCGAGATACCGAACTTAGTCTCGAGTTCCTCTTGCCACTGCGGCATCAGCAGCTTTGGGCAAACCACCAAGAATTTCGAAATCCTGTTTCGCGACATCAACTCGCTTGCGACTAAGCCTGCGCTGATTGTCTTACCAAGCCCGACATCGTCGGCCAGCAAGGTCACGGGCAAGCGTCGGCAGAAAGTGATCAAGTTCTTGATCTGGTGATGGTAGGGCTCGATGTGGTCGCGCCACTTGTGCTCGGACTTTAAGTCCTGGCGGTCCTTGATCAGAATCGGATCGACCAGATCCCATTCCTGGGCCGCGCGATAGAGTTGATAGGCGGCCGCATCCGAGGCGCGGCGGAGATTCTTGGTTTGCAGTTTTGGCGTAAGTACATCCATCGCGGCTCAGCTTTCCACCAAAGCAAGCAACGCCCGCCAAATGGCAACCATTCCGTAAGAGTCGAGAGTGCAGTACGCTCTCAGCTTGGCGGCGAGGTCAGCCGATTCTTTCGCGGTCAGGTCTCCAGAAAGCAGTTCGCTCCAAGCGAGGGCTGCCGACGCCCCGTTCCGGATGGCTAGTGTCGAATAGTTCAATTCTGACGCGAGGACTGGCAAGACGCTCTTAATCGAAGTCTTCCCGAGGAGGTCTCGATGGACAAAGTACTGCTTTGCGAAAATGTCTTTGAGATCGTACATTCGGTCGTTGACTTCAGCGAGATAGCTCCGCGCCTCAGGCACCCGTTGCGCAATTCGGTCGTTTACCTGTGATTCGAACGATTTGTTCCAAACAATAAGCGAGCCAAAGGAGCCGACGTGTTGTTCGAGAGAGCAGAGAAAGGAAGCCGTGGGGTCGGCGCTGCCAGAATGGAGAAAATCGCAGTGAATCGGTTGCTCCCCCGGCGATCCCACAATATGCACTGAGTATTGCAGAGGGATTTGGTCGTAGGGGAAAAAGCGGTCGAAGCGTGGCAACGCCGGGGCATACGTTTCGTAATCGATGAAGTGCAGGGGAAAATTCAGTTCTCCAAACTCTCGTGCGATGGACCTCTTGTCTATCACGATTTCGCCCGAATGGTAAACGCGTACTTGCGTTTTTTGCGCATCGCTTAACCTGATGTTCGAAGGCACTTGATCGAGTGTGAGGACGCCGGCATCGACTAATTGCCTGAGCGTATGCGGACTGTTGCCAATGCGCGCGATGTCATGGATGCCGTAGTCCGGTACTTTGGGGTTCGAGTATCGGAAGGTGCTGCAATGCCGAGACCTTCCTTTATAGATACAAGAGCACGGGCCTTGGGGCTCTGCTTCCGCCAGGAGGTAGGCGCGTGCTTGCTCCATTCCCAGTGCAACGCTGGCGGCAACCTGGTCGACTTGGCTGGTCATGTCGACACTCGCGAAAAGATGGTTTAGGTCGAGCTCACCTTGACGTGTGTAGTTCGGGTTTAGGTGAATCAGGCAGGCGCGGGTGACGCTACGTCCGGCTTTGCGGAGAAGTACCACCTGGTACGTCAGATCGTAGAGATGTTCATCTTCGAGTTGGGTCGAAGATTTTATTTCGTAAATCGAGCACTGACCTTTGGCGTGATCGAATTGCAGAACGTCAATCGCGGCGAGCAGGCCGTCTTTCTCAAACACTGGCTGAAACAACGTTCCGCTTTTGGCGGTTAGCAGCTCGGCTGTCTTTTGTTGCGCCTCGCTGTGCGAGCCCGCTATCAAAGTGCCGCTGGGGAAAAGTGCACGTGCGGCCCCTTCCACTTCGATTCCAGCATCGATGATCGACTGCTCGAACTCGGTCAGTTCTGCGGTGTAGTAGATGTCGGGCCTGTGCAGCCTGAGCCAAGCATTTTTGGCGCACTCCCGCCAAAGCACATAGTCGGTTTTCGAAATGCAGGCCATAGGGCTGTATTTAGAATCGTATAGAGTTCATTTGGGCCCCGAAACCAATTGTATCGAAGGCTAGACGTTACCATCACGACACCGCGAGTTCCACCGAGGAAACAATATTGGGGGCTAGTAAAAACGGAGAAAGCGCGGGTAGGCGGCTATGTTAAAGGAACCGCTAAAGCAACCCCGTGGGCTGCGGATTGCCTAGCATAGGGGAAGGCTCAGAAAAGCTTCAAAGTGTTATCTTCACAACTGTAGTGAAAAAACGATGCTAGTGGCTGACGAACGATCGACACCGAACATGCGTCGCACGTCGTTTATGTACATCCTCGTGGAAGAGAGAAGACGCCAGGATATGAGGCATCTTTCCAGCTTCCACCTGATCGATAGTGACGAATTCCTTCTGCTGCGCTGCTTGATGGCCCTTCAGCTCTTTCCTTCCAATCTGTTCGCGCTGTTGCCCACGAAGAAGCATTTTACCGCTGCGATGTCCCGGATACGGGAGCTTCCTCAATTCCGGAAGATCTTGCCGACCGAAGCTCATCCTTCGTATTGGCAAGAGATGCTGCAGACTCCAGCTGTGGTGGTCATGACAGGCAACGTAATTCCGGGTTGGCTGCCGAAGTTGACCAGCGTTCGCCCCATCGCGTTGCTCACATCCTCGGAACGAACTCTGCGCGAAGCGAAGTCCATTTCGGGCGTGAGCGCCGGGTTGCTCAAGGGTTTAGCCGACCTGCGTGAGTTCTACCGCGTGACGGGTGAGCTCCTAGTTCGGCTGAAAGGTTTCCCCGAGCTTGCGGATCAAATACCCGAAGAGGCGCGAGGAATCGACACTGCAAATCTTCTTCGTCTCAGGCCACGACTCGAATTCATCGATTACCTGCCGAGCCCCCAACCCTGGGCCGGGAGAAGCGCGGCCATCCTCTATAACCGGCTCTCCAACGCTGCGGAAGAACCCGCGCTTCTCCCTCCAGAGTTCGATGATGGGCGGGTGTTTGCACCAGCGATGTTGAACTGGGCTACGGCCGCGTGCTCTGTGATGATGGCGAGAGAGAACGGCATTGGCATCCCGAAGAGCGCAAACACAACGCTCAAGCCTGCGGACATCAATCGGCTAGCGAAGTTCCTGGGAAGCTCCGCTGGCGCGAAGGAAAAGTTTCACCAGTTTATGAGGATCGGTCGCATTGTCTCCGGGGGCGGAGATATACGACGGCCATTCCTGACGGTGCCCGTCCCCAGACTGGACACCGTCAAGAGTCCCTCGGAAGGGGTGACCGCTGATCTCGCAACGGGAAAAGACCGCAGAACGGCAGTCCTCGCGGCGGCCGACTTCGTCCGGGGAGAGGAGCGCAAGGAATTCTCGTCCCCGGACGCGGAGGACGTCTATCTCAGCAGTCGGCACACAATTCTCCAGGAGCAGAGGTTGCTCGCCTGCCAAGGAACCTGGCTTTCGTCCATCGATGGTAGCGTTCCTCTACAGTTGCGTCCGTTTCGGGGAGACGTCCCGAACGCTCTGAAGAACTTCCTCAATGCGTTCGATCACGACAGCAAGAAAGCGAGCGAGCTGTTTCGAGTGCTCGAGTCGACCCTGGCCGCATCGCTGCCTTCGAGCATCGTCGATCATGTGCTCAAACGGGCGTCCTCCGTCACTCTTTGCAGTGATTATCCGTTCGAGTGGACCCTTGTGGATGACAGACCACTTTGTCTATACCGGCCAACGGCTCGGATTCCGCTGAGCATGAACTCCTGGTACAACGTGAGCGCCGCCTTGATCAAACCGTATTCGCTGACACCGCGGGCTCCAGAGAAGGTCCTCGTTCTGGATCTGATTGAAAAAACCGACAGGGTCCGGTCCTATTCGGATGCATTCATCGAAACGTCGGCGAACATCGGCAACAGGTTCGGGGTCGAAAGCCCGAAGAGTGCCGGGGAGGCCCGGCAGTTGATCGAGAGCCGCGCTCCCGAGATCGTCGTGATCGATAGCCACGGCAACTACGACCAGGCAAAAGATGCGGTATCCCTTCGGATCAATGGAAAGTGGAGAGAGTTTAGCGAGTTGCTTCCGGAATTGCCGATCCCGCCTGTCTGGATTGTTTCGGCCTGTGAAACCGCGCAAAGTGAAGCGCTGCGAGGCTGCGTGGTGCGGTCGCTGTTAAGTCGTGGAGCGTATGCGGTCGTGGCCACATTGGCGAGGGTGGATGCGTTCATCGCCTCGATGCTGGTGGGCCGACTTTTGGCGGATATTTACCAGCCGATGCCCCATACGGAAGAAAGGAGCTTGCTCGATATTTTCTTCATCACGCAGTTCACGACCGCGCTGGTCTACGATCCTCTGTTGCCGTTGGTGCGCAAGGCGGAGACAGATCTCGAGATTCGAAAGCCACTGGGCTACCTGTTGGGGGAACTCATCCTGTGGTTCAGCGGCCGGCCTGTGGATGTGGAGACGTATCTTGACAAAGTGGCGATAAAGCTGTCGGAACTTCTGCTGAAGTACGGCCTCTACGAGAAGCATCGCCACTTGGATGAGGCGGGACAGGTGCGCCCGGAAACATTGATGTTTTCCATGTATGGCTACCCTGACCTCGTCACGACCGCGCCCTGAATTCTCTTACTGCCACGGGAACGACCCTGCCCAACTCCTCCATAAGCCAGACGAAAAACTGTGCCATAACTGTGCTATAAAACCTGTTTTGGCTGTCAAAATTGACTTCATTGACGATGTAGGTTTGTTGATTCTATGGAACTTATTGAAAGCAAAAGACCCTTCATTGAGTCCGGCTTACAGGCTCGCCCGCCGATTGTGGCCCCGTGTAACAAACCGCTCTACTCGCCTCCTAAGAAGTGAGGGCTAAATTAGCCTCCCCGACGCCGAATAGCCGGTGTCACAAAAAAGGAGCAAATCATGGCAATCACCGAGCAGGATTCCCACGAGCAGACTGACGCGAACGCCTTGGCCTGGGGCGCGGATGCGCCGCGGGGCGGCAAGGCCGTTATGGCTCGCATCTTGAAGGAGAACGCGACTGTACCGCTCTTCTTCGGGCAGACGATGATCCAATCACTGCGTGACGTCGGTTATAACCACACTACGTCTGCGCTTTGCGAGCATGTTGATAACGCGATCCAGGCGGGCGCTACAGAGATCCGGGTGTACTTCCGGCAGGTCGGCAAGAGAGGCGAGTACCAGATCGATGCGGGCGTCTATGACAACGGCCCCGGCATGTCGCCGACGGTTTTGAAAGTTGCTACCGCCCTCGGCGGCTCGACAACATTCGGCAACCGCAATGACATCGGTCGCTTCGGCATGGGTATGAAAACCGCTGCCCTCAGCATGAGCCCCGTCATGGAACTGTATTCGTGGCAGGAGCCGGGCGCGATCTACAGTATGACGCTGGACGTGGACGCGATCGGAAAAGATCGAAGCAACCTCATCGAACTTCCCGAACCGCAGTTGCTCACCGCGCTTCCAGATGAGGTGGCTGAACTTTTTACGAAACCGATGTCATATCCCAAGGATCATTTGGAACAGGAGCTGCTCGCGTCGAGCAGCAAGGATATCGCAGACTGTCTAGGCCGTTCCGGGACGATCGTCTACATGCCGCAATGCGATCGCCTCACGTATACGAAATCGGGCACGCTCGCTGATCATGCAGTGAAGGAGATGGCGCGGGTCTACCGCAGGGCGCTCGGCGCCGGTTTGAAACTTTTTGTTAACAACAGACGCATTGAACCGGTCGATCCGACCTACTCGATGTCGAATGCCCGTCATATGCGTCTGGAGGAACTGCAAGTGAAGTTGAGCCGACTGATCGTCTCTAAACAAGTGCCGATCAAGATGTCGGAAAGAGGCGAAGAGACGGCTCCGGTCACAATCAAGCTGTATCGGTTGCCCGTAGAGGAGTGGTCCTCATTGCCGCGTAAAATACTACGCAACGACTTGAAAGTATTCGACGACAACACGGTGTCAATTCTGCGGAACGATCGTGAAGTCTTTGCCGGTCCGATGCCGTGGCTGACGACGAGACACAGCGTGGCTCACTGGTATAGGGTGCAAATCGATTTTCCAGGCGCGCTCGACGAAGCATTCGGTGTGGCCGCCAACAAACAAGGTGTTCGCCTCAAAGGCTACGTCGAGGACGCGATCAAAGAGGCGATCGGCGGCGAGATCACCACAATCAACGATGAGATCAAACGGTTTCAGGGACAGCAGGCGGCGACGCGCGAACCTGCGAAGCCGAGCGCCAGCGAGGCGAAAGCCGCGGACGTCGACTCGTTTCAGCAAAATCCCCTGCCCGGCGCGATCACGCCGGAGGAGGAAGCACAGCTCGAAGAGAATCTGCGCGGCCTCGCGGTCACGCTGAAACGAGGCGACGAGACACAGGAACAGGCCCTGGAACGCGTGAAGAACTCGAAGTACATCATCGACTTCAAACATGATGAGTACTGGCCCTTCTACGACGTGAAGCATCAGTTTGGCCGGGTCATTCTGACTGTCAACACTGCCCACCCGTTTTTCAGCGAGCTTTATGAACCGGTGAGGAAGATTGAGGCATCGCAGGCCGACGGAGACGGCGGCACCGTCGGGGCGACGCCAACCGCTACAAAGCCGGAGCCCATTATTGCCCTCGATCTTCTCTTGCTGTCGCTGGCGCGAACGCAGAGCCGGCTCGGCGACGCGAGCGAAGAAAACCGCCGGCTGCTCGATGCGCTTCGCCGGGAGTGGTCTGAAACCTATCGTATCCAGCTCACCGCGTAAAATTCAAGGTGACACCGGTCAGGCTCTTAATCGCTAATCCTGATCGATAGTAAATCTTGAAGTTCAGAGATACACTATGAGTTGCCTGTGCCGTCCGTTCGGAGGTCAAGTGTAACAACCCCTCCGTTTCGGTTCCCAATAGGCATAAGCAACCGCCACCGATCATCCGCGTCGCCGGGCACAATGTCCCGGCGCGAGGAACCGGCGGCGAATAAGTCGTATGTGACGTTAGCGCGAACCCGCAGGCCAATAGCGGCCTGCACAGAAAAGGGGTGAGCAGCATGCCGGACCTTCCTCTTCATTGGGGCGCCTATTTGCGCCTCCAGACCAAGCTGGCGCGCAAGCGCCAGGTAGATGACCACACCTGGGGACTCGAAGCGGGCCTGAACCGAATACTTACTGCCACGATTGCCTCCGACGAGGACGCTGATCGCACCGTTCGAAGTGAGGGTCGAAAGGAGCGATATCGGACTCATTTGCGGCACGTCTACCTGAATACCGACGACCTTGTTGTCAAACCGATTCCCGAGAATGCCCTGCATGCCCGGCGGCTGCTGCTGCGGATGAGCGCGCGGGTCACCGCCGAGGAGTGGGCGCTCCTTCGCGCCGTTGGCGAGGGATTCGAGTACAAGGAGCTTGCCGTCGCAAGCAAGGCGGCGCCGGGCGCACTTCGTATCCGCGTTCTTCGACTTCGCCGGAAGCTTGCGGCCTTCGAGGGCGGCGCGGCTGGCATGAGGTTGTGAGGTGCTGTGCATCCGGCAGCGGCACCGCTGGCCTTCTTCACGATGCAGCGCCCGAAACGCCATGCTTATGGGTGTTCCGCGAGCGCGACGCAGCGTGGAGTCGCCGAGCATTCGCTGAAAGCGGGTTTCGGCCTTTGATTGGGTAGCTTCGCAGATTCAAAATGGGAGAACGACACAATGGCAGAAGATAAAAAATTGGTCACGATCATCGTAAACGGAACGCAAAAAGAGTGGCCGAAAGGCAAAATCACCTACGCGCAGGTTGTCACGCTCGACGTGCCAGACTATGCGCAGCATCCCGAAATCACGTACTCGGTGAAGTACACGAGGGGCCCCCAAGAAAAACGGGAAGGGATTCTTGCGCCTGGTGATTCTGTGGAAGTAACGGAGGGCATGACTTTCAGTGTTTCACCAACTGGTCAATCATAACGCTGACTTGCTACGCCTCGTCGAGAGGGGCTACGCCGTCGCGATCGACAACGGGCACCTCATTATCCGCGACATCCCGTATTTGGACGCTCAAAAGCAACTGCATTGGGCCGCGATCGTCACGAAGCTGGAATTCGTTGATAAGTTGACGGTCGGACAGGTCGACCACCAGATCTGGTTCGCCGGCTCAGTCCCGCACGGCCTTGACGGAAACCCCATTCCTAACCTTGCTGGCGGACCAACGACCTTACCCCTCGGTGAAGCCAGCAGAGACGTCGTCGTGCAGCGAAGTTTCTCCAACAAGCCCAAAGCTACCGGGGCATTCACTGACTTCTTCGAAAAGATCGAAAGCTACGTAGCAATTATATCGGGACCGGCGATGTCCCTTCACGGCGCCAACCCATACACGTTCCGCACGGTCGAGAATATGTCCGACTCGGTATTCAAATTCCACGACACGCTCACAAGCAGGGCGGAAATAACGGATCTTTCAGCCAAGTTCGCCAATGATGTGGTGGCGGTCATCGGCCTCGGCGGCACGGGCGCTTATGTTCTGGATTTTCTCGTCAAGACGCCGGTCCGCGAGATTCGTGCGTTCGACCCGGATGTGTTCCATGTCCATAACGCGTTCCGATCCCCCGGCAGGCTCGACGAAAGCGAACTGGGAAAGCCGAAAACGGAAGTTTATGGCGGGCGCTATGATAACTTCCGCCACCGGCTGAAAGTAGAGCGCAAGTTCATCGATTCTTCATCCGGTGCGGATTTCGAAGGCGTGACTTTCGCGTTCGTGTGCGTTGACAAAGGCTCCGCGCGCGCAGGAATCTTCGATCTTCTGATTTCAAGGGGTATCCCGTTCATCGATGTCGGCATGGGCCTGGACCGAAAGAGAGGCCCAATAAACGGGATGCTGCGCGCCACTTACTACTCTCTGCCGAGCATGGGCAAAAAGTGCGCGACAAGGGCCTGGCTGAGATGTCCGATCAGCCGGACGACATTTACCGGACCAACATCCAAATCAGCGAGATTAACGCCATGAACGCGTGCCTGGCCGTCATTCGATTCAAGCAATTACGCGGATTTTATTTCGAAGAGACTCCCTACTACCATCTTCTGCTGGAGATAGGTGATCTCAAAGTCGTCGGGGAGTCAGAAGTGTAATGAAGTTTGAGCTGCAACGCGTCCAATACATGCCGCAGGAACTGAAGCCGGGTGTTCTCTACGTTTCAGAGGAATTCGGAATCGCGATCCATCTTTGTGCCTGTGGGTGCGGATCAAAGATAAAGACGCCGCTAGGTCCAACTGAGTGGTCTGTTAAAGATACTAAAAGCGGACCAACTCTCCGGCCCTCCGTGGGAAACTGGCAAGAAAAATGCCACTCCCACTACTGGATCACTCGTGGGGACATCGTGTGGGTTGAAAAGTGGACGCCCGAGCAGATTGCCTCGGGCCGCCACTACGAGGAAGAGCGCCGACGTGCCTACTATGATGACCTTGATCGTAAACGCAGCGGGACCATGCAAAGGCTCTGGCGTTGGCTCAAGGACCTGTTTAAGGTAGCCTAAGTCCGTATCCGTCACCTGTCGGGCCGGAAAAAGCAGAGGTGAGAGTGGGTCCATACCGTGTACCTGCGGTGTACCTCACTTCGGCCTTTTTATGGTTTTTCGCCGTTTTGTTTTTTCGTAGAATCAGTAAGTTACACAGTATCAATCACCCGGAGGGGTTCGAATCCCACCCAGGTAGTCCACAACAGCCAGAAGCCCACCGCAGTTACACTCAGAGACTCGATGTCCCACAAGCACGTTTTCTGGGCCCTGATGACCATGCGTCAGAGGTACTGACTAATGGGAATAACCCGGTACTGCCAAAACCAATGACTGTCGTAGATGCCCCTTCCTACTCACGAAGACGAAAAGCAGCATCCAAAGAGAGAAACGAGCAGAAAGCAGCGAGGAAGAGCGAGATGCCGCGTCGACGAAGTCGAAAGGAAAGCAACTTTCCACACAGGCCCGAAGGCGGAGCGGGGTCAAAAAGGAGGTCAACGTGACATTTTGGCGCCTAGGGCTTCTTGGATTTGGACTAAGCGTGGCAGTGAGCGCGGCGGCACAGACACAGAGCGGCGCTCCATCGATTAGCGTCGAGCAACGCATCGAGGCAGCGACCCGTGCACTCGGCTATTTTGAACGATCCCATGAGTACAACGAGTTTAGGAGCGTTTTACTGACATTGCTTGAGGTAAATGGTGATGACAACGCCGCTGCGCCACTGAATGAAAGGTGGGACGTGCGAGAGCAGCAGATCAAGGAGACGTACGGTGCCTGGTTCCAGATTTTCCGAGCCCTGGACGCCCTGAAGCGAGTGAACTACGATCCGTTAGAGGAAGCGAACCGGTGCTACCTAAATATTGCGCCTGCACGGGGTTTCCCCGGAATGGATCCCAAGGATGTGAGCGATCCGCAAGAGAGGGGAGCTTACGAGGCGGCTGTTGAGGATAATCGAATTCGGTGCGAGAGGAACAACCTGCAGGTTTTGTTGCCGCGACTGGATGAGGAGGCAGAGGCGGGACTCCACAAATTCCTAAGAAGCTTGTCCCTCATCCAAGGACCGGATGGGGACAGTTCGGGAAGCTATTTCGCGTATGCGCTAGGGAAAAGCAGCCTAGGAGGAGATCGAGTCGGGCAGATGTGGAGGATTTTCGGCGAAAGAAAAACCGCCGATTGGAAACCAACAGTTTCATTGAGTGGAATGATCATCGGTGCCGATTCGAGATTTACATTCAGCGAGAACGTGAAGCCCGACGAGGCAAAGCAACATCTTGCTGAGTGGTTGGAATCGGGCGACGCGCGCCAGGCCGCCTGGGCCGCGCACTTTATTCTGCGTGACCGGGAGACCCACGCAATTCCTCTGCTGCTGGCCTATGTCCACAAGTATGGATTTGACCCTGTATTCGAGGCGAACGCCGATTTAACGCGGCAATACTGGCCAGAGGCCAAACACGCGCTCGATGCCATGTCCGCGGTGCTGGACGCACTGATTGTGTTTCGCGCACGAGTGCCGGCAGAGGATCTGCTCCAGGTTGCGCAACCTCTCCCCGATGAGACGCTAATCCTTGGTTTGTTGCCAACGCCCCAAGAAAAAGTGTTGCAGTTTTTCTACGCCACCGGCGGAATGGCACTTCGGCAGCCGAACACGCCCTACTTTGTTGCGCGTAGAGCCCCAGCATCATCGGGGGAAATCATGCGTTGGGTTGCGGCAGGAAACATGCTTGTGAACCAGGATTGGAGAGAGTTCTCCCCTGAATTAATCGACCATTTTGTGCTGGTGCTGCACTTTTCCGTGATTCCTGAAGATGCCTTGGGTATGGGCGGCGGAGGGTGTGGGGCAGATTCGACTCCGCCGAGGAGGCCCGAAGTGGGTTGGCCCCCGCAGGCAGTCTACGGACTACTTGTTCCAAACCTTGCAGAGAGAGGTTTCACTATGCAGGCGCACGGACCGGACGCAATAGCGAGTGAACCGAAAGCGGAGGTCGAGGTGGAAGGCAGCACGAGCGTCAAAGTCGTGCGGTACGCGAACACTGATACCGGCCACACCCAGTATGCGCCACCGTGTCCTAGAATCCCCGTCGAAGACACTAGGGCACACTGGTTAGAGAAACTAGGATTCGGCGAGTATGGAAAAGGCAGGTCATATGATCCATGGAATCCCCCGTTTCGCAGCCCATGGACCCGCGATACTCAAAGAGAATTTCAGTTTTATGACGTAATTGCTTTTAAGAACGATGAGAGCTATCACGCGCAGCTAAAAAGCTGGCTCGGACGTCAACGCGAGGTTTACGACGAGATCGTGGCTGGTCTTGTGAAGAAAGGCTTGATCAGCTCCGATCAAGCAACCAAGCCGATGAGGATGAATATTCACGGAATTGATACAAGACGGCCGAGTGCGCACTCGAATGTCACTTTTCTGAAAGAGGCACCCTGGAGCGACGTTGTGCCAGAAAACACCGAGGTGATGTGGATTGGAGGTTAAACATCGGAAGCTTAGTAACTACATTCGCCAGGGGCTCCCCAGAAAAATCCGCTTCGGGGAAATCACATCGCGATCGATGACCAGCAAAGGCCCTCTGGCTAAAATCTCCGTGTACCCGCCGTGTACCTCACTTAGGCGAATCCGATGTTTTTATAGTTTCTGCCGTCTTGTAGAATGAGCAAGTTACGTAGTATCAGTGGGGGTCTGAATTCCGATTCCCCCCGCCGGCACCAAACGAAAACCTGCCAAGTAATAGATAAAAGCGCTAACAGGATAATGTATACTCTCCCGCGTTCGGCGCTCGTCAGTTCGCGCAAACTCCAACCGCCGAACTC
>Ga0335081_10001965_pt1 | contig 32509 bp, 37 predicted proteins | sample Lox_Sample_35_FD_206713 | JGI IMG/M metagenome (GOLD analysis project Ga0335081, IMG submission 206713) | Soil microbial communities from Loxahatchee National Wildlife Refuge, Florida, United States - Lox_Sample_3.5 | ecosystem: Environmental > Terrestrial > Soil > Wetlands | place: USA...
CTGAGGGACTGGCCCGATGACGCCACGGCAACCGGCCCCGAATGCGTTCGGGGTGGCCAGGTGCCAATTCCAGCCCTGACGAGTGTCAGGGGAAAATGAGAGGCGTGCGCAAATTTTATCAGCCCCTTCTCAGTCATGAGTCGGGGCATTTTTGTTGCCTCGTTTAAGTTCGTAACCGCGGACGTCAGTCCGCGCCAACTGAACTTGGTGCGCCGACTGACGTCGGCGGCTACCAAACAAAGAGATTTATGAAAGAACAGACCGGTTACATGAAGGCGTTGCGGTGCCGGGAGTGCGGACGCGAATACCCCCTCACGGCCAATCACGTCTGCGAGTTCGACTTCGGCCCCCTCGAAGTCGCCTATGACTACGATCGCATCAAAAAATCGCTGACCAAGGCGGCCATCCAGTCACGTCCCGAAACGATGTGGCGTTACCGCGAGTTGTTGCCGGTGGCGAACGACCCGACCGTCGGGCTGCAAGTCGGTTTCACGCCGCTCGTCAAAGCCGATCGTCTGGCAAAAAGCCTCGGCATCCGCGAATTGTGGGTCAAGAATGACACGGTGAATTATCCCACCCTTTCATTTAAAGACCGCGTCGTGAGCGTCGCGTTGAGCCGCTCGAAGGAACTCGGCTTCGACACTGTCGCCTGCGCCTCGACCGGCAATCTGGCCAATTCTGTCGCAGCCAATGCCGCGTCCGCCGGATTGAAGGCTTACGTGTTCATTCCCTCGGATTTGGAGCACGGCAAAATCATCAACTCGCTGATTTACGGCGCGCAGGTCATCGGCATCAAGGGGCACTACGACGAGGTGAACCGCCTGTGCGCGGAGATTGCAGGTAAATTCGGCTGGGCGTTCGTGAATGTGAACATGCGGCCGTATTACGCCGAAGGCTCCAAGAGCATGGCCTACGAAATCGCCGAGCAATGCGGCTGGCGCATCCCGCGACACACGGTTGTGCCGATGGCGTCGGGGTCGTTGCTGACAAAAATCCAGAAAGGTTATCAGGAACTCATCAAGCTGGGCCTGGTGTCGCAGGCGGACTATGCCGTTCATGGCGCGCAGGCGACCGGCTGTTCACCAATTTCTGTCGCGCACAAGGCCGGATTGGATTTCTTCAAACCGGTCAAGCCGGACACGATTGCAAAATCGCTGGCCATCGGCACTCCCGCAGATGGTTTTTACGCCCTCAAGGTAATGCGCGACACAAACGGCGCGGCCGAGGACGTGACTGACGACGAAATCCGGGACGCGATGAAAATGTTGGCGGAAACGGAAGGCATTTTTGCCGAGACTGCCGGCGGCGTGACGGTAGGCGTTGCGAAGAAACTGATTGATTCGGGAAAAATTCCGCGGAATGATTCGGCGGTGCTTTGTGTGACCGGCAACGGATTGAAAACGCTGGATGCCGTGCAAAGCCACGTCGGCAAACCGCGCGAAATCAAGCCGAGCTTGCGCGAATTTGAAGCACTGATTGCACATGAGGAAAAAGTGAGTGCGTGAATTTTGAGGTAACGCGATGATGCTGGCCGTGAATCAACCACGAGACTGTATTGCAGTCAGCGCAATAATGTTCTCGTTGTCTGCCATAAACTTAGCCGTCATCATTTTTCGGCCCCAAGTTTTGCGCCAGTTTCGAATCTCTTGGGGAAGATTCGGCGGTGGTGTGCCGGTTTCACGTTTTGGCGGTGCATCTTGGGGTGTTGCATTTGCGATTTTTGGTTTAGCCACAGTGCTTGCGGGTTTTGGTGAAATATCAATCTCACAAGTGCCGATTTTTTTAGTTGTAGGAATTCTCGTAATCGTCGTGGCGGGGTTTTATGGTTCTTACCGTCATAAGCGAGGAAATTGAAACTGAATTTATGCCCAAAAAAGTGCGCATCCCCACGCCGCTCCGCAAGTTGACGAACAGCGAGGAGCCGGTCGAAGTCACCGCCACCACGATTGGTAACGGGATTGCGGACTTGACGTTTAGTAGCTTATAAGCTACAGTATGTCTGCGTTCATCACGCCCAAAGAAGTCGTCGCGTTCCGGACGCGCGACGGCCGGGTGCCATTCGAAGAGTGGTTGGACGATTTGAATGACAAACGGGCGGTGGCACGGGTGCTGGCGCGGCTGGCGCGGGTGCGGCAGGGCAATCTGGGCGATTGCAAACCGGTTGGAGAAGGTGTGTCGGAACTGCGGGTGGATTATGGTCCCGGGTATCGGGTGTATTTCGGTCAGAGGGGGCGCACATTGGTTGTGCTGCTCTGCGGGGGCGACAAACGGAGGCAAGACCGCGACATCCGGCTGGCCAGGGAATTTTGGCGCGAATTTAGAGAGAGCGAGTTATGAAAACCGTGAGTTACAAGAAAATTCTGCACGAGAAACTGGACGATCCCGAACAGGCGGCGGAATATCTTACCGCCTGCTACGAGGAAGGCCCGGAGGTTTTTTTGCTTGGCCTGCGCGACGTGGTTGAAGCCCAGGGCGGCGTGGCACGCACCGCCGAGTTAAGCAAATTGAACCGCGAAAACCTGTATCGCCTGGTTTCCCGCAAAGGCAATCCGCGTTTGACGAGTTTAAGTTCCGTGCTTTCCGCGCTTGGACTCAAAGTCGTATTTGAAGCGACTTGAGTCTCAATTATTCCCAATTCCTAAACTAATTTATGCCCCAAAAAGTGCGCATCCCCACGCCGCTCCGCAAGTTGACGAACAACGAGGAGCTGGTCGAAGTCAACGCCGCCACCATCGGCGAGGCGATCACCGAATTGCAGTCGCGCTACCCCGGCATCGGGGAGCGGCTCGTGGATGAAAGCGGCGAAGTGCGCCGTTTCGTGAACGTGTATGTGAACGAGGAAGACATCCGCTTTCTCAAAAACAAACAGACGCCACTCAAAGATGGCGATGAAATCAGCATTATCCCCGCTATCGCGGGGGGTTGATTGATTTGAGAATGCAAGCGCGCTTTCCCCTTATCCTGCCCTTCTCCCTCGGGGAGAAGGAACAGACTGCGTTGCTTTTCAATTTTTCAAATACGCGTCCGGCAAATTCCGCCACAAGTTTTCGACTGAGGCTGGAGGTGATTCTCCCTCTCCTCAAGGGAGATGACCGGGGTGAGGGGTAAGGAAACAACAAATTATTCTATGCCTGCGAAAAAGAAGGTTCCCATCACAAAACCGACATCGCCCACGCAACAACGTCTGTGGCTGATGTATCCGCCCAGGCTCATCAAGAAACCGTTCATCTGGGAAGTTGGGCACAAATTCAAAGTCGTCACGAACATCCGGCAGGCCAGCGTGACGGATGAAATCGGCATCGTGTGTCTCGAACTCGACGGGCCGCGCGCTGAAGTGAAAGCCGCCATCAAGTGGCTGGAGAAACACGGCGTGAACGTCGAGCCGGTCGAAATCAATGTGATCGAAAGCTGATGCTTTTTCAGAACCGGATCCGGACCGTGCTGCCGATCCCGGATTAAGGTGGCCGGTGACCGCCACCAGGTCTGAGTTCTACCCGGAAATAACAGGCCGGCCAACCCGGCCGGCCTATTCCCGCAAGTTAATGGAATCGATGACCTTACCCCTTTTGCCCTCTGAAGAGATCCCTCGCTTTGTATGCCCCAAACAGCAGCAAGACCAACAGGCCTAAGCTCATGGTACCCGGCTCAGGCACGGTGCCTAATTGAGGGACCACCAGCAACTGATCCTGAGCGCCCGCGCCATTGGACCCGTCCGGGTTGGGAACCCACAAATTCAGCACCACCACGCCGTAAGCTCCGACAGCTGCGTTGTTGATGGTCCCGCCCAATGCCGATACGGCAGCGCTGTAAAAAGCAGACCCGTCAGCGCCCCCGTTCACCAGACTCGTCTCTTCGCCTTGCAGGTACCAAATCGCCTGTTGCAGATTGCCCGCCGATGCGGTCCGGCCGCTGTCTAGGTAGTCATACCCGCTCAATGTGCCGGCGGCGAACTGGCTGTAGAGCCAAGCAGTCCCAAGCGTGATGGGTTCGCCGGCGGGAAATTGTCCGCCGTCATACCGGACTTCATCACTGATCGAAACGTTATAAGTTGTCCCGGGATAAAAAAACTCCCCGGTTTCAACGCAGAACGTCTGAAAATTGGGAGCCCCAGCCGCCAGATTGATTGTGGCCGGGGCATACCCGGCCAGAGTGGGATTCAAGAACAGCAGATCTGCGTCAGGCACGGCGTTGAATTCACCACCATCACCGTAGCTGTAATTTGCCACATCCTGATAGAGGGTGATCTGGGTTACAGCCTGAACCGCGGGCACCGCGAGGATTCCTGCCAAACAAGCCAGTACGAACAATCTCTTCACAGTTTCCTATGGTATTAGCTTTTTCTAAATAATCTGGAAAATCAAACCGGGGACAACATTCTCGTTCGACAATGGTTTGTCGGATCACCGTTCATTCCAACTTGAGAGAATATTGGTTTTCTATCATTTCAGATTGCCGCTTGAGCAGTGCGTTTTGTTCCTCGATGAGTCTGCGACGCTCTTCGATGAGCCGGGTTTGCTGCTGCATCAGGCTCTTTTGCTCTTCAATGAGGTTCTTCTGACTGGCAATCAAATCCAGAGTAGCGCTGGCGATGGCCTGATTGACGGTACCTTCTTGGGTTCCCGGCGCGTGATTGTTTAATCTCCCATTGGGCGTCAACCCCGTCCCCATATTTGACCGGGAAGAAAGTTCCATCACCACGTGCGTATAGAACTTGGAGTAATCAAACATCTTTTTCCGGCGCAATTTGTCGCGACTCTCGGACGCGCCGACTTTTATCTCGGGCAGCTTCACGCCCATCGAACTCGCACCATTTCCGTGGCCGTTTCCGGTCGCGGCCCGCGTGGCGGCAATAGCTTGCCCTCCGTGCGCATAGACCGCATTACGCATTCTGCGCTGCCGGCGCCTTTGGTAAAAGACCGCGCCGCCGATCAGCATTGCACCTCCGGCCAAACCCGAATAAATCCAAACCACAATGCCGCCCTCGGCGCTGGCCATCAAATCTCCGCCTCCGGTCGGACGTTTGTTGTCAACGATGAGTTGGGACAGCGTGACGTCGGCGATTTTGTCGCCGCTCTCGTAATCCGCGTAGCGCTGCCCGTCTTTAATCGTGATATTCTTCACCAATTGCTGCAACGGGACCGAGTCGGGCGCAGTCCCATACGGTTGCACGGTGATAATTTCCAGGACTCCTCGCCGGCTGAGCAAAAGCACCGAATTGTTGATCACCTTGGCGGATGGGGTTGCCGCCTGGATCGCCCATTCCAACGAGTGATTTTCCGCATCATACACCGGCTGGCGTTCCCATTCCACAGAGACGATTGATGACATTCCCTGCTCGGTGCGCTCGGCGTTTTGCGTTTCGCTTCGTTTCTGCACCGCCTTCAAAACCGCCGCCGGGTCGATGTGCTCTTTGTCCGCATTCTTCAAGTAACCAACGTCTGTGAAGGTGAGGACGACCCACCACTTCCCGGAATCCGGAGCCAGAATCCCGACCAAGCCATCCGGTAAGGGATTTTTCATCCGCTCCAGCAGAGTCCGCGCCCCCGCCTCACCCGTCAGACGAAAACCCTGGGGCACGTCAATGTCCGCAAGCGACCCCAGATTTGCTTTCTTTGGCCCGATAATCCAGTTAATCTCCTGGGAAGGCTTGACGGGAGTAAGTGAGAGTTGTTGTGCGGAGCACCGTTGGCCCCCAAAAATCGCCAATACCGGCAAAATGCAAAATACAACTGGAAGTTTCCGCCAGTTGGAGGAACTCGGAAGGCAGGCATTCATATTTACAACTCGTACAACTAACCCCACTATACTCAATCACTGTCCAAGTTTTAAACAAAATCTGTCCAAAGTCAATACGTTTTTCGCTTCTCCCAAACAATTAACGTGATTGTCAAATTACTTTAAATCCCGTTCGCGATGGGGGTGGTGAAATCTAATACACTCATCCATAGTTGGTTACAGACAAAACCCCTGTCTGCGGCCGCTTTAGCGCTACCTCCGGCGCTTGTGCTTGACCTTGAGTTGGGTCGTGGCGTGAGCGAGCGCGGCTTGAAAGCGCGCTGCCTCCTCATCACTGATTTTCTCGGCCAGGCGGGATTCGGCCTGCCGGCGGGCTTCTTCAGCCTTAGCTTCGTCAATGTTTTCAGCGTTAATGGCCATGTCCGTGAGAATAGCGACCCGATCACCGGTAACCTGCACAAAGCCGTCGCCCACGGCGAGGAAGAAAGTTTCCCTGCCCTTGTTCACGACAATTTCCCCCGCAACGAGCCTTGTCATCAATGGCATGTGCTGCGGCAAAATACCCATTTCACCCTCCGAACCGGTGAGCGTGATCATGTCCACGTCATCTGAAAAGACCTTTGCTTCCGGTGTGACGATTTCGAGTTTCAGCGTGTTGGCCATGGTTCGCGTGCCTGTATCATCGGGGCGCCAAACAAATCATTTGTCGTCCATTTTCACCTGGACTTCTTTTGTTCCCCGGACTTTTCCTCTTGCCTGACCTTCTGTCCGGAGGTGTCTTTTTTCTGCTCTTCGCCGCCTTTGCCCTCCGAGGATTCCAGAATTTCCTCGATTCCGCCTTTCATATAAAAATTCTGCTCCGGCGTTTCGTCGTGCTTACCTTCGAGGATCTCCTTGAAACCGCGAACGGTCTCCGCCACTGGCACCTGTTTGCCCTGGCGGCCGGTGAATACTTCGGCCACCGAGAACGGCTGGCTGAGAAAGCGCTGGATTTTCCGGGCGCGGTAAACCATGAGCTTGTCGTCCGGCGAAAGTTCGTCCATTCCCAGAATCGCGATGATGTCCTGTAAATCCTTGTAACGTTGCAACACCCGCTGCACGCCGCGCGCCACTTCGTAATGTTCCTGACCGACAATGTCCGGTGTGAGGGCGCGCGAAGTTGAAGAGAGCGGATCCACCGCCGGATAAATTCCCAGTTCCGCAATGGACCGTTCCAGAACGATGGTTGCGTCCAGATGCGCGAAGGTCGTGGCCGGCGCCGGATCCGTCAGGTCGTCGGCCGGCACATAAACTGCCTGGAACGACGTGATGGAACCCTTTTTGGTGGAAGTGATGCGTTCCTGCAAGTCGCCCATTTCGGCGGCCAGCGTTGGTTGATAACCGACGGCACTCGGCGTGCGGCCCAGCAATGCCGACACCTCCGAACCCGCCTGCGAAAAGCGGAAGATGTTGTCGATGAACAACAAAACGTCCTGGTTCTTTTCGTCGCGAAAATATTCCGTGACGGCAAGACCCGACAATGCCACCCGCAGACGCGCACCCGGCGGTTCATTCATCTGTCCGTAAACGAGCGCAATTTTCGAAGCGCCGAGATTGTCCTGCTTGATCACGCTGGCCTCGGACATTTCATTGTACAGATCGTTGCCTTCACGGGTGCGTTCGCCCACTCCGGCGAAAACCGAGACGCCGCCGTGCATCTTGGCGATGTTGTTGATCAATTCCATGATGACGACGGTTTTGCCGACACCGGCGCCGCCGAACGCGCCGACCTTGCCGCCTTTCAGGAACGGGCAGATCAGGTCAATGACCTTGATGCCGGTCGTCAAAATCTGCGGGCTGGTGGATTGCTCGACCAGCTTCGGTGCCGGACGATGAATTGGATAATACTTTTCGGCCTTGACCGGACCGCGTTCGTCCACCGGTTCGCCGACGACGTTGAACACGCGGCCCATGACGACATCGCCGACGGGCATGGAAATGGGTCCGCCGGTATCCACCACCTCGTAGCCGCGTTTCATGCCCTCGGTGGAACCCATGCAAACACAGCGTACCCAGTTGTCGCCAAGGTGCTGCTCAACTTCGAGCGTCCGCTTCGCGCGACCCTCGCCCGGCACATCAAACTCAACCGTCAGCGCGCTGTAAATCGCTGGCAGCTTGTCGGGAAACTCCACATCAACAACCGGTCCGATGATTTGAACGACTTTGCCTTTATTCATACGATGATTTCAAATTTGGGATTTCGCATTGCCGGCTTCAGCCCACGGCCATCTGGGCGGTGGCAATTTCCAGCAGTTCCTTGGTGATATTGGCCTGCCGCAATTTATTATATTCGAGCGTGAGGTCTTTGATAAGTTGCAGAGCGTTCTCGGTGGCGTTTTTCATCGCCACCAGCTTGGCGCTGTATTCACTCGCCCGCGCCTCGAGCAAAATCTGATAGACCTTGAAATTCAAGCTGTGCGGCAGCAGCTCACTCAGCACAGTGGCCTCGTCGGGTTCAAACTCAAATGTGTCCACCGCCGGGCCAGGCTCCGGCAACGACTGGGGTTGCGTCTGGCCCGATGCACCTGCCGTGACGGCTTGAATTTTTCCGACCGGCAGGAACGGCAAAACCTCGGGCTTCTGGTTCAACGTGGAAATGAATTTCGTGTACAAAATGTCCACCGCACTCACTTCGCCTTTGGTGAACAAACCCTGCACATGCCTGGAAATGGCCCGCGCCTCGCCGAATTGAGGCGTGTCTTTGTACGTAAACTCGGCGGTGAGCTGCCGTCGCGTGCGCGATACGAACTGCGCCGCCTTGCGCCCGGCGGTGATGAAAACCGTCGAGTCTTTGTCAAACTTCGCCACCTCGCGGAACAGATTGCTGTTGAGCGCGCCGCACAACCCTTTGTCGGTGGCGACGAGAATGACCGCGCGTTTCCCGGTCGGGCGTGCTTCCATGAGCGGGTGTTTGAACGCGGCAATGCGCGGCACCGCCCGGGCCAGCACTTCGTTCATCAACTCGGCGTAAGGCCGCCCGGCCAGCGCCGCCAGTTGTGCCTTGCGCATTTTGGCCGCCGCCACCATCTGCATCGCCTTGGTAATCTGGGCGGTGTTCCGGACCGACTGAATACGTCGGCGAATGTCACGGGTGCTGGGCATGGAAAGTTAAATCATTCGTCCACTCATTCTAGTTGCCCCGGCTGGAGGACACTTCCCCGGACGTTGTTCTGTTTGAGGCTTCCCTGGGTTTCACGGCCACATCGTTGGGTTTCCCGACATCGTAAGTCTGCTTGAACCTGGCGACGGCGGTCTTGAGTTCGCCACCCAGCGCTTCGCTCACGGCCTTTTCCTTCGCAATTTTGCCAAGCAATTCGGTGCTCCGGGTTGTGAAAAATTCCGTCAGTTTGGCCTGGAAGTCCTTGACCTTGTCAACCGGGACATCATCCAGAAAATTATTTTGCGCCGCCCACAACATCAGCACCTGCACTTCCACGGGTATCGGGTCGTATTGGATCTGTTTGAACAATTCCACAATGCGCTTGCCGCGTTCGAGTTGCGCCTGCGTCTTCGCGTCGAGGTCCGAACCGAATTGCGCGAACGCCGCCAGTTCACGGAACTGCGCCAGGTCGCCTTTGATGCGGCCGGCCACCTGTTTCATCGCCTTGATCTGCGCGGCGGAACCGACGCGCGAAACCGACAAACCGACCGATATCGCCGGACGCACGCCCTGGTTGAACAAATCCGTTTCCAGGTAAATCTGGCCGTCGGTGATGGAGATCACGTTGGTGGGGATGTAGGCCGAAACATCGCCCGCCTGCGTCTCAATAATTGGCAACGCGGTCAGCGAGCCATTGCCATTTTTTTCGTTCAAACGCGCGGCGCGTTCCAGCAAGCGGCTATGCAGATAAAAGACGTCGCCCGGATACGCCTCGCGGCCGGAAGGACGCCGGAGCACGAGCGAAACCTGGCGATAAGCTACGGCATGTTTCGATAAATCGTCGTATATAATCAGCGCATCCATGCCGTTGTCCATGAACCACTCGCCCATGGCCGCACCGGCAAATGGCGCCAGATACTGGTTGGTGGCTGAATCTGAAGCGGCCGCCACCAGCACAATCGTAAAGTTCAGTGCCCCGGCGTTCTCCAGAACGGCCACCGTGCGCGCCACGTCCGATTGTTTCTGGCCGATGGCGACGTAGATGCAATACAGCGGGCGGTATTCTTTGTCGCCGGCCTGCTGGGCGGCCAGATTGAGCCGCGCATTGTTGATGATGGTGTCAACGGCGATGGTCGTTTTGCCCGTCGAACGGTCGCCGATGATCAATTCGCGCTGGCCGCGGCCAATCGGAATCATCGCGTCAATGGGCATAATGCCGGTTTGCACGGGCTGGTTGACCGATCGGCGTTTGATGATACCGGGGGCGATCTTTTCCACCGGATAAACCGTCGTTGACTTGACCGGCCCTTTGCCATCCAACGGCTGGCCGAGGGTGTTTACCACCCGGCCAAGCAATTCCTTGCCCACCGGCACTTGCAACAGTTTGCCGGTGGTGCGGACTTCGTCTCCCTCCTTGAGCCCCGTGTAATCACCCAATATGATTGCACCGACCTCGGTTTCCTCGAGATTGAGCGCCAGGCCGGTGATTCCGTGGCCGAAGTCGAGCATCTCGTTCAGCATCGTGTCGGTGAGGCCTTCGATTTTGGCCACGCCGTCGCCGATTTCGCGCACGACACCCACATTCTGTTTGGCCGTCGCCAGCTTGGCACCGGCGATTTGGGCCTCGATTTCCTGCAATAAGTTGCTCATAAATTTTTTGCCTTATCCGACCACTCACCCTTGCCGGAAGCTATCGTCTAAATCGGTCAAAAGTTACCTCGTCAAAAGCTTGCGGCCAATTCGGCCAATTTTCTTTTCACGCTGCCGTCGTAAAGGTCGCTGCCCGCCTGAATCCGCAAACCGCCTATCAATGCCGGATTCTGGACAAAGGAAACGTTGGTGCCCGCGCCGTAAATCTTTATCAATTGCCTTGTCACCTTTTCCCGCATCGCCGGCGGCATCGCGGTGACGCTTTCCACGCAGGCGGTCCGCCTTTCCAATTCGAGTTTCACCAACCGGTGCAGGCGCGTTAAGATTTCGATATAACCGCGCGGCTTTTGTTTCAAAACCAACGCCACGGCCTGTCGGACGCGCTGCTCGTTCAGCACATCGTTGACCAGGCAACACCGGAACAGTTCCCGGGCACCTCGCAGAGCTTGCTTGGAAATTTGCATCGTTGTTCTATCAGGCGCAGCGCAATCTCACACCGTCGTGGCTGCCGCGGACAGCGCCCGCCGCCTACGTCTTTAATTGTTTTGCCGTTTCCTCTGCCAGCCGCCGTTGATCGTCCGGCGTCAGGATTTTGCCGGTCACCGTCGCGGTGGTCTGCACCACGAGCCGGCCGACTTCGCGTTTCAGTTCCGCGAGCATCCGGGTGTGCTCCTGGGCGGCGGCGGCGCGGGCCTTGGTCACAATCTGTTCGGCGGCGGCCACCGCCTTCTGGGTTTCAGCCTCACGCACGCGGGCAGCAGCATCGCGCGCCTCTTCGATCATCTGATTGGCCACATCGCCCGCCTGAGCCAGCACGCGCTTGCGCTCCGTCTCAATCCGCGCCAGTTCGGTTTTGATTTTTTCGGCGTTGGCCACGCTCTCGGCGATTTTTTGCCGGCGCGTCTCCAGCACCCTGAAAATCGGCCGGTACGCAAAGCGCCACAGGACGAAAAACACGATGGAAAAATTGATCAACTGCGCGATCAATACCTTCCATTGAATGCCGAGTTCGTTCATAGACCGCCCTTATTTGACGAGGAACCAGGCGATGACCGCCCAGCCTTCGGCCAGCGCCATGCCGATGAACATGAACGTCAGGATTTTGCCAAACAGGCCGGGATTGCGGCTCATCGCTACCAGGCCGCCGGCCGTCGCAATGCCGATGCCGATCGAGGCGCCGGCAAAGGCAAGGCCGATATGTACGTTTCCTACTGCTTCTGCAAGCATCATATACTTTCCTTCTTCTTCATTGGTTTTGGTTGCGCCACAGCGCCCGCGGCCGCGGCAAATTCAATGTTCTTCATCCATCGGCGTGCAAATGGTGCCGACAAATGCAATCGTCAAAAGCGCGAATACAAACGCCTGCAGGATGCAGACGAACACTTCATAAAAATAAAACGGCAATGCCGAGATGACGGACAGAATGAATGATTTGTTATTCAACATCATGTGGAGCATGTTTTCGCCTCCAAAAATGTTGCCATAAAGACGCATCGCCAGCGCCACGGGGCGGACCAGGACGATAGAAAGTACATCCATCAATCCCACGAAAAAGAACAGCAACAAAAAGAACGGAAACGCCCATTTGCCGGTCTTCATTTTCACACCAAAAATGTGTCTGACCAGTCCCCAGGGACCATTGTAGCGCAACGCCCAAAAAAGGTTCATCAGGAGAAAAAGTCCCGCCATCGCCACCGTCAGGTTCGCATCGGTCGTCGGCGGGCGAAAGAACGGCCGCGCTACGTGGTCGATGGCGAAAGGCAGCGAACTGTTTTTGTCGGGCGCGCCAAAGCCGATGGTGCCGACGCCCGGAATTAAATCCACAAAGTTCGAGATGATGATAAAAATAAAAAACGTCGTCGCGAACGGAAAAACCCAACGCGTCACCTTGGGTTCGAGAATGTCCCCCATCAGACCGCTCCAACCCTCGACGAGCATCTCCATCACGTTTTGTCCGCCGCCGGGAACTTCCGTCACGCGCCAAGTCGTCGCTCGAATGATTACAAAGATCAGCGCTGCCACAATCCAGGTGCAAACCATCGAGTTGGTTACCGGCAACGGTCCCACGTGAAATAATACCGGCGCCGCCCCGGGAATCACGGTTTCCTTTGGTTCATGGGCCGGCGCGGGCGTTCCTGCGGGAGCCGCAACCGCCGGAGCCGGTTGAACTGCAGCAAGGGAGGTTGTTGGCGGTTGCGCCTTCAAGCTCACCGCCAAAATCATCACCGCCACAACGCAGGCACAAATGATTCGTATCTGTTGCATCGAGTTCAAAAACGCCGCCTCAGACGACACAATTCTCGTCAGAATCGACGTTGCGTCTGAAGCCGGGAAGTCTTGCCCATCGTGAAAAAATTCACAAGCACTTTTTGGGCGAAAATTGCGTAAGCATCTCCCGGTTTCCTTCACGACAACTTATTGTCCCCAATCCAGCCTCAATTCTTCCGGCGTCTTCCCCTGCCCGCGCAAGGTGCGCAAACTCAGGGCGTCGTGCCTTTTGGCCAGCCGTTGCCCCGTTTCATCCAGAACCAGCAGGCAGTGAAAAAATCCTGGCGGCGTCAATTGCAACGCACGGTAAAGCAATAACTGCCGCGCCGTGCTCACCAGCAAATCCGCGCCCCGCACGACCTCGGTGATTCGCATCGCTGCGTCGTCCGCCACGCAGGCGAGTTGATAAGCAGGAACATCATCGTGCCGCCAAACCACAAAGTCGCCAAAATCTTTCCCCGCCACAAACGTTTGCGGGCCGCAATTCCCGTCCGTGAACGAAATCGCCTCACCGTCGGGAACACGAAAGCGCCACGAGAATTTGCGATTCACGATTTGGGATTGACGCTTTTGCCGGCAGGTGCCGGGGTAAATGGGTTCTTCATTCTCGGCATTGGGCGCACTGGCGGCCTCGCGGATGTCCTTACGCGAACAGGTGCAGGGATAAATGAATTCACCGACACGCAGTTTTTCGAGGACAGCGCGGTAAAGATGAATCCGTTCGCTTTGATTGTAGGGCGCAAATGGCCCGCCACGGTCCGGTCCTTCCTGCCATTCGAATCCGAACCAGCGCAGGTCCTCAATCATTTGGGCGGCGAACTCCAGTTTGAAACGCGTGGAGTCAATGTCTTCGTTCCGCAAAATCAATGCGCCGCCATGTTCCTTTGCGCGTTGCTGCGCCACCCAGAATGTCCGCGCGTGGCCGAGATGCAGCAATCCCGTCGGGGAGGGTGCGAGCCGGCCGCGATATTGGATCCGATTCATGCCCGGACAGCATCAAGGGAATTTTAAAGAAATGAAGCCTGAAAATTTGCATGGACTTTGGCCGACGCAGATTTCAATAATCACGCATGAACCTGATTCAATTGCTACTGCGCCGGTCATCCTCCTTGAAGTCTGCCATTTTCACTTCCATTTTTGCAGCCGCGACGATGGGCGAGGCGCAGACGAACACGTCTGCTCCGGCGCCCGTGCCCACCTTCCAAATCAATGCCGGAAAGGTTGTCGGGAGCGTCAGCCCGACGCTCTACGGCCTGATGACCGAGGAAATCAACTATTCCTACGAAGGCGGGCTTTATGGCGAACTGATTCGCAACCGCACGTTCAAAGCCAACGCGCAAAAGCCGCTTTTCTGGGATGTCGTCGGCGACGGTGTAATTTCGCTCGACACGAACCAACCACTTAACGCCGCCTTGAACGTCAGTTTGAAGCTGGACGTCAGCAAAGCGTCGAAAGATTCGCCGGTGGGCATCGACAACAGTGGATATTGGGGTATTGCCGTCCGTTCCAATACCGTTTACCGGGCTTCCTTTTACGCCAAGAGCCATAAATTCTCCGGCCCGCTGACCGTTAAGCTGGAAAGTGCCGACGGCAAAAGTGTCTTCGCGAGTGCGACCGTCCTGAAACTCTCCCGCAAGTGGAAAAAATATGAGGTGACGCTCACAACCGGAAACGTGGGAACATCCAAAGACAATCGCCTGGTCATTTCCACGACCAAGCGGGGCAACTTCTTCAGCAAACACGGAACGGTGTGGTTTGATGTCGTTTCGCTGTTTCCGCCCACTTACAACAACCGGGCGAATGGCACCCGCCCGGACATCATGCAGTTGCTGGCGGACATGCACCCGGCTTTCCTGCGCTTCCCCGGCGGCAATTATGTTGAAGGCAACACCATCGCCGAACGCTTCAACTGGAAGGAAACCATCGGTGACATTTCGCAGCGTCCCGGACATCGCAGCCCCTGGGGTTATTGGTCCACCGACGGTTTCGGTCTGATGGAATTTCTGGAATGGTGCGAGGATTTGCACATGCAACCGGTGCTGGCGGTCTATGCCGGCTACTCGCTGCGCCAGCAACACGTTGATCCGGGCACGAACCTCGCGCCGTACGTGCAGGATGCGCTGGACGAAATTGAATACGTCACCGGCCCCGCCACAACCAAATGGGGCGCGCAACGCGCCAAAGACGGGCATCCCGCGCCGTTTCTATTGAATTACGTTGAAATCGGCAACGAAGATGAATTCGACCGCTCTCGCAGTTACGACGGGCGGTTCACGCAATTCTACGACGCCATCAAGGCAAAATACCCCGACCTGCAGGTCATCGCGACCGCGCCGGTCAAAACCCGCGTGCCGGACCTGATTGACGAACATTACTACCGTTCGCAGGAGGAAATGGAAGCGCAGTCGCACATGTACGACACGCGGCCGCGCGGCGGCAAAACGAAAGTCTTCGTGGGCGAATGGGCCACCCGCGTCGGCTCGCCCACGCCCAACATGGCAGGCGCGCTCGGCGACGCCGCCTGGATGTGTTGCATGGAGCGCAACTCCGACCTGGTAATTATTTCCAGCTACGCGCCGCTGTTTGTCAATGTCAGCCGGCTCACCGGTGCGGACCATTCCATGCAGTGGCCCACAGACTTGATCGGCTATGACGCGCTGACCAGTTACGGCTCGCCGTCCTACTATGCGCAGGTCATATTCAGTACGCATCATGGCGACGTCATCCTGGCCACCGACGCCGAGGACGTTCCAACCTATACCTGGCACCCATCCGCCCGCCGCCGCGGCGGCGTCCAGCAAACGCCTCCCGCCCCGCGCGAGGTGCCGTCACTTTTCTTCGACGCCACCCTCGACAGCCAGTCGGGGGTAATTTACCTGAAAGTCGTCAACCGCCTCAGCACGCCGCAGTCGGTGAAAATCGCAATCAGCGGGGTCAGGACCGTGGAACCCGGAGGCAGCGCGGTCGTGCTGAAGGCGAACAGTCCGGAGGACACAAATTCGATTGATGAACCGGCAAAGATTGTTCCCGTTACCGAGGCGGTGGGTGGCCTTGGCCCAGATTTCACGCGCGAGTTCCCGCCGTATTCCATTACGATTCTGGAATTGAAGACGAAGTAAGGCCTCAAATGCAGGGCGCGCAGTCCCCTGCGCGCCGTTGTTACAATTACTTCGGAACGGCTCGCACCGGAGTACAAGCCTTACCTCTTTCAGAACGGTTCGTTGGGGTTGGCTGTCAGCCATTCACCCAAACCGGGCAGCGGCCTAGACAAAACTTCCTGGACTTTGGCGATATCCAGCGACGTGTCCAGGGCACGTGGCGGTCCCGCAAAATCCCGGGCCGAACCCGGTTTGATTCTGGCTGCCAGTTCCGGCCGACGCTGAACCAGCAACTGGCCGATTTGCCAGCGAGAAAGTTTTTCGGCGCCCGCGACGTGAAAAAGTCCGGCGCAGTTTCTGTTCGCCAGTTCCCAGACCGCCCGGGCCGTTTCGACCGCTGGAATCGGGCAACGAAATTCATCCATGAACAGCGTCATCCCCGGCTCTGCCTGCAGCGCCAGTCGCATCTGCTCATTGAAACTGCGGTCGCCACCGTGCGATATTCCAGCATTGAGCGATGTGCGCACGACCAGGTGCCGTGGATTTTTCAGGACGACTTGTTCGGCGGCGCGCTTGGTTTCACCATAAACGTGAAGCGGTTTGGCCTCGTCCATCTCGGTGTAATTCCCCTTGCGTCCGTCGAAAACCAGATCCGTGGAGAAGAAAATGAATTTTGATTCCGCCGCCAGTTCGGTGAGCAGCCGGGTCGCTTCGACGTTCACCCGCCGCGCGAGGACCGGATTTTTTTCCGCGTCGGCAGCCTTGGTAATAGCGGCGCAATGGATGACCAGTTGCGGTTGGTCCTGTTGAAATTCGCGGCGAACAGCCGGGAAATCGAGCAGGTCCAATTGTTGCCGCGTCAACGCACGAACGCGCCATCCCGGGGCGAATCGCGGTGCGGTCTGGACCAGGTAATTTCCAATCAGTCCGTTTGCGCCAGTAATCCAGGCAACTGGTTTTGGAATATCGTCAGTCAAGCAAGCGTCGGGTCAGGCCGTCGTAAGCATCAATCCGCCGGTCGCGCAGGAACGGCCAGTGCGTACGCGTGTCGTCCACTTTGGCCAAATCAACCGGCACAATTAAAATCTCTTCCCGGCTGGCCGAGGCTTTGGCGAGAATCTTACCGGACGTTCCGGCGACAAAACTCTGGCCCCAGAATTCTATGCCATCCCCGTCCGCCAACTTTTCGTGTCCGACACGGTTGACCGCGGCAACGTAGCAACCGTTGGCGATGGCATGACTGCGCTGGACGGTCTCCCATGCATCGTGCTGACGGTTGCCGAGTTGCTTTTTTTCGCGGGGATGCCAGCCGATGGCGGTCGGGTAAAACAGGATTTGCGCGCCCCGCAGCGCCGTCAGCCGCGCGGCTTCCGGATACCACTGGTCCCAGCAAATCAACACACCGATTTTGCCGTAGCGGGTGTCCCAGGCCTTGAATCCCGTGTCGCCGGGGGCGAAATAAAACTTTTCGTAGTAGAGCGGGTCGTCAGGAATGTGCATCTTGCGATAAAGGCCGAGCAGTGAACCGTCGGCGTCAATGACCGCCGCCGTGTTGTGATAGACTCCTTCGGCGCGCTTTTCAAACAGCGACGCGATGATTACCACCCGTTGCTTCCGGGCAAGCCGGCGAAAGGCGTCGGTACCGGGACCGGGAATTTTTTCCGCGAGCTTGAAATTTTTGTAATCTTCGCTCTGGCAAAAGTACTGCGAGCGGAAGAGTTCCTGGGTGCAGATGATTTGGGCTCCGCGACGTGCGGCACTGGCAGCCAGGTCGAGCGTCTTCCGCAGGTTCGCATCGGGGTCCGCCGCGCACTCGGTCTGGAGCAGCCCAAGTTTCACAACGCGGGCACCGGCGCGTTTCATGAGCGTCCGGATTTGGCGCGCCGCAACCGGGCCGTGTGTTCGAGAAGCTGGGTGCTGCCGCGGCTGTCGAAAGCCTTCGCCGCGGGCGGTTCGGTGTGTCCGAAAAGTTCGCGAATGAACTTGCCGAGCGTCTCATTGGTCGGACCGTAACCCCCGCGATAGATGTAGTATTCGAGGTCGTACATCAATGCATCCGCCGTGGCATAACGATGAGACAGGTCGCGCGCGAGGCAATGATGCAAAATGTCGTTGAGCGGGTCGTCAATGCGCGAATCCAGGGCGCGGAAATCGGGAATCGGCTGGTTCAGGATACGCTGGCGCGACTCCTCGGCGGTCGCACCTTTGAACAAATTCCGGTCGAGCAACAAATGCGCCAGCACGACCCCGGCGGAAAAAAGGTCGGAACGCTTGTCGGTCACCTGAAAATCCGCCTGCTCGGGACTCATGTAATCGGCCTTACCCGCGACCACCTCGCCTTCCTGGTCGGTCAAGAAACCGCGCGCCTTGGCAATGCCGAAATCGGTGAGCTTCACGTCGCCTTCAAAGGCGATCATGATATTTTTGAAGCTTACGTCGCGGTGAACGATGCCGAGTGGCCGGCCGTTCTTGTCGGTTTTGGCGTGGGCGTAGGCCAGCCCGCGCGCGATGCGGCTGGTAATAAACACGGCCAGTTCCTTGGGCAGCTTCCGGCGTTTGCCGGTCATTTCCTGGGTGAACTGCTCCAGGTTGGCCCCGCGAATCAATTCCATGCAGATGAAACAAACGCCGTTGGCCTCGCCCAGATGATAGGTCTGCACAATATTGGTATGGATCAAATCGGCGACGAGCTTGGCTTCGCCGATGAAATTCTCGATGAACATCTTCTGACTGGCGAAGTTGGGGCGGATGATTTTGATTGCCACGCGCTTGATGAAATCCCGCGCGCCGTGCTGTTCCGCCTCATAGACAATGCCCATGCCGCCCTCAAAAATTTTGCGGACGATGTCGTAGCGGAACTCGCTCTGGATCGAGAAGAGCGCCATGCGAGGATGTTGTGAAATCGCCCCGCGAAGTCAAGCCCGGTGCTCGCCCGGCCGAAAGGGCACCTGCAATTTTTTTGGTTTTTTTGCTTGCGCGCCCCGGCGAAAAACCCTTAATTCACCGCGAGTCACACGACTGTTTAACCAAAAGAACAAACAAACAACACGAACAGGAAGGACACCGATACTATGGCAAAAGCACTCTCGAAAGCCCAACTCGCCGCTGCGATTGCTGAAAAGGCTGAAATCTCCAAGAAGCAAGCGACGGAAATTCTCGACCACATCGCCGCCCTCGCCTATAAGCACGCGAAGGACACTTTCACCCTGCCGGGCATTGGCAAGCTCGTGCTGCGCAACCGCGCCGCGCGTTTGGGCCGCAATCCCAAGACCGGCGAGACCATCCAGATCCCGGCCAAGCGCGTCGTCAAATTCCGCGTCGCCAAAGCCGCGAAGGAAGCCATCCTCGGCGGCTAGTCATTCCCGGATTTCAAAAGGCGCTCTGTGTTGTCGGAGCGCCTTTCTTATTTGTGGTTTGCGATTGACGATTTACGATGGGCATGGGCTGGCACGAACCGTCAAAAAAACGGTTCGCCGCATGGCGCGTAAATCGTAAATCGTAAATCGAAAATGAAAATCGCCGTTGTCGGCTGTGGAGCGGTGGGCAGTTACTACGGCGCCAGCCTCTGTCAGGCCGGGCAAGAGGTTCATTTTCTGCTCCGGTCCGACTACGATGTGGTGCGGCAAAAAGGCGTGACGGTCCACAGCGTGCGAGGCGATTTTCATGTTCAACCGCGTTGCGCGCGGGCGCCGGAGGAAATCGGCGTGAGCGATACAGTGTTGATTGCGCTCAAAACCACCGCCAACGACCAGTTCCCCAAACTCCTCCCGACACTCGTCGGCCGGCACACGGCGGTAGTCACGCTGCAGAACGGATTGGGCAACACCGAACAATTGGCCCGCCTCTTTCCGCCGGATCAGATCCTCGGCGGTCTCTGTTTTGTCTGCCTGAATCGGGTCGAACCCGGGGTCATCCATCACATGGATTACGGCCTGATTGTGCTTGGCGAATTCCGGCGCCCGGCAGGACCGCGCACCCGGGCACTGGCCGAGCTGCTTCAGGCCGCCGGGGTGTCGTGCAAAACCACTGACAACCTGGCGCAAGCTCAATGGGAAAAACTGGTCTGGAACATTCCGTTCAACGGCCTCGGCGTGGCCGGTACCGCCGGTTACGAAATTTTCGAAACTCAAAACCCGAAACTCAAAATTGAGAACCGGGTTGGCAGCTGCCTGCCGACGGATAAACTGCTCGCCGACCCGCGCTGGGAAAAACTGGTGCGTGAATTGATGCTGGAGGTTATCCGCATTGCGCGCGCCCTGGGACACAAAATTCCAGACAGCGTCGCCGACGACCGGATTGCCCGCACGCGAACCATGGGGGCTTACAAGGCGTCCACGCTCCTGGATTTCGAGCGTCACCAGCCGTTGGAATTGGAGAGCATGTTTCTCGAACCGCTGCGCCAGGCGCAATCGGCTCGCGTGCTCGTACCGCGCTTGGCCCGGCTTTGCAAAGTGTTGAAACAACTTGATGCGTTGCGTTGAGCCGGAAAATTATTTCCGCTTCGGTTTTTTCTCCAGCACCAGGCTTTCCGGCAGAGCGATCAATTCGGATTGGGTGCCTGCCGGTTGCCAGACCACGCGGCCATCGTCGAGGATTTGCATAATAAAGCCGCAAGTTGAGCCACGCAGAGTTTTCACACGGTCACCCGGCTGGAAACTCGCGGTTTCGAACAGAGACTCAATCATCGCCAGCATCATTTCCTCGTCCAATACGCCAGTGATGAAGTGGGCAACAGCCGACGAGGCTTCCTTCCGGCGCTGAAACTTAAGATCAGCGAACAATGCCGTGGCCAGAGCGCGGCCAATTTCTGCAAATGTATTGCCGTTAAAGAAAAGAAACGGTGCCCGCCGATGGCAGGATTTAAGAAATTGAAAAGTCTCCAGCAGGGTTAATTCGGACGCGCGACGGCGCTCCCATTCTTCTTCAACCGCCTTGTGAGTTTCCGAGTTAATGCCTTGCTGCGCGCGGCCTCGTTCGCAGAGTCCGCGGTTGATCTCGGTGACAGATGTCCAACTCCAGTTTTTGAGAAAGTTGGCTCGGCTTTGTAACGGTGCTGGTTCGCCACGGCTTCCTTGAGAATGTCCGCCGTTGTCAAATGCTCCAGTAGCTCGGTTCGCAGCTTCATCTGCCATAATATGCTCTTTCTTCGCCACTGCGGCAAGCCGCAGTTTTGGCTGAAATCACAGGCATACGCGGCTTGGGTTCCAGCCGTGATAGGTAACCTGTGCCACCACTCACGGCAATTTCTCTTTCCGGTTTACATTTTATCCGTGTTCATCCGTGTCCATCCGTGGTTAAATCATGCCCATGAAACCTCGTGTCCGTTTCGCCCCCTCGCCAACCGGGTTCCTGCACATCGGCGGCGCGCGCACCGCGCTCTTCAACTGGCTTTACGCCCGGCACACCGACGGCACGTTTATCCTGCGCATCGAAGACACAGACGCCGCGCGCAATTCGCAGGAGGCCGTGGAGGTCATCCTTAACGGCCTGCGCTGGCTCGGCCTCGATTGGGACGAAGGCCCGCTCACCGGCGATGCCACCGGCCCCTCCCACGGCGACCGCGGCCCGTATTTCCAAAGTCAGCGGAAGGAATATTACCAGCGCCGCGTCGAGGCGTTGCTCTCACATGGCCTGGCCTACGAGCACGAAGGCGCGGTCAAATTCAAAATGACCCGCGAACCGATCACGATTAACGACCTCGTTGTCGGCGATGTCGTCCGCAAACTCACCGATCGCGAGGAACAGGACCCGGATTTTGTGATTCAACGTTCGGACGGCCAGCCGGTGTTTCATCTCACCAACGTCGTGGACGATTTGGAAATGGGCATCACGCACGCCATCCGCGGCGAAGACCATTTGAGCAACACACCGCGGCACATCGCGCTGTTCCGCGCATTCGGCGTGAATCCGCCGCATTACGCGCACATCCCGCTCATCCTGAACTCCGACGGCTCCAAGATGAGCAAGCGCGACAAAGGCGCGTCGCTGACAACCTATCTCGACGAGGGATTTCTGCCCGAAGCCGTGGTGAATTATCTGTGCCTGCTCGGCTGGTCACCCAAGGACAACCGCGAAAAACTGTCGCGCGGCGAAGTGGTCGAGAGATTCGATCTGCCGCAAATTCTCCGGCACAACGCGCGGTTCGATTACGAGAAACTGCTCTGGTTGCAGGGCGAATACGCCCGCGAACTGGGCGACGACCGCTTTTACGAACTGGCCGTGCACGCCTTTGCCAAAGCGGGTGTGAACACAAATTCCTTTCCCCTGCCCTACGTGAAAGCCGCGCTCGACACCTGCAAGGGCAAGTTCAAGATGTTCAGCGAACTGCCCGCTTACGCCGGGTTTTATTTCAAAGACAAATTCGATTACAACCCCGACGGCGTGAAAAAGGATTTTGTTCCGGAAAACAAACCCCGCCTGGAAAAACTCCGCGACGCGTTTGCCGCCACGCCGAAGTTTGACGCCGCGACTTTGGAAGCCACGCTCAAGGAAACCGCCAAAGCGCTGGGCGTGAAAGCCGGCGTACTGGTACATCCCTGCCGTCTGGCCGTTACCGGCAACACCGCCGGCCCGAGCCTGTATCATCTGCTCGAAGTGCTGGGAAAGGAAAAGGTACTGGGAAGGATTGAGAAAGCGTTGATGAGTTTTTAACAGTTAGCGATTCACGTTATGAACACACAGAGACTTCCCAAACACGAAGTTTTGCCATCTGGTAAAACAATAATTCGGACGTTCGACAAAAATGGATCGCTCTGCGAAGAGGATCATGCGTATGGCTCTCTCGATATTGGAATCAGCTATAAATTCGTTGACGGCGTAAAAATTGAAGAGACTTATTTTTCAAAAGCACGCCTCGTTAGTCGAAAGAGTTACGAAAAGGCGCGGAGCAAATATCCGATATGCCCACACCGGATAATTCGACGGAGGACTGGGGCGCAGAATTGCTTCAGGGGGCGCGTCGAGAGCAGCGACAGCATCATGCCGAAGTAGAACAACACATTGCAAATCCTGAAAAGGCTCAGAAGTTAGACGATTTCTGCATCAAGTTGATGCAGCGTGGCAAATGCAGCGAGGTCATCAATTGGATTGAAACCAAAAGTCATACTCTCGGCGAATTAGATTGGGTGCGTAGTCGAAGGCTCGTGAAATCGCTTTCTTCGCTTGGATGCCTGAAAATCTACGCCTGCGAAATCTTTTCGGGTGATCACGGCGAGAACACTGGACATTTAGTAATTGAACTACCGAGAGCAGAATTGAAACGAAAAAAGATTCTGAAAAAGGTCCATGGCTTGGCCAGAGAACAAGGATACGCAGGCCCGTTCGACGATGGGCAGCGTTACGTTTACGTGAAGCTCGACTAACATTCGGACTGCTCCGGTTGAGCGCGCGAAACTTAAGCCGTCGGAAATGGATTGCGCTCGGAAAATCCCTTTTGATGCCAATACGGATAAACCATCGGAACGGCGCTGACGGTGTCCAATCGTTTCATTTGGTCCGCCGTCAGGTTCCATCCAACCGCGCCCAAATTGTCGCGCAGTTGCGCTTCGTTGCGCGCGCCGATCACCAGCGTGGAAACCGTCGGGCGCTGCAATAGCCAGTTGAGCGCGATTTGCGCGACTGTCTTGCCGGTTTCTTTGGCGATTTCACCAACGACATCAATCACGTTGTAAAGATAGTCGTCGGAAATTTGCGGGCCGATGTCCCGGTTGACTTGGGATTGCAGGCGCGATACCCGCGGCATTGGCTGGCTGCGCCGGATTTTTCCCGTCAGCCGCGCCCAGCCGAGCGGACTCCACACGACCGCGCTTACTTTTTGATCAAACCCAAGCGGCATCAGTTCCCATTCGTACTCGCGACCGACGAGGGAATAATACGCCTGGTGCGCGACGTAACGGGGGTAGCCGTAGCGATCGGCCACTGCGAGCGATTTCATCAGGTGCCAGCCGGAAAAATTGGAGCAACCGATGTAGCGGATTTTTCCGGCGCGGACCAACGTGTCGAGCGTGCTCAACGTTTCCTCGACCGGCGTCAGGGCGTCGAAGGCGTGTAACTGGAAGAGGTCAATATAATCGGTGCCGAGTCGCTTCAACGCATCTTCAACGGCGCGAATCAAATGATACCGCGACGAGCCGACGTCGTTAGGCCCGTCTCCGAAGCGAAACGTCGCCTTGGTGGAGATGAGAACTTTATCGCGTCGGCCGGCGATGGCTTTGCCGAGGATTTCCTCGGCCATGCCGTCGGAATAAATGTCGGCGCTGTCGAACATGATGAGTCCGGCGTCGAGGCAAATGTCCACCAGCCGCCGAGCTTCGGGCACGCCGCTGTTGCCCCAAGCGGAGAACAATTCGCCCTTGCCGCCGAACGTCCCGGTGCCGAGCGTCAAGACCGGAACTTTGAATCCCGAACCTCCCAATAATCTGTATTCCATAAAGCCCGACTAGATTAGGGGCGAAGCCCGGTTTGTCAAACGGTTCAGTTGACGCGTGGTCCTGTGTCGTATGAGAAGCGAGCACTGGTAAACGCCTGCACTTTCGTCCACGACGGCGCTCCGGAAAGGCGATTGAAGCTCGTCGTTGTGTAAATCAGTTTGACGCCCGCCCTCACCTGTTTCCTCTCCCCCAGAAGAGGACATATCTTCGTCGCACTTCTGTTATTCGAGAATTGATTCCGCCCGACTCTGCCCTTCCATACTCCAAAAGCGCGGCAAATGTTTCTCCCTCTCCTTGGGGAGAGGGCCGGGGCGAGGGAGGTCGTTACCACAATATATGTTTCCATTTCGCGCCTAAAAACTTCAATGTCGCGCCTTGAGAAATCTTCGATAACCTCCGGCGCGTGGCCAACCCGTTCATTCATTGGATTGAAGCCAAAGGTCCTTACGCGCCGTGGTTGTTCCTGGCGCTTTTCCTTGCCGCGTCGCTGCTCATGATCTGGCGGCTCGAAGCGATGAGCGGCCGCGGGTTTGAGGGCACTGTGCTCGGCACGCTCGTGATGCCGTATTGCTCCGGCATGGGCAACCTCATCTTCGCCTGCATCCTCGGCCGCAACGGCGGTTCGGGCGCGGACGTGATGGTCAATTCGCTGGTCAACAACGTCACCAACATGACGCTTGTGCTCGGTCTGCCCGCGGTTTTCTGGGGCATGAAGCTCCTGCCGTCGCAAAAGAAAAAAGGCAAAATCGCCGGGAAAACGCACGAACTGAACCGGCTCTCGTCGTTGCTCACGCTCGCCGCCGTTATCTTTTTCACGGGGGCCGTGTGGGTCGTGGGCCGCAAGGGACGGATTGATTTCAACGACGGCCTGATCCTGGTCGGGCTGTTTTTGTTCTGGCAGGGATTTCACGTGTTCGACGTGCTCAAAAACAATGTGCGCCAGGGCAAATCGCTGGGCTGGATGCTGCCGTTTGACCTGGCGTTGTTGGGCATCGGCGCTTATGCGATTTATGTGAGCACGGACTGGCTGGTCGCCTGGATTTCCAACATTCACACTGGCTTCATCAGCGCAAAATACCTCGGCTGGTTGAGCGGCTGGGTGATGGTGCTGCCGAACGCGGTGTTGGCGCTCTACTACGGCTGGCACAAACAGCCCGAGGTCGTCTATGCCTCACAGGTCGGCGACGCACACGTGTCCATCCCGCTGTGCATCGGCATCTACGCGCTGTATCGCCCGATGGACGTGCCACCGTTTTTTCACACCGGCATGGTCATCCTCCTCGGCGCGACGCTGGTGCATTTTCTTTTCATCGCGTTGTTCGGGCGGTTGCCGCGTTTTGTCGGCGCGCTGCTCGTCGCCGCCTACGGATATTTTCTCTGGAAAGGGCTGCTGGGGTGAAACGAAACGGATTAAAGCCGTACGACCCTTGGACATCAATCCTTAAACCGTTCCGTCTCTCCCGCCCCGCGAGGAACGAGCCGGGAGCGAGCCTGACAGAGGGGTCGCCGATTCAAAAACTCCACCTCTCTCCGGCCCTTTCCATAAACCGGAGCGCCGGTCTCCGACCCGGCGTGTCGAAGAGCGATCGAATCCGCACCGCGCCGGGTCGGAGACCGGCGCTCCAATCGCATGGTTCATGGCCTCCATGCGCGAAATGTTCCGGGGAATTCTCGCCCGCGCTTTGCGGCAGAGAGGGAGAAAATCACCCCACCAGTTCAGGATTTTCTGAAGAGCTGCGTGTCGCTGGAGAGGGCCACCGGATGGATGCGGACTTTGTCGGCCAGTTCCGCAAACGGCACTTGCGCGTCCAGCCAGCGGGGATTTTTCGTGATGGCATCCATGGATTCGCGCGTGTTGTTGCAGATCAGATAGATGCCCGCGCCGAGCACCAAGAACGACTCGAACCCCGTGCCAATGCCATGCCGCGCAAATTCAAAATCACCGGCGCCAAATTGTCCCCCGACCAGTTCCGCGCGCAGTGTGCCCAGGTCCCGGGCGAAATTGTTGAGAAAACCATCGTTGCGCGGACCGATGTAAACGAGGATACGCGCCTTGTTTTGCACCAGCGAGACAATGGCCCACTCATCAAAAACGACGCTGCCGTACCGCGCGTTCATCTGGCCGGCGCAATTTTTGATCTGGCTCGTGATTTCGTCCAAGGTCATGGCGCGCTTTGAAAAAGCAATTTTGTTGCCATGCAACAAGGTAATTCCCGCGGATCGCACCTTCGCCAATTTTTAGAGTGCGCGCGCCACCGCAAGTTAATAGCGTTTCAAAAATGCAACCGCCTGTACCGTCCCAAAATCAGCCAGCGCCCGACCCGGGCGGGAAAGCCATGGCCTGGGTGAATTGGTCACTCACCGTTCTCGTTGCCGGGGGTTTTGCCGCCGCTTTAGCCATGCTTTGGACGTCCGCCAGGCAACCGGACCAGCCGGATTGGCCGGACGCGTTGCTGATTTTGCTGGCCACTACCAGTACCATCGCCGCGCCGTTGCGACGGTTGCCAATGCAAAACGTTTTGTGGGCGGCTTTGATCATCGCGGTCATCGGCGGCGCGGCGCACGCGCTGGGTGAGATCACCGACCTGCCCTTCGGCCCGTTCGTGTTCGGGCCGGAAGCGGGACCGAAACTCTTCAAGACCCTGCCCTGGGCGGTGCCGTTGCTCTGGGTCTTCACCCTCCTGAATTCGCGCGGCGTGGCGCGGCTGATTTTGCGTCCCTGGCGAAAAACCAAGACCTATGGCTTCTGGGTCATCGGTTTCACAACCGGGCTGGTGATGCTGTTTGATTTCGCCCTCGATCCCTTTGCCTCACGGGTGAAACATTACTGGCTCTGGACGCCGACGAAGTTCCCGGTCACCTGGCTGGGCGCGCCGCTGGTGAACTTCATCAGTTGGGCGGTCGTGGCGTTGCTCATCCTCGCGCTCGTCACGCCCCTGTTGATTAACAAACGGCCGCAGGGAAAAAGCTCGCCGGATTACCATCCGCTGGGCCTCTGGCTGGGCGCGTTGCTGCTCTTTGCGGCCGCGGCGGCTTTGCAGGGGCTTTGGCCGGCGGTTGCCGTGGACGCCGGCATCGGTGTGGTCACGGCCGTTTTTGCGATTCGCGGCGCCGGGTGGTGAAGGTTGTGTCTTCCAATTCCTTCCGGCGGGTAATTTTGAAACGGGCCACCCGCGGGCCATCCATTTCTTCAACGCGCAGTTCGCAGGCGCCAACGGTCAGCGCGTCGCCCGCTTTCGGAAAGCCGCCAAGCCTTTGGGTAATCCAGCCGCTGGCCGTGGCCGCGCCTTCCCCGCGCCCGATTTCACCGACGAGTTTTTCCAACTCGTGCAACGGCAGCGCGCCGGAAGCTTCCCAGATAGTTTCATTCACGCGCGTCAATTCCGGTTTTTCCTCATCGAACTCGTCCTGAATCTGCCCGACCAGTTCTTCGAGCACGTTTTCGAGCGTCACAATGCCGACCGTGCCGCCATATTCATCCACCACGACGGCGAAATGCAGCTTCCGCTCGAGAAACAACTGGAGCAATTTTTCCAGCCGCCCGGTCTCCGGCACATAAATCAGCTTGCGCGCCACCGGCAGCAAATCCGCCGCCGTGCGCGCCCGGTCGCGCAGCGCGTAGAGGTCCTTGATATGGACCACGCCGCGCGTCCGGTCCAGGTCACCGCCGTCACAAAGGGGAAAACGCGAGTAGCGCGTTTGTTCCGCCAAGGCCAGACAGTCCGCGATACTCGCGTCGGTGTCGAACGCGGTGATTTCGTGACGCGGACGCATGACTTCGCGGGCGACGCGACCGCGCAAATCAAGCGCATTCAGGATGAGGTTGCGTCCGAACGTCATCCGGCCTTGGGCGGCCGACGCGAGCGTCAGGCGCAATTCCTCCTCTGATTGCGCGCCGCTGACTTCGGCGTCGGGTTCAATTCCGATTTGACGCAACAGCACGCGCGCGGCGAAATTAAACAGCCGGTTGAACGGATAAAACGCGAGGTAAAACCAGTGCAACGGACGCGCCGCCCAGAGTGCAATCGGCAGCGTCTTCTGAATCGTCAGCCACTTGGGCGCCAGTTCGCCCACCACAACGCTCAGAAAAGTCAGCACGCTGAAACCGACGATGAACGCAATCGAATGCATCAACGCGCCGGATTGCACACCCAGCAGGCCAAGCGCGGGGGATAGCAACGCAGCGAACACGGGCTGGCCCAGCCAGCCCAAGCCGAGGCTGGCCATCGTGATGCCGAGTTGCGTCGCGCTGAGGTAGGAATTCAGGTTGCGGACAATGTGCCGCGCCACTTTCGCACGGCGCTGCCCCTTGGCCACCAGCGCGTCCAACTGCGTTTCGCGGACGCGGACCAGCGCAAATTCGGCGGCAACGAAAAATCCATTCAGCAGCACCAGCGCCAGCACTGCCAGGATTTTCAACGCGGTTAATATGATGGCGTCCCAGTTCATTGCTTGCAGCGGTTGAGTAAGTTAAATGAGTGATTGGTTAAATGAGTCTTCGCCCACGCGCGCTCTCGCAATTCATTTAACTTGTTTAACCGATTACTCATTTAACTCAATCCACCAGTTACTCATTTAACAATCACAGCCTCACCTCACCGAACATCACTTTTAAAATATCTTCGAGGCTTACGATGCCGGTCTCGGCGCGGTCGCGTCCCAACACTATGGCCAGCCGGTGGCCGGCGCGTTGCATCAGCCGCAGCGCGATCTCCAGCCGCATGCCCTCATCCACAAAAAGCGCCGGCGCCATGTAGGCCGACGCCGGTTTTTCCAAATCGAGGTCGCCGCGAAACAGCAGGACGTCCAGCGCCAGCAAGCCGGCGATGCGGCGCCGGCCATCGCGCGTTTCCCAGACCGGCAGGCGCGAAAGTTTCTTGTCACGGGCCAGCGCCAGCACGGCGTGGACCGGCGTTTGTGCCTCAATTGCCACCGTCTGGGCCAGCGGCGTGGCGACCCGGCGGACAGTGAAATTCTGCAGGTCGAGCACGCGGTTGACCATGGCGCGCTCATCGCTGGTTAGCGCCTGGGCGGATTCCTGCATCACCGCTCGCATTTCCTCGCGGTTGCCAAACAGCCGCCCGGTGAACGCGCGCCCGCCCGTCCAGCTCAACAACGTCGTGGACGCTGACTTCATCAGCCAGACCAGCGGGCGCAACACAAAATGGACGGGCCGGAACACGCCGGCGGCGGCGAGACACAACTGATTGGGATGCGCGCGAAACAACATTTTCGGCAGCAGATCGAACAGGGCGTAAAACAGAAATACCGCTGCGGCAAAAATGACGACGATCGCGGCATGATGCCATTCCAGCCACTCGTGCAGTTTTACGACGACCCAGCCGAGGATGAGAAAATTGGCCAGCGTGTTGCCGACCAGGATGGTCCAAAGAAAATTTTCGGGGTCTTCGAGAAATCCGTAAAGCATTTTCGCCGAGGGCCGCCCGGCGTGCGCCAACCGCCGGATGCGCAACCGGCTCAAGGCGAATACGCCCGCTTCCATGCCCGAAAACAGGAACGACATTACCAGACATCCCACGAGGCCAAGCCAGTTGAGAATCGCAAGGGTCATTTTATTTAACCTCTTGCACCAGCAATTCGCGCACGCGCCGTTCATCCGCCACGTGCGCCGTAAGTTTCAAGCCGCGAAACCACGCCGACTGGCCGGCCTCCGGCACCACGCCCAGCAGATGCGCCAGCAGTCCGCCCATCGTCTCGACTTCGGGCACGTCACCGAGTGGCGGGAATTCGCGGCGGAAATCGTCCAGCCGCATCGTGCCGTTCACGCGCCACCGGTCCGGCGCGAGTTTTTCCATGATAAAACCCTCCGGTCGCAACGCCACACGGATCCGGCCGACCAGCTCGCCCAGGATGTCCTCCATGGTGACCAGCCCAGCCGTGCCGCCGAATTCGTCCAGCACGATGGCCAGGCCGCGCTGCTGTTTTTGCAGACTTTTGAAAAGCTGGAGCAGGTTCATCGTCTCCGGCACGAACGACGGAAATTCAATCGCGTCCGCCAGGTCAATTTTCGGGTCCAACAACAACGCGCGTGCGTTCAAAATGCCGACGATGGTGTCCGGCGTTTCGTCGTAAATCGGGAGGCGGCGATGTTTGAATTCGCGGGCGGCGGCAATCATTTGCTCGACCGGTGTGTCATCGGAAATGCACGCCATGCCGGCGCGCGGGCGCATCACTTCGCGGACCGTCCGCTGGTCGAGGCTGACGATTTGCAGGATGATTTCCTTTTCCGCCTCGGCCAGGGTGCCCTGCTGAAAAGCCATTTCGAGCAGTTCCTGGTATTCCGCGTCGGTCAACGCCGGCGGCGGCACGAGAAATTTCGGCGCAGCCACTTTCAAAATGGCCTCGTTCAATTTTTGGGCCACCCAACCCAGCGGCGCGGTGATCTTCACGAAGAGCAACAAAAGCCAGCTTACGCGCAAAGCCCACCGTTCCGGCTGCCGCACCGCTAGCGTCTTGGGAAAAACCTCGCAACCGATGAGCACCAGCGCAAACAGCGCGCCGACGGTCCAGAACAACGGCCATTCGCCGCTGAACACCTTGCGCAACGCGACGGCGAGCATGGCGGCGTTGGCGAACGTGTTGCCGAGCACCATGGCCGCCAGCATATCCTGCGGGCGTTCGAGGAGCCGGGCGATGATTTTGCCGGCGCGCGGATGGCGTTCGTCGAGTTGTTGCGCCTGCCATTTGCTCAGGGAAAGCAGCGCCGTTTCCGCCAGCGCGAAAAAGAAACTCGCGCCCGCGAAGATCAAAATCGCCGTCATTGGCACCAACTCCGTCGCCACGGACGCAGTGTGCCGGGAAAACACGCCAAATAAAGGAGAAACGGACAAATCCGAAGGTCGAAATTGGAAGCCCGAAAGCAATCCGAAGATCAAAGGCCGAACAAAGAAATCCTAAGCGTGAGTATCTGTGAGAAGCCTTGTCAAACCAGGATTATGCCGTACTCGATGCCAGACCTGATGCAGCTTATAGTCAGCGAGCGGGCTGAGGCGCTTCATGTGTATTCAGGTGCCGCTCCCGTTCTTGAGGTCAAGCGGGCGCTTCATCGATTGGAGGGGCCGGCACTCAAGCCGGGAGAGGTTGACGAGCTTTTTCGCGCGTTGGTAGGGCCGGACAACCTTTCCGAGTTTGTAGAAGCAGGCATAGTGTCGTTTGATTTTCACTTTGAAGATGCCGCCGTATTTCAGGTTATGGTTTTTCGTGACGATGGCCATATCAGACTGGAGATTCGAAGGTTCCGATGATTATCAGGATCGCGACACCAAATCCAGTGCCAGGCTGCAAACTGTTTGAATGAAGCCCGAAGATCGAAGGCCGAACAAAGAAATCCTGGCTGGCCCGATTTCGGTTTCCGAATTAGCGCTTCTTTCGGATTTCGGCCTTCGGTCTTCGGATTTCTTGTTCACCCTTCCAGCACCGCCGTGACGGCCGCGTAATTCTGGGTGTGGCTCAGGCTGACAAGCAATCGCTTGGCCTTGCGCGCTTTGAACAGTTCCTCGCCTTTGCCGTGTAAGACCACGTACGGCTCGCCCGATTCCTTGCGCCGGATTTCCATGTCCTGCCAGCCGAGTTGAGCGCCGATGCCGGTGCCGAACGCCTTGGAAATCGCTTCCTTGGCCGCAAACCGCGCCGCCAGAAACGGCGCGGGCTGTTTGTGCGACTGGCAATACGCGATTTCGTCCGGCAACAAAATCCGGTTCACAAACCGTTCGCCGAATCTTTCGTACGACGACGCGATGCGCGCCACTTCGATGATGTCTATGCCGATGCCTAAAATCACAGGTTGTTAAATGGTTAAATGGTTGAACCGTTACATTGTGAAAATTTGGGCCAATTCAACGATTTAACAATTTAACCATTCAACGAGCATAATCTTTCATCAATGCCAGCATATCTTTAACGCCCTTTTCCAATCCGACCATCACCGCGCGGCTGACGATGCTGTGGCCGATGTTCAATTCGACCAGATGCGGCACGAGATGCAGCGACGGCAGATTTATGTAATTCAATCCATGCCCGGCGTTCACCTTCAAGCCCAGCGCGTGTGCCTGTTTCGCGCCGGAAATGAGACGTTGCAGCTCCGGGAGCGCCGGCATCTTGCCGGCGAGTTCCTGGATTTTGTCCGCCGCGGCGGGCCGGCCAGAGGCCGGCGCTCCCTGGATAAATTA
>Ga0335081_10001966_pt1 | contig 32483 bp, 26 predicted proteins | sample Lox_Sample_35_FD_206713 | JGI IMG/M metagenome (GOLD analysis project Ga0335081, IMG submission 206713) | Soil microbial communities from Loxahatchee National Wildlife Refuge, Florida, United States - Lox_Sample_3.5 | ecosystem: Environmental > Terrestrial > Soil > Wetlands | place: USA...
CCCGTGGCAAGGAGCAGACCACCGGCGACCCGATCCGACCTCGGCGACTTTGTCTTGGCGCTGCCGACCAGCTCACTGATTGCCGGCAAGCATCAGACTCGCTGCCACGAAGAACGTCAGCGCGCCCAGCGAGCTGAACGGCCGCAGCGTCAGCGCCGCGCCGACGCAGACCGCGGCAACGCCCACCGCGAACAGCAGCGCCCTAAATCGCCCGGCCCCGCAATCCGCGGAATCCCCGTAAACAAAGGGAATCCCCGCGAACAACTCGATGCCGGAGGAGGGACTCGAACCCCCGACACGCGGATTATGATTCCGCTGCTCTAACCGACTGAGCTACTCCGGCGCGCCCGCGAGTGTAGCCCTCGGGGAGCGCGGGGCGGTCCGCGAGACGGCGGGCGCGGGGCGATCCGCGGCACGGCGCCCATATGATCCGGTGGCGATGAGTGATCTCGGTCCCGCAGTCCAGACCGTGGTGCGTCGGTGCCTCGGGGTCAGGGAGGGCGAGGACGTGGTGGTCGTGGTCGACCGGGAGACGAGGGCGATCGGAGAGGCGCTGCGGGACGAATCGGCGGCGGCCGGCGCGGACGCGATCCTGACGATCATGGATCAGCGCGCCACCGATGGCAGCGAGCCGCCGGCACCGGTGGCGGCGGCGCTGGCGGCGTGCGACGTGTTCATCGCGCCCACGAGCAGGTCGCTCAGCCACACGAGCGCGCGCAAGCACGCCACCGATCGCGGCGCCCGCGGCGCGACGATGCCGGGCGTCACCGAGGACATGCTCGCGCGCGTGATGGCGGTCGAGTTCGACACGATGGCGGCGCGGTCGAAGGCGGTCGCCGCGGTGCTCGGGGCGGGGACGCGGGCGCGGGTCACGTGTCCGCGCGGCACCGACCTGGAGCTAGCGCTCGACGGCCGGCCCGGGATCTCCGACGACGGCGAGCTGGGCGAGCGCCGCGCGTTCGGGAACCTCCCCTGCGGCGAGGGGTTCATCGCGCCGGCGTTCGGCGAAGGCACGGTCGTCGCGTCGAGCGTCGCGTCGCTCGGGATCAGCGCCGACCCGGCACGGTTCACGGTTGCGGGCGGCCGGATCGTCGCGGCCGACGGAGGGCTCGGTCCCGCGTTCATCGAGTTGCTGCTCGCCCACGGAGAGCTCGGGACCAACCTCGCCGAGCTCGGGGTCGGGACGAACGACCGGGCGCGGCTGACCGGCAACGTCCTCGAGGACGAGAAGATCCTCGGGACCGTACACGTCGCGTTCGGCGCGAGCGCCGGGATCGGCGGCACGGTGTCGGTCCCGATCCACCTCGACGTCGTGATCGTCGACGCGAGCCTCGAGGTCGACGGGCAAGCGGTGCTCGACCGCGGCCGTTACGTGCTCGATTGACCACGCCTGCGCGCGTGACACTGCTCGCGATTCCGAACGTGTCCGAGGGGCGCGACCAGGCGACAATCGACGCAATCGCGAGAGCGTTCGATGCGCGCCTGCTCGGTCTCCACTCCGACCCCGATCACCACCGCAGCGTGTTCACGCTTGCCGGGCAGCCCGGAGAGCTGGCGAACGCGGTGGCAAAAGGCGCGGCGGAAGTCGTCCGCACCATCGACCTCGGCAAACACCAGGGCATTCACCCCCGCGTCGGCGCGATCGACGTCGCCCCGGTCGTGTACATGGATCCGGTCGACCGCGGCGCCGCGTGCGCCGAGGCGCTCGTGCTCGGCGACCTGCTCGGCGACGAGTTCGGGCTGCCGGTGTTCCTGTACGGCGAGCTCGCGCAGGGACGCACGCGCGCCGAGCTGCGCCGCGGCGGTCCGGCCACGCTGGCGAAACGGATCGAATCGGGCGAGCTCAAACCGGACTTCGGCCCCCCGAAGCTCCACCCGACCGCCGGCGCCGCGCTCGTGGCGGCCCGACCGCCGCTGGTCGCGTTCAACGTCGAGCTCGCGCCGCCGGCGACCCTCGAGGACGCCAAGTCGATCGCGGCCCACATCCGCCACGGAGGACCGGAAGGGCTCGGTGGCGTCCGCGCGATCGGCCTGTGGCTCGACGCCCGCGACGTCGCCCAGGTCTCCACCAACGTCGAGGACCATCGCGCGATTCCGCTGGCAAAGGTCGTCGAGGCGATCGCCCGCCACGCCACCCCGAGCCGGGCCGAGCTGGTCGGCCTCGCGCCCCGTGCGGCGTTCGAGGGGTTTCCCCCTGACCTGCCGGTCGCGAACCGCCGCACCGTCGAAGACGCGCTCGCGGAGTAGCGCGACCGTACCTCCTGCTACTAAGCTGCAATGACCATGGCCCAGACCAAGCGCAAGCGCCGCACGAAGCATCGCGGGACGGCCGCCGGGACGATCCAGACGAGGGGCCGGACCGGTCGCCCGCCGTCCGCCGACGACAAGAAGAAGCAATCCCGCCTCGAGGCACGCGAACGGCGGCTGAACTCGCCACCGACCTGGAAGGCATCGCTCACCCGAGCCTCGATCGCGGCGGTGCTGATGTTCTTCTTCCTGGCGCTGGTCGGGCCCAAGCAGCACCGGATCGAGAGCGCCGCGATCTTCGCGCTGTTCGCGCTCCTGATCTACGTCCCCGCCGGGTACTACATCGAGCTGATCATGTACCGCCGGCGCATGCAGAAGAAGCAGCAGGCGACCCGCAAATGATCGACGCCCGCATGTTCACGGTCGGCCCCGTGCAGGAGAACTGCTTCGTCGTGCGCCGCAAGGACGCCACGACCGCGCTGGTCGTCGACCCCGGCGACGAGGCGCCGAAGCTGCTCGGCGCGCTCGACAAGCTCGGCATCGACACCGTCGAGGCGATTCTGATCACGCATACGCACTTCGACCACATCGGCGCGGTGGCGCCGTTGGCCGAGGCGACCAAGGCTCCCGTTTACTGCCCCGAGCTCGAAGTCGAGGTTCTCGCAAACGTCATGGACTACGTCCCGTGGCCCGGCTTCGGCCCGTTCGACAGCTACGACGCCGACCATACCGTTGCCGGCGGCGAGAGGCTCGAGCTCGCGGGTCTGACGATCGACGTGGTCTTCACGCCGGGCCACAGCCCCGGGCACGTCACCTACGCGATCGCCGGCGAAGACGCGGTGTTCTCGGGCGACGTTCTGTTCCAGGGCTCGGTCGGGCGGGTCGACCTGCCCGGCGGCGACTGGCCAACGCTGCTGGCCTCGATCGAGCAGCTCACGAGCACCTACTCGCCCGAGACGACGGTATACCCCGGCCACATGGGGATCACGACGCTCGGGCGCGAGGTCGCCACCAATCCGTTCCTGCGCGAGCTCGCGGAGCGGTGAGCATTCTGTGATTCAGGCCCCTCGCGGTACCTTCGACATCCTTCCGGAGTCAGCGCAGCGGCGCAGGCTGGTCGAGGCCGAGGCCGAGCGGATCCTGGGCGCCGCCGGCTACCGGCGGATCGAGACGCCGACGTTCGAGGCGACCGATCTGTTCGCGCGTGGGGTGGGGGAGACCACCGACATCGTGCAGAAGGAGATGTACACGTTCGACGATGGCGCCGGCCGGTCGCTGACGCTGCGGCCAGAAGGGACGGCGCCGGTCTGCCGCGCGTACCTCGAGCACGGGATGCGCAAGCTGCCGCAGCCGGTGAAGCTCTGGTACCTCGGCCCGTTCTTCCGCGCCGAGGCGCCACAGCTGGGCCGCTACCGGCAGTTCTGGCAGGTCGGGGCCGAGGCGATCGGCTCCGAAGCGCCCGAGACCGACGCCGAGCTGATCGTGCTGCTCGCCGACCTGCTCGAGGCCGTGGGCGTCAGGCAGACGAGGCTGCTCCTGTCGAGCCTCGGCACGCCTGCCACCCGCGCCGAGTACCGCGAGGAGCTGAAGGGCTACCTGCACGCGCACGAGGACGAGCTCGCCGAGGAAGTGCGCAACCGCATCGATCTCAACCCGATGCGAGCGTTCGACTCCGGCGACGCGGGTACCCACGCGGTCATGCGTGACGCGCCGAAGCTCCTTGATCGGCTCCATCCGGACGACGCCGAGCACTTCGCGCGCGTCCGGGCCCTGCTCGACGACGCCGGCCTCAGGTACGAGCTCGATCCGACGCTCGTGCGGGGCATGGACTACTACACGCGCACGGTGTTCGAATTCACGAGCGCCGAGCTCGGCGCGCAGTCCGGCGTCGGCGGCGGCGGGCGCTACGACGGCTTGATCGAACTGCTCGACGGTCCTGCAACCCCGGCGTCGGGCTGGGCCGCGGGCGTCGAGCGGATGCTGCTGTCCGCGCGCAAGCTCCCGCAGGCGCCCGAGCTGGTCGACCTCTACGTAGCGCTCGCGAGCCGCGACGGCGCCCGGGCGGCGTTCGAGCTGGCCGTCGAGGCGCGCCGGGCGGGGCTACAGGCGCAGCAGGAACTGGCCGGGCGCTCGCTAAAGGGACAGCTCAAGCACGCCGACCGCATCGGGGCCCGGTACGTCGCGATCGTCGGCGACAACGGCATCGCCACGCTCAGGGACATGCAGTCCGGCGAGCAGGAAGACACAGAACTCGAGAACTTGATCCCGGCGATCCTCCGCGCGGAGCGGACGCCGTGAAGCACGCGCCGCGACCGAACGACTACCGCGACGCATGGTGCGGCCAGCTCACCGCCGATCGCGCCGGCACGCAGGCCCACGTCGCCGGTTGGGTCCACCGCCGCCGCGACCACGGCGGTCTGATCTTCATCGACGTACGCGATCGGTCGGGGATCGTGCAGCTCGTGTTCCATCCCGAGAACGCTCCGGGTGCGCACCAGGAGGCCCACAAGCTCCGGTCAGAAGACGTGATCAGCGCGGGCGGGACCGTCACCCGGCGCGATCCCGAGAACGTGAATCCGAACCTCGCGACCGGCGAGATCGAGCTCGCGGTCTCCCAGCTCGAGATCCTCGCCGACGCCGACACGCCCCCGTTCCCGGTCGACAACGGTGGCGACACGGACGAGATCATCCGTCTGCGCCACCGCGCACTGGACCTGCGCCGCACGCCGCGTCAACGCACGATCGCGCTGCGCCACCGCGTGACCGCGACGATGCGCGAGGTCCTCAACGACCGCGACTTCCTCGAGATCGAGACCCCCTACCTGACGCGCTCCACTCCCGAGGGAGCACGCGACTATCTCGTCCCGGCGCGGATCCAGCCGGGCTCGTTCTACGCGCTGCCCCAGTCGCCGCAGCTGTTCAAGCAGCTGCTGATGATCGGCGGGTTCGAGCGCTACTACCAGATCGCGCGCTGCTTCCGTGACGAGGACACGCGCGCCGACCGCCAACCCGAGTTCACCCAGCTCGACGTCGAGATGGCGTTCGTCGAGGAGGACGACGTGATCGAGATGATGGAGGCGGTGATGGGGGCCGTATTCGAGCGTGAGGGGTTCGACGTTCCGCCTCCGCCGTGGCCGCGGATGACGTTCGGCGAGGCGGTCTCGCGGTACGGCATCGACCGGCCCGACACGCGGTTCGGACTCGAGCTGCACGACCTCGGCGAGGTGCTCGCCGGCACCGAGTTCAAGGTGTTCGCCGGCGCGCTCTCCTCGGGCGGCGTGGTTCGCGGGATCAACGCCGGCAACCGCGACCTCGCGCGCTCGGACCTCGATGGGCTCACCGAGCTGGCCAAGCAGCACGGTGCCAAGGGCCTCGTGTGGGCGTTCGTCCAGGACGAGGGATGGCGCTCGCCGATCGCGAAGTTCCTCACCGAAACCGAGATCGAGGGAGTGAACGCGCACCTCGAAGCAGCGCCCGACGATCTTCTGCTGATCGTCGCCGACGAGGTGACGACCACCGGCCAGGCGCTGAGCGCGCTGCGGATGGAGACCGCGCACCGGTTCGACCTGGTCCCCGAGGACCGCCACGACATCCTGTGGGTGGTCGAGTTTCCCGCCTTCTTCTGGGACGAGGAGGCGCAGCGCTGGGACGCCGCGCACCACCCGTTCACCGCCCCGTTGGGCGATCTGAACGACCCCGCGCATCTGAGCTCGCGCGCGTACGACCTCGTGCTCGACGGCGCCGAGATCGGCGGCGGCTCGATCCGTATCAACCGGCTGGACACCCAGCAGAAGGTGTTCGAGCTGCTTGGGATCGGTCCCGAGGAGGCGCAAGCAAGATTCGGGTTCCTGCTCGACGCGCTTCGCTACGGGGCGCCGCCGCACGGCGGGATCGCGATGGGCCTCGACCGGATCGTCACCGCATTGGCCGGCGTCGAGTCGATTCGCGACGTGATCGCGTTCCCGAAGGCCGCCAGCGGCGCCGATCCGCTGACCGGCGCACCCGCCCCGGTCGATCCGGCGCAGCTGCGCGAGCTCGGACTCAGGCGCGCTTAGCGTCGCGTCTGGTCGATCGCGCCGGGGGCCGTTCGTCCGTCCGCGTCCACGAGGCCTTAAAGACCCGGCCGTCTCTGCCGAACAAGGGCTTGATGGGAAGCCTTCCGAGACCTTTGATTGGGTTGCTGGTCGCGACCCTGGCCGCGTTCGGCCTGTGGTACGTCGAGCTACGGCCGAGCTCGTCCGCCTCGAGTGGCGGCTCGCAGGGCGTCGGCGCCTATCAGTCGGCGATCAACCAGGCGCACCAGGCGGTCAAGACTTCGAATGCCGCCAACGCCAAGCTTGGAGCGCCGACCTCGACCGGGCCCGCGCCGGCGTCGCCGACGGTCAAGCCGACCGACGTGACCAAGACCGCCGGCGGAGCGAAGGCCACCGCGCCGGCCAAGAGCACGTCCGCGGCCAAGAACGCCGCTCCGGCCAAGCCGGCGGCCAAAAGCCCGTCGACGGCCCGGCAGGTGCGCCTGGTCCGGAGCGCAATCGAGTCCCACAAGGTCGTCGCGGTTCTCTTCTACAACGCCGCCGCCGCGGACGACCAGGCGATGGACCGCGAACTCGCCGCGGTGCCCACGCATGGCGGCAAGGTCGTCAAACTCGCGGTGCCGGTCACCGAGCTCACGAACTTTGCGGTCATCACGCAGCAGATCCCGGTCGTCACCGCCCCGACCCTGGTCGTGATCGACGCCGCGCGGCAGGCGACCACGCTCACCGGATATGCCGACCCACTGGCCATCAGCCAGACCATTGCGGACGCGCTCGCGGCCAAATAATTTGGTTTGACGGCGGCGCCTTGTATCTATCCTCGCGGGAGATGGATGCCATCGCCTTCGAGCATCACCTGACCTCGCCCCAGGGCCAGCGCCGGATCCCCGCCGGGGCGTTCACCGCGACCGTCGACGGCGGCGCCTGCTGCGACCAGATCGCGCTGTCGCTCACTGTCGAGGGCGATCGCGTGACCGACGCCGGATTCGACGCGCACGGGTGCGGGGCGGCGACCGCCGCCGGGAGCGCCGCGGTCACGCTCGTACGCGGCAGCTCGGTGCTCGAGGCGGCGCGGATCGGCGCCGCGCAGATCGCGGCCGAGCTCGGCGGCCTCAGCCTGGGCAAGCTGCACGCCGCCGAAGTCGCCGCCGACGCGCTTGCCCGCGCTCTCGGCGCCGCCGTCCGCGAGCGCGGGCGGGTGTCTGCGCCGGCCGGGCTCGCGGCCGGCCGCACGCTCGTCGCGATGAGCGGCGGCGTCGACAGCGCGGTGGCGGCGCTCCTGTGCGCGCGCCAGGGGGAGACCGCCGCGGTCACGCTCGAGCTCTGGTCCGACCGGGAGAACGACGCCGAGCGCAGCTGCTGCTCGGCCTCGGCGGTCGCCGTGGCGCGATCGCTCGCGCACTCGCTGGACCTCCCGCACTTCACGATCGATCTGCGCGACGAGTTTCGCGCCGGCGTCGTCGAGCCGTTCATCGCCTCGTTCGCCGCCGGGGAGACTCCGAACCCGTGCGTGGGCTGCAACGGGCACGTGCGCCTCGACGCGATGCTCGACGTGGCGGCGCGTCTAGGCGCCGGTCAGCTCGCGACCGGCCACTACGCGCGGGTGGGGGAGTCCGGCGACCCGGCTGGGCCACTGCTGCGCGCAGCCGTCGACCCCGCCAAGGATCAGACGTACATGCTCGCCGCGCTGTCGCCGGCGTCGCTCGATCGGATGCGGTTTCCGCTCGGGGAGCTGACTAAGCCCGAGGTCAGGGAGATCGCGTCGGCGGCGGGGCTGCCGGTCGCGAGCAAGGCCGACTCCCAGGATCTGTGCTTCCTTGCCGGGACCAACCGGGCGCGCTTCCTGGCCCGCCACGGCGATCTGGGCGATGGGGCGGGCGCGATCGTCGATCGCGACGGCAACGTCCTCGGCGGGCACCACGGGCAGCACCGGTTCACGGTCGGGCAGCGGCGTGGGCTCGCTATCGCCGCGGGGGAGCCGCTGTACGTGATCGGCAAGGATCCGGACCGGAACGAGGTCACCGTGGGACCCAGATCGTCGCTGCGCACCACGCGCGTCCACGTCCGCGCCGCGAGACTCCACCGCGCCGGCGTCCGCGTCGACCGGGTCAAGCTCCGCTACCGGTCCCGACCGCTGGAGTGCCGCCTCGCCGGTGCCGGCGAGCTCGGGCCCGGCCGGCACGCCGCCCTCGAGCTCGAGCTGGCCGAGGCGGTCGACGGCGCGGCGCCGGGCCAGCTCGCCTGCCTGATGGACGGCGACCTCGTGGTCGGGTGGGGGACGATCGCGCGCGCGAACTCGGGCGCGCGCTACCGCGAGTCGAAGTCGGCGTTGCGTACGAGCATCAGCGCGTAGGCGGGCCAGAACACGCCGGTCTTCGGCGCGCCCGGTCGGCACGGACCGCCCGACTCGCCTGGGTTGGTGGTCCACGCAAACATGTCGACGCCGGGGAAGCCGGTGTCGGCGGTCGGGAGCGGTCCGAGGCCCCGGCCGGGCGGGTTGCACAGGATCTCGTTGCCCTGGTGGACGATGTCCCGCGGTCGCAGCGGCCCGCGGCCGTTGGTGCCGGTGTTGACGACGAAGTGCTTGCCCCCCGTGAGGGCCGAGATCCGCTCGCCGAATCGGATTTCGTTAGAGGTCCAGTCGAAGTGGGTGGCGTTGAGGAAGAAGCCCTGGATCCTGGCGATGCCCGAGCGCCGCAGGTAACGCGCCGCCTGCCTGGCCGACAGCGCGTCGGCGGCGCCGGCGTCAAGGTAGATCACGAGGTGCGGGCAGCTCGCGGTCAGTGTGTTGATCGCGTACCGGAGCTCCTGCTCGCGGACGGCCCGACCGCGGCGGGACAGGCACGGCATCGTGATGATCGAGTCCATCTCGAGGAACAGCACCGCGCGGTAGGAGCCGATGCCCTTCGCGAAGCCGTCGACGAAGCCCTTGTACCCCGCGACGTCCGCCCGCGAGTCCGATGCGTCCCCGCACAGTCCGTGCACGACCCGGTAGGTGGCCAGCAGCGGCACCGTGCCCGGCTCTTCCATCGAGGCGCGGGACAGGTAACGGGAGACCGCGGTCGAGATATTCGGCACCCCGTTGTGGCCGAAGCTGAACGACCCGAACCGGGCCGTGCCCGGTTGACTGGAGATCGTCATCAGCGGCGGGTAGCGCCGCGCCGAGTGCGCCACCTCGCTGTCGGGATCGACGAAGAAGGTGGCGCCGGCCAGCGGGTTCGTGCCGGTCGGCGTAGCCGCCAGGGCCAACGGGTTCTGCGGATCGCGGGGGGTGACCGGATCGTCGTTGACGATCGTGAGCACGGCCGTGTGGGGCGAAGCCATCCCGATCGGCGAGGGGCCGAATAGCGACACCTGGATCGTCTTCGACACGTCCTGCACGCCGTGATCGACGATCGGAACGGCGAATGACTCGCTGGCGACGCCGGCTGGGAAGTCGAGCTCACCCCTGACCGAGTGGAAATCGTAGGGGTCGACCGCGGTGCATTCCGCGGTTCCGCATTTGACGCCATCGCCGAGCGTGATATAGCGGATCTGCGCGGCCTGACGGGTGTTGCCGCGCTCGATCGTGATCACGGCCTGCCCGCCGTTCTCGTTGACCGACAGCAACGAGGACGTCAGATGGAAGCCGCCCGGGCCCGCGGCGGTCGCCGGGCCGGTCGCGATCGACAACGCGCACGCGAGGACGAGCGCGGCTGACACCAGTGCATGTCGAAGCACCGCAGACATCGTAAGAACCGCTCACCCCGTCTGGTCAATCTCCGGAGGTCGATCAGGAAGTGTGGACGTTCCGCGCGGCGAAGCTACGCGCCAACCTGCGCGGCGCACCAATCGACGCCGGCGCACGGCCCGTCCGGTGGCGCGTCATGCATGTCCTCGACCGCGGCGATCCCCGCGCGTCGCTACCGGACGTTGAAGTCGGCGTTCTGCACCAGCATCGCCCCGTATGCGGGCCAGTAGGCACCGGTCGGCGGCGCGCCCGCGACGCAGCTGCCGCCGGACTCTCCGGGGTTGCTGGTCCACGCGAACATGTCGACGTTGCGGAAGCCGGTGTTGGCGGTCGGGAGCGGTCCGAGGCCCCGGCCGGGCGGGTTGCATAGGACCTCGAGGCCCGCATGCACGATGTCCCGAGGCCGCAGCGGACCCTGGCCGTTCTCGCCGGTGTTGACGACGAAGTGCTTGCCGCCGGTCATTCGCGAGATCTGGTTCCCGTATCGGACCTCGTGGGAGGTCCAGTCGAAGTGGGTGGAGTTGAGGAAGAAGCCCGCGATCTTGGCGACGCCGGAGGCTCGGAGAAACCGGGCGGCGTCGCGAGCGTGCAGCGCATCGGCGGCGCCGGCGTCGAGGTAGATCACCAGGTGCGGGCAGTTCGCGGTCAGGACATTGATCGCATCGCGCAGCTCGTGCTCGCGGACCGCCTGCCCGTGGCGGGTCAGGCAGGGCATCGTAATCAGCGAGTCCATCTCGAGGAACAGCACCGCGCGATATGACCCGATCCCCTGCGCGAAGCCCTCGATGAAGTTGTGGTAGGCGGCCTGGGCGGCGGGCGGGTCGGACCAGTGGCCGCAGTGGCCGTCGACGATCCGGTAGGTGGCCAGCAGCGGTACCGTGCCGGGCGATTCGACCTGGGCGCGGGACAGATACCGCGAGACCGCGGTGGCGATGTTCGGCACCCTGTTGGATCCGAAGCTGAACGACCCGAAACGAGCGGTCCCGGGCTCGCGCGCGATCACCTCGAGCGCTGGATTTGCAAGAGCCGCGCGCGCGGCCTCGCTCTGGGGGTCGACGAAGAAGCTGGCGCCGGCCAGCGGGTCGCCGGCGCCCGGGGCGACCGGCAGGGCCAGCGGGTTCTGCGGGTCGCGCGGCGTGACCGGGTCGTTGCCCAGAATCGTCAGCACGGCCTTGTTGGGGGAGGCCATGCCGATCGGCGAGGGACCGAACAGCGACACCTGAATCGTCTTCGCGACGCTCGCGGCGCCGTGGTCGACGATCGGCACGGTGAACGTCTCGCTGGCGACGCCGGCCGGGAAGTCGAGCTCACCCTTGACCGAGGTGAAGTCAATCGGGTCGACCGCGGTGCACTCGGCGGGGCCGCACCGGACGCCGTCGCCGAGCGTGATGTAGCGGATCTGGGCTTCCTCGCTCGTGTCGGCGCGCTCGATCGTGATCACCGCCTGGCCGGCGTTCTCGTTCACGGTCAGCGACGAGGACTGCAGGCGGAAGCCGCTGGGGTCGGTCGACGCGTCGGCGTGCGCCGCGGCGGGCGCGAGCAGAGCGCCGAGCAGGCCGAGCGAGAGGATCATCAGGCGACGTAACCGGAGCATCCTCCTCGAGGTTCGGCGGCCCCCCCGCGAACCTTGAAGTCAGCGCTTCGACCTCGACGCCTGTCCGCCTACACTCACTTACTTGATGACCCTCACGCCGATGACATCCGACGAGATCAGGCGCACCTACCTCGAGTTCTTCGAGGCGCGCGACCACCTGCGGCTGCCGTCCGCCTCGCTGGTCCCCGCCGAGCACGATCCGTCGGCGCTGTTCACTGTCGCCGGCATGCACCCGCTGAAGCCGTATTTCCTGGGCCGAGAGGCTCCGCCGCGTCCGCGCGTCACGACCTGCCAGAAGACGTTCCGCACGGTCGACATCGACATCATCGGGACGACGTCGCGCCATCTCACGTTCTTCGAGATGCTCGGGAACTTCTCGTTCGGCGACTACTTCAAGCGCGAGGCCGCGCGATACGCGTGGGAGCTCTCGACCGAGGGTTTCGGGTTCCCGGCCGAGAGCGTCTGGATCACGGTGTTCGCCGGGGACGACGAACTCGGGCTGGGTCCGGACGACGAGGCGATTGAGGCGTGGCTCGAGATCGGCGTCCCGCGCGAGCGGATCGTCGAGTGCCCGCGCTCGGAGAACTTCTGGCAGGCCGGCCCGACTGGGCCATGCGGACCATGCTCCGAGCTGTACTTCGACCGCGGCCTCGATTTCGGCGCGCCCGACGACCTTCCCGGCGGCGACAACGAGCGCTTCCTCGAGTATTGGAACCTCGTGTTCATGCAGTTCGACCAGAATCCGGTGAACACTCTGACGCCGCTGCCCGCGAAGAACATCGACACGGGCCTCGGGCTCAATCGCCTGGCGGCGCTCCTCCAGGACAAGCCGTCGGTGTTCGAGACCGACCAGTTCTGGCCGCTGATCGAGCTCGGCGAGCAGCTGAGCGGCAGGCGCTACGGCCGGGATTACCCGACCGACCGGGCGCTGCGCCTGCTCACCGACCACTCGCGCGCGATGACCTTCCTGATCGCCGACGGCGTGGTCCCGTCGAACGAGGATCGCGGCTACGTCCTGCGCCGGATCATGCGCCGCGCGATCCAGCAGGGCCGCGCGCTCGAGCTCGATCCCGGCTTCCTGTGCGTGTACGCCGATCGAGTCACGGAGATCATGGGAGCGGAGTACGGCGAGATCCAACAGCAGCGTGACTCGATCCAGAAGTGGCTCGAGTCCGAGGAGGAGAGCTTCGGTCGGACGCTCGAGCAGGGCCTGAAGCGGCTCGATGAGCTGATCGAGCGCGCGCGCCTGACCGGCGCCGAGGGGATCGCCGCGGCCGATGCGTTCCTGCTTCACGACACGTACGGGTTCCCGATCGATCTGACGATCGAGCTCGTGGCCGAGCACGGCATGGGGGTCGACGAGGCGGGCTTCGAGGTGCTCATGGAAGCGCAGCGCGACCGGGCACGAGCCAGCGCCGGCCGGACGGCCGTGGGCGACGAGCTCCGCGAGCGCGCCGCCGAGCTCGCCGGTGACGCCGGGTTCGCGACCGATTTCGTCGGCTACGAGACCACGGAGGCGCAGACCATGATCGGCGCGGCCGAGACCGACAACGGGCGGGTGCTGGTCAAGCTCGTCGAGTCGCCGTTCTACGCCACCGGCGGCGGTCAGGTCGCCGACTCCGGCTACGTCGAGTGCCTGCACGGCGACTGTCGCGCCCGGGTCGAGGACGTTCTGCGGCTGGGCGACGACCAGGTGCTCGCGGTCGTCCCCGAGCGGGGGACGATCGAGGTGGGCGAGCGCGTCCACGCGCACGTCGACCGGGCCGCCCGGCACGCGACCGAGTGCAACCACACCGCGACGCACCTGCTGCACGCCGCCCTGCGCCGGCGGCTCGGAGGCCATGTCCGGCAGGCCGGCTCCTACGTCGGGCCCGACAAGCTGCGCTTCGACTTCACGCACGGCAAGGCGCTCACCGCCGAGGAGCTCGGCGACATCGAGGATCAGGTCAACCGCTGGATCCTCGAGAGCCAGCCCGTGCGTGCGCTCACCACGACGCTGGACGAGGCCAAGCGGCTCGGCGCGATGGCGCTGTTCGGCGAGAAGTACGGCGACGTCGTGCGGATGGTCGAGGTCGGCGACGGCTCGTTCTCGCGCGAGCTGTGCGGCGGCACGCACGTTCGCAACTCCGCCGAGATCGGACTGTTCAAGGTGCTGAGCGAGGGCTCGAGCGCCGCCAACATGCGGCGCATCGAGGCGGTCACGGGTCCCGGGGCGGTCGAGCTGGTGCGCCGCCACGACCGTGTTCTGACCGCGGCCGGCCAGGTCCTGCGGGTCCCGCCCGAGCGGGTGGCCGACTCGGTCACGGAGTTGCGCGCCCGCGTCCGCGAGCTCGAGCGCGCCTCGCGCCGCGGCGCCACCGACGACGCGATCGACGTCGAGGCGCTGGCCGCGGCCGCGGTCGAGCGCGACGGCGCCCGCGTGCTCGTCGCGACGGTGCAGGCGCCGGACGGCAAGGCGCTGCTCGACGTCGCCGACAGGCTCAAGAACAAGCTCGGCGACGCGGCGATCGTGCTCGCGAGCACCGGCGAGAACCGCGTCGACCTGGTGGCGAGCGTGGCCCCGTCGCTGGTCGAGCGCGGCGTTCGGGCCGGGGAGATCGTCAAGCTCGCCGCGGCCGAAGTCGGTGGCGGCGGTGGCGGACGCGACACGCTCGCGCGCGCCGGCGGCCGCGATCCCGACGGGCTGCCGAAGGCATTCGAGGCCGCGCTCGGGGCGATCGAGACCGCCCTCGGCGTGTGACGCTGCGCTCGGGGTGACAGCCGGGTTGACAACCTCCACGAGCACCGGTACCCGCCTCAGCGGGTAAGGTCATGCGCGTGCTTGCGCTCGATTACGGCCGGGCGCGGTGCGGTTGTGCGGTCAGCGACCCCACCGGAGTGCTCGCATCCCCGGTCGAATCCGTACGGGCCCCGACGACGCGGCGGGGGCTGGCACGCCTGCGCGCGCTCGTCCAGGAGTTGGGGGTGGAGCGAGTGGTGGTGGGGCTGCCCTTGTCGCTCTCGGGTGGGGACTCGGCGCAGACGGTCGAGACGCGCGCGTTCGCGGACCGGCTGGCGCAGGAGTTGCCCGTCCCGGTCGAGCTGTACGACGAGCGCTTCACGACCCGGCTGGCCGAGCGGACGGGAGGCCGGGCGGACGAGGACTCGCGCGCCGCGGCCCACCTGCTGGAGAGCTGGCTGGCCAGCCAGCCAGGCCAGATGCGGGGCGGCGCCGGTGGGCCCGAGGGCATCGGCGGGTGGCCGCCGGGGGAGGTCGCCGGTGCCTGACGGGTACGAACGGACGGCCGCGGAGCGCGACGAGGCGCGGCGCCGGCGCGAGCGCACCCGACGGCCCAACGACACGTCACCGCGGCGGCCGGTGCCGGCGCCGCGGGGACCGGGGCGCCCGTCGCGCCTGCGGAAGTGGGGCGGCCGGTTCCTTGCGGTGCTTGCCCTCGCCCTGGCGGTCGGCGCGATCTGGTTCCTGTTCGAGCTGTATCAGCCATTCCACGGTGCGCCGCACGGCAGCGTCACGATCACGATCCCGCCGCACTCGAGCTCCCGTGAGGTCGGTGACGAGCTGGCGCGCGACGGCGTGATCTCGTCGGGCTTCTTCTTCGACCTGCGCGCCACGCTCGCGGGTGAGCGCGACGAGCTGCGCGCCGGCACCTACCACCTCCGGCAGGACATGACCTACAGCAAGGTGCTCAAGGTGCTGACGACGGCGCCCGTGGGCCCGCCGACGTCCAACATCACAATCATCGAGGGCAGGACGCGCGCCCAGATCAATGCACTGCTGAAAACCCAGGGCGTCAAGGGAAGCTACTTCGTCGCGACCAGGCGCTCGTCGCTGATCAACTTCGCTGCCTACGGCGCGCCCCGGCACACGCCGGATCTCGAGGGGTTCCTGTTCCCGAACAGCTACCAGCTGGTCGAGCCGATCAGCATTCCGAAGCTCGTCGACGATCAGCTGAACACGTTCCGCTCGGAGTGGTCGCAGGTCAACCTGGGCTACGCCCGCAGTCGTCACCTGACGCCCTACGATGTGCTGATCATCGCCTCGATGGTCCAGGCCGAGGCCGCGACCGCACACGACCGCCCGCTGATCGCGTCGGTCATCTACAACCGGCTCCGGCTCCGGATGCCGCTCCAGATCGACGCCACCACCCGCTACGTGACCGGCAACTACACGCGGCCGTTGACGGCGGCGCAGCTCAACTCGCGCTCGCCGTACAACACGCGGATCCACAAGGGCCTGACGCCGACGCCGATCGACAATCCGGGGCTGGCGTCGATGCAGGCCGCGGCCCATCCTGCGCGGACGAACTATCTGTACTTCGTGGTCAAGCCGTGCGGCAACGGCGAGCAGGTGTTCACGTCGAACTACAACCGGTTCCTGGCCGACGCGCAGAAGTACCAGCAGGCGCGGACCGCGCGCGGCGGCAAGTCGCCCGTGCGCTGCCCGTAGGGCTAGCGTGGACCGTCCCCGGACCCGCCTCGGCGTCGTCGGCTGGCCGGTCGCGCACAGCGTCTCGCCGGCGATGCACAACGCCGGGCTGGCGTCGGTCGGGCTCGCCGGTTGGCGCTACCAGCTGCTGCCGATCCCGCCGGAGCTGTTCGACGCCACCGTCACGGCCCTGCCGGGATCGCGCTTTCGGGGCATCAACGTCACGATCCCGCACAAGCAAACGGCGCTGGCGCTCGCCACCGATCCGGCGCCGCGAGCGCTCGCGATCGGCGCGGCCAACACGCTGATCTTCGAGGACGACGGCCGGATCCGCGCCGACAACACCGATGCGCCGGGACTGGTCGCCGCGCTGCCGTCGTCGCCGGCGGGGAGGACCGCGCTCGTGCTCGGGGCGGGCGGCAGCGCCCGTGCCGTCGTGTGGGCCCTGCTCGATGCCGGCGCCCGCGAGGTTCGGGTATGGAATCGCACGCCCGCGCGCGCCCGCGAGTTGTGCGCGGACCTCGGAGGCACGCCCGTCCCGACCGCCGAGCCGGCGGATCTGCTCGTCAACTGCACCTCGGTCGGGCTGCGCCCGTCGCCGGAGCCGTTCAAGCCACTGCCCATCGATGCCGATGACGTGACGAGTTACGACTGCGTGGTTGATCTCGTGTACAGAGATGCTGAGACCCCGCTCGTGCAGGCCGCACGAGCACGCCGCGTCCCGGTAGTCGGGGGGCGCGAACTGCTCGTGCGCCAAGGCGTCCTCAGCTTCGAGATGTTCACCCGGCACGAGGCGCCGATCGAGGTCATGCGGCGCGCCGCCGGGGCACGATGAGCGAGCACGATTCAGCCCTTCGCCTGGTCGAGCCCGGCACGGGCGCGAACGGTCATCAGCCGGGAGCCGGCGGAATCACCCCGCCGCGCCGACGCGGCGGCTCGAGCCGCTTCTTGACCGACGTCGTCGTCGAACTCGGGTTCGCCGACCGCGAGACCGTCAACCGCGCCGTCGAGGACGCGCGGTCGGCCGGTGTCCCCGCCGAGCGGGTCCTGCTCGACCAGCAGGCGATCACCTCCGAGGAGCTGTCGCGCGCGATCGCCGAGCGGTACGGCCTCGACCACCTCGATCTCGGCGTCTTCCGGGTGGACATGAGCGCCGCCAACCTGCTGAGCGCGGCCGCCGCCAAGCGCTACGCCGCGGTCCCGGTCTCGTATATCGACGAGCACACGCTGCTGCTGGCGATGTCGGACCCGGCGAACGTGCTCGCGGTCGACGACATCGCGCTCTTGACCCACCTCGACGTGCGTCCGGCGGTGGCATCGGCGGAGGACATCAACGCGCTGATCATGCGCATGAACCGCTTCGAGGACGCGGTCGCCGAGGCGGTCGAGGAGAGCGAGGCGGGACCCGTCTACGAGGAGGTCGTCGACCTCCGCGAGACGGCCGACGACGCGCCGGTGATCAAGCTCGTGCATTCGATCATCGCGCAGGCCACCGAGCGCGGCGCCTCGGACATCCACTACGAGCCCCAACCCGACGCCAGCGGCCGCGCCGCCCGTGAGATGCGCGTGCGGATGCGCGTCGACGGCGTGCTCACCGAAGCCACGACGGTCCCCAAGAAGATGGTGCCCGGCGTCGTGTCCCGCATCAAGATCATGGCCGACCTCGACATCGCCGAGCGCCGCATCCCGCAGGACGGGCGCGTCGGCATGACGATCGACGGGCGGCACGTCGACGTGCGCGTGGTCACGATCCCGAGTGTCCACGGCGAGGGCGTCGTGATGCGCATCCTCGACAAGGAGAGCATCAAGCTCGAGCTCGACAAGCTCGGGTTCCAGGAGCAGGAGCTCCAGCGCTTCCGCCGCGCGTTCACCCAGGCGTACGGATGCGTGCTGACCACCGGCCCGACCGGGTCGGGTAAGTCGACCTCGCTGTATGGGGCTCTACAAGAGCTCAACACTCCGGAGAAAAACATCATCACGATCGAGGATCCGGTCGAGTACCAGATCGCCGGCATCACCCAGGTTCAGGTCAACAACAAGGCAGGACTTACGTTTGCCGCCGGGCTGCGCTCGATGATGCGCGCCGACCCCGACATCCTGATGGTGGGCGAGATCCGCGACCCCGAGACCGCGCAGATCGCGATCGAGGGCGCGCTCACCGGCCACATGGTGCTGTCGACGCTTCACACCAACGACGCCCCGTCGGCGATCACCCGCCTGGTCGAGATGGGGATCGAGCCGTTCCTCGTCGCGTCCGCGATCGACTGCGTCGTCGCTCAGCGACTCGCGCGGACCCTGTGCGCGCACTGCAAGCAGCGCACGCTGATCCCGGCCGAGGTGCTGCGCGACCACGGCTTCCCGGCTGAGTTCCCGATCGAGGCGTATGAGCCGGGCGGTTGCGTGCGCTGCGGCAGCATGGGCTACCGGGGCCGGATCGGGCTGTACGAGGTGATGGTGATGTCCGAGGAGATCCGCTCGCTCACGCTCCAGCGCGCATCATCGGATCAGCTCGGGGCCGCCGCCGTCCGCGAGGGCATGCGCCGGCTGCGCGAGGACGGCCTCGACAAGGTCAAGCACGGCCTGACGTCGGTGGCCGAGATCGCCCGGGTCACGGGCACGGGCACGGGCGGTAGTGGCTAAACCGTGGAGGTGACCCGCGGTCGCCTTCGACCGGCGGGGGTGGGTCAACCGTCCAACTGGACGAATAGCCGTAAACGGGATCGGCCCGGATGCCGATAGATCCCTGAACTTCTCGAACAAGGACGGATAGGAATGCAGCTCGATTTCGCCGACGTGTTGCTCGAGGTCATCGACCGCCGGGCTTCGGACCTGCACATCACGGCAGGCGCGCCTCCGACCGTGCGCGTTCGCGGACGGCTCGTGCCGATGGACGGCTTCCCGGTCCTGACGCCCAACGACACGCGCGAGATCGTCTACTCGATCCTGTCCGAGGGACAGCGCCAGAAGTTCGAGAACAACTGGCAGATCGACTTCGCCTACCAGATTCCGGGCCGCGGCCGGTTCCGCGTCAACGCCTACCTCCAGCGGTCGGCCGTAGGGGCTGCGTTCCGCCTGATCCCGTTCGACGTGGTCCCGCTCGAGACGCTGGGCCTGCCGCCGGTCGTCGTCGAGTTCGCGAACAAGCCGCGCGGCCTGGTGCTCGTGACGGGGCCCACCGGTTCGGGCAAGTCGACCACGCTGGCGTCGCTGATCGATGTGATCAACGCCAGCCGCGAAGAGCACATCATGACCGTCGAGGACCCGATCGAGTTCCTCCATCACCACAAGAAGTGCATCGTCAACCAGCGCGAGGTCGGGTCTGACGCGACCAGCTTCGCGGACGCGCTCAAGGCGGCGCTCCGCCAGGACCCCGACGTGATCCTCGTCGGCGAAATGCGCGATCTGGAGACGATCGGCACCGCGCTGACCGCGGCCGAGACCGGCCACCTGGTGTTCGCGACGCTGCACACCCAGGACACGCCGCAGACGATCGACCGCATCATCGACGTGTTCCCGTCCGAGCAGCAGGGCCAGGTCCGCGCGCAGCTGTCGGTGGCCCTCCAGGGCATCATGACCCAGACCCTGCTGCCGACCGCGGACGGCTCCGGCCGCTGCGTCGCGGCCGAGGTGCTGGTCCCGACCCCGGCGGTTCGCAACCTGATCCGCGAGTCCAAGACCCACCAGATCTACTCCGTGCTGCAGACCGGCGCCTCCCACGGCATGCAGACGATGGACTCCGCGCTCGCTCAGCTGGTGCGCGCGGGCAAGGTCAACCGTCAGCTCGCCGAGTCCCGCGCCCACGCGCCCGAAGAGCTGCGACGTCTGCTGGCCGGGATGGCCGGCGCCGGTTACCAGGCGGCCGCGTAAGCCATGGCCACGTACGTCTTCAAGGCGATGGACCTCACCGGGGTTCAGGCCAAGGGCGAGGTCGAGGCCGACTCAAAGCAGGCGGTCGCCGAGCAGCTCAAGGAGCGCGGCCTGGTCGTCGTCGACATCGCCCACAAGTACCGCTCGAAGGAGCTCAACATCGAGCTGTTCTCGCGGGTCAACGCGAAGGACCTGGCGGTGGCCTCGCGGCAGCTGGCGACGATGGTCACCTCGGGCATGTCGATCATGCGCGCCCTGCACGTGCTCGAGACGCAGACCGGGTCAAAGCTCCTGCGCGAGACCATCGCGGCGGTGCGCCACGACGTCGAGGCGGGGCTGCAGCTGTCCGACGCGATGGCGCGCCATCCCAAGGTGTTCGGCCCGCTGTACGTGGCGATGGTGCGCGCGGGCGAGACCGGCGGTGTGCTCGAGGAGTGCCTGCTGCGCGTCGCCGACCAGCTCGAGAAGGACGCCGCGCTGCGCCGCCAGGTGCGCGCCGCGATGATCTACCCGGCCGTGGTGATCACGTTTGCGGTCACCGTGCTGATGGCGCTGGTGGCGTTCCTGATCCCGGTGTTCGTGGGTGTGTTCAAGCAGTTCCCGGGCAAGCTGCCGGCGCTGACACAGTTCATGGTGAATTTCAGCCACCTGGTGACACACCAGTGGTACATACTCATCGGCGCCGTCGGCCTTGCCGTGGGCGGGTTCATCTCGCTCAAGCGCTCGGAGAAGGGACGCGACAAGTGGGATGCGTTCAAGCTCCGCATCCCGATGAAGATCGGCGAGGTCGTCCAGAAGGTGGCGATCGCAAGATGGTCTCGCACGCTGTCGGCGCTCACTTCGGCCGGCGTCCCGATCATGCAGGCGATCGAGATCACCGGTAAGACCGCCGGCAACGCCGTGATCGAGAAGTCGATGGGCGAGGTGATCACCTCGGTCAAGGGCGGCGGCACGATCTCCGCGCCGCTGCGGCAGTGCGCGGCGTTCCCGGCGATGGTGTCGCAGATGGTCGGCGTCGGCGAAGAGACCGGCGCGCTCGACACGATGCTCGCCAAGATCGCGGACTTCTACGACAGCGAGGTGGATGCCGCCGTCAAGGCGCTCACCTCGATCATGGAGCCGGTCATGATCATCTTCGTCGGCGGCATCGTCGGGGTGATCGTGATCTCCATGTACCTGCCGCTGTTCAGCATCTACAACAGCATCAAGTAGACGCTGAGCTCTTCTGCGCGTCCGCCTCGGCGGGCGTCTGCTGCGCATCGCGGCCGGGCTGAAACTCGGCGGTCCCGCCGCACCACGGGCAGATGACCTCGTGCGGCTGTCCTCCGAGCCCGGAGACCAGCTTTCCAGTCCCGCGGCACGGCGTGCACGTTGTGCGGGCGTTATCCGAGGCGGCGCTCATGGGGCCCCACGATACCCGTACCGGCGATCAGGCAGCCGCTTCCCGCCGCGCGCCCCTCGCAAACGCCCGTCGGACAAATGTCGAAAGGCGTCAGGCTGCGGGGTTGATATTCCGATACCTGGGGTGCCAGAGTCACTCAGGTGCCAAGGGCAAACCACTCGCAAGGGTGGGACGCAAAGCCACGGACCTCCAATGGAATGTGAGGGAGCCGGGCTGCCACCAATACGGAGATGTGACTTAGTCATGGATGACTCCCGATTGGGGCCTTGGATCTGGCGGACAGACCCAATCAAAATCCCAGGAGGGCTCCATGCTTCATAAGTTGCGCCGTCGCGCCGAGGATGAGAAGGGTTTTACCCTGATCGAGCTCCTCGTCGTGATTCTGATCATCGGCATTCTTGCCGCGATCGCCATTCCGACGTTCCTCAACCAGAAGAGCAAGGCCAACGATGCGTCGGCCGAGTCTCTGGCCCGGAACGCGGCCACCGCTGCCGAGACGTACGCGACCGACAACAACGGCAGCTACTCCGGCATCAACACGTCGGTGCTCAACTCGATCACGCCCGCGCTCAACACCAACACGGGCAACAACCAGGCCTATCTGCTGACCGCCAGTGGCGACGCCAGCACGTACACGGTCGTCGGCGAGTCCCCGACCGACAGCGCGAAGTTCACGCTGCTCAACAACGGCGGAACGGAGAGCTTCAACTGCTCGCCGGCCGGCACGGGTGCCTGCTCGAGCAACAGCACCTGGTAGTCACGTAATCATAAACGCTGTAGTGACCGAGGCGGCCTCCGGGCCGCCTCGGCGCATTTAAGGCCACCGGGGGGTCGGCCGATTACCAGGACATGCGGCGACTGCTCCTCGCGCTCCTCCCGATCACTGTGCTGGCGGTCGCCGTCGCCCCGGCCACGGCTAGCGCGGCGACGGCCGAGTCGCCGCCGGATGTGTCGGCGCCGATCTTCCTCGACACCCAGTGGGGGACGGTGCCCCGCGGCTTCACGATCGACCCTCGGCGGGCACTCGCGATCGCCAAGACCGCACCGAAGCTGCAGGCCATCCACCGCGCCGATCACCCGCTCGGCATCAACGTGTACTTGTGGGTGAAGAACCACTACGAGATCTACTTCTTCTTCCATGGCAAGCTCGTCGCCAACCAGATCGTGACCGCGACGGGCAAGCTCGGCCCGACGTACACCGGACCGCTCATGCTCGGCTATTACGCCCGCGGCCACTACGGGCAGATCTTCGACAACCCGTGGGTGCTCGCGGGGTTCACCGCGATGTTCCTGCTCCCTCTGCTGTTGCTGCGCGGACGCCGGTGGCTCGACCGGCTCGACATCGCGATGTTGCTGGGGTTCGGGGTCTCCTACGCGCTGTTCGACACCACCCATCTGGAGGCGGGCGTGTGGGCGTTCTACCCGGTGCTGATCTACCTGCTGGTGAGGATGCTGATGCGCGGGTTCAGGGCACGACCGGTCGCCGGCCGCCTCGACTGCCGTCTTCCGACCGCGGTGCTCGCGCTCGGGTTGCTGGCGCTCGTGGTCGCGCGGATCGTGATCACGCTGCACCCGTCGGGCGTGATCGACGTGGCCACGGCATCGGTGCTGGGCGCGTACAAGATCCTCCACGGCCAGAGCATCTACTACTACTCGCTCGGCCACGGCGACACCTACGGCCCGATCAACTACCTCGTGTACGTTCCGTTCGAGTGGCTCTGGCCGGGATCGTGGAACTACCTGCCCGCGGCCCGGGCGGCGACGATCGCCTTCGACCTGCTCACGATCGGCGGTCTGATCCTGGTCGGGACGCGACTGCGCGCCGGCCGCGACGGGCGTCGCCTCGGGCTGCTGCTGGCGTGGCTGTGGGCCGCCTGCCCGTGGAGCCTGCTCGACATGGAGAAGAGCACGAACGACGGTCTCGTCGCGCTGATCGTCGTGCTGGTCATGCTGTCGCTGTCCAAGCCGGTCAGGCGCGGCGTGCTCGTCGGCCTCGGGGCCGCGGCGAAGTTCTTCCCCGCGGTGCTGCTCCCGCTGGTCGCGGCCGGGCGCGGGGACGCCGATCAGCGGACGGTTCGCAAGGTGCTGGCCGGGTTCGTGATCGCGGCGGGCGCGTCCATCGCGCTGTTCCTGCCGCCCGGCGGCCTCAAGGAGATGTGGGACCACACGATCGGCTTCCAGCTCACCCGCAGCGACATCTTCTCGATCTGGGCCCTGCACCCGGCGCTGTCGCCGATCAAGGTGGCGGTCGAGGGCTTCGCAGTGATCCTCGCCGTGCTGGTCGCGTTCCGCCCGCGCGGCGCCCGGACGCCGGCCCAGGTGGCGGCGCTCGGTGCCGCGGTGACGATCGCGGTCCAGTTGCCGGCGCTCCACTGGTTCTACCTGTACATCGTGTGGTTCCTGCCGCTGATCCTGATCGCGGTGCTCGGCGCGAACGCGCCCGCCGCCGACGTGACCGTGGAGCCCGAACGGGTCGCCGGGGCCGAGCCGGGCGAGCCGTCGCCCGTGCTCGCGGGTACCGGGTGAGCGACGCCGTATGCCCCTTGCCTTCGCCGCGGTGGTCGCGGGCGCGTTCGGCGCCACGATCGGCTCGTTCCTGAACGTCGTCGCCTACCGGCTGCCGCGCCGCGAATCGCTGGTGCACCCCGGGTCGCGCTGCCCCGGTTGCGGGACCGCGATCAAGGTCTACGACAACGTGCCCGTGGTCGGCTGGCTGTGGCTGCGTGGCCGCTGCCGCAGTTGTCAGACGCCGATCTCGCCGCGCTATCCGATCATCGAGGCGATCACCGCCGCGCTCGCCGTCGCGGTTGTGCTGACCGAGCACTCGGCCGCGGAGATCGTGCTCGGGCTGGTGCTCGTGGCCGTGCTCGTCCCGATTGCGCTGATCGACTTCGAGCACCGGATCATCCCCAACAGGATCACGCTTCCGGCCGCGGTCGCCGCGATTGCGATCGGCGTTGCGCTGGACATCGAGGGGGTGCCCGAGCAGTTGATCGCCGGTGCCGCCGCCGGCGGGTTCCTGCTGGCGTTCCTGCTCGCCTACCCGCGCGGGATGGGGATGGGTGACGTGAAGCTGGCGGCGGTTCTGGGGCTGTTCCTGGGGCGCTCGGTCGCGGTGGCGATCCTCGTCGGCGTTCTCGCCGCGACCCTCGTCGGCGCGGTGGTGATGGTGCGCGTCGGGGTCGACAAGGGCCGCAAGACGGCCGTGCCGTTCGGACCATTCCTGGCGTTCGGCGGCGTGGTCGGCCTCCTTGCCGGGCCGGCGATCATGCACTGGTACCTGCACGCCGGTCTCTGATGTTCGCGCTCGGCCGTCAATGGACCCGGCTGCGACGGGTCCTGCCGCCAGCGGTCGGCGTCGTGGTTGCGGTCGTCGCCGGAGTAGGGATGGCGGTGACCCACCGCGACTCGCGCATGGTGGTGCCGCCGCGTGTGGCGATCGCCGCCGCGCTACGCGACCCCGCGATGGCCCAGGCTCGGGCCGGCGCGGACTGGAACCGGATCACCGTCACTGCGATCGATGGCAATCTCGAGCACGTCAGCTTCCTCGCGCACGGCCAGCTGGTGGCCGAGGCCGCGGTCAACCGTGCCGTCGACGTGCTGTCGCCGACCAACGACCGCCTCATCCGCGTGCCCTATGGCAACTGGATCGCCTACGAGCCGGCGCTGCTCGTCGCACTGTCCGCCCTGTTCGTTCTGATGTCCGGCGTGGCGCCGTGGCGGCGGGTGCGCAATCTCGACGTGGCGGCGGCGCTTTCGCTCGTCGTCGCGGTCGTCCTGTTCCAGCACCGCTATCTCGGCGCCAGCGTGCTGTCCGCGGCACCCGGAATGGTGTACTTGCTGGCGCGGTGCGCGTTGCGGGCGTTCGGACCGGCCGCCGAGCGCGCGCCGTCGACGCCGCTCCTGGCAGCGCTCACTCCGGGGGTCGACTGCGCCCGCCGCGTGCGATGGCTGCGCCGGTTACTGATCCTGCTGGCGGTCGTGTTCGCGCTGGTCGGGGTGGGCTCGACCGACGCGGTCGACGTGATCTACGCGGTGATGGAGGGTGCGACCAGGCTGACCCATGGCGTTCTTCCCTACGGACACATGCCCCTGGGGGTGATCCACGGCGACACCTATCCGATCCTGACCTACGCGCTGTACACGCCGCTGGCGCTGCTCTCGCCGGTGAACTCGACCTGGGATTCCGTCGTCCCCGGGCTCGGGGTGGCGGTCCTGGCCGCGCTGGTTGCCGCGTGGGCGGTGTTCAGGACCGCGGCGGGTGCGCGGCGCCCGGCGGGCGCGCTCCGGGCCCCCGAGGTGGAGGAGGCCGGACTGCGCGCGGCGGTGGCGTGGCTCGCGTTTCCATCCGTCCTGATCACGGTTTCCACCGGAACGACCGATGTCGTACTTGCGGCGATGCTGGCGATCGCCGTGCTGGTGTGGCGCCGGCCCGCCCTGTGCACGGGCATGGTGACGGCCGCCGGCTGGTTCAAGCTCGCGCCGTTCGCGCTCCTGCCGGTTGCGCTGGCGCCGCTTCGGGGGCGGCCGCTCGCCCGCGCGCTGGCCGCGATCGCGCTCGTGTCGGCACCGATGCTCGCGCTGCTGCTGGCGCTCGGCGGACCGCACGGCCCCGCGGCGATGCTCCACTCCATCTCGTACCAGTTCACGCGCGGCTCGGAACAGTCGGTGTGGAGCGCGCTTCCGATCGGGGGGCTTCAGCCGCTCGCGCAGGGGTGCGTGCTCGGGCTGATCGCCGCGGCGGTGGTGAAGCTCCGGCTGGAGCCCGAGCTCGCGCGCGACCGCGCGCGGATGGCGGGGATGGTCGCGGCGATCCTGATCGGGCTGCAGCTGAGCGCCGACTACTGGGCGTTCCTGTATCTCGCCTGGCTCATGCCGCTGGTCGGGGTGTCGCTGCTCGCCGACCGCGGCGCCGCGGCCACTGAGCCCGCCGCGGCCCGCGCGGCGCTGGGCCGCGCGGCGACTCCGGCTTCGTCGCCGGCGGGATGAGCGCGACCAGCCCGGGGATCGGCCACCGCCGAACCAGTCTGTCGGGGCGCCTCGGCCGGATGGTCGTTGCCTGTCCGGTGCCGGTCCGCGCGTTCTTCGTCTCCCGGCTGATCGTGCTCGGAGCCGGGGTCGCCGGCGCGCTCGCGGTGCCGCGGCGGATCGGCTGGTCGATGTTCGACCCTCTCGGCCTCAGCGCGCGGCTCGGATCGGTCGGGGACGTGCTGGCCGCGCCGGCCGTGAGGTGGGACTCGATCCACTACCTCGGCATCGCCGAGCACGGATACGCCGCCGCCGGGAACACCGCGTTCTTCCCCTTGTACCCGCTACTGATGCGGGCGTTGGGTTTCGTGCTCGGGTCCGACCCGCTCGCCGGCGTCGCGATCTCCACGGTGTCGTTCATGGTCGCGCTCTCACTGCTGCACCGGCTGACCGAGCTCGAGCTCGGACGGCGGGCGGCCGACGCCACCGTCCTGCTGCTGGCATTCGCTCCGCTCTCGTTCTTCTTCACGGCGGTGTACACCGAGTCGCTGTTCCTCGCGCTATCGCTCGGGGCGGTGTACGCGGCGCGGCGCGAGCGATGGGCGCTGGCCGCCGGTGTCGGCGGCCTGGCCGCGGTCACCCGCGTCACCGGGATCCTGCTCGTGATCCCGGTGGCGGCGATGTATCTGGCAGAGCGTCGGCGTCGACGTCGATGGAGCGGGCTCGGATGGTTCCTGGTAATGCCCGCGGCGGTCGCCGGCTTCCTCGGCTATCTGGCCATCCGGGGCTACGGAGCGCTCGCTCCGCTCACGCAGCAAACCGGCGCCGAGCACGGCCACCGGCTGACGGGGCCGATCGAGACGAGCGTCGCGGCCGTGCGCGCTGCCGCGGCCGGGCTGCGGTCGCTCGGCGCCGGACCGATCTACCAGCCGACGCTCGGCGGACCGTTCCCGGCCGGCACGGAGAGCATCGTGCTGCTGGCCGTGCTTGCGATCGCGGTGCTCGCGCTCGTCGCGGCGTTCCGGCGCCTGCCACTTGCATACGTCGCCTACGCCTGCGCCGCGTTGCTCGTCTGTACCTGGAGCCCGGTGGCTGGGCAGCCGCTCAAGTCCCTCGATCGCTACGCGCTGACGATCTTCCCGTTGTGGATGGGCGCCGGCGCATGGATCTCCGAGCGCCGGATGGGGCGCGCGACGCTGCTCGTGAGCGTCGCGCTGCTGGCGTTCTGGACGCTCCAGTTCGCGACCTGGACGTGGGTGGCGTGACGCGCCTGGGCCGGCGGCGGCGAGCGTCGCGCTCGTCTGGGGCGTCCAGTCGCCTGGACGTCCGGCCCTGGACGATCAGGCCGTCCAGCCTCGAGTAGACGGCCTCAACCCGCCGGGGGTAGCGGTCGATCACTTGGCCTGAGCCGCTATGGGTTATGCCAAGGGAAAATCAGTGGTGGGCCTCGACATCGAGCCCGGCTACGTGGCCGCGGTCGAGACGCGACCGGGCCAGGTGAAGGTCGAGCGCGCCGCGACCGCGCAGCTTCCCGCCGGCATCGTCCGTGACGGCGAGGTCGTCGACGTCGAGACCCTCGCGTCCTCGCTGCGCGACCTGTTCGCGGAGCACAAGCTGGGCAAGCGCGTGCGCCTGGGCGTCGCCAACCAGCGCATCGTGATGCGCACGCTCGACCTTCCGCCGCTCAAGGGCACCAAGGAGATCAACTCCGCGATCCGCTTCCAGGCGCCCGATCACATCCCGATGCCGCTCGAACAGGCGGTGCTCGAGCATCACTCGCTCGGCGTCGTCGAGACCCCCGATGGCCCGCGGACCCGCGTCGTCGTCGTCGCCGCCCGGCGCGACATGATCGAGCGTCTGCTCGAGGCCACTCGCAAGGCGGGGCTCCGCCCGGCGGGGGTCGACCTGTCGGCGTTCGCGATGATTCGCGCGCTGTACCGTCCCGAGCTGACCGGCGCGACCTTGTACACGAGCGTCGGCGGTCTCACCAACCTCGCCGTAGCGGTCGGGCCGACCTGCGCGTTCACGCGCGTCGCCGGCCAGGGAATCGAGTCGATCGCCGGCGAGCTCGCCGAGCGGCGCGCGCTCACGCTCGAGCACGCGCACGGCTGGCTCCGCCACGTCGGTCTGCTGGCGCCCGTCGCCGAGATCGAGGGCGACGAGGACATCGTCGCCGAAGCCCGCGAGGTCCTGAACGACGGGATTCGCCGGATCGCCGACGAGGTCCGCAACTCGCTGGACTTCCTCGCCATGCAGGACGCTTCGGCGGTCGTCGAGCGCGTCGTGCTCACCGGCCCCGCCGTGGCGATCCCCGGCTTCCCGGAGCGGCTCGGCGAAGAGGTCGGGCTTCCGCTCGAGGTCGGTGTGGTCCATGAGGGCCAGCCCGGCGGGTTCGGCGGCGTCGACGCCGGCCGGCTCGCGGTCGCCGCCGGCCTGACCGTCGAGGAGATCCCCTCATGAAGGCCGTAAACCTGATTCCGGCGGACTCGCGCGGGCGCTCCCGTGGTCCGTCGACCGGCATGCAGGTGCCGGTCTACATCCTGCTGGGGTTGCTCGCGGCCGCGGTCGCGCTGGTGACCGTGTACGTGATCACCAACAACTCGATCTCGTCGCGCACCGCCACCCTGGCGAGCCTCAAGACCGAGGTCGCCCAGGAGCAGGCGGCGGCCAACCGCCTCGGCGAGTTCTCGAAGTTCTCGCAGCTGGCGCAGACCCGCATCGGAACCGTCCGAGGGATCGCCTCGGCGCGGTTCGACTGGCACACCGCGCTGGTCAACCTGTCGAAGGTCGTCCCTGCCGACACCACGCTCCAGTCGATCGTCGGCACGGTCGTGCCCGGAGCCGGCGCCGGCGGGAACGGCGCCGCCAGCTCGCTGCGGTCCGACATCACCGCGCCCGCGTTCGACCTCACCGGCTGCACCGCCAACCAGGACGACGTCGCGCGCCTGATATCCCGCCTTCGCCTGATCAACGGCGTCACCCGCGTCTCGTTCAGCAACTCGCAGGAGTCGAGCGCCGCCAGCCCGGCGGGCGGCTCGGGCAACTCGCAGGGCTGCGCCGCGAACGCGCCCACGTTTTCCCTGACCGTGTTCTTCACGCCCGTGGCCAACGCCGGTCCGAACGGCGTCACCTCGATCAGCGGAACCACCTCCACGAGCACCGCCGGAGGGACCCAGTGACTTCCCGCGACCGCATCGTGATCATGGTCGTCCTTGCGCTCGGCGCCCTGGTGGCCGGCTGGTTCCTCGTGATCTCGCCCAAGCGCTCGCAAGCGTCGAGCCTCAGCACCCAGATCACCAGCGAGAGGTCACAGCTGTCGGCCGCACAGCAGCAGGTGGCGGCCGGAATGAGCGCGCGCAAGGCGTTCGCGGGGCAGTACGCGGAGCTGGCCAAGCTCGGCGAGGCGGTCCCGCCGGACGATGACGTCCCGTCGCTGATCTATCAGGTCCAGAACGCCGCCCAGAGCTCCCACGTGAGCTTCCGCGGCCTGCAGCTGACCGGCGGCGGCTCGAGCAGCTCGTCGTCGAGTTCCAGCTCGAGCGGCAGCTCGTCGACGAGCGGCTCGGCCACGGCCTCGCAGCTTCCCCCGGGAGCCAGCGTCGGGCAAGCCGGCCTGCCGACCGAGCAGTTCACGATCACGCTCAGCGGCAACTACTTCGACCTGTCGAGCTTCTTCAACAAGCTCGAGGGTTTCGTGGTCAGCGAGAACGGCACGCTGACGATCCGCGGGCGCCTGATGACGATCAACGCGGTCAACCTCGTGCCGGGTCCGAACGGCTTCCCCCAGATCACCGCGACCGTCTCGGCGACGACGTACATCGTCCCGCCGACCGAGGGGCCGTTCGGTGGCGCCACCCCAGCCGGCCCCGCGCCGACGACCACCCAGTCCCAGGCCTCGACCTCCGGGTCTTCCTCTTCGTCCTCGACCCCGCCGGCCGCGGCGATCACCCCGGTGCTCCGATGAACGTCCCCCGCAACATGCTCAAGGAACTGGTCGAGCGCAAGCTCTGGCCGATCGCGCTCGTGCTCGTCATCGCCCTGGTGGCGGTGCCGGTGCTGCTGACCAAGAAGGCGCCGACCGACATCGTCACCACGCCCTCCGGTCCGCTGCCGTACTCGACGGGCACCACACTGCCCGCGATCTCGGTGCAGACCGCGCCGGGCAACTCGAACGTCGCCGGCAAGGGCCGCAATCCGTTCACTCCGCAGCACGTCGCCACGACGTCGACGACCGCCACGGTGGCGACGGTGACGAGCACGCCGTCCACCGGCGCCGGCAGCACGAGCGTGGGCGCCGGCAGCAGCGGCACCACGAGCACGGCGAGCAGCGGAGGCAGCGGCACCACGAGCACGTCGACCTCGTCCGCGGGCACCACGAGCACGTCGACCTCGTCCGCGGGCAGCACGCCGGCGCCGACTTCGACCACGCCCGTGCCGAGCGCCCCCGCCAAGCCCGCGCGGACCGGCCTGACCCCGACCGAGTCGTATCACGTGTCGCTGGCGATCACGGCCGCAGACGGCGGCCTCAACACGATCGACCCGCTCGAGCGGCTCAGCATCCTGCCGAGCAAGCAGCAGCCGATGCTCGTCGAGCTCGGCGTGCTCCAGGGCGGCCACAGCGTGCTGTTCGCGCTCGAGCCGGGAACCGTCGTCAGCGGCGCCGGGACATGCACCCCGGGTCCGATCGACTGCGAGGTCCTGGTGCTCGACCCCGGCCAGACCGAGGGCATCTCCAAGCAGACGGGCTCCGGATCGACTCCGGTCGCCCTGTTCTCGGTCAACTCGATCTCCGCCGACCAGCACCCGTCGGTCGCCGCCGCTAACAAGGCGCGCCAGGCGGCGTCCGAGGTCGGCCGCCAGTTGCTCAGCGGCTCCCCGCTGAGCGCCCTTTCCCTGTTCCAGTACGCCCCGAGCGTCGGCGCTGTCGTCGACCTGCGCAATCTCACGGTTGGAGGCTGATATGCGCCGTTATTCGCTCACCGTGCGCCGGCTGATCCTGGCGCTGTCCTGCACCCTTGTGGCCTCGCTGGCCGTGGCGGCCGGCGCCCAGGCGGTGGTCGTCACCGTTGGGGGGAACGCCTACGGCGTCGCCCTGGTCCCGGGCACGGGCCTGCCCGCCAGCATCTCGGCGGTCACGTCGAGCGGCCCATGTGCGGATCCGTCGCTGGCGCCCGACCTGACCTGGCAGACCACCGGACTGGTCTCGCCGCTCTGCTATCACGGCGGCTCGGTGCTTCCCCAGAACGAGACGTACGTCCTCACCTGGGATCCGCATCGGCGCTATTGGGCCACCACGCGACAGTTCGTCGAGCAGTTCCTCAGCGACGTCCAAAAAACCAGCGGCTCGTACGCGTCACCTTACGCCGTCACACCGCAGTACACGATGGATAGCGGAATCGTCCGGGCCCAGGATCAGTCCCTGTTCGCCGGCGGGTGCATCGACTACGGCACCAGTCCCGGCAGTCCGAGCGGCGACACGTGCCAATTCGGCGCCAACCACCCGAGCGGCACGGGCTACGACTACCCGAAAGATGTGGGCGGCGTCAACCACTGCCCGGTGTCGGGCAACAACGTGTGGACGGGGCAACCTAACGGCCCGATCAGCACGACGCCCAACGATTACTGCGTGACCGACGGTGACATCCAGACCGAACTCCAGAATACGCTGCCGCAGATGGGGCTTCCCGGAGGCACCCGTCAGGGCTACTCGCCGCTGGTCGTCGTGTTGACCCCGCCCGGGGTCGAGGTGTGCCTCGACTCCAGCGGCAACGTGTGCTCGGCCAACGGCGCCGCTGGCGCCAACGAGGCGCAGTTCTGCAGCTATCACTCCGAGGTCAACGATGGCGGAACCGAGATCCCCTACGTGGTCCAGCCCTGGACCGCGCAGTGGGGCAAGGGCGTCGGGTGCGACGAGGCGGACGCGGCGAACATCACGCTGCCGGTCGACGTCACGCAGCTGGCCCAGGAGGTTGGCGCCAAGCTCGTCAGCCCGCTCAGCCAGGGACAGCTCGCCGCGATCGTCAATCCCGCCATGAACGGGTGGTACGGGGAGGACGGCGCGGAGATCAACGACAACGGCTGCTTCCCGCTGTCGGGCGGACTCGACAACGTCACCCTGGCCGGTAACACCTACGTGCTCCAGCGCGAGTTCAACAACGCAGGCGCAATCGAAACCGATCCGAACGCGCTGCCGTGCACGGACTGGGTCGAACTGA
>Ga0335081_10001967_pt1 | contig 32480 bp, 28 predicted proteins | sample Lox_Sample_35_FD_206713 | JGI IMG/M metagenome (GOLD analysis project Ga0335081, IMG submission 206713) | Soil microbial communities from Loxahatchee National Wildlife Refuge, Florida, United States - Lox_Sample_3.5 | ecosystem: Environmental > Terrestrial > Soil > Wetlands | place: USA...
CGGCCGGCCTCGACCATGCTCGCGGCGACGCGGTCGTGATGCTCGACGCGGACCTCCAGGATCCACCGGAGCTGATCCCGCGCATGCTCGACCACTGGCGCGCCGGCTGCGACGTCGTGTACGCGGTTCGCGAGCAGCGCGAGGGCGAGTCGCGCTTCAAGCTCGCGACCGCGCGGTGGTTCTACTCGTTGTTCGATCGGCTGGCCCAGGTCGAGTTGCAGCACAACTCAGGCGACTTCCGTCTCCTGGATCGCCGCGCCCTCGATGCGCTCCTGTCGATGCGCGAGCGCAACCGCTTCCTGCGTGGCATGACCGTCTGGGTCGGCTACCGGCAGGCCGCGGTCCCCTACAGCCGCGACCGTCGCTACGCGGGCAAGACCAAGTACACGCTGCCCAAGATGCTGCGGTTCTCGCTCGACGCGATCTCGTCCTTCTCGCACCGCCCCCTGCAGCTCGCGACGCTGTTCGGGTTCGTGATCTCGACGCTCGCGTTCATCGCGATCCCGGTGGTCATCGTCCTGCGCATCCTCGGCTCCTACCTACCGGGGTTCAGCTCGCTGACCATCGCCGTGCTGCTGCTTGGCGGAATCCAGCTGATCGCGATCGGGATCATCGGCGAATACGTCGGGCGGATCTACGACGAGGTCAAGGGCCGGCCGCTCTACCTGGTTCGCTCCCGCGTCAACATTCCCGACGAGGAGGCCGCTGCACCCCCGGCGCCCACCGAACCTCGCGGGACCGCGCTGTAAAGCCCCGGCGCCCACCGAACTTCGCCGCACCGTGCCGTAGCGCGCGGCCCCTGGTTGTCACACCAGGCTCGACGAACGCGAGAAAGTAGGTGATGAGGCTGACCGTGGGTCGCGACGAAGACCTGCTCGCACGGTTCGTCGCCGGGGAACCCGGGGCGTTCGTGGAGTTCTATCGCCACCACCTGGCGCCGATCCTGGCGTTCTTCTTGCGTAGGACGGGAGATCCCGAGCTCACCGCGGACCTGACGGCGGAGGTGTTCGCCGCGGCCCTGCTGGCGGCGCCGCGCTATCGGCCCGGCGAGCTTCCGGCTCTGGCGTGGCTGTACGGGATCGCCGCCCACAAGCTCGCGGACAGCCGCCGCCGCGGTCGCGTCGAGGACGAGGCTCGGCGGCGCCTGGCGCTCGAGCCACTGGTCATCGACGACGACGACCTGGCACGGGTCGAGACGCTCGCCAGCTCGGGCACGGAGGGCACCGCGCTCGACGTCGCCATGCGGTCGCTCCCGCCGGAGCAACGCGACGCCGTGCTCGCGCGCGTCGTGGACGAGCGACCGTACGCGGAGATCGCAGCCGAGATGTCCTGCTCGGAGCTCGTGGTTCGAAAGCGGGTCAGCCGCGGACTGAAGACCCTTCGCTCACACATCAAGGAGTCCCGATGAGCAAGTTCTTCGAGGATCTCGAAGCGCAGCTGCACGAGGCCGCGCGCGCCCACGCCGACGGCCGACACTCCGGCCCTGAACAAACCCGCCCGGGCCAAAACCGCCTCCGATCGTGGGGCAGAGCGATCCCGGTGGCGCTGGCGGTTGTCGTGACCGCGGCCGTCGTGGCCATAGCGCTGACCGTCCAATCAGGCCGCGCTCCTCACACCGCCACGAAAAGCGCCGCGGCCGGCGGTTCTCCGCCGAAGCCCGCAACGGGCGGCGCCTCGATGATCACGATCCCGTCAGGCGCGACGGTCGGTGGCATGCAGGTCCTCGGCACACTCGGTCACCTCTCCCCCGTGCAGCAGCACGAGCTCTCGGCGTACATCACCCCCGCACAGGTCAAGGCGATGAAGACGTCCGCATGCCAGCCACCGTCGGCCCGACCGACCGTCAGCGAGGGCTCCCCGACGAGCGGGTTGCTGTGGGTGCTCGGGGTGTTGCGCCGCCCAGGGATCCGGTCGGATCTACCGAGAGCTCCGCACGCCTCGACTCCCCTGTATCCCACAGAGGTGCAGGACATCTACGTCAGGTATGTGCGGCGCGCGCAGGTCAAGGCCGGTGTCTCGTATTACGTCATTCCGGGCGCTCGCCTTGTCCAAGACCCCGAGTTCTCACCGCGCTGCCGGGCCAGCCAGGTCGCCGTGCTGCGGGGCAACCTGCCCCACATTCCACCCAACGAGCGTGCGTCGACGCTCGCCCTCCAGAGGCGGTGGCTGGCGCTGTTCGCGCGAATGGGTCAGCCGGCGGAGGGGGTCTGCCTGATGGCTTTCGGAGCGTCCGGTGTGGGCGGCGGCAGCTGCGTCACCGCTGCCCAGGCAGAGCAAGGCGGGCTACAGGAGTCGAACGGTTCGACGTTCAGCGGCGTCGTCCCTGACGGGGTCTCCACCGTCACCGTCCATTACCCCGTCGGCAACGGATCCGCCGCGCAGACCTTCACGAGCGAGGTCGTCGGAAACGTGTTCGCCATCCGGATCCCGGGCCTCACGCTTGGTGGCGGCCCTCCGGCCACCATCATCTGGCGCTCGGCATCGGGCGAGGCGATCAAGACGATCTCGACGCGCTAGCCGCCTGCCGGGTTCGGACCGACCGACCGATTCACCGCGTGGCCGGGCTCGCCCCCGTTCCCTCGGGCACCCGGCGCGGCTTCGCCTCCGTTCCCGCAGGTAGTCGAGGAATCGTCGCCGTCTGCCTGCTCGAGCGCGGAGATGCGGCTTGCGAGGCTCTTGATCGCGTCGGCGATCGGATCGGGAAGATGCACCCAGTCCGCATCCGGTCCCTCGGGACGACGCCCTTCGACCCGCACCGGATGCCCCGGGTTCCCGACCACGGTGGAGTTCGGCGGCACGTCGTGGATCACGACGCTGTTTGCACCGATCTTCGAGCCGTGCCCGATCGTGATCGGTCCCAGCAGCTTCGCGCCGGAGCCGATCGTGACGTTGTCCTGGACGGTCGGGTGTCGCTTCCCGGTGGCGAAGCCAGTGCCGCCGAGGGTTACACCCTGGTACAGCGTGACATCGTCGCCGAGCTCGGCGGTCTCGCCGATCACCACGCCCATGCCATGGTCGATGAAGAACCCGGCGCCGATCTTGGCCGCGGGATGGATCTCGATTCCCGTGATCGCCCGCGACACATACGCGATCATCCGCGGGAGGAGCGGGACTCCGGCGTTGCGGAGCGCGTGGGCGGCCCGGTGGGCGAGCAGCGCGTGAACTCCGGGCCAGGCCACGAGAATCTCGAGCTGGCCCACGTCGCGCGCCGCCGGATCGCGGCTTCGCGCGGCGGCGATGTCGCGCCGCACCTCGGTGACGATGCGGTGCACCCGCATACCGAAAGCCTAGCTACCGCGACCCGCCCGCCCTCAGGGGGCGAAAAACGGCGTCGACACGTACCGCTCGCCCGAGTCCGGCAGGATCGTGACGATCCGCGCACCCCGTGACTCCGGCCGGCGCGCGACCTCGATCGCCGCCCACACCGCGGCTCCCCCGGAGATTCCGGCGAGCACGCCCTCGCGGCGGGCCAGCTCTCGAGCGGTCTCGATCGCGTCCTCGTCCTCGACCGCGATGATCTCGTCGAGCACGGCGCGGTTCAAGACGGCCGGGACGAAGCCAGCGCCGATTCCCTGAATCTTGTGGGGTCCCGGGCGCCCGCCCGACAGCACCGGCGATGCGCTTGGCTCGACCGCGATCACGCGACACCGGGCGTTGTGCGACTTGAGCACCTCGCCGGCGCCGGTGATCGTGCCTCCCGTGCCGACGCCAACGACGAATGCGTCCACTTCGCCCTCCATCGCCCCCCAGATCTCCGGCCCCGTCGTCCGCCGGTGGATCTCGGGGTTCGCCGGGTTGGAGAACTGGTCGGGCAGGAACACGTCGCCGCGCGAGGCCATCGCCCGCGCCGCGTCGACCGCCTCGTTCATCCCCCCCAGCGACTCGGTGATCTCCACCTGGGCGCCGTACAGGCGCAGCAACCCCTCACGCTCGCGGCTCATGCCCTGTGGCATCGTCAGGACGAGCTCGTAGCCCTTGGCGGCGCACACGAACGCAAGCGCAATCCCGGTGTTGCCGCTCGTCGCCTCGACGATCGTCGTCCGACCAGGCTCGATCGTTCCGTCCCGCTCGGCCGCCTCGATCATCGATACCCCGATCCGGTCCTTGACGCTCCCGCCCGGGTTGAACGCCTCGAGCTTGGCGAACAGGCGCGCATGGGCGTCCGGCACCATCCGCGTCAGCTCCACCATCGGCGTGCGCCCGACGTGGGCCGCAATGTTGGTCGGGATTCCCGCCATTGAGGCGGCAGACCTTACGAGAATCACGGCGGCTTCGACGTCCGAGGCCGGACCGGCCGGGACTGTCTCAGTCGCGCCGCTTCAGCCCGGCGCGCAACCGCCGCAACGCTCGCCGAATCGGCCCCGCGCGGTCGACCGCCTCCCCGCTCTAGTTTAGATGTGGTACATGGCCGCACCCGCGGCGCGCGACTCGGCGTCGGCGATGTCGGCCACCGTCGACTGCGCGAGAACCGCGCGCGCCGCTTCGGCGGCTTCGGCGAATACGCCGGTGGCGCCGCTCCCGACGGGTCCGTCGAGCAACTCCACGAGCTCGAGGACGGTGATCTCTCCCGCCGGCCGCGCGAACGAGTAACCGCCCTTGACGCCACGCTGCGAGCGCAGCACCCCCGAGCGCCTTAGCGTGGCGAACAGCTGCTCGAGGAACTGGACCGGGATCTGCCGGCGCCGAGCGAGCTCAGCGATCGGTACCGGGCCCCGGTCGCCCTGGTGGCGCAACTCCACGAGCGCGCTCAACGCATACGGCGATTTCGTGGTGATCGAGATCATGGCCGCTCCCGATCATCTCAGGAACGACGACCCCGCGGGACCTTCTACACGGTCGGAACCCTGACGCTAAGAAGCGCCTTAGATCCAGCCGCGCTCGGTGGCGATCAGGACCGCCTGGGCGCGGTCCATCGCGCCGAGCTTGCCGTACACGTTGTGCAGGTGGGTGCGGACGGTGCTGGTCGACAGTCCGAGCTCGGAGGCGATCTGCTTGTAGACCATCCCGCGAGCCAGCCGGCGCAGGACCTCGACCTCGCGCGTGGACATCGGGCAAGGATCGATCTGGCGACGGCGCCCGCCCGCGCTCGGCAGCGGCAGGTCGTACATGACCGTCCGGAGCTCGGTCGGGGCGATCCCGACGAGACGCGAGACGTTCAGCAGCTCGGACGGCGACACCGACGCGCCGAGCGTGTAGTGGGCGAGCATGTCCGCCAGGCGCACGACCGCGGCCTCGCCGTCGACATCCTCGGCGTGGTGGCGCTCGATCACGCTGGCGACGGACTTCGGCAGCCCCCACCGACGCGCGAGCACGCCGCCGACGAGGGCGTGGTCCACGCCGAGCTCGCGACGCTCGGTCTGGATCCTCTCTTCGGGGGTGCGGGCCTCGGCGTGGATCTGGCGCGGATAGCCGGGATACGCGTGAACGAGAACGAGCTTGCCAATGTCGTGCAGCAGCGAGGTGACCATCAACCGGTCGCGGGCCTCGTAGCCGAGCTCGCGAGCGATCCGGTCGGCGGCGCGCTGGGTGGCGACGGCGTGCAGGCGGAAGCGCTCGGGCACGCCCTGCCAGACCGCGGTCCGCTCGAAGAAGTCGAATGTCCTCGCCTTCGAGGCGATCGAATGAACGGTGCGGGGCGACAGGACCTCGACGCCCTTGACGGCGCTCTCGACGCGGCCGCGCATCTTGCCGTCGACGCGGTTGGCGAGGCGGAGCACGGTGACGGCGAGCGCCACATCGGCCTCGACGGCGGCGACGACGTCGGCGGTCGACGGCTCGCCAGTCTCGAACAGGCGCAGGACCCGGTTGCGCGACTCGGCGAGCATCGGGAACGCCTCCAGCGCCTCGAACGCGGCGGTGAGCCGGCGTCCATGGCCCTCGTTGTGATGCCGTTCGCGCGAGGCGTAGGGGTCGGCTGTGTTCTTGACTGCGGCTAGCGTGGCCACGATGCTCGGATCCGTCCTTTTAGGGGGCTCAGGGGGGAGCGGCGGTTCCACAGTTGTCATGGCCGCCTCAGCCAGCGTTATCGGCAGGGGTACAACGTTCGTTTAGTCGACTCTTCATTCCGCATGCTCCAAGGCCCGGTCGATCCGCGCCAGCGTCTCATTCTTGCCGAGCAGCGCGACGCTCTCAAAGATCCCCGGCGACACCGTCGTCCCGGCGATCGCGACGCGCACCGGCTGAAACACCTTCGCCGGCTTGACCCCCTGGTCCTCGACGACCTCTCGCAGCGCGGCCTCGATGTTCTGGACCGTGAACGGCTCGGCGCGCGCCAGCGCCTCGCGCGCCGCTTTCAGCGACTCCACGCCGCCGTCCGAGGCGATCACCTTCTGGAACGCCTTGGGATCGTCGGTGGGGCCATCGAACAGGAATCCGACGAGCGGCCAGAAGTCCGCGAGCGTCTGAATCTTCTCCTCGGATATCTCGACGGCGCCGCGTAGGCCGCTCCGCCCGGTGTACTCCTCGAGCCGCGTCGTCAGCTCGTCCACCCCAAGTTCTCGGATCCAGCGCCCATCGAGGTGGCGCAGCTTGCGCTCGTCGAACACTGCCGGGTTCTTCGAGACGCGCTCGAGCCGGAACCGCTGCGCCAGCTCGTCCAACGTGAAGAACTCCTCGTCGGCGGCAAAGCCCGCGCCGAGCAGCGCGATGTAGTTGTCGACCGCCTCCGGCAGGTAACCAGCCGCGCGCAACTCCTGGACGGACGCCGCGCCGTGGCGCTTTGACAACTTGCGCCCGTCGGGACCGTGCAGCAGCGGAAGATGCGCGTAGCGGGGCGGATCGATGCCGAGCGCGTCGAGCACCAGAAGCTGCTTGGGCGTGTTCGAGATGTGGTCTTCGCCCCGCACGACGTCGGTGATACCGGCGTCGAGATCGTCGACCAGGTTCGCGAACACGTACAGCACCGAGCCGTCGGCGCGGGCGATCACAAAGTCGTCGATCGTCGCGTTCGCGAACCGGATCTGCCCCCGGATGATGTCGTCGAACACGGTCTCGCCTTCGTCGGGGACACGCAGGCGAACCGCCCCGGACTCCTCCTCCGCGCCGCGGAACCCTCGTTCGAATCCGTGGCGCTGCTTGAACAACTGCACGTCGTCGGCGGTCGCGTTGGAGTGGTAGGCGTGCCCTGAGGAGAGCAGCTGCGCGAGCACTTGCTGGTGACGCTGTGAGCGCTCGGACTGGAACACCGGACCCTCGTCCCAGTCGAGGTTCAGCCAGCGCAGAGCGTCGAGGATCTGCTCCACGTTCTCGGGTGTGGATCGCTCCCGATCGGTATCTTCGATGCGCAGCACGAGCGTCCCGGGCTCGCCGGCGGGGCCGTATGCCTGGCCGCGGGCGAGCAACCAGTTGTACAGGGCCGTCCGGGCACCACCGATGTGGAGTGCCCCGGTCGGGGATGGAGCGAAGCGAACGCGCATGACCTACAGAATCGCATGCTAATCGGCGCGCACGTATCGAACGCGGGTGGCCTCCCGAAGGCGGTCGAACGCGGAGTCGAGCGAGGGTGCGAAGCGATCCAGATCTTCAACCAATCGCCGCGCATGTGGCGCCCCACCGCGTACAGCGAGGACGACTTCGCCGAGTTCCGCGAGGCGATGCACGCGAGCCCGATCAAGGCCGTGATGATCCACGCCGTCTACCTCATCAACTGCGCCACCGAGGATCGCGACATGCGCGAAAAGTCGCTCACATCGCTGCGCCAGTCGCTGCGCGTCGGCGCCGGGATCGGCGCGATCGGTGTTGTTCTGCACCCCGGCTCGGCAAAGACGGGCGACGTCCCCAAGGCGATCAAGCGCGCCGGCAAGGTCATCAAGGAGGCCTTGGACGAGACCGAAAAATGCCCTCTCCTCCTCGAGGACACCGCGGGGGCCGGCGGCACGCTCGGCCGCTCGTTCGAGGAGCTAGCGGAGCTGATCGACGCCGGCGGCGGCGGTAAGCGGCTCGGCACCTGCCTCGACTCCTGCCACCTGTTCGCCTCGGGCTACGACGTCCGGACTCGCGACTCGCTGGCGGAAGTCATCGACGAGTTCGACCGGACGGTCGGCTGCGACCGGCTCGGCGCCCTCCACGTCAACGACTCGGCCGTTTCGCTCGGTTCCAATCGCGACCGCCACGCGATCATGGGTGAGGGCGAGCTCGGCGAGAAGGGTTGTGCGGTGTTCATGTCCGAGCCACGGTTCGACCAGCTGCCGGGTGTGCTCGAGACCGGGCGCGACCACGGCTCGCCCGCGGCCGAGGACGTCGCGCTCGCCAAGAAGCTTCGGACGCGGGGCAAGTCGGCGCGCGCGAGGACAAAGGCGAAACGATGAGTGAACGTCAAGCCGACGCGCTCGTCATCTTCGGAATAACCGGGGACCTGGCCAGGAAACAGACGTTCCGCTCGCTCTACCGGCTAGAGCGCCGCGGATTGCTGGGCATCCCGGTGCTCGGTGTCGCGCACGACGACATGACCGACGAGGAGCTTCGCAGCCGTGCACGCGAATCGATCGAGCAGGACGGCGAGGACATCGACGACGCGGTGTTCGACCGGTTCGCCGGACAGCTGACTTACGTCGGCGGCGACTTCGACGCCGAGCAGACGTATTCGAACGTGGCCCGGGCGCTCGGCGATCACCACAACCCGACGTTCTACCTCGAGACTCCGCCCTCCTTGTTCGCCACCGTGGTCGAGGGTCTCGCCAAGGCGAACCTGGTGTCCAGCGGACAGCGGGTCGCCGTCGAGAAGCCGTTCGGCAACGATCTGCAATCGTCGCGCGAGCTCGCGGCCGAGTTGCACCGCTACCTCGACGAGTCACAGATCTATCGGATCGACCATTTCCTCGGGAAGATGGGACTCGAGGAGATCCTCTACCTGCGGTTCGCGAACACCATGCTCGAGCCGATCTGGAACCGCAACTACCTCGCCTGCGTGCAGATCACGATGGCCGAGAACTTCGGGGTCGAAGATCGCGGCCACTTCTACGACCCCGTGGGCGCGCTCCGGGACGTGGTCGTCAACCACCTACTGCAGTTGCTCGCGACGGCCGCGATGGAACCGCCCTGGGGTCGCGATCCCGACACACTCAAGGAAGCCAAGGTCGCCGTGCTCAAGGCGACGCGGGACGCCGACCCCGGACACTATGTGCGCGGCCAGTACGACGGATACCGCGACACCGCCGGCGTCGCGCCCGATTCCACCACCGAGACATACGCCTCGCTCCGGCTCGAGGTCGAGAACTGGCGCTGGGAAGGGGTGCCGTTCTTCATCCGCACCGGCAAGCACCTCGCGGTCCGCCAGACCGAGCTCCGGCTGCTGTTCCGCCATCCCCCCCGCCTTCACTTCGTCGCGGCCGGACACCGCGCGCCCCAGCCGAACCAGATCGTGTTCAAGATCGATCCTTCGACCGGAATCAGGATGGCCCTCGACGCCCAGCGCGCCGACGGACCCGGGGCGGGCGAGATCGAGTTCGACGTGGAGTTCGCGGAGGAGGGCGGCGAGGGGCCGACGCCGTACGAGGTTCTGCTGCAGGCGGCCATCGTCGGCGACAGCACGCACTTCACGCGCCAGGACAGCGTCGAGGCGAGTTGGCGGATCGTGCAGCCACTGCTCGACTCGCCGCCGGCGGTCCTCCCCTACGCGCAGGGCTCGTGGGGCCCCGAGCAGGCCGGCCGGCTGGTCGCCGGCTACGGAGGCTGGCACGGCCCCTGGGTGCCCGACGCCTAGGGTCCGCGGGGTTAGTGGCGGTTCCTTAGAGCAGCAGGTTGAGCGGCTGCTCGAGGAGCTGGCGAACCCGCGAGAGGAACTCCGCCGCAGGAGCGCCGTAGAGGATGCGGTGGTCGCAGGTGAGCACGATGCTCATCCGCGTGCCGGGGACGACCTTCCCGTCCCGGACGACCGGGACCTCACGGAGCTCGCCGACCGCGAGGATCGCCGCCTGCGGTGGGTTGATGATCGCGGCGAAGTCGGTCACGCCGTACATCCCGAGGTTCGACACCGTGAACGTGCCGCCCGAGAGCTCGGCCGGCGTGATCTGGCGCGACCGGACGCGCTCGGCGAGCGTGCGCGCCTCCCGTGCGATATCGAGCAGCGGTTTGCGGTCGGCGTCGAACACGGTGGGGACGATCAGGCTGTCGTCGGCGGCGACAGCGATGCCGACATTGACGCGCTGGTAGACCTCGAACGCGCCGTCGCGATAGGCGGCGTTGGCGCGCGGATGCTCGCGGAGCGCGAGCGCGCACGCCTTGACCACCATGTCGTTGTAGGAAGGCACCGTGTCGCCGGAGCGCCCGGCCTCGCGCAACTGGGCCCGGAACCCGACTGCCTGCTCCATGTCGACCTCGGCGTGGAGGGTGAAGTCGGGGATCGTCGCCTTCGCTTCCGCCATCCGCTGGGCGATCTGGACCTGGACGCGGGAGGGCTCGACGGTCGTGACGACACCCTTGGCGCCGCGCGCGGGCTCCCGCTTCGGCACATCGGCTTTCACGATCCGCCCGCCGGGACCGGATCCGGTGAGCCCACGCAGGTCGATCTGCGAGTCGCGGGCGATCCGCCGGGCCAGTGGCGACGCCTTCACCCGGTCGGATCCGTTGTCGGTCTCGGGTGCCTTGCCCGCGGCGGCGGTTACCGGCGCGGCGGGAGCGGCCTGAGCGGGCACCGGAGATCCGGGCCGCGGCTCGGATGACTCCCCGATCGTCGCGATCACCCGCCCGAGCGCCACCGTCTCCCCCTCGCCGGCGAGGATCCGCAGCGTCCCGTCGGCGTCCGCGTCGAACGTGACCGTCGCCTTGTCGGTCTCGACCTCTGCGATCGGCTCGCCCTTCGACACCACCTCACCGTCGCTCTTCAGCCAGCGAACGATCGTCCCCTCCTCCATCGAGTCCGACAGTCGCGGCATCACGACCTCGGTCATGTCAGCTCACCGCGATCCCTGCACGCGCGCGGACGGCCGAGGCGATCGCATCAGCGCCAGGGATGAACGCGTCCTCGAGCGTCGGACTGTATGGGATCGGCAGCTCGGCGGTGGCAAGCAGCCACGCGTCGTCGATGTCGTGGAGCCCGTGCTCGGCGACCATCCCGAGCAGGCCCGAGCCCCAGCCCCCAGTCGCCGGCCCCTCCTCGACGGCGAGCACCCGGTTGGTTCGCGCAACCGACTCGAGCACGGTGTCGAGATCGATCGGCCGGAGCGTGCGCAGGTCAACGACCTCGGCCTCCACGCCGTCACGCGCGAGCAACTCGGCCGCCTCGAGCGCGTCGGGCACGCCCTTGCCGGCGGACACGATCGTCACGTCCCTCCCGGATCGCGCGATCCGAGCGCGGCCGAGCGGGAGCACCTCGCCCGCGTCGGGCGCCGGTCCTTTGACCGAGTACAGCCGCTTATGCTCGAGGAAGATCACCGGGTTGTCGTCGCGGATCGCGGCCTTGAGCAACCCCTTGGCCTCGGCTGGCGACGAGGGAAACGCGATCTTCAGGCCGGGGACGCCCTGGAACCAGGTCGCGTGCGTCTGCGAGTGCATCGCCCCGAACCGCCCCCCGCCGCCGACCGCCGACCGGACGACCAGCGGGACGCTCCTCTGCTCCTTGGAGATGTACCAGTACTTCGCGGACTGGTTCACGAGCGAGTCCATCGCCAGACCCATGAAGTCGCCGAACATGATCTCGATAATCGGGCGCAGCCCGGAGACGGCCGCGCCGAACGCCGCGCCCGCGAGCGCGAGCTCGGAGATCGGCGTGTCGAACATGCGCGACTCGCCGAAGCGCTCCTGGATCCTCGGGGTGACCGCGAACACGCCGCCCTGTTCGGCGGCGACGTCCTCGCCGAAGAACACGACGAACTCGTCGCGCTCCATCTCCTCGATGATCGCCTCGCGGATCGCCTCCCGGAACTCCAACTCCCCGCTCACGGTGCGAACTCCGTCCCGCGCTCGGCGGCCGGATCGGGATATGGCGCCGCCAGCGCCGCCTGCACCGCGCGGTCCATACGGGCGCGCGTCGCCTCCTCGACCTCCACGATGTCGGCCTCGGATACGCCGAGTTCGACCAAACGGGCTCGCGCGATCGGGATCGGATCTCGCTCGAGCCACCGCTCGACCTCCTCCGGCGGGCGGTACTTCGCCGGGTCCGATTTCGAGTGGCCATGGTGGCGGTAGGTCTGGCACTCGAGCATCGTGGGCCCGCCACCCGAGCGAGCGCGGTGGACGGCCTCGAGCGCCGCCTCGCGCACGGCCCATAGGTCGTTGCCGTCGACGATCGTCGACGGGATGCCGAACACGGCAGCCCGCGCCGCGATGTCCTGGCCGGCGGTGACCTTGAGCATCGGGGTGAACTCGCCGTAGAAGTTGTTCTCGCACACGAACACCGCCGGGAGCGAGAACACCTTCGCGAAGTTCAGGCACTCGTGGAAGTACCCCTGATTGGTCGCGCCGTCGCCGAACATCGCGATCGCGACCCGGCCCTGGCCCTTGGCGGCGAGCGCCGCGCCGGTGGCGGCGGCGATGCTGCCGCCGACGATCCCGAAGCAGCCGACGAGTCCGTGCTCGACGTCGATCACGTTCATCGACCCGGCTCGTCCTCCGCACACGCCGGTGGCCCGCCCGAGCATCTCCGCGAGCAGCGCATCCGGGTCGGTGCCCTTGGCGAGGGCATGGCCGTGGCCGCGGTACGTGCCGGCGAGATAGTCGCCCGGCTCGAGCGCGGAGCACACGCCAACCGGCACTGCCTCCTGACCTGCCGAGAGGTGGGTCGTGCCGTGGACCTCGCCCGCCAGGAACAGTCGCTGCATCTCGGTCTCGAACAACCGGATCAGCAGCATCCCGCTGTAGCGGTCGAGGTACGCCGCCGGCGACTCGGTGCTGAGCGCGGCGTCGACCGTCACCGCGGCGCCCCCGCGCTCATGGTCACGCGGCGCGCTCCAGCCCGTCGGAAACGGGCGCGGCCTCGGACTCGAGCTCGAGCCCGGACGCCTTGGCCTCGAGCTCGATCAGCGCGGCGAAATCGACGTCTGTGTAGCCGTTGCCAACCAGTGCCTGCACGACCTGCTGCGCGGCCGACGCTACCGGCATCGCGACGCCGAGCTCGCGCGCCGCCTCGTGGCCGAGATCGAAGTCTTTCAGCAGGAGCTCGGGTGTGAACGTCGGCGTGAAGTCCAGGTTGACGTACGCGGGCGTCTTGTAGCGGGTGAAAGTCGAGCCGAGCACGCTGTTGTTCATGAACTCCATCAGGTCTGCGCGCGAGACGCCACCCTTCTCGGCCAGCACGAGGATCTCGGCAAGCGACTGCGCGATGATCCCGAGCATCAGGTTGTGACACACCTTGACCAGCCGGGCGTTGTCCCCGTCGCCGCAGTAGGTGACACCGCCGCCGGCCATGATCTCGAGGTATGGAAGCGCCGCGCGCTGCGCCTCCTCGGGACCTGAGGTGACCATCGTCAGCCGCCCGGCCTTAACGACCTTGGGGTTCCCGCTCACTGGGGCGGCGAGCAGCGCCGTACCACGCTTCTCAGCTTCGGCTCTGACTGCGGCCGAAGCCTCGGCGGAGATCGTGGTCGAGTCGACAATGACCGCCGGCGCCGGCCCCGATCCCGACAACAGACCGTCGTCCCCGATCAGGACCTGCTTGAAGTCGGCCGGGCCGGCGAGGGTCGTGAACACGATGTCGCGATCCCCGAGGTCGGCAGGCCGGTCGACGATCGTCGCGCCGAGTTGGGCCAGCGGTTCGGCCTTCGCGCGCGTGCGGTTGTAGACGGCGACGTCACAGCCCGCGTCGAGCAAGCGAGTCGCGAGTGCGACCCCCATCCGGCCGGCGCCCACCCAGCCGAGCCGCTTGTCATTCACGTTTCCATCCGGCATTCACTCAGCTCCTACCCGTTCCCGGTCTTGCTCATGCAAACGATTGCAAGCCTATCGGACTGTCGCTTGTGGCGTCAAGCACCAGGCCCCGGGCGCAAGGCCTCGCCCTGCAAACGATTGTAAAATCCCGCGTCACATGGGACTGCACACCTACGGGACGATGGCCGTCGACTGGGAGGAGCGCGTCCGCTTCGATCGCCTGCGCGAGGAGCGTCTTGCCCGGATCTGCCGATTGCTGGCGGAGTCCTCGCTCGGGGCGCTCTTGTGCTTCGACATGACGAACATCCGGTACATCACGGCGACCCACATCGGGACGTGGGCGCAAGACAAGCTGAACCGCTTCTGCCTGCTGCCCCAGAACGATGAGCCGATCATGTGGGACTTCGGTTCGGCCGCGCGCCACCACCAGCTCTACAACCCGTGGCTCGGCGACGGCCGGTCCCGCGCGGGCATCTCGACGTTGCGGGGCGCGATGTCGCCCGAGTCGGGACGGGCCGAGGACGTCGCCGACAAGATCGCCGTCGAGCTCGAGCAGCGCGGCCTCTTGAAGGAGCCCGTCGGCGTCGACGCCGTGGAGCTTCCCGTGCTGTTCGCGCTCCAGGCGCGCGGAATCGAGGTCGTCGACAGCCAGCAGCTCATGCAGCAGGCGCGCGTGATCAAGACCGTCGACGAGATCACGCTTCTCAACCAGGCATGCGCGATGGTCGACGCCGCCTACGAGGAGCTCTATCGCGCGATGAAGCCCGGGATGCGCGAGAACGAGTGCGTCGGGCTCGTCAACAAGGTCCTCTACGACATGGGGTCGGAGTTTGTCGAGGGCGTCAACGCGATCTCGGGCGAGCGCTGCAACCCACACCCGCACGTGTACACCGACCGCGCCCTCCGCCCGGGCGATCCGGCGTACTTCGACATCCTCCACAGCTTCATGGGCTACCGCACGTGTTACTACCGCACGTTCGCGGTGGCCAGCGCCTCGCCCGCGCTGGTCGACGCCTACAAGCGCTGCCGCTACTACCTCGACGCTGCGATCGACCTGATCCGCCCGGGTGCCACCACGGCCGAGGTGGTGAGCGTGTGGCCGCGCGCCGAGGAGTTCGGTTTCTCCGACGAGGAGGCGGCGTTCGCGCTCCAGTTCGGCCACGGGGTCGGGCTCTCGATCTGGGAGAAGCCGATCTTCAGCCGGCTGGTATCGCTCGACCATCCCGAGGAGATCCGCGAGGGCATGGTTTTCGCGCTCGAGACCTTCTGGCCCGCGAGTGACGGCTGGTCGGCGGCGCGGATCGAGGAGCAGCTGGTCGTGACCGCCGACGGCTGCGAGGTGATCACGCGCTTCCCTGCCGAGGATCTCGTCATCGCCGGCAAGCCCTACTACACGGCCGGCGGCTCGCTCCCGCTCGAGCGCGAAGTGACCTCAGAGCGCAACACCGTTCTGAATCACGACACGCAAGAAGCGATCCCAGCCGCCGACCGTGGGGCATCGCTGGCGCTGGATTAGGCGGGCGCCAGTTCCTCGATGACCTCGAACGATCCATCGAGTAGCACATCCGCGACGTGCTGCTCGACGCGATCGACCTGAGACTCGCGGCCCAACTCCGTCTGCGCCGCGCGCAGTTCCTCGAGCGAGCCGTCGAACAACCCGAAGGAGACGACCACATCCGGGTCCGACACGTCGCGGCAGTGGTAGACCTGTCTCCACTGTCGCAGCGCCTCGCTGTTGATGCCCGTCGGGTCCCACGCCTCCCTGAACTTCTCGTACGCGCCCGGCTTCAGACGGCGCGCTGTGAGCGTGCAGATCACGGCCGCGCCTCCAGGACCAGGTTGAACGGCGTTTCGGTCGCTCGCCGGAACCGGGTGAAGCCACCAGCGGTCACGACCTCGCGCAACCGCGCCTCGCCGGCCTGGGCGCCGAGCGCGAGCCCGACCTCCTGGTCGCGGGACGCCGGCGTGCATACGAGCGTCGAGGCGCCGTAGTACACGCGCCCGACGGGGTTGAGGTTGTCCTCGAGCCGGTCGCCGGCGAAGGGCTCGACGATCAGCCACGTCCCGTCCGCGGCGAGGCTCCGCCGGACGTGAGCGGCGGCGCCGATTGGGTCGCCCATGTCATGCAGGCAGTCGAACATGCACACCAGGTCGTAGTCGTCTCCTGGGTATTCCTTGGCGGCCGCCACCTCGAACCGGGCACTCCCGTTTAGCCCCTCGCGCGACGCCGCCGCGCGCGCGTGGCCGATCGAGGCGTCGTGGTAGTCGAAGCCGACGAACTCCGAACGCGGGAACGCCTGCGCCATCAGGATCGTCGACGCACCGTGACCGCACCCAACGTCTGCCACGCGGGCCCCGGCTTCGAGCTTCTCCCGGACGCCATCGAGCGCCGGGATCCACGACGACACCAGGTTCGCCGCGTACCCGGGACGGAAGAACCGCTCGGTTCCGCTGAACAGATCGGCGTGGTGCTCGTGCCAGCCGAGTCCATGCCGGCCGACGAACGCCGCCTCGATCTTCTCTTCGTCCTTGACGAGCGCGGTCGCGACCTGGTTCGACAGCCATTCGCGCACGTAGCGCTCATCGGTCCCGGTCCGCACCGCGAGCTCCGCGGCCGTTACGGCACCGCCGTCGGCCATCGCCCGGTAGAGCCCGAGCCGATCGCCGATAACCACCAGCGCCGCGCTCAGCGCGGCGCCCAGGTCTCCTACGAACCGGCCGAGGAACTCATCGAGCCTGGCCTGATCGATCTCCTGCGTGGTGGTCGACATGGGTCATGCCTCGTCCCAGGTCTCGAGCACGGTCTGGTCGGTGATCACCCCGCCGTCGAGCTCGATCACGGTCGCGCACAGCACGTTGGTCCCGTCCGGGTACCGGCACGCCTGCGTGTAGGCGGCGCCGGAGTCGTCGAGCACACGGTGCTTGACCGTGTGGGTCATCTCGCGGCTGTACATGTCCTCGAGCCAGCCCTTGATCTCGTCGTGCGTGCGCATTACGCGTGGCGCGCCCGGCTGGGAGATCTTGTTCGCGATCGTGACGACCGCATCCGGCCCGTACATCGAGAGCTGCGTCGCCGCGTCGCGCTCCTCGGCCGCGCGGGTGAATCGATCCAGATCGAACGTGGTGGTGGTGCTCATGGCCCCCTCCTTTGTTATGGTTTTGCCTACCTACTAGTAGGTAGAGGATCCCGATGTGCGCAACCTACCTTCTAGTAGGTAAGCTGTCAAGCCCCGACATATAACGAATGGAGAAACAATGGCCGTCGCCCGCCCCAAGAGAGAGCCACCCCGAACGCCCGAGCGCATCCTCGACATCGCCGAGCGGCTGGTCCAGGTGCGCGGGTTCAACAACTTCAGCTACGCCGACATCGCCACCGAGATCGGAATCACCAAGGCCAGTCTCCACTACCACTTCCCGGGCAAGGCCGAGCTCGGCCAGGCGCTGATCACCCGCTACTCGGAGCGATTCTCGGAGGCGCTGGGGCAGATCGATCGTGAGTTGCCGGACGCTCGCGCCAAGCTCGAGGCCTACGCCAACCTGTATGCCGAGGTGCTGCGGGGCAAGCGCATGTGCATGTGCGGGATCCTCGCCGCCGAGTACCAGACGCTGCCCAAGCCGATGCGCACCGCAGTGATCGGCTTCTTCGACGAGAACCAGCGGTGGCTGGCGGGGGTCCTGACCGAGGGCCAGGCCGACGACACGCTGAAGTTCACGGGTGCCCCGGGGGACGTCGCCCAAGGGATCCTGAGCACGCTCGAGGGCGCAATGCTCGTGGCCAGGCCGTACGGCGATCTGACGCGATTCAACGCCGCCGCGGGCCAGTTGCTGGCGGGGTTGAGTGCGTGAGACTCGCCGGTCCGCGCCTCACGGCGGCCATCGGTTTCAGTCCAGACCTCGCAGCTCCCGCCACAGCTTCTCGGGCGTGAACGGTGGGTCCGGCGCCGGCCGCCCGAGCGCGTCGGCGATCGCGTTCGCGATCGCCGCAGGCGTTCCGATCGCGCCAGCTTCGCCGATCCCCTTGGCCCCCAACGGGTTGTTGGGCGACGGCGTCTGCACGAAATCCGACGCGATCGGCGGCACGCCGGCGGCACTGGGCAGGCTGTACTCGACGAACGACGCGTTTCGCAGCTGACCATCGCCGTCGTGTACGGCTTCCTCCATCAACACCGCCCCCAGTCCCTGCACCGCGCCGCCCACCACCTGTCCTTCGGCCAGCAGCGGGTTGACGATCGTGCCGGCGTCGTCGACCGCGGCGAGCCGCAGGACTTTCAGCGTGCCGGTCTCCCGGTCGATCTCGACCGCCGCCGCGTAGGCGCCTGAGCCGAACACGAGGTCAGACTCGAACCGCGCCTCCGCCTCGAGACCACCGGCGGCCGCGGCGGCCTCCGCCACGGTGACCGCGCCCGCCTGCTCGAGGATCTGATCTGCTGCGTGCACGAGCGCGGAGCCGCCGACCGCGACCGAGCGGCTGCCGAACGTGCCCACGCCCGGGGGCACCTCCGCCGTGTCGCCGAAGCGCATCTCGACGTCGTGGATGTCGACCCGCAGCCGGTCGGCGACGATCTGCGCGAACGTCGTGTCGTGCCCCTGGCCGTGCGGGGTCGCGCCGCTGCGGGCGATCACGCGCCCGTCCGGGAGCACCGTAATCCGTGCGCTCTCCCAGCTGCCCCCAGCGCGCTCGACGTACATCGCGACCCCGGTGCCGACCGCACGTCGCTCATCGCCGCAACGGTCCGCCTCGGCGCCCAGCAGCTCGAGCGCCCGATCGAGGCAGCGCTCGTAGTCGCCCGAGTCGTACGTCCAGCCCAGGGCGCTCCGGTGCGGGAAAGACCGGATCAGGTTGCGGCGGCGAAGCCCGGCCGGCTCGAGTCCGAGCTCGCGCGCCGCGGCGTCGACGGTGAGCTCGAGCACGTAGGCGGCCTCGGGTCGGCCGGCGCCCCGGTAAGGACCCGTCGGCACCTTGTCGGTGCGGGCGCCGGTGACCGTCACCTCGGCGGCGTCGATGTCGTACACGCCGGTCATCAGCATCGCGGTGGTATGCGGCGGGATCGCCGTGGTCGGCAGCAGGTACGCGCCCAGGTCGGCCAGGATGTCGGCGCGCACCGCGAGGATTCGGCCGCGGGCATCGAGCGCGAGCTCGACCGACGCTTCGACGCCCCGCCCCTGGTAGGCACCCAGGAAGTTCTCCACCCGGTCCTCGACCCACTTGAGCGGACGTCCCAGCTCCATCGCGGCGAGCGCGACCGTCACCGCTTCGACCGCGATCACGCCCTTGCTGCCGAAGGCGCCGCCTACATCGGGAACGACCACACGGATTCGCTCGCGCGGGCGGTACAGCGCGTGGGCGAGCTGGGACAGCGGCCGGTGGGGATCCTGGGCCGAGGCCCAGACAGTGAGCAGATCGTCGGCGTCGTCGTAGGCGGCCACCACGCCGCGCGGCTCGATCGGCGCCGCCACCAGCCGCGGCAGGCGGTAGCGGGCTTGCACCCGATGCGCGGCGGCGGCCAGCGCGGCCTCCACGCCGCCGGCGGTTCGCTCCCAGCGCATCAGTGTCTCCGGCGCGTCCCCCGAATCGACCACCGCGTCCCCCAGCTCATACTCGACCTCGACCCGCTCCGCGGCATCCACGGCGTGCGCTTGGGACTCCGCCACCACGGCCGCGACGGGCTGACCGACGTAGCGGACTGTATCCGCGGCCAGGATCGGGTGCGGCTGCTCCGCCACCTCGGCGCCCTCGGGCACCATTACAGGCAATGGTCGCGCCCGGCCGGTCAGGTCCCCGGCGGTGAACACGCGCAAGAGGCCGGGGGCGCTCGAAGGGACGCGCACGCCGACGATCCGCGCCCGGGCGTGATCGCTCCGCACGAACGCCACGTAGGCCAGTCCGGGCCTCGCGAGATCGTCGATGTAGCAGCCGGTCCCGCGCAGGAGTGGGAGATCCTCGCGCCGGCGGAGCGGCTGGCCGATCATCGAACCGACGCGAGCTGCTCAGCCATCCAGTCCGCCACCAGCGGCCGGTAGCGGTAGGGGATGTTGCTGCAAACGTGCGTGCCTTCCTCGTACAGCACGAATGTGCCGTTCGGCGTCTCGCGGGCTGCCCGCTCGGTCTGCCGCCACGGGATGATGCGATCGAGACCGCCGGTGATGTACAGCGCCGGCTGCGTCACCCGGCCGAGCACGCCGGACAGGTCGAGGGCGCCCGCCTTCTCTCGCCCATCGCGGGCGTCCGCTGCGCCTGACTTCACCGTGAACGCCTCGCGCGTGAGCGGCGGCAGCTGGTCCCACGCCTCGCCGAAGTTATACGCGCCGCTGATCCCGGCGACGGCGCGGATGCGGGGCTCGAACGCTGCGGCGCGCGGCGCGTAGTACCCGCCGAGGCTCACCCCAGCGGCGCCGACGCGATCGAGGTCGAGGTCGGTCCGCCCCGCGACCGCGTCCAGCATCGCCCCGACGGCGACCTCGTAGTCGTGGCGGATCGTCAGCCTGAACCCGGCCTCGCCCTGGCCGGGGCCGTCCATCGACAGGGTCGCCATCCCGCGCACGAGGAACGCGTTCTCCCAGTGGAAGAACTCCTCCTTGGTGGAGTCGAGTCCCGGGATCAGGACGACAAGCGGCGGGCGCTCGGCCCCGCTCGGCCGGCGCAGGTTGGCCGCGAGCGTGCCGTCGCCGAGAGCCGCCTCGATTCGCTCGGCGGTTGGGTCGAGAAACGAGTGGGCCTTGGCCAGCGCCCAGATCGCGCGTTCGGTCGCCGCTCGGTGCGCGGCGGCATCGAGGATCCACACGAACTTTCCGAAGTGCAGGCAAATAGCCGCGTGCAGGTAGGCCTCTCCGGCGCTCTGCGTCCGCCCTGCGCTCTCCGCATCCTCGGCGAGTTCGAGATGCTCGTCGGCGACCTCGGTCCAGGCATCGAGCCAGCCCTCCCAGCGGCCAACCCGGCCCGTGGTCCTCACGAAGTCGTTGTAGTCGACGCCCGCGGTGATGATGCGGGGCGCCCAGTGGTCGATCGCGGCCTGTACCCGCGGATCGGCCGCGGTCATTTCGCCGGCGCGCCGGGGTGCGTACGGTCCGATACAACGCCGCCGAGGTACAGGGCGCCGATCTCGGGGTGCTCGAGGATCTCCCGGCCCGTGCCGGCCAGCCGGACCCGGCCGTTCTCGAGTACCAGGCCGTGCGTGCTCAGCTTGAGCCCAGCGCGGGCGTTCTGTTCGACGAGCAGGATCGTTCGCCCCTGCTGGTTCATCAACCGGATCATGTGAAAGACGGTCTTCCGCGTCGGCGGATCGAGTCCAATCGACGGCTCGTCCAGGACGATAAGCGCGGGATCGAGCATGAGGCTGCGGGCGAGCTCGACGAGCCGCTGCTGGCCGCCGGACAAGCTGCCGGCCTTGTCGTGCGCGCGTTCGCGCACGAGCGGGAACAGCTCCTCGACCTCGTCGTAGCGCCGCCGGACGATCGCCGAGTCGCGAACGGTGTATGCGCCCATCTCGACGTTCTCGCGCACCGTCATGTCCGGAAACAGGCTGTGCGCTTGCGGGACCAGCACGATCCCCTTGGCCAGCACCTGGCGAGGCGCGAGCCCGACCAACGAGTCGCCGTGAAACGCGATCGCGCCGCGGCGGGGCCTGAGAACGCCGCTGATCGTGGCCAACAGCGTCGACTTGCCGGCGCCGTTGGGGCCGACGATGCACATGATCTCCCGCTCGGACACGGTGAACGACACCTCCTTGAGGATGTCGCCGCCGCCATAGCCGGCCGTCACGCCCTCCAGCGAGAGGATCACGTTGCGCGAGGCGGCCCCGTTTCCGGACGCCTTCGTTGACGCGTCACCGGGCCGGCTAGAGGTCATCGTCGTCGCCTCCGCCGAGATAGGCGTCGAGCACAGCGGGGTTGGCCCGGACCTCCTCCGGGGTTCCGGTGACGAGCGTGCGCCCCTGGTGGAGCACGGTGACCTCGTGGCACAGCCCCATAACGAACTCCATGTTGTGCTCGACGACGAGGAACGTCTTGCCGGCGCGGTTGAGTTCGCGGATGCGCTCGGACAGCTGCTCGATCAGGACCGGGTTGACGCCGGCCGTCGGCTCGTCGAGCAGCAGCACGGCCGGATCGGCGACCAACAGGGACGCGAGCTCGAGCAGTTTCCGCTGCCCGTAGGAGAGGTTGCCGGCCGGGCTGTTCGCGAGCTGGTCGAGCCCGACGAACTCGAGCATCTCGAGCGCCCGGTTGTGTTCGGCGGCCGAGCCCGCCCGCCGGGCCACACTGCGCAGCCATCCCTCGTGCCGTTGCGTCGCGACCAGGATGTTCTCGAGCACGGTCAGGCGAAAGAACAGCCGGGTGATCTGGAACGTCCGGCCGACTCCCAGCCCGAACACCCTCTCCGGGGTCGCGCCGGTGATCGGCGCGCCGTCGAACCGGATCTCGCCGGCGGTCGGGCGCTCGTAACCGGTCATCACGTTGAACAGCGTGGTCTTACCCGAGCCGTTCGGGCCGATCAGGCCCACAATCGATCCACGGGGTACCGACAACGAGCACGTGTCGAGCGCCTGGAGGCCGCCGAACGACTTGCAAACGCCCTCGGCCTCGATCAGCGTCTTCATCGCGCTCCCGCTGCCTTGACGACGTCGGCCCTCCGGCCGCCGTCGCCCTCCCCACGAGACCGGTCCTGCGTCGCCCCCCGAGTCCGCCACCGCCGGATCAGATCCTCGACGCTTGGGATAACACCCCGCGGCAGCAGCAGGATGACCGCGAGGAACAGCCCGCCGTAGATGATCAGATACACCTGGCTCGCGCCCGACTGGACGGTGAAGTACTGCTGTAGCGACTCGAGCACCAGCGCTCCGAGGAGGGGGCCCCACACGGTCCCGAGGCCACCGATGAACGCCATCAGCGCGATCGACAGGTCAAATAGCGGATCGAACGCGAACTGGGGAAAGATCTGGCCGAGGAAATAGGCGTAGACACCACCGACCATCCCGATCGGGATCGCTGAGAGCACGAACGCCGACAGCTTGACCCGTCCGACGCGGACACCGAGCCCGCGAGCGCGCTCCTCGTCATCGCGAATCGCAAACAGCTGAAGCCCGAAGCGCGACCGACGCACGAGCCATGACAGCGCAACCGTGGCGACAAGGATCACCGCGGCGACGTAATAGAAGTGGTCGTTGTAGCTCGTGGCCGACCACAGCGGGGTCGGCGGCTGCAGGCCCGACGAGCCGCCGGTGAAGGCGAAGTTGGACGCAGCCAGCTGGAAGATGAACATGAACGCGATCGTGATCACCACGAACGTGTGGCGGCGCGCTCTGAGCGCGATCAGCCCGGTCGGGATCGCGATCAGGCCGGCGATGATGCCGGCCACCGGCACAAGCGCGAAAATGCCCCACCCCGCCGCGAACCCGAGGTGGTTGGCCAGCAGCGTGAGCGCGTACGCACCGACCCCGAAGAACACCGCGTGGCCGAGCGCGATGTATCCGGAATAGCCGCTGAACATGTTCCACGAGGACGCGGCGACCATGTAGATCACCGTGAACACCGCGATCGACGTCGTCGTCGGGTTCGAGAACACGAGTGGAAACACGCCGAGGATCACGATCGCAATCGCGACCAGCAGCGCTCGGACCGTAAGGCGTGCCGTCACCAGACCGCGGCCCTTGGCCTCACTGAGCTCGAATGGCCGCTCTTCCGAACAGACCGTTCGGCATGAACGAGAGCACGACGATCAGCGAGGCGTAGTACACGAGCGTCGCCCACACCGGTGACCACACGACCGCGACCACGTCCTCGAGCGTGACCATGAACACCGCAGCGACGAGCGCGCCGCCGATGCTGCCGAGGCCGCCGAGAATCACGATCGAGAGCAAGCGCGAGATCAGGTCGTAGCCGCTGCTCGGGTTGAACGAATTGGTCGCGCCGAACACCATGCCGCCGGCTGCCGTCACCGACACCCCGATCCCCACCGACAGGGCCCGCACCCGATTTACGTTCACGCCGATCAACTCGGCTGCGCTGCGATTCTGCAGTGACCCTCGCACGCCCCGCCCGAAGTGAGTGCGGTAGAGGATGTAATAGAGCACGCCCAGGAGAACGACCGCGAGCAGGAAGCCGAACACGTAGATGTAAGGCAGGTAGAAGCCCAGCAGGTGGAAGCTCGAGTTGATGTACGAGGCTTGGAGCTGGACGAAATCCACTCCGAAGATGACACTCAGGATGCCCTCGATGATGATCGCTACCGCGTAGGTCACGAGGATCGACATCGCCGTCCGCTCCTGGTCCCGCAGGCGGCGCATGAACGCCCACTCGATAAAGACTCCGAGCACGAAGAACGCCGGGATGGTGATGATCAACCCGACGAACAGGTCGATCCCGAGATGTACCGACAGCACGTAGCTCATGTAGGCGCCGAGCACGATCAGCGCGCCCTGAGCGATGTTGATGATGTCCATCACGCCGAAGATCAGCGTGAGCCCGGCGGCCATCAGGGCATAGACGCCGCCGGTCAGAATCCCGTCGATGACCGCCTTGGCAAGCGAGGAGGCGCTCACGATCCCCAGTTCGGCTTCGGATACGTGGCCGCCTTGGAGCCAGAGGCGCCGACCGGCAGCACCTGAACCTGGTTGCCCTTCTGCCACTGGAACACGAACGCCGCCGCTGCGCCGTTCTCACCGAGCGAGTTGAACTTCACCGGTCCCTGGACCGTGTTGAGGGTCACGCCGCTGTGCAGGTAGGAGATGATCTTCGAATTGTCGAGGCTGTGCGTCGCGGTGACCGCCTGGGCCACCGCCTGGCCCACCGAGTAGGCCTCGGCAACGTCCGCGTTAACCCCGGCGGCATTTCCGCCGTACTTCGAGACGTACTCGTTGACCATTTGCTGGCTGGCCGCGTTGGCGTAGCCGGGATACCACCCGTTCGGGTACATGATCCCCTCGGCGTTCGAGGCACCCCCGACCGCCTTCAGGAACGCGTCTCCCTGGTCGGGTCCCGCGGTCGCGATGAACGACTTGGGGTTGTAGTGCTGCTGGATGAATGCATGGACGAACGCGGACACCGTCGGCACGTCAACCGATCCGAGCACGACCGCCTCGGCCTTGCTGCTCGCCACCGCGGTCGCGATTGGCGTGTAGTCGGTGACCTCGGCGGGGAACACCTTGTTGTAGACGGTCTTGATTCCGGCCGCCTGCATGATCTTCTGGGCGAGCGGGATCTGCGGCTGCGTGAACGGATCATCGCTGGTCGCGTACGCCGCCGTCTTCGGCCGCTCAGACGCGGGCAGCGACGCGATCCACTTCGCGTACGGCACCAGGTTGTCGACGACCGGCAGACTGACGTCGAAGATGTTCTTCAGGCCGTTGCCGAACGCTGCGGGCGCGCCGCCTGCGCCCTCGACGAACGCGTAGCCGAAGCGGTTGACGACCTTCGACGCCGGCACGGTCAGAAGCGTCGAGAACGGGCCGAACACGAGCTGATCGTGGTCGGAGGAGATCAGCTTCTGGTAGTTGGTCACGACCTGCGCGGGGCTCGAGGCGTCAGAGATGATGTCGAGCTTCACCGGGTGCCCCATGAGGCCGCCCGCCTTGTTCTGGTCGGCGGCCCACAGCTGGTAGCCCTTCTCGAACGCCTGACCGTCGGCGGCGAAGTCACCCGAAAGCGACAGCGACGTGCCGATCGTGATCGGCGACTTGTTGCTCGAGCTGCTGGTGCCCGAACCCGTGCTCGCGCTCGAGCCTCCGGCGCTCGAAGAACTGCTGCTCGATCCTCCACACCCCGCGACGAACGCGGCGATGGCGGCCACGGCCGCAACGATCAAAGCCTGTCGCCTCGACCTTGTCATCTCGCCCTTCTCCTCCCAGCGGTGATTACGTCGACTTCTGGACACCGAACTCACGTGAAGACCAGCGGGTCTTCACGTGCTCCATCACCCGGACTGCAAACGTTTGCTGCAATCGTGTGCGACGTTATCGTCGTGACTGTGAGGTGTCAAGGGAGGGCGTGTTGTGATCTGCTTTACGGCGGCGGGACCGCGGCGGTGGGCCGGTTGCCCCCGCGGGCGCCGCGGTCGACCCTCGAACCACGAGCTCGGGCGCGAGCAGCAGCTGGCGGGGCGGCGGGTCGATCCCCTGGAGCTGCTCGAGCATCAGGCGGGCGGCGGTGGCGCCGAGCTCGTAGTGCGGGACACGCACCGTTGTCAGCGGCGGCCGGAAACGGTCGACAAACGGCATGTCGTTGTAGCCGACGACCGAGACGTCGGCCGGGCATCGGAGACCTCGTTCCTCGAGCGCGTCGTAGCAGCCCAGCGCGAGCAGGTCGTTGCCGGCGACGATCGCCGTGAAGTCGCGCCGGCGGTCGAGCAGCCCTCCGCAGCAGCGCGCGCCCTCACGCTCAGTGAACGCCTCGCTGAACACGATCAGACTCGGGTCGGGTTTGAGGCCGGCCGCGCGCATGGCGTCGACGAATCCCTGGTGACGCGACCAGCCGGTGTAGAGCGCCTGGGATCCAGCGAGGTGGGCGATCCGGCGGTGACCGAGCCCGGTTAGGTGCTCGACGGCCAGCCGGACGCCCTCATGATCGTCGCCGGTCACGGCCGGAAGGGCGTCGCTGTCGACGCGGCGGTTGACGAGCACGACCTTCGCGCCCAGGGGCACCGCGTCGGCGAGCAGCCAGTGATCGCGGGTGGCGGTGGCGGCGATGAACCCGTCGACCTGCCTGGCGCTCATCGCCTCGAAGGCGACGCGTTCGCGTTCGGTGTCGTTGTCGGTGTTGGCGATCAGCGGGGTGTAGCCGGCGTCGCGCAGGCCGTCCTCGATGCCGCGGACGACCGCGGCGAATAGCGGGTTCATCAGGTCCGGGACCAGCACCCCGACCGTGTGCGAGCGATTGGTCCGCAGGCCACGGGCGATCGGGTTGGGGCGGTAGCCGAGTTCCTTGGCCGCGGCGAGCACGCGCTGAGCGGTGCGGTCGTTGACGAGCGCGCGGGTTTCCGGGTTGAGCGCACGGGAGACAGTCCCCGGATGCACCCCGGCGGCCCGCGCCACGTCCCGGAGCGTGATCGGCCCGGCGAGGCTCACCTTGCTCGTCGCCATCGCAAACGGATTATGCACACGTTTGCAGCGCGCTCCAAGCGGAAACCGCTCACCCGCCGGTGGGCTTGCTCACCCTCCGTGGGTCGCCTGCGGGAGTGGGTGGAAATCGCCGAGCTCTACCGCCGGCGCCCGTCCCGGTGGTTGTTGCGGCACGGGTCGGTGGGGCACCGGCGCGAGCGGCCGAGAAACCGGAGACTCCTGCGTCACCGTAAAGCTGTCGCCATCGTGGATCAGCTCGAGCGGCTCCCCGTCAAGCAGGCTGTACGTGGCCTCGTCGCCCGAGACCTCGACGCGGAGCCGGCGCCCCCGATACAGCAGCCCGAAGCTGAGCCGGGTCAGCCGAGGCGGCAGCCGCGGCGCGAACGACAGCGTCCGGCCGTAGTCGCGCATGCCTCCGAGGCCGGCCACCACGGCCTGCCAGGCGCCCGCCAGAGCCGCCAGGTGCACCCCGTCGTGCGTGTTCGAAGCCAGGTCGCGCAGGTCCATGAACGCGGTCTCGGCCAGGTACCCGAGTGCGAGCTGGAGATGTCCGCACTCGGCCGCGACGATCGACTGCATCGAGGCCGACAGCGACGAATCGCGGACGGTGATCGCTTCGTAGTAGTCGAAGTCGCGGGCCTTTTGCTCGGCGTCGAACCGGTCACCGCACAGGTAAAGCGCGAGCACGAGGTCGGCCTGCTTGACGACCTGGCTCGAGTAGAGCATGTAATTGTGGTAGTGCAGAAGCAGCGGGTAGTGGTCCGCCGGGGTCTTCGAGAAGTCCCACGTGCGGAGGTTGGTGAAGCCTTCGCACTGGGGCGTGACCCCGCCCTCCGGCGACGGAATCACCATCGCCGCGGCGGCGTCGCGCCAACTCGCGATCTCCTCCTCACCGACGCCGAGCTCACCGGCCCGGTGCGGGTAGCGGACGGCGAGGTCGGCGGCGTGCTCGAGGTTCCGAGCGGCCATCAGATTGGTGTAGACGTTGTTGTCCCCGAGCGCCGTGTATTCGTCCGGTCCGGTGACCCGGTCTATCCGGAAGCCGCTCGACGAGTCGTGGTGGCCGAGAGAACGCCACATCCGCGCGGTCTCGACGAGCAGGTCCATGCCCTCCGACTTTTCGAACTCGGTGTCGCCGGTCGCGGCCACGTAGCGGCGGACGGCGTCGGCGATGTCGGCATTGATGTGGAATGCCGCGGTGCCCGCCGGCCAGTACCCGGAGCACTCCTGACCGCGGATCGTCCGCCACGGGAATGTGACGCCTTCGAGCCCGAGCAACTTGGCTCGGGCCGCGGCCAGATCCATCGTGGAGTGGCGCCAGCACAGCGCGTCGCGGGCCGCGTCGGGCGACACGTACGTCAGCACCGGCAGCGTGTACGTCTCCATGTCCCAGAACGTGTGGCCGTTGTAGCCGCTCCCCGTCAGGCCCTTTGCCGGAATCGCGCGGAGCTCGGCCCGCGCGGCCGCCTGTACGACGTGGAACAGCGAGAAGCGCACTGCCTGCTGGAGGGCCGGCGCGCCCTCGAGCTCGACGTCGGCGCGCTCCCACATGTCGTCGAGGTACTCGCGCTGGGACTCGGCGAGCCCTTTCCACCCGGTTCGCTTCGCCGAGGCGAGAGCCAGGTCGACCTGGTCGCGCAGGGCGGGCAGCGATCGTTGGCTCGACCATCCGTAGGCGAGGAACTTGACGATCCGCAGCGTCTCCCCCTCCTTGAGCTCGGTGCTCACCGTCAGCCGTCCGAGGTCGGGCCCGCTCTCTGCCACCGTGACCGTTCCGTCCGGGCCCTCGACGATGTGGTCCATCCCCGCGGCAACCCGCAGACCGCTCTTCTTCGTCCGGTGGATGAGGCTGACCCTCAAACCGTTGGATGAGTGCTGCTCGGGCACGAGCGGCGCTCGCAACGCTGCAGCCGCCCGCGGGTCACCCGTCTCGGCCGGCACGGGCTCGTTGGCGACGAGCTCGGACTGAACGCCGATCCGGGCCCCGCTGCCGACCGGCTCGACCTCGTACAGGATCGCCGCGGTTGAACGCTGGGAGAACGACACGAGCCGCGTCGAGCGGACCAGAACGCGCTGGCCCGCGGGCGATACCCATTCGACTTCTCTGCGCAGCACGCCCTGGCGCAGGTCGAGCGTTCGCTCATGGCGTTCCAACCGCCCGTACCGGACGTCGAACGGCTCGTCATCGACCAGCAACCGGAACACCTTCCCGTTGGTGACGTTGATCATCACCTGACCGTCCTCGGGATTTCCGTAGGACAGCTCCGCGTACGGCAGCGGCCGAACCTCATAGAAGCTGTTGAGATACGTACCCGGCGACCCGGCCGGCTCGCCCTCCTCGAGGTTGCCGCGCAGGCCGATGTGCCCGTTGGACAGCGCGAACACCGACTCTGTCTGCGCCAACGCATCGAGGTGGAGCTCGCGCTCGGTGATCGTCCACGGCTCGACCTCGAATACGTCCTCTCTGATCATGAGTTGTCGCCCCCCTCGAGAAGCTCTGAGAGATCCTGGACTACGACGTCCGCCCCATGTTTACGGAGCGCGTTGGCGTGCCCGACGCGGTCGACCCCCACGACAAAGCCGAAGTGGCCGGCCCGTCCGGCTTCGACGCCCGCCAGCGCGTCCTCGAACACGACCGCCTCGGCCGGCTTTGCCCCGAGTGCCTTGGCACCGGCGAGGAAGGTGTCCGGCGCGGGCTTGCCCTTCAGGTGTTCCTGCTCGGCGACGATCCCGTCGATCCTCACCTCGAACAGGTCCTCGATCCCCGCGGCGACCAGAACGTCCTTGCAGTTCGTGCTCGAGGACACGACGGCGCGATGCAAACCCGCTTCGCGTGCCTTCTCGACGTAGCGAACCGACCCCTCGTACGGCTCGACGCCCTCGTCGTGGATCAGCTTGAGCACGATGTCGTTCTTGCGGAGGCCCAGTCCGTAGATCGTCTCGTCGTCCGGCGAGTCCTCGGGCGATCCCATGGGCAGCTCAATTTCCCGGGACTCGAGGAACGACTGCACTCCGTCGCGGCGGGGCTTGCCGTCGACGTACTCGTCGTAGTCGTCCGGCAGCACGAACTCGCGGAACGGCTGGCCCTGCCGCGCGTACCAGCCGCGGAGGAACTCGTCGAACATCTGCTTCCACGCCTTCGCGTGGACCTTGGCCGTCTGCGTCAGGACGCCATCAAGGTCGAACAGACAGGTTGTGATGCCGTCCGGCAGGCCGAGCACGTCCGGAAGCTTGCCGGAAGTCAGGCGCTCACGGCAAGGAGCGGGTGTCGAGTTGCGATCAGGACGCGACCGCGGCGCCGGCACGCCGGCGCTCGCTTGCTTCGCTCACGTTCTCGGTCATGACGTCGCTGTCCGAGAGAATCGCGTGGCCGAGCAGGTCGTCGAGCTGCGAGTGCAGCGCGGCGCTGTGGGCAACCCGGTAATCCGGGCCGAGCTTCAGCCGCCGGTCGCCGATCGAGGTGCTGAGCTCGATCACCACCTCGCATTCGCCCGGGAATCCCGCGAGCACGTCCTTGAGCTCGCCGAGCACCGACGCGGCCAGCGCGGTCGCGTCAAGGCGGAGCCGGAGCGCGCTCGGGATGGCGGCCGCTTGCCTGGCCTCCTGCTCCTCGGCCTCGCTCACCTCCTCGGCGGAGGGACGAAAGGGTTCGATCTGCTGGGCGACGATGCACGTCTTCTCGCGATCCTTGTGGTCCACGCGGCCGCGGACGAGCACGATCGAGTCCGGCGCAAGCACCTCGCCGGCGGCCGCCAGTGCGTTCCCGAACACGAGCAGCTCGACCGACGTGTCGAGGTCGTCGAGCGTCGCGAACATCATCGGGTCGCCCTTCTTGGTCCTGATCTTCTTGGTCTCAGTGATCATTCCGCCCACGAGCACCCAGTCGCCGTCGCGCTTGTCGGCGAGATCGGCAAGCCGGCAGTCGACGCGGGCGTTGAGCGCGGCCCTGACGTCCTTGAGCGGATGGGCGGAGATGAACAGGCCGATCGACTCCTTCTCGGCCGCGAGCAGCTCCGCCCGGTCGAACTCGATCGCCGGGATCGGGGCGTGGCTCGGCGTCACGAACCCGCCGCCGTCGCCGGCGCCGCCGGCTGCGTCGTCGAGGGAGGAGGGGGATGGGTCGGCGGGAACCAAATCGAAGATCGAGCCCTGTCCTATCTGCGCGTCCTGCTGCGCCTTCTGTCCGGCCCCCTGCGCCTGTTCGAGCACCATGAGCATCCCCTTGCGGCTGGCTCCGGTGGACCCGAGCGCGCCGCACTTGATCAGCGCCTCGATCGCCTTCTTGTTGACCGCTCGGCTGTCGACCCGCGAGCAGAAGTCGAACAGGTTGAGGAATGGGCGCGCCGGCGGGTCGTAATCGCCGCGAGCGCGCTTGATCGCCTCGACGGCCGCATAGCCAACGCCCTTGACGGCGTCGAGACCGAAGCGGATGTTGCCGTCGACCACCACGAACTCGTGGTCTGAGAGGTTGACGTCGGGCGGGAGGATCGAGATCCCCATCTGCTCGGCCTGGGAGACGAAGAACGGGACCTTGTCCTTGGTGTCCATCACCGATGAGATCAGCGCCGCCATGTACTCGGCGGGGTAGTTGGCCTTGAGCCACGCGGTCCGGTAGGCGATCAGCGCGTAGCAGGCGGCGTGCGAGCGGTTGAAGCTGTAGTCAGCCGACCGCTCGTTGGTCGTCCATAGCCACTCGATCACTTGCCCGCTCGTCCCGGAGGCCTGGCAGCCGGCGACGAACTCGGGTTTCAGCTTGGCCATCGCCTCGCGGTTCTTTTTGCCGATCGCTTTGCGGAGGTCGTCGGCCTTGGCGCCGCTGAACCCGGCGATGTCCTTGGCGATCTGCATCGCCTGTTCCTGGTAGAGGATCACGCCCTTGGTCGCCTCGAGAATCGGTCGCAGGCGGTCGTCCGGGTAAGTGATCGACTCGGGGCGGTGCTTGCCACGGGCGTAGGTCGGGATCTGGTCCATCGCCCCCGGCCGGTACAGCGCGTTCAGCGCCACGAGGTCGTCGAACTCGTCCGGCTTGACCTTCTTGAGCGCCTCGCGCATGCCCTCGGACTCAAACTGGAACACGCCGACCGAGTCGCCGCGAGCCATCATCTCGTACGTGGGCGGATGATCGAGCGGCAGCGTGGCCATGTCAGGCCGCTCGCCCGTCGAGCGCTTGATGATGTCGAGCGCGTCCTCGATCACGTCGAGGTTCCGCAGCCCCAGGAAGTCCATCTTGAGCAGCCCGAGTTGCTCGACCGGTTTCATCGAGAACTGCGTCACGGTGCGGAACACGCGCTCGCCGTTCTCGTCCGCGCCGGCGTCGGCGATCTGCAATGGGACGATGTCGGTGAGCGGACGGTCGGCGATCACGACCGCGGCGGCGTGGATCGAGGAGTTGCGCACGATCCCTTCGAGACCGCGCGCGACGTCGACGATCTGCTTGGCCGTCGGGTCGCGGTCGACCTCGGCGCGGAGCGGCTGGCCCGGCTTCAGGCAGTCCTCGAAGCTGGGCGGCCGGCCCATGATCGGGTCCGGGATCAGCTTGGCCAGGCGGTCGCCGGCGCCGTAGTCGTGCCCGAGCACGCGTGCCGCGTCGCGCGTGGCCGCGCGCGGGAACATCTTGCCGAAGGTCACGAT
>Ga0335081_10001968_pt1 | contig 32478 bp, 30 predicted proteins | sample Lox_Sample_35_FD_206713 | JGI IMG/M metagenome (GOLD analysis project Ga0335081, IMG submission 206713) | Soil microbial communities from Loxahatchee National Wildlife Refuge, Florida, United States - Lox_Sample_3.5 | ecosystem: Environmental > Terrestrial > Soil > Wetlands | place: USA...
AAACATGGATCAACATCAATCAAGATTAACAACTACACTTTTGTTGACAAAGAAATTACTGGTACCGCAGTTAGGACTTACTGGTTTTAGTCATGGGTAGTGGTCAGGAATAGTTGTCAATCAAAGCAATATAGTAGATTCGATAGATTAATACAAAAAATCTTAAGGCCCTGCGGGATTAGGGGATAGACAAGTCCGGCTCAAGAAACAGGTGAACGTCTTTAGAATTGCCAAGCTGCGGCGTGATTTTAGTTGCATTTCCGCACTACCCAGAGTACATTGTGCGGACAAAAATAGCACAGTCTCAACGAGGCGCATCATGGCGTTGGTAAGTTTACAAGGGGTAAATGTCGGTTTCGGCGGGCCGCTTCTGCTCGAAGGGGTCGACTTATCGATCGACCGTGGCGAACGCGTCTGTCTGGTAGGTAGAAACGGCACGGGCAAGTCCACGATCATGCGGCTCATCACGGGCGACGTGAAGCCCGACGCCGGAAAAATCGTGTATCAGCAGGGTGTGAGTATCACACTCCTCACACAGGAAGTGCCGCAGGCGCTGCTCGGCAGTGTGTTCGATGTCGTGTCGAGCGCCTTCGGCGAGCAGGGGAAGCTACTTGCAGAGTATCACCAGGTGGGGGCCAGGCTTGCCCACGAGCACAGTGAAAAATTGATGGCCCGGCTTGAGGCCATTCAGCACGCGTTCGAGGTGTCCGGCGGCTGGAGAACGCAGCAGCGCGTCGAGACCATCCTCTCGCGGCTGCATCTTCCCGAAAATGCCGATTTCGCAGAACTCTCGGGTGGTCTCAAGCGTCGGGTAATGCTCGCGAAGGCGCTGGCAAGTGAACCGGACCTTCTGCTTTTAGATGAGCCAACGAACCATCTTGATATCGATGCCATTGCCTGGCTCGAACAGTTCCTGCTTGAATTCGGCGGCACGCTCTTATTTGTGACCCACGACCGGGCTTTGCTCCAGAGGCTTGCCACGCGTATCGTCGATCTCGACCGGGGCCGTCTCACGAGTTGGCCCGGAGATTACCAGACCTACCTCGATCGGAAGCAGTCGGCACTCGATGCCGAAGCCGTGGAGAACGCAAAGTTCGATAAAAAGCTAGCGGCCGAGGAAGTCTGGATCAGGCAGGGGGTCAAGGCTCGGAGGACGAGGAACGAAGGCCGTGTACGGGCGCTCAAGGAACTGCGGCGGGTCCGGAGCGAAAGACGAGAGGTGACAGGCGCCGCGCGCATGCAAATGCAGGAGGCGGAGCGCACCGGTAAACTGGTAATCGAGGCGAACAAGGTAAGCATCAGCTACAATGACCGCCCTCTTATCCGCGATTTTTCCACAACCATTATTCGTGGTGATAAGGTTGGCATCATCGGTCCGAACGGCTCGGGCAAGACAACGCTACTCAAAATTCTTCTGGGCGAATTGAAGCCGCAGGCGGGAGTGGTTAAACTCGGCACGAATCTAGAAGTCGCCTATCTCGACCAGCACCGGGCCCAGCTAGATGATGCAAAAACGGTCCAGGACAACGTGGCGAACGGCAGCGATCATGTAACCGTGGGAGGGCAGCGTCGGCACGTGATCGGCTATCTCGGGGATTTCCTGTTTGCGCCCGTCCGCGCGCGCAGCCCCGTAAAGGTTCTATCGGGAGGAGAGCGGAACAGGCTCCTACTCGCGAAACTTTTCACTAAACCGTCAAACGTTCTTGTGCTCGATGAACCTACGAACGACCTGGATATCGAAACCCTCGACCTGCTCGAAGAGCTTCTAATCGACTACCCTGGCACGGTGCTGCTCGTGAGCCATGACCGCGCATTCATCAATAATGTGGTCACAAGCACGCTGGCTCTCGAAGGCGAGGGCATGGTGAATGAGTACGTAGGGGGCTATGACGACTGGCTGCGCCAGCGCAGAACGGAGAGCCCCGTCATGCTTCTGAAACAGGAAGAGCAAAGAACGCAGCAGCCCCTAAAAGAGAAGCCGAGAAAGCTGAGCTTCAAGGAGCAGAAAGAGCTGGAAATCCTTCCGCAACGAATCGAAAAACTCGAGAAAGAGCAGCAGCAGATCCACGCCTCAATGGCTGATCCGGCCTTTTATCGGGAAGGTGGCATGAAAGTCTTGGAATTCAAGGCAAGGCTTGAAGTGGTGGAGAAGGAGCTTGCTGAAGCGTACAAGCGGTGGGAAGAGCTGGAGGTGGTGAAGGGCTGATTATTCTGAAGATGGCTGAACGTTAAATATCCCTCTGCTTACTCGTATTTATCGCCGTCTATTCTACCACCCCAGAAAGAAACGTCCCCTTGGTTGCCCCCTCATGTCTGCTCGATAAAACTGCACGATATTAATTGATAAAATCAGCTGTTCCCGGAAAGACAAAAATTTGTTTTATATATTTTGCAATGGTATATTTATAATTGTTTAGATATGTGCTTGTCCATTATGACGTCTGGTAGCACTCGGATGTGCGACCTGATTGCGTGATATGATCAAAATGAGCTTTTCTCCCCACCCCCTGAAATATCGGACATCCCCACCAGCGCCAATGTGCCTTTCTCCGACCAAGTTATATGTTGAGATCTCAACGCGGTGCAATCTCGCCTGCCTCATGTGCGTCAAGCAAACCTGGGGCCGTGATTCTGTTGAGGGGCTTCTTGCTCCCGAGATTTTTGAACGGATAAAACCCGCATTTCCTCATCTTGAGGCCCTGACTCTGAAGGATCGGCGAACCGCTCCTGCATGCAGGACTGGAATCATTCATCAAAACTGAGAAACAGGACATGCCGGCAACAGGCTGGGTCGGCTTTCAGTCCAACGGGCTGCATGAATTTTTACAGCTGGGGGAGAGGTCGCTCATCACTGTGGTGAACGGCGTCATTGAAAAAAGAATTTCGTAATCACCGATCAGGACCGCATTGGAATATTTCCTCCCATTGCCGGCGACTAGATCGATGCTTGCTGTTTTTTTCCACGTCCGTCCCTTTCCGTTCGAACTTCAATAATTGTGCAATTATGCAAGTGAAATTGTCGGGCATGCGAGCTATATATTCTTAATCAGTAGTGTCCGGTTGTTACGTAAATAAATTCAACTGGTTATCGTCGTGACATTCTGTTTCGTGATTGATAGTTTCGTTAACCACTTGAGAAATTGGTTTTTTCTCAAAGAGGTTGACCTCCAAAATCTGTAAAATTGTGTGGAGACTGCCAAGCAGATTCAATCGCTTCTTGACAATCGCCACAAGAAGATAAACGCTGACGGCGACCCATATCTGGGTCTTGACCGCATTGGGAGATGTTCCGAAGAACGACTTGATTCGCAGATGTTGTTTGATCCACTTGAAGAACAATTCCACCTGCCAACGTGAGCGATAAATATCTGCGACGGTCTTGGCCAAGTTGTTCGTAAGAACCACCAGGCGCTTGTTCCGTTCGGCATCGTAATAACGTACTCGGCGAAAGGGATCTGGATAAGCCAAGCGTGATTGATAGCCGGCGAGCATGACTGTCTGATCGGCTTGAACGCCAACAGTTTTGTCCACCGGGGCAGAGTAGATGCGACGCAGCCGCGTGTTGCTCTTGCTCTTGATGACAAAAAATGCTGACAGCTGATTGATTTGGTAGAGCCGTTCGAAATCGAGATAAGCGCGGTCCATCGTATAGACTGAGTCGGCTTCGAACGGAACGGTATCCATCATGTTGACATCGTGAACGCTTGCGGGAGTCACGAAAATAAAGGTCGGAATTGATCCCTGCACATTGAGAAGCGTGTGCATCTTGATGGCGGCTTTCGTCTTTCGAAACGTCGCCCATGGAAAGGTCGACAGGCAAAGATCGATGACGGTTGAATCCAAAGCATAGACTGCCAGTTGCAGATCCAGACCAAGGTCTTCGTCCTGATAGAGTTTGCTGGCTATGTTGATGAGCAAATAACCGAAGTCCTGATAAATGCGGAAGTCCCGAAGTTCGTTCGCGTCTGCCAATGTTGACTTGGCGAGCTTCCCCCGGAATCCCATGTGATAGAGTTTCTCCTTGTGGGAGTTGAGGCATGTTACGATGTCTCGTAGGCTTTCGCGATTGGTCAGTTGAGCGAAGGCCATACAGAGAAATTGATCGAGACAAGAAAAGCTCCTGACTTTGTGATTGCCGTGATATCGAAGAACGCACTGGTTGAATTCGAATCGTGGTAAATGCTGAAGCAATTGAGCGAAGACAGTCTTTCCCGAATTCATCCCGAGACCTCCTCAGTTGGTATTGAGGAGGATTATAGGACGAATCGAGATAAATTGAGTTCAAATCAAAAAGTTGCATTTCGACCTTTATGTTTTTGTATTACAACGTGTTATCATACTTTCGAAAATCGATAACCGGACACTACTGATTCTTAATACCAAATGCTAAACGCCGGAGAACACGACTATTGTCCGTATTGTCGCAGCCGGCATGTCATGGCTCCGTCTTTCCGCGATGCAATGGCATTTTCGAAAATATCCTGGACATCCGGCGGCATCTCCTCTGTGGATTTATGCTCTTTCCCCCGGATTTTAAAGTTCCGTTTCACGTGAATGTTGATGGCATGATGTTGACACCCATACTTGACCAGCAGAAAATGCCTGTACGAACCTAGACAGCGGAATGCGCGCCCCGCAAAGAATGTAATCAAACATCTCGTTGAACAGGTAGACGCGATACGCTTCTTGCAGATAACAAAGCCGCTATGCACAAATGAAGTAGATAACTTAATATTTTTTTGGGAATTTGTTTCAAGAACAACAGCGGAGGTTCGGTCCTGCCAGAGCACCGTCCGTCATGGGAACTCCTCGAAGTAATCCAAGTCCTTATGGAACGTTTCTTCCAGGGATGCGAGGGCGAAGAATGCGGCAATGACGCAGAGAGCCCCAACCGCGAGTGCGCCCAGCTCAAGTCCAAATAACCTTCTAAAGAACTGGAACAGGATGGTGATGGGGATCACCATCCCGCGCACGAAGTTGGGTACGGTTGTGGCGACGGTTGCGCGGAGGTTGGTGCCGAACTGCTCGACGGCAATGGTCACGAAGATGGCCCAGTAGCCGCTCGTGAATCCGAGCACGAGACACACGCCATAGAAGAAGTCTGGAGTCGAGCTTCCCTGCAGGAAATAAAGAGCGATGGCAGCTATGCTCAGAAGCATAAAAAGGAATACCACTTTTTTTCTGCTTCTAAGTACCTGGCTCAGGAGACCACTGGAAAGATCTCCGAAGACAAGCCCCAGGTAACAGAACATGACCGCGTTCCCTGCGGAAACGGGTCCGGTCGTTCCGAGCGCCTTGGCGAATTCTGGCGAAAAGGTGATCAGAATACCAACTATGAACCAAATGGGGATGCCTATCAGAATTGAGTTGAGATAACGGAAGAAACGCCGCCAGTCGGTGAAGAGGGCTAGCAGGTCCCCTCTACGGACACTGTCCTTCTCCTCCATGGCTTGGAACATGCCCGACTCGGCTACACTGATTCGCGCGACGAGCAGCAGGAGACCGAGTCCACCACCAATGATGAATGCGTACCGCCAGTCAAAAGCATTGGCAATGATGTTTGCGAGAATTGCGCCCGAGACGCCCACGGAAGCAACAAGCATTGTTCCGTACCCACGGATACTGGTGTGCAGGACTTCGGACACGAGTGTGATGCCCGCTCCCAGTTCTCCTGCCAGCCCGATGCCTGCGATGAAGCGCAAGGCCGCATAGGCCGGGAAAGACGAGGCCATCCCATTTGCCAAGTTTGCGATTGAGTACAGGAAGATCGAGCCGAACATGATCTTCAAACGGCCCCGTCGGTCACCTAGCACGCCCCACAGAATCCCGCCGATCAGCATTCCCGCCATCTGCATATTGAGTAGGAACACGCCGTTGTCGATCAGGCCCTGGCCGCTGAAACCCAATGATTTGAGGCTCGGTACCCGGACGATACTGAACAACACCAGATCGTAGATGTCTACAAAGTATCCGAGCGCTGCAACGATGACAGGCACACTAAAAATAGTGTGTATATGAACAGCAGGCTTCCGTGTCATGGGTGGCCTCCAGGCGCCAGGCATCGGCCAGACAAGTTTGAAGCAACAGTTTGGTCGTTTCGTCGACTTTATCAGAATTTAGTGATCATAGCAAGCCAGGGATCATCAATACAAGCGTTCCTTGGGTCGGTAAAAAGCGACGGCGTTTTCATAGAGGACCTTACCTCCCATTTTTTCTCCCAGCACGTCAAGAACAAGGTTCAGGTCCCCGTCCCGGTACGAACGTGGTGCACGAATTGAGGGGAGATCGGTACCGAACATCAGAGCATCGGGGTTGGCGGTGCTGATGGATTTCAAGGCATCCTTTACATCAAAGTCCACACGGCCGAAGCCCGTTGCCTTGACTCGGATCCCCTGTTCTACCAGCGGAAGAAGGGAAGAAAATCCTGATTTGGACAGTCCGAGATGATCGATGACCACAGCGGGAAGTTTGAGAAGTATGTCATGGAGATTGGGCAAATCCTTGGAGTCGACATAGAGCTCAACATGCCACCGAACTAAGGCAAAAACACGGAGGGCCATTTTTTCGAGATGCTTTATACTCTCCGAGCCGCTACGCTTGATATTGAACCGGACGGCGCGGACGCCTAAGCCATCCAGTTTCATAATCTCTTCATCGGAGACCGAGACCGGCAATTGAGTAACGCCGACAAATCGGGGGCCAAGCCGGTGAAGGGCATCGATCAGATAGTCTTGATCAAAAGCTTGAAAGGAACCGGAGACAACCGCTCCGCCGGCGAGGGGCAAATTTCTGGTGCGTTTAAGATAATCCTCGCAGGTGAATCCTTCGGGCATGAAACCGTTATTGGGGACAAGAGGAAATCGATGGTCGATGATATGGAAATGGCTGTCGAAGACGCTGAATGGCTCTCCTTTTATTCCCAGGCGCATGGTTCCTTCTCACCGAATAATATCCGGGCTTACTCTTTTTTATTTTTCAGCAGCGATTCGAGTGCGGCAAAGGGCTTATGCGTGGCATGCTTATCCCCGTCATTGCTTGCCGCGGATGCGCCACGGGCGTCCTCTTCGAGATATTTCTGATGCTCATTATCGTGACAGTAAAGGCACAACAGCTCCCAGTTGCTGCCATCAGAGGGATTATTGTCGTGGTTGTGGTCTTTATGGTGGACTGTGAGTTCGCGCAGCTTCCTACCTTCGAATTCGCGGCCGCATCGTGCGCATATATGGGGGTAAATCTTGAACGCCTGTTCGCGATAGGCTTGTTCACGCAGCTCCCGCGTTCGCCGTGCTTCAGCGATAATGTGCTGGGGTCCGTTGCTTTCTGTTTGCGTTTTTTTCGTTGTCATACGTGCGCCCTCAGAGCGGTAAGGAACGGGAATAAAGACATCTCGTGAAAGCTGATAGCATGCCAGCGATTTCAGCCGGTGCAGCTTGAGACGCATTTTTTCGTCCGCATTTACTGGCGTCAGGATGGGAGAGATGCTGGCGCGCAGGACAGAGATTCAACGTAATCGCTGATTGCCTGCATCACCTCTTCCGTGCGTGTCAGATGATTAATCATTGTCCTGAACTCCGCCCCACCATGAAGACCCTTTGTATACCAGCAGAGGTGTTTCCGCATTTCACACACGCCCCTGCTCTTACCGATAAGTCTGACCATCTCAGCCAGGTGCCTGAGCATGACCGCTTTTCGTTCTTCGGGGGAAGGTGGAGGAGGGACGACGCCCGTTTCAAGGAACTGTTTCGCCTCGCGAAAAATCCATGGGTTGCCCTGGATTGCACGGCCGATCATGACGCCGTCGCAGCCCGTTTCGTCCAGCATTCTCCTCGCATCAGATGCTGAACGGACATCACCGTTTCCAATCACCGGTATTCCGACCGATTCCTTCACCGTTTTAATCATGCTCCAGTCTGCGTGACCTGAAAACGCTTGCGCCTTGGTGCGGCCATGGACGGTCACTGCGGCGATGCCGGAGGATTCTGCAGCAAGGGCGAGATCGACCGCCACGATGCTTTTCGCGTCCCAACCGAGGCGGATTTTTACCGTGACCGGAACCTTCGATGCGTTGACGACGGCTGCCATGACTTCCTTTGCCAGCCCGATGTCGCGAAGGAGGGCCGAACCGGCACCGGACTTCAATATTTTCGGCACAGGACATCCCATGTTGATGTCGATGAAGTCCACTTCCCCCTGCGATACGATGTGTGCCGCTTCGGCCATGGATGCGGGTTTTGACCCGAATATCTGGAAAACAACCGGCCGTTCTGCCGGATCTGTACGAAGCATGCTATGGGTCCGCTTATGCTCGCGGATCAGCGCTTCCACGCTGACCATCTCAGAGAATACCAGGCCCGCGCCCAGCTCCCTGCAAATCATGCGAAAGGGGAAATCGGTGATCCCGGCCATGGGCGCGAGTACGAGTGGATTTTGCTTCAGGATATCCCGGATAAACATGGCGTTATTATAACCGAAAGAAATTGAAATGCGAGCTTTTTTAAAGAGTGGGAAGCCAAAATTCTTGCAAATCTTAGTCGTTTGTTGTAGGCTTTCGGAAGATGTCGTTACAGCTTTTTCCTAGTTACTTTAAAGTCGGTACAGGTGAACAAGGGACGATTTTTATTCGGCCCGTGAGCGGGACCGGGAGGGCTCGTATGGGAAATCTGATTAGAGGAGATCTGGTCCGTCACGAGAAGCACGGGATAGGTCGGATCGAGGAAGCTTCCGGTCTCGCAGGCGTTCAGCAATGCACGGTCTATTTTCCCCGAATGGACCAAAGGGCTAAGGCAACGTCCGAAGAGCTCCAACTCCTGACCGACATTGAGACAGCGTCCTATGAGATGATGAAACTCGCTGCTTTTGAAGTAAGCCGGGAAGATCTTCCGAATATCGAACTCGGCCACCGATGGAAAGACGGAGAAATCATTCTTAAACCGGGCGATCCCAAACTCACGTTGAAGAGTATGCCCATCGAAAGCTTCTTCCATAAGGTTGTGATGATCCGCGACCGCTTGCGGGTACTGGAACAGCAGATCAACGCGCACAAGGTACTTACGGACGGGGAAAAAGTGGAAATGCAGCAGTACATCACGAGGATTTACGGTTCTCTTACAACATTCAACGTGCTGTTTAAGGACAAGGATGACCACTTCATCGGTCAAAAGGGAGAAGTCTGAGACGGATAATCCTGAAACTAAAAAGCTTAATGTATGGAGGCCATAGAAAAACGAAGTAAATAATAAATTCTTTTTTTCAACAAACATCCTTCAAATCGAGCAACGATGGCTGTACCTCCGAGGTAAATGTGTCTGCCCTGCGGGGCTGAATTCGAAGCTGAATTGTTTTAGGAAAACCAATAGTTGTATGACAGAAGAAGAATCAGCGGATCTGAACTTGCGCTATGCTCTGCACACGGTCATGATAGTTTGATGATAGAAATTTTCAAGGAGGATTGGTAATGCATAGAGACGAACACAGGCGTCTCTTCACATTGTATCTGATTGTGGTTATGTTTGGAACGGCACTCTTCATGGGGTGCAACAACGAGCCGCCCAGACTTCGCATTAAAAACGCGCGCGTTGAGTTCTCCGAGGCGATGCGCGATGAGGCATCGGTTTTCCTTACCATACAGAATGACGGTGGAAAGGATACGCTCATAGGAGCCAGAACCAGCATCGCCGGTGCTCTGGCTGACATCCATGAGATGAGAGGCTCAGTGATGGTCTTGTCCAAGGCGTTGTCGGTGCCGGCGAAGGGGAACCTTGATCTTGTAAGCGGGAGCTCTCATATCATGCTAGTGGGCGTACCCGCTGATGTGAACCAGGGTTACCATTTTACCCTCACCCTCGTCTTCAAGAAATCTGGCGAGATTCAAGTGCCCCTTGTGGTCACGAAACCCAGAGTGTTGCCGCAACGCCATTCCTAACGTTGCCGCGAAACCTTTTTTCTCATTGGTGGGAAAGCCACAGTCGGCGCGGAACAGCCATAGCCACGTTATTGCGCTCCGTGGATGACTATTTGTTCAGGAATGAAACCTTTTTTTAACAATCCTGGATTCGATTCTCTCCATGCTTATGGTCGTCGATTTCCGATGTTCAGGTATTTCATTTGGACTCGGCAGCTGCCTTTTTACGAGGCGAGGAATGGAAAAATGTGGTCATGCGCCGGGGGATGTGCTGTATGGCATTCATGCAGGAACGACGTTTTATTTGTGCGGACAAGCGGCGGTATGCCGGGATTTCCTGATCAGAATGAACGTTCGGAAAGTGCTGAATTTGAACTTGCGGAAAAACGGCGGATCATGAATACGGAGCGCGAATTTCCCGGCGTCGCATAGATACCTGCAGTTTCGGCGTGACCGCGAACTGTGCCGCTGTGGTATTATTGTGACGTGGCCGCGCTCAAGAGATGTTTCCCAATTTCCCGACAAACGATCCCGCTATGATTAATTTGTCCAGGATGCATTGTTTTCGATGCTCTTGCAATTCATTTTGATTTATTGTAGTCTCTGTGCTCACCACGATGTTTTTAAAGGAGTTCTCCATGGATATATGCCCCTGCGGTTCTGAATTGCCTTATGCAGAATGCTGCTCGCCCCGGATTTCCGGCGTACAACCGGCATCTACGGCAGAGCAACTCATGCGTTCCCGGTACAGCGCTTACGTTAAAAAGGAATTGGACTACCTCCTTTCCTCCCTTCATCCGGATCATCGGACGGATTATGATGAGAAAAGCAGCCGTGGCTGGGCGGAACGCGCTCAATGGCACGGAATCGAGATATTGAAAACAACCGCCGGCGGATCTGAGGACCAGATAGGTGAAGTGGAATTTTCAGTGTCTTTTACAGAGAACGGCGTCAGACAGGAGTACCACGAATTATCATATTTTCAGAAAGAGGATGGCCGGTGGTATTTTACCACGGGGAAGGTGCTGCCGCCCAGGCAGATTATCCGTTTATCACCAAAAGCCGGTAGAAACGATCCCTGCCCTTGCAGCAGTGGGAAGAAGTTCAAAAAATGCTGTGGGAAATGAGTGTGTTGTCGTTTCCGCTGGAGGAATGTTTAAGGGAACAGCCGAACGCAGGATTTAATTTATTTTGCTTCCCATAAAACCATCATGGCCGTTTAATTGGAAAGAGAACGTCGAATGTCGTACCGATTCCCACCCTGCTGTCGACCCGGATGAAACCGCCGTGGTCATCCACGACCTTCTTGGTGATGGAAAGACCCAACCCTGTGCCTTTCAGAAGCAGTTTCGTTGTAAAAAAGGGCTCAAAAATCTTTTTGATGTTCTCGGCTTCTATGCCATAGCCGGTATCCCTTATTGTTAGGCGAACGAAGGAACTTTCTCCCTTTCTTTCAACGTCCGTGGCGACTGTAAGGGAACCACTCTGCACCATTGCATCGATGGCGTTGGACAGCAGGTTTTCTATCGCTTGGAGCAGCTGCTCTTTATTTCCGGTTATCAAGGGCACATTTTTAAAGTCCTTGTTGATGGAGATTAACTTTTCACTGCAGATTTCCTCATACATCACTAGCGCTTTTTCGACAATTTCCGGGATGCTGCAATCTTCCTGACGGTTTGCGTCATGCCGCGAGAACAGCAGAACATTCTGCAATACATTCTCCAACCGTACTGCTTCCATAAAAATCAAACCCGCGTATCTTTTCTCTTTAGTCCCTTCAGGCAGCTTGTCCATCAACCTATTTGCGAACCCTCCGATCGCGGTCAAGGGGTTTTTAATTGTGTGTGAAACATTGGCAGTGATTCTCCCGAGGGCCGCGAATTTTTCTGCTTCGGCGAGTTGTTCCCGGAGTTGGTTCTTATCCGTCTCGGTTTGATGCCGCTCAATGAGACTTGCAAGCGAATTCGCGATTGCAGCAAGAAACTCCTCCTCCTCCGGAATGCGCTGGTGTCCCTCACCCACAGCCACATTGATCAAACCGAGAGGCCTCTTTCCGAATACGATTGGAGCGCAATATTGTGCAGTATTTCCCGCCTTCGCATACTGGATTTCGTCGAGCTCATCAAGACAATTGGGAGATATGATACGACAGGCCAATGCAAGTGCGCTGTCCAGGCCCTCTCTCAGCGGAAGGTAATGGCAGGACGCTGCTTGGGAGACGGAAAATCCATGCATGGCCATGAGGACGAGAGTGCGATCCCCGCCCTCGACGAGGTAAATGCTGCCCTGCGCGTTAGTTTCAAAACTTGGGAGGGTGATAATCAGGTCGAGCACCTTGCTTAGCTGCTCCTCGAGAAGAACAGGTTCCAGGGAAATTTTCAGGACCGTACTGATGGCTTTTTGTATTTGGTAATTCAAGTCAAGATCGCGTTCGATTTTTTTTCGTTCCGTTACATCTCGGATGGCAGCCATGGCCGCCACTTCATCTCCAGCCTTGAAGAAGCTCAAGCTGATATCGACGGGGAATTCCGTACCGTCCCTACGCAGCCCGAATAATTCAAGCCCAGTGCCCATGGGGCGGATACGAGGCTGATCGAGGAATTCCGAAACATTTTTGCGATGACGGGCGCGAAACCTCGCCGGCATCAGGATCTCAAGATTTCTCCCCTGCAGTTCTTCTCTCCGGTAGCCGAAGAGTTTTTCTATCTGGCCATTTACCTTTACAATTCTGCCAACGCGGTCGATAATGATTATTGCATCGGGGAGAGACTCGATGAGTTTATCGTACTGGCTGATCAGTTGGCGCATTTCCTCAGCGACTGCAACCGTTTCTGCATTACGTATCTGGCCTGTTTCCATCTTTTTCGTGGGACATCCGTTTATGGTACATTGTTCCGACATGATCCCGAACCTCATCAGTGGAAGGAATGTTCTTACTCTATAAATTTACCACTTTAATTGTCCGATATCACCTTAGTTATGGAAAGGCGGGTTTGAAATATCACACTTAATGAAACAGTTCGGTCAAAAAAGAAATTATATGAAAAAAGGATTTACAGAGAATGACATTCATGGGGCGAAACAAGGATCCTCAATTTTTCGCTTGAGCCTAGGGCTGAATGCTGTGCCTGTAGGATTACTGTCAGACCAAACCTGTAAGCAGGAAATGTCTCTTCACTTGACTATTACTGTTCAATTGCTTAAACTGATAACATATCCTTGTTTCATTCTAAAGTATGAATTCGGAAAAGACAGGTAAAAATGAGTTATGTCTGATAGTCTCGCTATTATCCGCTGCACAAATTGTCTGATCTTGAATCGTGTTCCTCAGGCAAAACTTCGAGGAAGTCCCGCCTGTGGTAATTGCAAGGAAACTCTCCAAATCCCCTCCGAGCCGATGTATGCGAAACGGGAGAGCCTTGACCGCTCAATCGCGCATTGGGCTGAAACGCTCCTCCTCGAATTCACCGCCCCAATGTGTCTCTACTGCAAGATATTCGAACCTGTGGTGAACAGCCTGGCCCGGGAGAGGGCGGGAAAGCTGAAGGTAATGAAAGTCGACATTGAATCAGACGTTTATCTCGCCCAGAGGTTCAAGATCGAAAAAACACCTACCTTCATCGTCTATCGAAACGGTGTGGAACTCATTCGCGTGGACGGACCGCCAAAGGAAAAAACCGATCTGGTTAAATGGGTGGATAATCTCATCAACTTTTCGGCTCTATAATACTGCGGGAGATTGGTATGAAACTTAATAAAAGAATAAGCGTGCTATTGCAGACCTGATAATTACGCCCCAGTTACTGCAGCGAGAGACATGGCGAGGCGGCGTTAGGACACATAGAGATGCGTGCCGATTCTTGAATTTGCCAAAACGTTTTCGCTTCATTCTCCTAACTCTTCTCCAGCTCCGGATTCCCATCCATGAATTTCAAGTTGAATTTGAACCGGTCTATTTTCCATTCTCCTCCCAGTTTCGCAAGATGTACGTCATAGCTACCGATGAAGGTTCTGGTATTGTTGTTTGTCTTGTTCGGCAAATAATGCCAAGCTATGCCATAACAGAATGCCGACGCTTCATTGCTCCCGACGTCCACCAGGAAATTGCCTGCCTGATGGTGTATCGATTTTAAATGCTTAAGCCCCTTGTTCCACCCGTCGACGATTTTCTGGGGTGTGGTAGTCACAGGTTGTCCACCCGCAAGCGATGTCATGTCGAACAGGACGCGGGGGGCAAACAGGACTTTGACACCTGGCCAGTCCCTGTTGTCCGTGCAGATAAAAAGGCGGGTGATGATGTCGATTATGCTGTCCTTGTCCGTTGCGTTATTCATTTGTACCTCCTTGTCCAACTACGCGAACGTCGAACTGAATCGGTTCTTTTTATTAGATTATATACCTTATCTGTACAATGATCCGATGTATAATAATAAAAGAAGAAATGAAGGAATCGCTCTCTACTTAGGAGCATGACCATGATGATGAAGGAATCCTATGAAGTGATAATAGTAGGCGGAGGACCAGCAGGGCTTGTTGCTGGCCTCTATTGCAAGAGGGCGGCGCTGAAAACCGTTCTTCTCGAAAAAGGGGTGCTTGGCGGACAGATTGCTATATCAAAAGATGTTGAAAACTACCCCGGCGTGGAGGGGGTAACCGGGTTTGACCTAGCCGAGAAGCTGGTCCATCATGCTGAAGCATTTGCTCTTCCTGTGGTCCAACAGGAGGTTGTTGCAGTCACCGCGGGCACCCGTATTCACTCCGTAGAACTCGCCAACGGAGACCGATTGCAAACAGTTGCGTTGATCCTTGCCGTTGGCGGTACCGCCCGCAAACTTGGCATTCCCGGTGAGGCCGCATACCTTGGTGTCGGCGTTTCTTACTGCGCCACCTGCGATGGGTTTTTTTTCCGGGACAAGACAGTTGTTGTTATCGGAGGTGGAGATACAGCGGTGGAGGAAGCGCTCTATCTATCGAGGCTGGCCAGGAAGGTATATTTGGTCCACCGCAGAGACACGCTGCGGGCGGGCAAACTTCTCCAGAGCCGTCTGGTGGCCGAGCCGGGGATTCAAATTCTCTGGAACACAGTAGTCAATTCGGTCTTGGGTGACGAGAAAACTGTTCGGGCGGTTTCCTTCGAAAATATTACCACCGGGGAAAAAGGGGAATTGTCCACTGACGGGGTTTTTATTTTCGTCGGATATTCGCCCAACAACCAGTTGGTGCCCTCTGCGGTACTGACTGACGAATTCGGTTTCGTGGTGACCGATGAGAAAGGCGCTACAAGTGTGCCGGGTATATTCGCCGCCGGGGACTTGAGGCAAAAATTCGCTAACCAGATCGTGGTCGCGGCCGCAGATGGGTGCGTAGCGGCGCTGGCAGCAGCGCGATACGTGGAGATGCGGAAAGGTTAAAAGATGGGATCCTGGTTATTGATGAAGGTTGTTTTTGCCCGAAATTAGGAGGCTTCATAAGGAACGTTCGAATCGATGAGGTGCGGTTTTCTTAGAGGTGTTTCTCTGCAGCGTTGGTAAATGGACGATGGGGCTTGTCAGGTTGGATTGATATCCCGCATGATCTGTCCTTTTATGAAGTTTCTTAGCATCTCCCGATGAGGATCAGAAATCTCGACGAACTGCATCCCCATGCCGGGCTCCTTGAACAACCCCTGACCGATGCTGACTCTGCGCACGACGACCGCTTTCAGCTTGATCGGCAGCGAGTTGACAATGATATTCACTGGGAGAACGGCATTGACTGGGCGAGGGGTCAACGTGCGTACGAAGATGCCGTTTTCCGAGAGTTCCGAAATATATTCGACGCTGGCGGCCGCGTCGGTTGATAGATGGCCGCCCACCCTGACGGGTAGCAGTGTCCGCAACCGCACATAGTGCCTCGGCTTGTCCTCTGTCGCGCGCTGGATTGCACTATAGAGTTCGTCGAGGTCCACCGGTTTTCTAAGAAAGGCGGCGCATCCCGTGACACGGCAGTGATCTTCCCACTTTTCGTCCCCGATCGCTGTATGGATGATGACGGGAATGTCTTTTGTGGCGGGAGCGTGTTTGAGCTGAAACAGCAGTTCCAGGCCCGACATGTTGTTCAGGGAAAGCTCGGTAATCACCAGTTCCGGCAAGGCCACCTCAATAAGTTTGAGTGCATCCTCGCCCGAGTTCGCAATGAATACATCGTAATCGAGCCGCTGGAGGATCATACCGGTCGTAAAAAGGTCCCTAACATAACCGTCCACCAGGAGCGCATAGTTTATTGACTTATTTGGCAGTTGAGGATCCTGTTTATAGGCGGGATCATCGGTCGTCATCGGGGCCTCGTCTTCTATCCGTAAAACAGAGAGCGTGCTGGATGCATGAAAAGAGATACCCTACCCCCGCTGAACATTTTTATTATTTACCGGGGACGATAGAGCGCTACTCCAATAATATAAAGCATATTATTGCATAATGAACCTTTGAAGTCAAATAAAGCCGGGGTGATGAAAGGATATTTTCAAAGTGTGAAAACATCCTTTCTCTTTATCTCCCCGCAGCAATCGTTTAACGCCCTAATTCCCTTTCTCTCCTTTCTTCTCTTCGTCCCCTTGGCTTCTCCCAGTGCCTGTCTCGCTCCCAAGCGCGCCAATTATTTCTCATGACCCCGTAAGGCACGCGTTCGTATCCTGGCGCAGCATGACGAAAATGCGGAGGTATGCCGAGCAGAGGTCGGGGCACTCTCCCGATGGCGATGCCGCCCCATGGTCCGTTATACCCAGATGAGATGAACCAGTGTCCGCGATAGGGGCGGTACCAGTAACCATGATAAAAAAAGATATCCGCTGTCACATCGGGCGGATAATACACATTGGTTCCTGGCATTACGATCATTGCCGGCGGAGCAGAGATCACCAGACCAGGCAGGGGAATTGTAATGTCGACATTGACCCCAGCGTTGCCTGGGACCGGGATACCGACACCAAGCATCCAAAGAATGGTGGCAATGACCAGTGGAGCAAGTTTTTGCTTCTTCATAAGTGCACCTCCTGATATCATGAGATATTAATAGGCGGTTTCTGCTGCTGAGTAACACTGTCACTAATAAATAGACACGAGTATATGAATTTGGTTTAATTATCCGTTCCTCCAAATGTGCGGAATTTATTTTTTCTCAATTCCACGGATTTATGGCGCAAACGCAAGTGTCTCACGAACTCTCCCGCAATTAAATCAGTGTAGCCTGCCGTTTCAAGGTTTTCAACGACTATGCTCTAAAGGCTTTCGCCCCCAGCTCGCTTTACTACCATCTCCCATTGCGTTACTCGGACCTGAGAAAGAGGTTGATTTTAAAATACAAAAAGAGTTTACACAGACTAAGGTATTGTCAGTGTACACGAAGTTTCAGGGTTCGTTTTTCGGAATGGGTCACACTTGCACAGCGTAAGTGCAATCCATGCGGTCATTGTATCAAAATATCTGATATGCTTTATGTATATAGGGCGAAAATTAATTGACTTTTAAAAAGTTGACATCCGGCTTGGGAATGACAGTGACGAATAATATGCTGAAATGGAACGATTCTGGATAAGCCGGAATGACTCAAAACTATGAAGATGGAGTATTGCTGCCCCGTATACGATGGGTTACACAAACGGGCATGCAGGAAAGGAGAACAGTCATGCGTTATCGTCTCTTAGGGAAAACAGGTCTCTATATTTCCGAGCTTTGCCTCGGGACCATGACGTTCGGCGGGAAGGGGTTCTGGGAAGTCATTGGAAGGCTTACAGCATCCGAAGCCGAGGAAATCATCGGCACGGCGCTCGACTCGGGCGTGAACTTCATCGACACAGCAGATGTCTATTCCGAGGGAGAATCGGAAAAACATGTCGGCGCGGCGCTTGCCTCACTAGGGAGGCCGCGCGATCAAATCATCGTTGCAACAAAGGTGCGCGGACGCACCGGTCCGGGCCCGAACCAGATCGGTTTATCGCGCAAGCATATCATGGACTCAATCGACGCAAGTCTCCGTCGCCTGAAATTGGAATATGTCGACCTTTACCAGATCCACGGAATTGACCTTGACACCCCTATCGAGGAGACGCTGCGCGCACTCGACGACGTGGTTCGCAGCGGCAAGGCGCGCTCCATCGGCTATTGCAATTTGCCCGCTTGGCAGGCAATGAAGGCCCTTGCCTATTCCGATGACCATGACCTGGCACGGTTTGTGAGCGCACAAATGTACTACTCAATCGCCAGCAGGGACATCGAACGCGAAGTCACGCCGTTTGCAAAGGACCAAGGGCTTGCAATTCTCCCTTGGAGTCCCCTTGCAGGTGGACTACTTTCTGGAAAGTTCGACCTGGAGAAATCCGGACCCGAGGGAGCACGGAGAACCTCTTATGATTTCCCCCCCGTTGATCGAGAGCGCACCAAGAAAGTACTCGGCGCAATGGGGACGGTTTCCCTGGCCATGGGCATCTCCACTGCGCGGGTGGCCCTGGCCTGGCTGCTAACACGTTCTTTTGTTACGAGTGTCATTATCGGGGCGAAGACACGTGAACAGCTCGTGGATAACCTGGCCGCGAGCGATGTGCAGATGTCTGCCGAGCACGTAGTCCAGCTTGACGCCGCGAGCGCACTTCCGCCAGAATATCCGGGGTGGATGGTCGACCGTCAAGATCGAGACCGGATGCCGCATATCGGTGTAAAGACGGAAGTGAAAAAGGCGGCCTAGGCCCTCGGAGTAGCGGCCCGTGATTCCGCTGGAAAGTCCGTCATTCCCTAAAGCAGCGAATTGCGCGCTTTGAATGAAGGATGTGAAAGGTAATAAAAAAGGAGGTGACACTATGAAGGTCATCAAGATATCAAACTACGGTGATGCCTCTGTGTTGAAACTGACAGAAGAGCCGAAACGAGCGCCCGCTGCAGGACAGGCGCTGGTAAAAATTCATGCCGCTGGCGTGAACTTCGTTGACATTTACCAGCGTCGGGGAACCTACCCCGTTAAACTTCCCTTCATCCCGGGGTTAGAGGCATCGGGCGTTGTGGAAGCTGTCAGCGATGGGGTCACGGACGTGCAATCCGGAGACCGCGTGGCATACACCGGTCATCTCGGGAGTTACAGCGAGTTCACAGTTATCGAGTCGGAAAGGCTGATTCGGCTGCCGAAGGAGATGTCCTTTGAACAGGGGGCAGCATTTCCGCTGCAGGGGATGACGGCGCATTATCTGATCCATGAATTCCATATGCCAAAAAAGAACGACACGGTCTTGATACACGCGGCCGCAGGCGGGGTGGGTCTTCTTCTTGTGCAATGGGCGAAACATCTCGGCGCCCGTGTCATCGGGACGGTCTCCACGGAAGAGAAGGCGCATATCGCCAGAGAGGCAGGTGCAGATCAGGTGATTCTTTATACTCGGGAGGATTTCGCGAGCGAGGTGAAACGAATAACGGGTGGACGAGGAGCTGATCTCATTATCGACGGAGTTGCAAAGACCACATTCCCGAGCGATCTGGAGGCGGTAGCGATTCGTGGACACATAGTGGTTTTCGGGTCCGCAAGTGGGTCCGCAGACCCCGTTTTACCGAATTCGCTCGGGGCGAAGTCGATCTCTATCTCTGGCGGGAGTCTGGTTAACTTCATCGCCTCGCGAGAAGATCTGGCCCACAGGTCAAAGGATGTCCTGCGCGCCATACAGGAAGGCTGGCTGAAATTGCGCATTGACCACGTCTATGCGCTGGCCGAAGCCGAAAAAGCACATCGCCTGCTAGAAGGCAGGCAGTCAGCGGGGAAAATAGTACTCAAGGTAGCCAGCTGAGAAAAAAGTCGTGGGGTTCAGATAAGGGCTGTAGGGGAATTTCTTTTTTCGGGGGGAGAATGAATGGGTTTCGACATCAGCAAATCTGATACCTCGAATTCCGTCATAGAGAAATTTTTTCATGATGAAGAACTCCGAAAACTTTACCCGGCGATTAGACTCCCACCGCTCCGCTTTCTGGAATCGGGCGCGAAAAACACGGCGCACGAGACAAACAAGAGTCTGACGGTGAATTTTCCTGTGCACGAAAGCCAAAACAAATTCTCTAGGATATCTGGAGGGGGGAATTCTAGGTAGTTATTTTGACAATGTTTTCGGGCCGCTCTCTTTTGCCACGCTTCGTAAACCCTGCGTATCGATCGATATGAATGTGAATTTCGTGAGACCGCTAAGATCGGGTGAAATCGTCACGATACGCGTGGAATTCAAATCGAAAAGCAGAAAGCTTGTATAGCTATACGCCGAGGCCCACAACGAGAAACACAAGTTGATAGCCACGGCAACGAACAACTTGATGGTGTATAAGCCATGATCTGGTAGGCTCCGTGGAGTTTTTAAAAAGCAGTTTTCCCGTCATTTTATTCCTCTAGTTGCCTCGTTGTAGGCTGCCATACTATGAGACGGAATAATACGCAAATTCACGCAACGAAAGGGAGGAAGCATGGCAAAAAAGAAATCATCAGCAGAAAACACGGACAAACTTATCGCTGCAGTCGAAGACTGGATGGAACTTGAAGATGAGACGATTAAGCATGCGGAGGCAACACTCAAAAAACGAAGAACAAGCTTGTGAAGATGACAATGGAAATGATTAAGAACGATTCCCAGAAGCACAAGACAATGCAAAAGCTCTTAGCCGACAGCCTGACCAAGCCAAGCGCTTATCCTCACGCCCGACGATCTTGTGGATCTTTCGGACGGACTCAACGAGCACCTTGCCGCCGAGGCGAAAACGCTTGAAATCGCCGATGCAGCGCTGAACGAAAGCAAGCTTTTCGTGACACGTTATATTCCTCCTATTTGATCGCCGATGAACAGAAACACCATGCCCTGTTCGCGAAGCTAAATGAGCTAACGCGTGCAATGGTTATTTGTATCCTAGATATTCTCCTGTTAAGGATGAGTCCTCATTCCCAAAATGATCAGGTGGGAATGAGGGACTTGCATTTTTGAGAGCGAGAGCATCGACTACTCCATTCACCCCTCATACTTTCGCCCTCCATGGGAGAGAATCTCAGCAAAACTCGTCGATGTATCATTTCAGATTAATGATAAGCCAGATCAAGAAATACCTTCCGGGACAAAATATTTAATCTATATGTGTTGACCCTCATAAAGAAGTACGAAAGTGGACATGTGAAAGCTACAAGCAGGTATATACTCCCAGAACGCCGGTTTTTAGCTGCCCCTAGCTTTGAATTGTACTGGTAGAAGCATTGGTATAAAAAAGGGCCTGAAATAATCAAGCCCCTTAAAACAGCATATTTTGCTCTCATCGACTATGCATCTTTCATCATCCCTTTTACATCTTTTTCAGTGATTGTCATGTTATGCGATTTTTTTGCATGTTGCGTAGCAATCTGTACAATTTCCTTTTCATCATGGCTTTGTACTAGAAAGCCACATTTAGGGTCGCATTCAACTTTTTTCAGTTTCACTGCCATGGTCATCACCTCCTGTTAAGTCGTTTCTCCGATCTAGGATAAAGTTCCGTTACTTTGCTCAGTGTTTAATTAGTGTGTTCTCATAAATCACTTTACCATTGAGGTTGCCTTAACCTCTTTCGGCAACTGCATACGGATTGACACCCCGAGTCGTCCTGCCTCCGTTTACGACTGCATGCTCATCACCGGGCTTCTCACTCTAGTTTCATATGTTTTTTATTATCTGGACCACTTTCGCGATCAGGATAATCTCACAACTTAGAACCATCACCCAGCGTGGAACCATCATGAAAATGTGCGGGTATCCCCTCCTCCTGAAGGAAAATCCACTCTAAACTATAATATTATGATGGTGAGTAGATCATGGAACTTGGACTGACGCGTTACACTCGAACAGGCTGCGTATTGTCCAACTCTCTTATCACCTTTTGCAGTAGAATACGGAGAGCCTCCATGAACAACCATTCTTTTCATCAATACCCTTCGCCCCTTCCGGTGCCAACTCGATAAGCAAATGGTTTTAATAACCAAACTTTATACTATTCTTAATTTTAATATACTCTTATTTTGGGTGTTTTTTTCTTTTATGCGATGATTTATTATGATCTAATACCTAAGTCCCTCAAAGGCTTACAGATCTAAAATGAAGTCTATGTTTATTTTGAGAATTTTCGAAGCTATTGGCTTCTGTATACGAAGAACTTCGTCTCATATAACTGTGATAATAACGTTCAATTCAAAAAAGGAGTCAATGCAAAATGCATCCAAGTTTGGTGAATTCAACCTCGTAAAGCTGAAGGAGCTTATGCATGGTTTTTCCGAACTTAAGTAGCCTTGACAGCGCATAAATATGAGGTATTTTATAGTAAGCTTGCTAATTGAAAGACATGAAATACGAGTTGCCGCAGTCGTCGTCCAATGATCTAATAATAAGACGAGAAAATACTGGCATGGAGGAGGCCGCCAATGATTACCTCTGTGAGGAGAACAAACGTGGTCTCCACTTACAAGGAGACAAGGTGAGGATGCAAAAACAGGAAGCAACATGGATTACCTTTCCGACCTCTCTGGGAATTTGTGGGGTGAGTTGGGACGCCCAGGGGATAACGTCATTTTTTCTTCCTGAGGCACCGGGAAAGAGTGTTGAGACGCCCCTGAAAAGGATGACCGAGAGCAAGAGGGCTTCCTCTGATCCGCCTTTCTGGGTAAAGGAGCTTATCAAAAAAGTGAAAGCACATCTCAAGGGAGAGGTACAGGATTTTTCCAACCTCCCGCTGCACTTCATCGAGACATCGGAATTCATGCGTTCCGTATACGGGGCAACAAAAAAAATCCGCTGTGGGGAAGTTGTGACTTACGGTGAAATAGCTGCCCGTATCGGCAAACCGAATGCCACACGTGCAGTGGGAGCCGCTCTCGGCAGGAATCCAATACCACTCATCGTCCCCTGTCATCGCGTGGTCGCCTCTTCAGGGAAATTGGGCGGATACTCCGCTCCGGGCGGCGTGAAAACGAAGGCAGCGCTCCTTGAACTTGAAGGCGTCAGCTTGAAAAAATCCGGCGTCTTGTCAACTCCTGCGCAATGGAAAAAGGCTGCTAAGACATTGCAAAAACAGGACAAGATCATAGCCCGGTTGATAACAAAGGTGGGGCCATTACAATTCCAGCCACTCCTGAAAAAGGAGCCTCTGGCTGCGCTTATCCAGGCAATAACCAGTCAACAGCTTTCATCAAAGGCTGCGGCAACGATATTGAACCGAGTGAACGCGTTGATTGTAGAGGATGGCCATCCGGATCCCGAGAGAATCCTGAAAACTGCCGATGCCGATCTGCGCAAAGCGGGTCTTTCGTTTATGAAGGTTTCATTTTTAAAAGACCTCGCCCGGAAATATTTGGATGGAAAGCTGTCGCCTCTGGGAAAACTGAAGCAAATGTCGGATGAGCAGATTATCAAAGAGTTCACGCAGGTCAAAGGTGTGGGTAGGTGGACGGTTGAAATGTATCTCATCTTCAATCTCGGCCGTGCGGATATTTTCCCGACGCTAGACTTCGGCATTCGAAAGGCCGTCGCTCAACTCTATGGACTGTCCAAAGTGCCCGAGCCGAAAGATATCGAGAAATACGGGGAACTCTGGAAACCTTATAGAAGCCTAGCGTCTCTTTATCTTTGGTATTCGATGGATAACAAATAAGGGGGCAGTGAGGGCGGGTTATCCGTTAATATTCATTCCCTGCTGGGCAGAGTATAAAAAAGGAGATTCATCATGAAAATCGTAAGCCTGTTCGGAAGTCCGCGTCCTACAGGGAACAGCACCACACTGGCTAAACATTTTCTCAAGACAGCGGAAAACCTCGGTGCTGAATCAACGACCTTTGCTCTCAACCAACTCAATTACCGGGGATGCCAGGGTTGCTACGCGTGCAAGACGAAGCTGGAAAAATGTGTCCTCAACGATGATCTGACCGGAGTTCTCGAGGCGGTCAGCCAGGCCGATGTTGTCGTCCTTTCCACAGGAACGTTTTATGGGGAAATCACAAGCCAGCTCAAAGCATTTATCGACCGCACTTTTTCCTACCTGAAGCCTGACTATATGACAAACCTGCAGCCTATGCGAATCGCCCCAGGCAAGAAGCTGGTGTTTATCATCACCCAGGGCGGACCGGAAAACCGGTTCGCCGATGTGTTCCCGCGTTATGACCAGTTTTTCAGGTGGTATGGGTTCACAGAAAGCCACCTGATTCGCGCATATGGTACAACGCCAAAAGCTCCTGCCGAGCTTCCGGAAAGATTTTTGCGGCAGGCCGAAGAAATAGCACGGAGGATCATGTCGTAATACATCAACGATCTGAACTCCATGCTCAGTGAAAGCGCCGCGTACTTTTACTGACCTGGGCATGAAAATTAAGAAGGGAGAGAGCAAGAATCTGTTTGTTATTGATCAGAAGAAATGCGATCGCAACGGAATTTGTGTTGCAGGATGTCGTTACTTCCTGGGAATCGGGAACTGATACTATTTCTCGCGGCGCTCGGTCGGTACCTGCTGTGCAGGATTCCTCATGCTCACCGCGGCACGGCGGCCGCCATTACTGTAGACGCTTTATCTTCCCGCGGGACATGCTTGCTTCCTCATCATGGTGATCGGACACCCGAAATACAGATTCCAACAGTTTACTCCCAGAAACGAAGCTGCCATCACTTGGATTGATATGCAGAGCCTTCAAGGATCGGACAAGGATCGTTATCTAGGGGGGACAAGTGACGTGCCGCTAGGGGAGGGAACGCTCAGATGATTAGGGGCTTTGAATGAAAACATCTGCGCCACTTCAACACCTTTGATGAATCAGCGGAGATATCCCGGTTAAAGAGAAAACACGATGACTTAACCCTGCAGTTTATTAATCCCCGCTCTCAGAATGTCGGCACGCGTTAAAATGCCGATCAGGGTGTTCTTGTCATCCACGACGGTTAGCCGTCTGATTCTTTTTTCCTCCATGATCCGCACCGCCTCGGCGATGTTTGCATCTGGCCTTACGGTAAGGGCCGGGGAGGTCATGATGTCGCCTGCAAGGTCGCCCATCTTGCGCTCATGCAGTCGCTCACTGAGCATGTATTTCAACAGATCTTTGAATGTGTGCTCCCTGCTTACGCCCACCATCGAAAGAATATCCGCCTGAGTTTACAATGCCGAGAACTTTGTTCTCGTTATTAACGACCAGAAGTCTGCTTAAATTCTTGTCTGTCAAAACGTTTGCGACGCACATGATGGTCTCATACTTCGAGATCGCGATGACATTTGTAGTCATCACATCCCGTACGAACAACTCGAGTCCCATTTTGGATCGTATATGCCCTTCAGAAGCGTCACCCTGCGTCTTCATGGAACTCTCCTTTCAATATCTTGTGCAGCGCCATCGGCCGGAAATTTGCTCATTCGAGAGCTTTCCGGATCAGGGTTTCGACCCGTGGAAAGAGGCTTTCTTCGACGCCGTGCCGCATGCTCAGGTAGTCCGTACTGTAAAAGCTAACCCAGACTTCTCCCTCCGATGTTTCCCATACCAGGACTTTGAACGGCAGGTCAAGGGCTGTTGATGGGTAGGCTTCCATAAGCGGAACACAAGTCCGCAGATCGCCGAAGATCAGGAGTTGCATCGGCTTCATGTCGAGACCAGAAAGCTTTGCCTCATGCTGCTGGTTGATCCGGGCAAAGACTTTCATACACCGGGCCCAGACAACGGACTCGATTCGGTCCATGGTTTCTGTGACGCCGAAGGTGCTGCGTATATTTATTACCCCCTCGCTTTTGAACGGATGTCTCATCTCACTTCTCCTCATCGACGATTCGGAGACGCTTCGTAACTGGAGGGACGATCAACGACTTCGGCAGGAACAATAATGTTGATCGTCCCTCTATAGTTTAATTAAAACGAGAGACAAGAGCGAAGTCAAGCCATTAAAGTATTATTGCTAATATTGACAGCGGCTGTGCTCTAATGATGCAGCGCGGGATTATCGATGGCAGTGAGGTCAACTTCCGGGAAACCACGTCGTTCTTACCTCTAATGCCGATTGCGGGCCATGCGGCTTTGTGTTATCATAATCCAGGTTTGCTATCTTATGAGCTAGCGGGAGATTTTGTGACGGATATTTCGGACAGCAGTCGGAGAGAAAAAATACTACTCAGGATACGCCAGGCGAGCGATTTTCCTGCCATGGCCGAAACGGTCAGCGTCATCAACAAATTCAAGGCCTCGGAAGACACTTCAGTTTCGGAACTAGCCAATATCCTCTTGAAAGACTATGCGTTGACGACCAAGATTCTGAAGGTTGTCAACAGCGTTCATTTCATGCAGTCCGGCCAGGTTACCACCATATCGCGTGCAATCTTCCTCATGGGCATCGATCACATCAAGAGTATCGCGCTGACCCTCATGTTATTCGACCGCCTACAAAAACACACCTCCCAGACCGAAATGATGGATGCCGTGATGCAGGCCTTCTGCGGAGGCGTTATTGCCAGGCGGATTGTTGAGGACCTGAACTATATAGAGGAGGAAGAAGCCTTTATATGTGCTTTGCTCCACCCTCTAGGGAAAATTATCGTCGCACACACGATGCCTGAAAAAATTGTAGAAATCAGAAAGGTGAGCGCTGAGCGGTCAATCACGGAAGAGCAAGCATCTACCTCCGTGCTCGGCATCTCTTACGAGCAAATCGGGACCACTATCGCCACGGAATGGAATTATCCACAAATGATCGTCCAAAGCATGCGTCACCTGGCTGCTGCTGATGTCCCTGCCAGCCCGCAGGAAAGCGCGAAACTTAGTCTCGTGGCGACGGTATCAACTGAAATGTCGAATATCCTTGCGACTAATGCGGACAAGAAGGAAAAGGAGCGAAAGATATCTGGTCTTCTGGCCACGTACCGGGATAACCTCCCGGCCCGACCCCGGCACATCGAGGGACTGATCAAGTCCTCTGTAAAGGACTTCAATGACCTCGCAACAGCAATGGACCTTAATCTCAAACAATCGTCGTTCGGCGAACAGCTGGCAACTTGGACAGAGACAGGGGCGGCATCTGCGTCTGATGCGGAAATACTCTCCTTTCGGACCGATTCTCTCAAAACTATCGATACACTCTTTGGAGAAGAGAAAGAAAGCCCAGAAGCCGTTTTTTCAAAGGGCATCCAGGACATCAACAACTCCATGCTTGGGCCCTATGCACTGAATGACATCATCCATATAGCATTGGAAACGATCTATCGGGGTCTGCAGACGTCCCAGGTACTGCGAGTGCTGTTCTTCGTAAAAGACATTAAGAGACCGCAGATGGAAATTCGGTTCGGCTTCGGCAACGCGGTCAATGAGGCAAAAAAGTGGTTCATCGTCTATTTGAGCGAAGACAGTGGTATTTTTAATATGGCCGTGTCTAGGGACATGGACCTTGTCGTGAAAGATGCAGCATCTCCGGAAATCAGAAAATTCATACCATCTTGGTACCGGAACAACGCCCCTGCTGATGGTTATATCCTTCTCTTTCCGGTTTCCATTCATAAAAAGAACATCGGCCTTGTCAGCATCGAAGGCAGCAGCAAGGGGTACCTGAACATTTCACGGAGCTACCTGAGCTACCTTAAGATACTGCGCGATCAGATCGTAATCGCGACTCGTCAATCGTTGCGTCAAGAAAGTAATAGGCCGCCGGACCGGTGAGGAATTCCGTTTTTACAGGGAGTTCTGTACGAGGTTACGGTGAAGTTGATTTCGAAAGCAGTTTAAACAGTGAGGGATTTTGCAGCAACCTTTGGGGCCTAAATCTACACAATAATTCGGGTTTTAAAACGCTGGTGCAGTTTCAGAAAGTTGCAAAATCAACCGAAAAATCCGGATACAAAAAATAATAAAAAGGTTCATGAACGAATAGAATAAATGAAACGTAGCCTTAAGGGTAAACAGCCTTAAAAAATTCTCCCATCTCCGCATTTATCCTTGAAAATTCGCGGCCAAAGTCTTGTTTCCCAAGATCATTGGCGCGTAGTCTAGCGGATTCCTATTTATCATTACCCGCCGAAAAATATTTCAAGCCGGAACAAAATACCGGGTAGAATTTTAAAGTTTAACGTTCGGGGAAACCTGATCTGGGGGGACAATTCGTAAAACAGCCACTCTCGCAAGAAACTATGTCGATATCGGACGCGGAAATCAATCTCTGTCAGCTCGCCCTCAGGCCTTGTCTGATAGGAATTGATCCATTCGTAACCTAAGGCATACGTCGGCGCAAGGGGCTGCTGCAACGAAAAGCCAAGACTGTAAACATAACCTTTTACCTGCGCGGCCCAGACCCCGTTAAGACTTGTTCGAAAAAAAAGAGAACGGGGGAGAAGCCGTTCCAAATCAAATTGCGTGTTCGTCTGCCAGCTCGTGTCCGACCGCCAGAGGACGTCCTGGGTAAACCGGATATTCCAATTCGTGTAGGGGAAAAGCACCCGGTACCGCGGCTCCATGACGATGACAGGTGAAAACTTGCTGAACTGCATCCCCGTTCTTACAAAAAAGCTTTCCTGTTCGGTATCCCGAAAAAAATAATGGATGGCTGTCGTAAGAGTCCGCTGCTCCGATTGCCCGAAGCGTTCGTCCGCGGTTTGCACGGGCGCATTGACGTTGTTGGCGGGCTGGGCCGGCTCTGCTGAAAAAACAAGGTGCGTTTTACGCTCCAGCTCTGGGAGGGCCAGATGCATATCAAAAGCAGGGTTAAAGGTTATCGAGGCCCTTTCCTCCTTGAATATGTCATACCGGACCTTGAAATAGGAGTGGTTCTGCTCCTTCACATAGTTGGGTTCAGCAAAAAAAGAATCCATCCACGCTGCAGAATCCACGAGCTGCTGCGACAGCTCGCCGTGCAGCAAATCAAAAAAACCAGAATGAGGCACGCCTTTTCCTGTTGGAGCGGCGGATGTCGTTGCTCTGGTCGTAAGTGTAGCCGTTGTAGTCGGCGCCGTGGCTGCTGCGGGCTGAACAGACGGAGTGTTTTTGGAATCGATTTCATCGGCCCAGACAGGGCGTATGAACCATGATTCTGCACGGGCTACGCCTGTAATCTGGGGAAAAAGCGTAGCCATCGGTTGGCAGAGAAGGGATAGAAAAACGACGAGGAAAAAATATTTTCCGTTGAGCGGGGGCAAAGGCTGCATCTCTCCTTCGCGGCCGCATCCCCGGGGAAGAGTTGCGGTCAGCAGTGTAAATGAAAAGAAGCATTTCTTCTTTGAGGATAAGGAATGGGGCGCCGAAAGTCAAGCGGCAATGCTCGAAGATCGGGAAAAAGAATGCTTGACAAATTTCGCTTTTTGGGAAAAGATTCATACCTTACGGATCAGCGGGAAAGCCGCTCCGGGAAAGGTTTCTCCATGAACATGATGATTCAGAAGTTACTGATCGCAAACCGTGGCGTGCCGGCAGTCCGGATCATGCACACCTGTAAGGACCGGAAGATACCAACAACCGCCGTCTATAGCACTCCCGACCGTCTTGCGCACCATGTGTTCATGGCCGATGCAGCGGTGCACATTGGGGAGGCTCCGCCAGTTGAGTCCTACCTTAACATGGATAAGATGATCGATGCCGCAATCCGAAGCGGGTCCAACGCAATCCATCCGGGATGGGGTTTCCTGGCGGAAAACGAAGTCTTCGCCGAGAAAGTTGTCGATGCGGGCCTGATTTGGGTCGGGCCGTCTGCGAAAGTCATCAGGATGATGGGGGACAAGATCCAGGCAAAAGTACTGGCCCAGAAAGCCAATGTTCCCACCATCCCGGGCATCAGCAATGTTAGGGGTGTCGAGCAGATAAGGAAGTGGATGCATGACGAAAAAGTTGCCTTTCCCATCATGATTAAGGCTGCAGCAGGCGGCGGCGGCAAGGGCATGGTGAAGGTGGAGAACGATGAACAGATGGCGCAGGGCTTGGCACAGGCCCGGTCCGAGGCCAAAAAGGCTTTCGGCGACGAGACGATCCTTGTTGAGAAATATATAGAACGAGGTAGGCACATTGAGGTTCAGATCGTTGCCGACGAGCAGGGAAACGTCGTCCATCTCTATGAACGAGAATGCACTATCCAGCGTCGGAACCAGAAGATCATCGAAGAAGCGCCTTCGCCAACGTTGGACGACGGCCTACGACAGGAGATCTGCTTTACCGCAACGCGCCTGATGCGCGAGATAGGCTATACTACGGCGGGTACCGTTGAGTTTATTTTCGACTCCTTGACACGCAAGTTCTATTTTCTGGAAGTGAACACGCGGCTTCAGGTGGAGCACGGCATAACGGAGCTGATTACGGGTCTGGATATCGTTGGCATCATGCTCGATGTGGTGACGGGCAAGAAGCTTCCCTTCAAACAATCCGACATTCGTCCGAATCGGTGGGCGTTGGAAGTCCGCATGAATGCTGAGGACCCGAAGACCTTTAGTCCCTCCTTCGGAAAGGTGACGAGGCTCCAGGTGCCGATGGGGCCGGGCGTCCGGGTCGCATCAGGTATTTACGAAGGCGGCGACATTCCCCCCTATTATGACTCCCTGTTTATGCTGCTGATGACTGCGGGCGCGGACCGCGAGGATGCTGTGAGGGCCATGGATCGCTCGATCAGCAGAAACTTGCGGGTAGAAGGCGTGAAGACTCTAGCCCCGCTCCTGCTCAGCATTATTCGTCATCCCGCGTTTATTGCCGGAGAGTTTTCGACTCGGTTCATTGAAGAGCGCATGGGCGAGCTGATCTCCATGTTCCAGGAAAAAAACAGCGAGGACGAAGTTCTCAAGATTGCCCGGTACGTGGCGGAAATCTCAGCCTTGGGTCCACAAAGGTGGATGTAGCAAAACGGGCAGGAAGATTTACGCAAAGATGCCAAATCCGTAAAGATAGTCATCTCATGTTCATTGTTGAGAAATGTAAAGCACTTCGCACTCTCTAAGCCGTGACGGTTCCAGAAGTTCCATTTGACTGATGAAATTGGGAGAATTATGACAGACGCAATATTCGTCAAACCCGGCATGTCGCCGAAGGAGATCGTGAGTGCCGTTCGCTCATTGAAAGGCGTTTGCCTCACCTCAGTGGGGATGCGGGATGCTGGTCAGTCGGATTTCAAGAACCGCCACCGCATCAACGACCTGAAGACCCTCGCGCCATATTACAATGCCATGGGACTGTTTAGCGCCGAAACACACGGCGGCGCGCGTTGGCACGTGGGGATCATGAACAGGCGGGAAAGCCCCTTCGAAGAGGGCTCCATCCTCAGAGAACTCATGCCGAATGTGCTGCAGCAAACCCTCATCCGCGAAACGAACCTCTGGGGGTACAGGCCTTATCCCAAGAATGTAATCGAGCAGGCCGTGTCCCGGGTGGACATCGACGTATGGAGGTGCTTTTCCTTCCTGAACGATGTACGGAACATGCGCACCGTCGCCGAAGTGGTCATGAAGCGGGGAAGGCTGTTTGAGCCGACCATATCGTTTACCGTGGCTGACTGGGCCACGAACGAATATTATCTCGGTGTTGTCCGAGAGATAGTGGCTCTCTGCGGAGGGATCGACGAAATCGTGCTGTGCATCAAGGATATGGCGGGCGTTGGCGACGTAAGCCGCATCGGCAATCTTGTCGACGCCGTCAAGCAGGCCTATCCGACGCTGGTGATCGACTACCACCGCCATATCACCGACGGGCTCGCGATCCCCGCATTCATGGCGGCGGCAAAAGCCGGCGTGACAATCTTCGATGTAGAAGAAGACTCGCTTGTCCGGTTCTACGGGCATTCGCCCATTCTGGCCGTGCAGGCGATTTTTGAGGAGTCGGGCATGCACGTACATCTCAACAGGCTGGAAGCGGAAGCAGCGGTGAGAAAGGTCAGGGAGTGGATCGGGCATTATGATTGGGCGGAGTCTCCCTTCAAGGGTTTGGACCACACCGTGACGAGGCACCGCATGCCGGGCGGCGCTTTTCCCAGTTCCTTTGAACAAGCTGATAAAGGAGAGTTTCTCCATCTCATGCCCGCGATCCTCAAGATCATGTCTCTCTACAACAGGATCGTAAAATATTTCGACGTCACTCCCGGATCGCAGATCACGTGGGTCACCTGCAGCGGGATTGTGAACCGGTACGCGAAAGAACGTGGTGATGCCGGGGTGGCGCACGTCATAGATCTCCTTACGAAGTTCGTTGAGAAAAAATCACAAGACATCACGGCGATGACCCCCGAGGAGCAGGAAGAATTGCTGGCGCTGTTCCACAACGCGCCCGGTGATTTCAAAAATCTGCTGCTTGGAAACTATGGAAAGCTTCCCGTAGGCTGGCCTGCGGAATGGGTCTACCTCAGCACCTTCGGCGACGATGGGAAGGAGAAAATCGCGGAGCGAAAAGAGCTGTCACCGCTCGATTCGGTGCCCGACGACGACCTCGAAAGACTGCGCAGGGAACTCCACGACAAGCTGGGGCGCGCGGCAACGGATGAGGAATTTATTCTTTATCTCATGCACCCGAAGGACGCACTTGAATTCATCGAGTTTCGGGGGGCTTTCGGCGAAGCGCCGCTCGTGCTTCCCACAGATGTCTGGCGAAAGGGTCTTACC